>Ga0335074_10017590_pt1 | contig 10084 bp, 6 predicted proteins | sample Lox_Sample_23_FD_206715 | JGI IMG/M metagenome (GOLD analysis project Ga0335074, IMG submission 206715) | Soil microbial communities from Loxahatchee National Wildlife Refuge, Florida, United States - Lox_Sample_2.3 | ecosystem: Environmental > Terrestrial > Soil > Wetlands | place: USA: Florida...
GACTCGGACTACCTACGCGGTCCCCGACGAAGACCTTGACCTCTCTGCCGTTTTTCCCAAAGTTCACCACCATCGGCATGTCTATTATGAAAGGTGAAGCTTCACCAGCTTTGGCATAAGTTACCCATGGCCGACTCCCCTCAACGTCATCAGATTGCTCGTGCAGACGAGATGAGGACACCTCCCACCAGGCTCGGACAAAGCGGAAATCGTCCAATGTTCCCATTCCGCAGCGAACCCATCTATCTTTCCCTTCGAAGGCTGGCAACCTGGCAAAAATCTGCAGAATTCCGGTTGGCACCCAATAGGAGAACGGCACCTTGGGAAAATACTGGAAGATCTGCGGTCGAATCCTGTATGTCAGATCCGCTGGTGGGTTGCGCAGCAACCCGGCTTTATCTGTCTCCTTAACAAGTCGTATCCAAATGCCCTCATCAACTGATACCGGTGAAACTACGTACGCCGCTGTCTCTACGGTTGCGCCGTCCAACACGTCATATCCGAGGTCAGCTACAATACGCATCCGACGACCACCGTCTAGTACGGTCGAGCGGAAACTTGACGACTGCGCGAGAAGGAAAATTGTTCGTGTTGTGATCGTTCCAAGAAGACCGCCTGAATTCAGTAGCAAGCAGCCTGCTTCTATGAAGCATGTCGCGAGGTCACCATGGGAATTAGGGTAATGTTTCTTTAGGAAATCGCTGGCTGCATCTGTTGATTCGCCGAACGGCGGATTGGTGAGGATAACGTCGAATTTTTGTCGAGCAACTGCCATAAATCCCACGCCATTTGTGGCATCGTCCGCGAAAAGACGGCGCGTCGCATTTGCGCTGAAGTGCTCGTCTGCAGCGACCCTGCGGCCAATGGGCGGGAACTGCCGGACTCGGCGCGGAGCAGCAGACCCAGGTCGCCTGCCAGAGCGAGGGCGTCAACTAGATCGCTGAATATCCTCGCAAGTTCTTTGTCGTCGAGCTTGGCGACGAAAAGCGCAGCTGCCTGGTCGTCCGCGACAAGCGGCTCGGCGATGACGATGTTCGAGCGCCGAATCTGCGGGCGTGCGGCGCGGCCGATGCCGAAGTCGCGGGATGCCCGCTGGGCACGCATCCAAAGGGCCAACTGTGCGATCTGCACGCAGCGCGGATCGATGTCGACGCCGTGCAGGTTGTGTTCGAGTACCAACCCTGGGATCGCCTCGCGGACTGCATCGAGGGTCGGGTAGTCCTCTGCGAGGGTCCGCCCGGTCACTTCGCTCGCGGCGCTCTTCGGGTCGGCGTATGCCTCCTCGTAGATGGTGATGAGCAGGTCGAACGCGTACAGCAGGAAGTGGCCGCTACCACAGGCGGGGTCAAGGATCCGGATGTCCCGGGGGTCCCTCTTCGTGCGTGGCGCGAACGTTTCGCCGGGCGTGCGGACCAGGTACTCGCACCGGTCGGCGAGCGCGGTGTCGGTGCCGCGCATTTCGTACCAGATGCGACCTAGGGTGTTATCGGTCAGGAACTGAACCACGTACCGCGGTGTGAAGAACTGGTTCCTGATGGCCAGCTCCCGGCCGTTGCGCGGCACCTGGCTCTCGTTACGGATCTTGCGTCGTTCGTCGTCGCTGTTGAAGTACTGGTAAAACCAGCCGATTGTCTCATCTTCGCCCCATATATCCGCCAGGTCCTGGTCGTTGAGGATGGCGAGCAGGCCGTCAAATGTGGCCCGTCTCGGCCAGAGGACCGACGCAGGGTCGCGCCGGTCGAACAGCACCTTCACCTCGGTCGATAGCTCGTCGAACAGCGACTCGACGTAAAGTCGGTAAGCGGTGCCGCTGGGCAGCAGCGGCAGGCCAGGCGCCATCCCGCAGAACTCGCGGTATCCGGCCGATTCCTCGCCCTTGCTGACGCACTCCTGCACCAGTTCGCGGGCCTCGAGCATCTTCAGTGCGACAAACCGGTTCAGGGTAGTGAACGCTGCGTCCCGGATGAAGTCGGCGACGGCCGCAGTTGTGGTCATGCCAGTGGCCCGTTTGTGCTCCATCACGGCGACGATCTTCCGCCGCTGATGAACCTGCTGAGGAGTCAGGTGCGGGCTAGGCTGGGGGGCAACCTCGCCGCTACGGAGGACGTCGAAGTCACCTTCGAGCTGCTCGGCGAATTCCTCCTCGAGCAGTTTGCGGGCGCGCTGGGTAGCGCGGTCAATAGCGCTGCGGGTCTGCTTATCCACGATGCCCTCGTCGGCCGGTGGTACGTGGGGCCCGCTTTTGTGGGGGCTGATTCTCGCGCCTGAGCCGTTCGAGATAGTCCAAATTGCGCTGAATCTGATCACGTAGATTCTGGTCGACGCTGTGCACAACCGCGTCGCGCAAGTCGTGTTCGGCCCGGTCAAGGTATGCGTGGAACTCGCGCCAGGCTCGCTGCCGGGTAGCTTCCGCGAGGTCACGCCTCCTTGCCGTCGCGCGGCACAGCTTCGCCAGCCCGATGAGGGCGTCGCCACGGAGTTGGCCCAGCGACGGGTTCGCCTGCCACTCCGGGTGCTCCAGCAGGTTCCTGTCAATCAGAGCCAGCGCGCTCTGGTAGTCGTGTGCGCGGCTCATGGCCACCGCGATGCGCCGCAGTTCGCGCTCCTCCAATCGACCACGGGCAGCCGATGACAGCAGTGTGCTGGCGAGTTGCCGGTGCTCCTCAGTAGCCTGTTCGTTCTCCAGTGCCTCGGCGAGTTGCACCAGCACCTGCGCGGGCAGCGACTCGATCTCGTCTAGGTGCTGCCGGACCCAGACCAAGACGGCGTCCGGGTCGCGCCGAGCGTGCTGGACTTCAGCGAACAACTGGATCGCGCGGAAGTTGAGGTTGTCGCTAGCCAGTACCCGTTCCACCTGTTGGCGCGCCGTCTCGAGGTCACCGAGGGCGAGCGCCTGTTCGGCTGAGCGGAGGTCACGCAGCGCGGCATGTCGTGGATGGGCCGGCAGTACGCAGACCACCCGGATCGAGTCGGCTTCGAAGATCGGTGGCGGGCACCCTTCTTCTCGCATCGACCGGAAAATAGTGGGGATGCCTTGTCCTTCCGCCTGAGCCAGTTGCAGCCGAGAGAAGAACCAGGCGAGTGCCTGGTTCCGCCATCTCGGTGACGTCGTTCCGTTGCGGAGGGATTCGATGTCCACCCCGGTGGGCAGCGAGCCAGGAGACGCCACTTCGATCCGATCCGAGAATACGGTCAGCCGCGTCGGGTCGGCCAGTTCGTAGTCGCGATGGGCCAATGCGTTACCCATCGCCTCGTAAAGCGCGCGCTTTGGGTACTTGATGACATTCGGCGAGGTGGGGTCGGTCTTGTCAAAGGCCGTGTACGACTGGACGTCGAGCAGCTCCTGCAGCCGCAGCGCCTGTTCGAGCACATTCCCCGCCAGATCGTGCCGCTCGGCGTGCGGATCCGAGCGATCCACGCCCGGATAGATGGAGAAGTACGTGACGGCTCCGGGAATGAAACGCTGGGTGTCCCGACCGAACAGCAAGATCGCGAAGTTGCGCGGCCGCAGCACACCGGTCAGAGGTTCGCTGGCCAGCAGTGGCGGCACGAACGCGCTAAGTTGCACGTCCGGTGACAGGTATGGCTCAACGCCTGTTTCGCGGGAGAAGACCCCCATCCGTTGCAGCGCCTCGCGTAGCGCCAATAGGTCGAGGTCCGCCTCCGTGGTTCCATTGCACGGTCGACGATCCCACGGCTCAAGGGCTCCCTTGCGGACGAGCAGATCCTTGAGCGTCCCGTTCCTCGCCTCGATGGTGGATCGGCTGACTCGCACGTAGTGTTTGGCACCCTCGTTGCGGCGGCGGAAGGTGTGCGCGGCGCCGGTGGCGGGTTGCACGAAGACCAGGATTCGTCGCTGCGGGTCTGCTGTGTCCAACTCCTCTACCAACGGTGTGATCGGCGGCGAAACCAGGTCGCGGCAGCGGGACAGCACCGTACCCTCGATCTCCTTCAGCCTGTTTGCGGTCAGGCCGACGCGCACCAGGACAGGGAAGCCGTGTTCGTCCTTGTCCTCCCGCGCACCGCATACCACGTACCCTCCGCCGAGATTCTGCAGGTCGTTGGCAAAGGCGCTGAGCGTGGCCAGGACGTCATCGATGTCGGCTACGTTCTCCTTCCATTCGGTTTGTTCGCTTTCCCGCCGGGCCAGCTCATTGAGATCGATACGGGCCGTCACGACAGCACGACCTTCTTCCCCGCGCCGATCAGCCGCGCACACTCATCGCGCAGGCCGGAAAGTGCGGCGTCCAACTGCTCCTCTGTCTCGATCCCGCCGGAGAAGTAAGAGTGGACCTTAACGGATGCCAGGCGGTCCCCTTCGAGGGTTTCCTGCATCCGCCTGATGGCCTCACGAAGCCGCCCGTCGCAGGCGTCACGTTCCGAGCGCAGAAGCGAGATGGGGACCGTCCGTGGAAGTGGTTGTTCACCAGCCAGAAGCTTGGCCGAGATATCCTGCTGGATCTGCTCGGGCAGGTCATGCCAGCCGGGTTCGCTGGTGAGCTGCTTGAAGCCGGTAGCGTAGGCGTCCATGCGCGCCTGCTGGGCGTCATCGAACCGGCGCGCGTACTCCAATTCGATCGCGCGAGCGTGCTGTTGTATCGCAGGTAGGTCGCGATAGAACGTCTCGCGCGCGAGCAGGTCCGCGAGTTCCGCGGCGCGTGACTCCAGAACCGGGTCAACACTCGGCTCGTCCTTCAGTGCCGGCCAGGCGACCTCGGACGCCTGGCGGGCTCGTTCTAGATCATGTAGTCGCGGCTCGGTGAGGACCTGCTCAAGTTCGGTGGCGCGCCTGATCGCGTCCTTGATGGCCCGGTGGCTCGCGTTGAAGATGGAGATGGCCTCTTCGGCCGACCCGCGCAGTATCACCTTCATCTGCCCGAGCGCCGTCTCCAGAACCGCATTGCCGGGAAGGCGATGTGCCACAAGGGTCGACTGTGTCGAGGCCATCACATCCTCATGGCGGGCGATCTGCTCGCGCAGCTGGGCGCCGATGGCGTTGGCGTTCAGCTCGCGGCAGTCTTCTCCGAAGGTGTCCGAGAACGCCTCACTCGCCTTCACCACCTCTTCGAACTCGATGCCTCTTCGAGGGCGGAAGGACGCTTGGCGGAACAGATTGTTGTTGGAGAAGGTCTCACGTGCTTCGACGCTGGTCACCGTGTTGAGGGTTCGCCCTTTGCTCGTCGCCTCGATCTTTTCGGCGCGCATGAGGGCGAGCACCAGCAGCCGGACCACCTCGAAGTCCCATCCGAACGGCTCGCCGGCGAACTCATCAGCGAGGTACCTGCCGCTGGCAGTCTCGCCGAAGTTGGCTCGCTCCTCGATCCGGTGCAGGACCTCCCGGAGCGGGCCGCTATCGACGCGGAACACCGTCTGGCCGTTCTCGTCGCGCAGCAGGTTTAGCTGGCTGAAAACCTGAGGTAGGCCTCGCAGATTCTGCGCGGTGAAGAGCGCGTCGGTGCCCCTCCGGACGTCGTTGACCTTTGCGGCGGCTTCCTGGAAGCGGTCGAAGACCTCGGGCAGTACCTGGCCGAGAATCTCCGCGGCCGTCTTGGAGATATCCACCGCACTGTCGTCCGGGCTGCGGTCATGACCACGGAAATACACCCTGCCAGCCAGACAGGCCGCACGGAGCAGACGCCGCAGCTGATCCTGGTGGTGACGCTGGCGCAATCTCTCCTCGGCGATCAGAAGGGGGGTGTCCTCACTCATGGACTCCCGCTCCTTGCGGGCGAGCATCTCACGAGACCGGAAGACCTCGACGATCTCCCGGTCGATAGTGTTGTCGAGCGGTACGGTCCAGAAGACCTGCCTGCGCTCCTGCTGACTGCGGCCGCGCAGCTCGTTAGCCAGCGCCTCGAAATCGCGCCCCTCGTCGGCTAGGTGGAACTGGAAGGTCAGGTCGCCGCTGGTAACGTCGCGGCCGTGGATCCCCAGACCAGCCTTGAAGGGTTTGGTCTCGAATAGCGTGTATGAGGGCTGGGGCTGCCAGAAGCTCGCCAGGGTCTCGGCGTAAAGGCGGTGCGCGTCTCCGGGCTTGGGACTGATGCCGTTGCGCAGCAGTTCCCAGTCATCCTCAGCGGGTGTCGGGATCCGGTAACCGTCGTCGCCTCGGCGGACCTTGTGGGCAATTTCCAGTTCGCGCAGCGCCTCCTGAACGGAGGCGAGCGGCGAGTCGCTCCCGACTCGGGGCAAGAGGGCGGCGGCGATGTTCTCCGCACTACGGTGGACGCTCTTGACGTACTGGAGTAGGCAGATCACCTTCGCGACTCGCTGGGCGAACGGGTGGTTCAGCTCCCGGGGGATCGCCGCGATCTTGGCCCGGATCTCGGAGCCGATGTTTTCCTCTATCAGGTCGTAGACCTGATCCAACCGGACCAGCGCGCCGATCGGCTGATCTGCCATGTCCACTGCCGGATTGATCAGGAGTTGCTGCGCGAGTTTGATGATCGTCCTGTTCGCGCCGCCGACATGCCTGCTCGAGCCGGCCTGTGTGCGCAGGCCGGAGACGACCTGGATGATGAGATCGATCTGGTACGGCAGCAACGGGTACAGATCGACGAAGCTGTCCCTGGTTAGTTCGGGCAGCTTGATGTCAGCGGCGAGCCGGGTGTGGTCTACCAGGCGCCCGCGGTGCTCGTCGAAGAGTGTTCCGAGGGTCTGTTGGGCCTTGGCGTTCTTGAGCAGAACGCGGCGGCTCGTCACTTCGGAGATGTCTGAGGGCTCCAGGTGTACCTGGAGCGGGAAGCGGTCCATAAGCCGGGCCAGCTCGATCTTCTTGTCGTCCAGACCGCTGACGAGTTCGCCGAGCTTCTCTTGGGATGTGACGACCACCCAGTGCCGACCTCGTCCTATCACGCCGAGGCGCTGGACAATGGCCTGCAGGTCAAGCATTTTCTGCACGTCGCGGGCAACGAACTGGCCCACCTCGTCGACGACGAACATCAGAGCCTGGCCGGGTCGGCGCCGGTTCATTAGTTCGGTCGCACGTTCGGCCAGTTTGCCAGGCGTGATGTCGGCCTTGTTCTTAACCGCCTTCACCCAGGAGTCCGCCATCGGGTAAGTCTCTGGATCAAGACTATGTAGGACTCGGCTAGCTTCGCTCAGCGCGAATGCGATCTTGCCCTTTTCCCTGTTCCAGTCCTTGTCGAAGAGTTGTGTGTACTCTTGCTCGAAACGGCCCAGTTCGCCCTTCTCCTCAAGTGAGATTTCCAATTCCGATAGGTCGAGATCCTTGGCGTACCCGAGGCTCTGCAGGAACAGGCCGTACATGATTTCAGTAAGCGTCTGATTTCCACTGCGAATGCCTCGGTCAGTGGAGACGTCGAAGATTACCGCATGGGTGGGGATGCGTTCGTTGATCGTCTGCAGTAGGACCTGTATCCGACTGTCCCTTGCGCGCTCGGCGAACCGTTCGGCAGCAGGCACGCCGTCGACCATGCGGTCCTCGATGGAAAGGCCGAGCATCTTGGCGAAACTTGACTTACCTGAGCCGAAAAAACCCGACACCCAGATGGCGATGCCTTCATGCGGAACATTTGGTGTCTGCCGGTACTCCTCAAGGATCCTCGTGTAGTGCTCACGGATGGCATCCGTTACCACGTACTCGTTCATCTCATCGCGGATGACTTCTTCGTCGGCTTGGTCGACCTTGATGACTTCTTCGATGCGCCGGTAGATGTCGTTGGCGAAGAGCGCCTTGATCGGCTGGTCTGTAGTCATCGGAAGAGTCCCCATCAAATGATCTTCGAGCGGTAGTTGTGCTCAGCGTCAAGCACGCCCATGAACTTCAAGCCTCCAGCGCCCTCAACATTTCCGGGGTAGAAGAGCACAGTCGGCACGTGGACTCGCCCCTTCAGCTGCTCGGGCAGAGAGAACGTCCGGTACATCGGAAACAGAGCGCCGGCGCGCACTACGAACACGATGTCGCGCAGTGGGTCAGGGTGAGCGGGCATATGTTCAGCAACGTGATCCACTAGCGGTGAGTATTCTGAAAGGACCGCATGGATGGTGTCGACGACGGTGGCGACGCCCTGCTCGCGTTCGACGGCGAACCAGTCTTCGAGCGAATTCTGTGAGCGCATCGCCTCGTCCAGACAATCTGCCAGAGAGATGCGATGCACCCGCTTCCCCTTCTGCGTGAGCCTGGTCTCCAGCATCGTCAACTGAGCACGTAGCCGAAATTCCTCACTTGGCCTGTACGGAAATATCGCATAGGGCATGTCGTGATACGCGCTTATACGCGGCCGAGGGTCGGCGATCTCGAGAATGGGCTCGAGATCGCGTCGTATCCGCTCCTCGAGATTACTCACGCCACCATCCTTTCCGCGTATCGTTCGGAGTTGGTGCAAGGCAGCGACAACTGCACAATGCTACCTGCTACCTGGTAGTCGAGCTTACGGAACTGATGCAACCGAAGTAGCTCGTTCTCGACGTCCGTGGGTCGCATCAGGAACAGTCGCCAATCCGGAGATGCAATGACCTTCGTTGGGTGTCCCAGTTCTTCCATCATTACGTGCAGCAGATATATGAAGCTGCGCTCAGGAAGTTGATATCCGGCGAATTCCCGCGTAATGGACCCCCGCAACAATCCGAAATCTGTTGCGATGCGAAGCAGCCCGACCGCGACCCTTTTCTCGGTCGTCTCGGACCATGGATGCTCGGTCCTTCCGCCACGGCTGCCGATGCTAGAAAGGTAGTTAATCACGTCGCTGGAACGGAGTCGGAACGCGCCAGAATCATAGACAGGGAAGAGCCAGTTCTGCAAAAAATCGCGCACGATAAATTCGTCGCGCGTCATGTGCCAGAGCAGTAGTGGCTTCCACTCATGGATATCGCAACCGCTCTGGGCCAGTCGCGCCAGCGGCCTGTCGCGGCCCGCTGGGTCGTACCGTCGGTTAAGGACCTTGGCGACATCGCGGAGCCACGTCATACTGCCAGCACCGATGGAATTGTCCGACCGGAGACGATCCAGATTCTCCCGCTTGGACATCGCAAAGTCCCAGCGCGCGAGCGCCGTGTAGGTCTCCGCAATCATCGCGCCCTTGACGACTGTGAAGGACGAGGCCACGTTGGCGCGGGAAGCCGCTGTCATGCTTCGACTCTCCGCGCGAAGGGGACAGTGAGCGCGCCCGGCTTGCCGCGTGCGAATCCCAATGCCAGGAGGCGGATGTCACTGTCATTGTCCAAGAACGGGCCAGGCAATGCCACGTTCCTCCCTTCGGCAGAGCGGCGTAGCCGCGCCAACCTGTCGAGATCCCGCTCACCGACCAACCGCAACCTCTGGAGCAGAGAAACCAGGTCGGTGTCGTTCATGTGCTCGATCTGATCAAAGAAGGGCGCCCAGTCACTGGCATTGTCGAGCCATCGCTCCCAGCGTCTGTCGAAGTCCTCCTCGGTCGCCTCAGGAAGGCGCCAGAGTGTGACAGAGCCTGGGGAATTGAAGACCTCATCGCAGCGGTGAGCCGCTACGGCGAAGACGGACCGTGCCTGTGCGAACCAGTGCGTGCGCGGGAAGCCCCGTCGCAGGGCAGCGACGCCATAGTGGCCGAGCTGCCCCTTGGTGTTCCACCACTTGGCGCTGTCCATCTCACCGAAGCGTGCGACCACGACCCGGAGCCGGAACAGTGCATCAAGGTCAATCGCTGAAGTGGTCATCTCGCGGACCGTCCGTCCGTGCCTTGTTATGTCTGTCGATGTCGGCCGCCCAGACCCATTCGTCAACTTCCGAGAGCTTGAATTTCCAAAGGCGACCTATCTTGTGGGCCGGCAGCCCCCGCGTCTCGATCCACCGGTACACGGAATCCTTTGCAACGCCGAGGTGGCTGGCGACGCCCTCTACGGAGACCCATGGCTCGGTGATAGTCGGCTCCTCTCAGACATGCGTCCGACGCGCGGCCGTCGAGAGCCAAGAGCCTAGCTCTGCCGACGAAACCCGAAGAAAGTCGACTCAAGCCTACTCTGCCACACACCGACTGTTAACCGGCGGACGTACTGGTCGGGTCCATGGTCTGCCACGGGGCAACCTTCATCAGGCCCTTAGGGATACGCCCATCACCGTAGATGATGTCAGGCGCCTGGTCTGTTC
>Ga0335074_10017591_pt1 | contig 10084 bp, 8 predicted proteins | sample Lox_Sample_23_FD_206715 | JGI IMG/M metagenome (GOLD analysis project Ga0335074, IMG submission 206715) | Soil microbial communities from Loxahatchee National Wildlife Refuge, Florida, United States - Lox_Sample_2.3 | ecosystem: Environmental > Terrestrial > Soil > Wetlands | place: USA: Florida...
AACCACACGGGCCAGCTGTAATTTTGCTTGACGATGTCGCCGCTGCCCGCCGCTATAAAAGAAAGCAGATCTTTGGCGCCGCGCGAAACGTATCGGATATGCCACTCCGTATCCGCAAAGACGATCAGTAGTCCGCACAAAAATGCAATCACGCTCACTTGGCACAACTTGACAACGATGATTCGAACAGCGCGCTCCTGCAAAACCGCGAACGCAAGGGCGGCGGCTGGAAATACCAAAAACGTAATTTTTGTACTCGCAGCCACACCAACGAACACGCCGAAAAAAGCGACCTGCCTTCCCTCCAGCTTCGACGATTGGCGAGTGCGCAGAATGCTGCCCGCGGCCACGAGCGCGAAAGCGCATTCCAGAGTCATGTAATCCGGCTGTAACAGTGTATACATGCCACTCAGATGCGGTTCGTAGAATGGCACGAGCCAAAACAGCGGCGCAATCACGATTGCAGCGAGGCTTTCCACACGCCAAATCATCCACGCAAATGCGCCGAGATTGAGCAGCTGAAAGACGATCATCGACGCGTAGCAAAAATGATCGATGCGCGGCTGAACCTGAGTGGTCGGATATCCAAGCCATGTTAGCGCGATCTGGATCAGCGCCTGAATGATATCGATCGACTGACCTTGCGCCGTGAACAGATATGTAGGGGGATCGTACAGTTTGCGCAGCGAGTAAAAATAACGATAGCCTACACTTTCCTCGAACACGCCCGTAAGCGTGTAGCCGTGAAGCGTGACACAGATGATCGGCCAGAGGATCGCCAATCCGAAGAGTGCAATGGCGGCGATCCTCGCCGCATCGCCTGCGTATCGCGCGTTTATCGGCTCGGCCAACGCCGGACTGTCTCTGCCGTTAAGCGATGCGATGACGCTGCTCACGGCAGAACGCTCCGGGCTTGCGCGGTCTTGATCATCGGGCCGTAAACTTCATCAATGACGTCGTGGGCATGGGGTGGCGACCAACCAGTAATGTTCGTCAAGCGCGACGCGTCAAGCGATGTAAAACGCGGAATTTCTTCGCGAGGAATACCGGCGTCGGCCGCCCGCCGGTCGAGGACAAGCTTGCCGTTTGCGCCAAGCCGGGACGCTAGATAGCTAGCGGCATCGTAGTAGTTGATATCGTCAGCGCCGGATACCTGATAAATTCCACCGGCCGGGTTTGCGGCGATGGCACGCAAGGCATTGAGTGCGTCGTTAATCGACACCGGCGAAATATGTAGATCCGAAAAGGCGGCAATCTCGCGCCGGCGCGATAGCCCAGCTATCCAACCTGAGAACAGTTTAGAACTCACCGCCAACAACTTAGTCAGGCGCAGGATCGACGCGCCGGAACCCAAGTCGGCAAAGCCGCGTTCTGCCTCGGCGGCCAATTCGCCGTATTTCGTCACCGGACAAGGCACGCGATCCGCACGCGCATGTGGGACGCTCCAATCGTAGACGGCGCTCGTCGACAGCAACACAACGCGCGCGCCGCGCATAACCAAACGGCGCGCTGCGACCACCGGACCGACCACGTTGACTTGTCGCGCGAGCCTAGGATTTTTCCTGCAGTCCGCGAAGCCGACAACGGCGGCGCAGAAAAAAGCAATATCCACATCCGGCAGTGCGACGTGCCCGATGTCAGCAGCCGCCAAATCGAGAAAGAGCCGATTTTCACCGACGCGGCCGGGCCGGCGGGTTGTGCCGTAGACGACGTGCCCGTCATCCGCCAACGCCTGGGTCAGAGCGCCGCCGACGACGCCGTCGGATCCAATAACGATCGCCTTCACGCCACGCGTTCTCCCTTTGAATGTCGCTGGAAAACGACGCCTTTAAGATCGTCGAGCAACCCCGAGGAGCAAATCACGCAGGATCGACTCAATACGGCCCCTTGAAGGTATCTTCACGGTGAAGTTCGCCGACTCGATTGGGATCCGCGCCGAGGGTGGCGAGCGCGGCGCGCGCGATGGTCGAAGCTTTCGGATAAAAGACATCCTCAAGCTTTTTTGACACCGGCGCCGGGGCGTTGGCGAGTGCGATCCGGCACACCGGTGCTTTCAAATGGTGCCACCCTTTTTCGGCAGCCAACGCGGCAATCTCACTCGATACACCGCACAACTCCCAACTCGTGTCAGCGACGACCAGATGCCTGGTTTTTTTTATCGAGCCAAGCACAGTGTCCTCATCGAGCGGTCGGATCGTCCGCAGGTCGATGATCTCGGCATCGACACCGTGCCGGGCTAGTTCGTCGGCGGCATGATAAGCTTCGTAGGCCATCAACGACGTGGCGACGATAGTGATGTCTGAGCCGATCCGCACCGTATTGGCCTTGCCGAGCGGGGTGGCTTCAAACGCTTCTGATACTTCGCCGCTCACCGTATAGAGCGAACGGTGCTCGAGAATGACGACCGGTGAATCGTGCTGCAGGGCAGCGATGATCAGGCCTTTGGCGTCCTGCGGGAAGGCCGGCATCACCACTGTTAATCCCGGAAAATGGGCGAGTGGCGCCTGCAGGCTTTGCGAATGGGTGGCCCCCTGCCCCCAACCCTTGCCGATCACGGCACGCACGACGATCGGCACGTTTCCAGCACGGCCGTTGAACATGTAACGCCATTTGGCCGCGAGGTTGATCAGGTTGTCGAAACCCAGCAACATAAAATCGTTGCGCGGATGCGTAATTACCGGGCGCTTTCCCATCACCGCGGCGCCAATCGCAATACCTGTCAACGCATTCTCCATGGCCGGAGCATCGAACACGCGCGCCGGCCCGAATCGCCTGGCCGCCTCGGTGGTCGAGCCGAAAATGCCTGAGGGGTAATCGACCGCGATGCCGGTGATGAATATCGACGGATCGCGCTCCATCGCTTGGCAAAGCCCTTCGGACAGAGCCTGCACATACGTCAACTCGCGCATGTTTGGCGACTTTCCGCTCACAGGTACTGAAACAGCGTTGAAATCTCGGGCCACGGAGCCATGCGCGCCTTTTCTACGTCAGCGCTGGTCTCGGCCTGGATCTCGCCTTGCCAGATATCGAGTTGTTGAGCGGTGGCGATACCCAGCCGCATCAAGCGTTCGCCGCTGCGAACTACCGGACAGCGTGCCATCCACGCTTCAACCTCTTCGCGACTTCGATACGTGCGCTGCAACTCGTGATCGAAATGGGGGCCCACATGTTCCCGCCACCGATACGTCATGCATTCGAGAAAATACGGGCCGCCGCCGGCGCGAATATCCTTGGCGACCGCCTGCGTCGCTTGAAGCACTTCGAGCACATCGTTGCCGTCGATCCGGCGCGCACCGACTTTGAAAGCGCGAACGCGTTCGCACAGATCGGTGCCCGGCGCTTGGCGGACATGTAGCGGGCTTTCAGTAGCGTACAGATTGTTCTCGCAGACGAACAGAACCGGAAGCTGCTTCACCGCCGCGTAATTTATGCTTTCATAAAACGAGCCCTCGTCCATCGCGCCCTCGCCGAAAAACACCACGGCGATACGATCGGCATTGTCCATTTGGAAAGCAAGCGCGGCACCCGTCGCTACCGCGACGGTTTCGCCAAGGATGGCGCTTGATGCGATGAACCCGACTTTCGGCGCCGTCAAATGGACCGAGCCGCCGCGGCCTCCCGAACACCCATCGGCGCGGCCGTATAGCTCGGCGGCGAGTTCATAGACGCTGCCGCCTTTGGCGAGGTAGTGATTGTGGCTTCGATGATGCGTGAAGACGACGTCATCGCGAAGAAGCGCCTGGCAGACGCCAACCGCGACGGCCTCCTGCCCGGCACCGAAATGCGCCGGTGTACGCATCTCTTGTTCGCGATAACGTTCGGCCAATGTCTCCTCCGCCAAGCGGACCTTTAGTAATTCCTTGTGCAGCAGAACAAGCACGTCGGCGCCGACATCCGCTTTGGTTTGAACGTTATCGATCGTCACATTCACGCGCATATCTCCGGATCGAAAATCGCGAAAGAACCTGTTTCTACATGCCACCTTAGCGAATGGCAGGGCAAGGCCGAAGTTTTGCGCCGTACCGGTTCAAACCTGGTTCACTTCGTCTTCGGGGCATCGGGCAGCGCCGACGGCGACACCGCGGGCGGCGGAAATTTAGCTTCCTCGACGAGCGGAGCAGCCTTTGCAACGATCTTACGGATCGCCAATTTCAGCTGGTCGACCTCGTTGGGCGGCATTGCCTCCGCGCGGTCTCCCATTTGGACGAGAAACTCGACTGGATGACGCAGCAGCATTCCGATTGGGGATCGAGGCCCCAAAAATTCTGAGAGTAACGCCGTCTCGGCCAAAACGATAACTGCAACGAAAATCAAGACAACGACAAGTTTCGAGAAAAAGAACCAATATTCAAGCGCAATGCCGCGTCCGGACATGTTATCGTGACGCAATTGACTATCCGTGTTTCTGTCAAACGCGAAGCCGTCTTCTTCTACCGCCGGCAGCGAAACGCCCGCCTCGTGAAGTTCCCGCGCAACCGCCTCAACTCGCTCTTGCAACTCCTTCGTAGCCTTCAGCAACTCGCCAGCTCGCACCACAACTCCGTATTTTTTGGCAACCAAAGTATACTTGCCCTTATGCTTCCTGGCGACGAATGAGAAATCCAAGCTCATGTCGTGTCCTGTTGCTGGTCTTCCCGCTAAATCAGTGGCGTTCACTTCCAGTCGAGCCGGTAGATGACCCAGTAGCCATCCTTGCCGTCAAGGGCAACCACTGCAAGCTCCGGACCACCATTTTTGCCCACCTGTTTTGCGCCGATAGCCAGGTTAGTGCAGCCATTAATTCGGTATTGACGGGAGTCCGCCGTCTCTAAAAGTCCGGAATTGTAGCCGGGCGGTTCAAAACACACGAAGAGACCCGGCCGCTGATAAGCGGCGTTGGCGCGCCGGTCGGCGAGCCACAGATAATCGTCGAACCTTTCCGGACTATAGTCGTCGGCTCCGATAATTTCGTTTTTGAACTCCGGATTCATATAAGCCCAAGTCTTGGCGACATATCCAAACGGCACAGCATAGGTGTTGGACGCGATGCCTTCGTTAGGTGAGGAAAGATTTTTGAGAATGGACACGAAGGCGAATCGATCGGGCGGCAAGAGAGCGACATTTCTGAGCTGGACAATTGCCCAGTCAATGCAGAGCAACAGGCCGGCAGCGCCCGCCCCAACGGCTACCAGGATCGTCGCAGCGGCCGGCACCTTGCCGATTTTTGAAAACGCCGCTGTCCGGCCGGCCAGGTTCGCCGATGCTGAGATCACAACGAAAGGTGCAAGCGCCAGAAACGCATCCGCGTGAAAGACAAAGAATGGACAAAGCCTGTAGAGATACCCCGAATGCAGGTAGCCGGCGTTGAATTTGTAAGTAAATAAATATCCCAATAGTCCGCAGCAAAAGAACGGAAGGAGCGATGCCGGCACGTTGTACCACCGGCCTAGCATTGCTCGATTGCCTACCAGAATGACAAAGCTGCCGGTCAAAACGGCCGCAAGAACACTCAATTTGGCCGCCCAACCGCTGACCGGCGTAACCCATTCGAACAGCGCGGAGTCCCCTTGATGATAGAGCACGCTCTGTGTGGTTGCAAAAATGGACATCACGAAAAGATAGATGGCAGCCGCAGTACAGCGCCGGAAGCCGGTTGGCGCACCATTAGTCGAGATCAAACCTGCGAGACGACGAAAGAAGACAGCAACGATCACCGCGACAACTAAAGAAACTAGCAAATAGGCGAGCATATCTTTCTGACCGCCAAAGGAAGGCAATTCACCAAGCACCGCATTGCCGCTGAACGCTACTGCGACAACGAGAAGGCATATTGGAAATGTCAAAATTACCGTCGCCACATAGGCGAATCGAGGATCCACGACTTTCGTGTCCGAAGCATTCGGCAAGCGTTTATCGGCGGCTAACGCCGCAATTGCGAGACTCAAAGCAAAAATAACCAACAGCGGCGTTTGAACCTGTAGCAAATCGGCAAATATTGAACGAACGAAACTGAAAATTCCGAAGTGGGTATTGGATTGAAAATTTTCCCAAAAAACGACGTGCCTAGAGCGGTAAAATTCACGAACGTTCCGAATCGTTGCGTCCGTCACGAGATTCCTTGCGACGTAGGTCAGTCTAATATCCGTAAGGAAATCCTGCCAACCGAGATAGAGGACGAGTTGAACGACTAAAACTCCGAGGCCGAGCACTGCCCCGACCGTCTGAGCCGCAGCTGCAAGCGCAACCAGCGTTGGACGGCGCCAATAACGCCACAGCGTGTACGCGCCGACGGTAACGGCGACAAAGCCAGCAAATACAAGCTCCCAATACAGCAGGCACGCATAAAGCAAGATAGTCGCGAGCGACCAATAGGGTCGCCGCCACTCGGAAATCCCGTGCACGCACAAGAGCGCGGCGAATAGAAAAAAGCCATGCCACACGCGATAGGTATTCACCTGCCATTGCGCGAAAAGCAGATAATCGGTGATCAGCATTAGCACGGCGATGGTGGCGAACAAATCGCCGGCGGTACGTCGAAAGAACGATTTCATCATCAGCACAGACGCCAAGCCAACCGTAAAGGTGGTTATCCAAATCTGCGACTCGGCCGTCCGCGCGCCGGCAGCATAGAGGATAAACGAAAACAGTCGCGGGAAATCTCCCTGATGCGTGTGGACGAACGGATGCGCCGCCGCGAAGGGCGAAATCGCCTCGTCAGCCAGCCCGTACGATTTGAAGAAATCAAAGGTCCAGAGGTTGTACGCGTGATTTAACGCCGAGAACGTCTCGTTGTTATCCATGACATACGGAATGCCATGGCCCTTGCGGATCAACACCGCATACACGACGCAATAGACGATTAGGACGCAAAGCGTTCCGCCGTTACGGCTTGCAACGCGAAAGACGTCCAACAGGCGGTTGGACAGAGGAACCACTCGGAGATTCACGGATAAAATCGACGATATCCGTCCGCAGTTTGGCGCGAAGTCTGGACCAATCGTCGCCTCTCCGAAAGTTGGGTATTCACGGATAACGTCACCATAGAGTCGGCTGCGAGCGCGGCCACGGCGAAAGGCGGCAGAGCGGCAATACCCAGAACGGCGTCGTAGCGCCAGCGCGGAAATGACCGTTCGGTCATGAGGATCCCTCGCTTTTGCCCGCTCGCAAGATGTTCGGCTGCCGACCGATAAGCATTCGTACTTCCAACACCGTAAGCGAGGTGCCGTCGCGCGACACTTCGCAATACTCAGACCGCGGTGGCCTTTGGCCGAACATGAATGCGGCCGATGACGATCCCTCGCATCAAAGGCAGGAGCGATCAAGTTTCAACGCCCACTTAGTCAGGCTTCTCCACGCATTTTCATGCTTGAGCCACCGGAGGTACTTCGATAAGATTCATCAATTATTATTCAACGACAACTCAAGTCTGCGGCGTTTCCGACCCCCGATTGCGTTGTAGTGTGTGCTGGAGTTTCATGTCAGTCACCAGAACCGCAGTCGTCTTGGGCGCGACTGCCGATATTGGCCGCGGCCTCACCGAAAGATTGCTGGCCGACGGTTGGCGGGTGATCGGTGTCGGCCGGACACTTGCCCGACTCAAGGACATGACAGGCCTCCCAGCGCTTGAACTCCATCAATGCGCCCTTACGGAAAAGGACAGCGTGAACGCTTTGGTTTCCGATTTGCGGGCCAACGCGGTAGCGTGGGACTTGCTGATTTCGTCGGTTGGAACGATGGAACCCATTGGGCTTTTTTTTGGCCTGGACTTTGACACGTGGGAAGCATCCATCAACGTCAATTTCGTCGCGCAGATGCGTGCGCTTCACGCGCTCTGGCCGCTGCGCCGGGCAAAAAAAGTCGTGGACGTCATGCTGCTCGCCGGGGGAGGAACCAATAACCCATTTCGCAACTATTCCGCATACTGCGTTTCTAAAATCGCGCTCATAAAAATGTGCGAACTGATCGACGACGAGACCGCCGACGCCAACATGTTCATCATTGGGCCCGGCTATACCCGCACACGCCTGCTCGAAGAAACACTGCGCGCCGGACCCCAAGCTGCGGGCGACGAATACCACCGGACACTGGCCTATCTAGAAAAACGTGGAACGCCGATTGATGAAATCTACCAGCACATGCGCTGGTGCATGATGCAAGGACGTAGCATCGCCGGCGGGAGAAACTTCTCCACGGCTCACGACCCATGGCGCGACGGCGGCGAAACGCTCGCCGCGGCGCTGCGCGATAATCGCGATGCATTCCGGCTCCGCCGCCGGCAGCCCTGAGCAGAAGCGCGGATGCAGCAGAAATTGTCCGACTATATCGCCGGCTTTCTTGCTAATCATGGCATCCGCCACGTCTTCGTCGTTTCCGGCGGCGCATCGATTCACATTCTGCACTCGTTGCATCACCGCAACGGCATCGAGCCGATTTGCCCACATCACGAGCAGGCCGGCGCTATGGCTGCTGATGCTTATTCGCGGGTGACGGGCCGGCTTGGCTGCGCGGTCGGCACCAGCGGACCGGGCGCCACGAATATGATCACCGGCATCGCCGGTGCCTGGTTCGATTCCATTCCAACGCTGTACATCACTGGCCAGGTCACGACGTTTCGCCTCAAGGGCACGTCCGGTGTCCGCCAGTTCGGTTTTCAGGAAACTGAAATTATTCCGATGGTCCAGCCGATCACCAAACACTGCGTGCAGTTGCGCGATCCGCAGCGGATTCGCTACGAGCTTGAGAAAGCGGTGCATGTTGCGCAGAGGGGCCGCCCGGGTCCGGTGCTCATCGACATCCCCGACGATCTACAGCGCAGCTTCGTCGAGACCGACGACCTTATCGGGTTTACACCAGACGCCCCCGAGCAGCGACCCGCACCGAGCAAGGAGGAAATAAGCGACATCATCAGATTATTGCGGTCGGCCACGCGGCCGGTCCTCATTCTCGGGCACGGCGTGCGGCTGGCCGGGGCGATGGCGGAAGCACGCGAGTTCGCTGAAACGTGCAACATTCCTGTGCTGACAAGTTGGGGCGCCAAAGACATCCTGCCCGGGAACCACCCCTTGAACGCCGGCGTCTTCGGCACGCACGGCACGCGCGCAGGAAACTTTACTGTACAAAATGCCGATTGTGCCCTCGCCATCGGCGCACGGCTTTCGACCCGCGAAACCGGGGCGCCGCTCTCGAGTTGGGCCCGCGAAGCGCGCACCATCATTGTCGATATAGATCCCGCTGAGCTGCGAAAATTCCCCGCTTTCGAGCGCGCTCTTGATCTTGCGATCGTTGCGGACGCCGCCGCCACCATCGGCGCCCTGATCAAAGCCATCGGCCAGCACGGCTCGGCAAAATTGCCAGACTGGTCCCTATGGCGAAAGGATATAACGGACTGGGGCCAGCAATACCCGGTATGTCCCAAATCCGGATGGTCGGAGACCACCGTCAATCCTTACGTCCTTATGGAAATCCTGTCGGAAACGGCGCCCGATGACGCCTATTTCTTTATCGACACTGGTTGCGCTATCGCGTGGTCGATGCAGGGACTGAGACTGCGCGGATCGCAGCGTACGTTCCACGATTTCAACAACACCGCGATGGGTTGGGCGTTGCCGGCAGCGATAGCGGGCGCACTGGCCGCGCCGAAATCACCAATCGTCTGCCTAGTCGGGGATGGCGCGCTGATGATGAACGTCCAGGAACTCGCCACGGTGAAATATCATCGGCTTCCGATAAAAATTCTTTTGATCGACAACGGCGGCTATTCGATGGTTCGACAAACGGAGGCGCAATGGTTACGCGGCGTAAATGTAGGGACGTCGACCGAGAGCGGCCTTGGTTTTCCCGATTTTACCGCGCTTGCGGAATCTTTTGGTTTCAAGACCTCGCAATTGATCAGGAATGCTGACTTGGCTCAAGGATTGAAGAAAATCTTTGCCGAGCCAAGGGCAAGCTTCACGCGCATCGAGATTCCACCGGAGAAAGGCGTGATACCGCAGGTCGCTTTCGGCTACCCGATCGAGGATTCCGAGCCGCATCTGCCACGTGAGGAATTCCTTCGCAACATGAAGGTGGCGCCGCTGCCGGTATCGCTGAAGGCCGTCGGCTAACG
>Ga0335074_10017592_pt1 | contig 10083 bp, 8 predicted proteins | sample Lox_Sample_23_FD_206715 | JGI IMG/M metagenome (GOLD analysis project Ga0335074, IMG submission 206715) | Soil microbial communities from Loxahatchee National Wildlife Refuge, Florida, United States - Lox_Sample_2.3 | ecosystem: Environmental > Terrestrial > Soil > Wetlands | place: USA: Florida...
ACGGTGGTGGAAACTTTCCACCACCGCAGGCCCCGACCCCGGCGGGGAAGGCGCGCGAGCAGGCAGCACGGGCGATCACCGGCCAGGACTCATCCAAGTCGCTGGACCGGGTGATCGAGGTCCAACACCTCGCCGACGACCCGGACACCCCCGATCCGGTGCGCGAGGTCGCTCGTAGGGAGCTGGCGCAGATGGACACCGATGGGAAGGTCTACGGCCATTACCTGAGCGTGCAGGCCGCCGCCAGCACCGACGCGCTGGCCCGCTTGGCCGAGGACCCGGAGCTACCAGAGACCGTCCGGTCTCGCGCCGCGGGCGAGCTGGACACGCTGGATCGCACTCAGCCTCCGGCGGAGCTGGTCAAGGCCGCGAACGCGGCCATCGCCCGCGCCACGCACCCGACTCCTGACCAGAACAGCGCCGACGAGCTGCGGCTGGTGGCACTGAAGCATTACGGGCTGCGCGCGATGCTGGCGACGATGCAGGAGATGGACGGCTGGTGGCGGCACTACGACCCGGCCGAGATCGCCGCCGGCCTGTCTGACGAGCAGTGGGAGCAGTTGTGCGCCTGCCTGGACGGCAGCATCGCATTCGTCCGGTCGATCGGCGATCTCCGCCAGCACGGCTCGCCGAGTGAGTCATCGGCGGACCGGCCACCACGAGCCGCCTGCTTCTGAGCCGACCACGAGCAACGGGACGGGCCGCGCACCTGAACGGCGACCCGTCCCTTCTCGTGCTGGGAGCAAGCCGTGCCCACTGTTCGTCTACCTCGACCGCCGCGTCTCCCTCGTCTCCCTGGTCGCATCATCGGGGTGCTCGCCGTTGTTGGTGTCGTCGTGCTGGCGACGATCGTTGTCGGCGTCTACGGGCTGGTCCGCGGTCCCGGTCACAACGCAACCTCGCAGCACGGTTCGACCAGCACGAGCAGGTCCAGCTCGACGGGCTCGGGCAGCTCAGGCGGGACGAGCAGTACCCCGAGCGCCCCGGCCCCGGCGGTGTTGCCCAAGACCGACAACCCGGTGACCTATGCGCGGGCGGTCGCCGCGGCGCTATTCGACTGGTCCACGACCACCGGCTACGCACCCTCGGACTACACCTCGCCGGTGCTCGCGGACGCCGACCCTTCGGGGCAGGAAATCGCCGGGCTGATCTCCGATGTCGCGAGCTACGAGCCCACCGACACGCAGTGGACCGAGCTGGCGACGATGAAGGTCGTCCAGCACTTGACGATCACGAGCGCGGCGGTCCCGTCGCTGTGGCCGCAGGCGTTGGCAGAGGCGCGCGGTCAGCTTCGGGCGGGGACGACGGCGATCACGATCACCGGAGTCCGGCACCGCACCGGCGTCTGGTACGGAAAGCCGGCCTCCACGACCGACCCGGTGAGCTTCACGATCTTCGAGGCGTGCAGCCCGTCGTGGCCTGACTGTCACACCCTGCGCCTCTCGCAGCTCAACGATCCACTCGGTTAGCGGGCGGGCTGGTGATGGTCCGCAAGGTGCTGATCGCGGTCCTCGTCGCGCTGGTGTTCCTCGGCCCCGGCATCGCTGTGGTCACTCTCGCCGCGTTGCTCGATCCCGCGATCACCGACGCCACGACCTGCGCCACGAGTGGGGATACAGGCGGGTTGTCGGGGCCGTCGCTGGCAGTCAGCGGCACCGTCCCGCAGAGCTTGACCGCGACGACCGCGGACAAGCAGACCGTCATCTTGGATCACACGCAACTGGAGCGCGCCGCGACGATCATCGCGGTCGGCAACAGCGAGAACATTGACGAGAACGGACAGGTGATCGCGCTGATGGCGGCACTCACCGAGTCCACTCTGCACGTCCTGTCCAACATCTCTGCCTACCCGCAGTCCGCCAGTTACCCCAACGACGGGGACGGCAGCGACCACGACTCCCTCGGCCTATTCCAAATGCAGCCGCCGGATGGATGGGGCAGCGTGGCGAACCTGATGGACCCAGTGTGGTCCACCCGTGCCTTCTACGGAGGGCCGGACGGCCCCAACCACGGCAGCCCGGCCGGCCTCTTGGACGTGCCGAACTGGCAGAACCTCTCACTCGGCGCCGCCGCCCAGGCCGTCGAGGTCTCGCAATACCCGGACCGCTACGCCAACTACCAGCCGGTCGCGGAGAAGATCGCCAGCACGCTGACCGGCGTCACCTTGACCGGCGGCAGTCAGTGCCTCACCGGGCCGACCGGCACCGGGAATCTGCCGCCGGGTTTCGCCGGGGCGTTCATCGCCGCCGCAGAGAAAGAGATTGGTCTGCCCTACGTGTGGGGCGGCGGCACGTACACCGGCCCCTCCGGCATCGGCTCAGACGGTCGCGGCCCCGGCTTCGACTGCTCCGGCCTGGTCATGTACGCCGCCTACCAAGCCTCCGGCGGCAAGGTCCGGCTGGAGCACTACACCGGCGATCAGATCAACGAAACCCAGCCCGTCTCCTGGGCTAACAAGCAACCCGGCGACATCATCTTCTACACGTATCCCGGCGAAACCGTCCCGCACCACGTCGTGATCTACCTCGGCGGCGACCGCATCTTCCAAGCACCGGAGACCGGCCAGAACGTCGGCTACGGAACGCTCTCAGAGTTCACCGGCCAGACCGCCACCGTCCGGCAGATCACCGAACCGTAAGCGGCCTTCGGGTTGGTGGAGCGGCGCACCTGATGAGCGTGACCACGCTCATCACTTCGCACATGCTGCTCGCCACCGGCGTCTACCCGAATCTCAACGGGGTCGGCGGCGCCGGCCAGCTCAAGACGGTCATCGGCGCGCTGATGACGATCGTGCTGATCGTCGCGGTGCTGATGATGATCGTCTGCGCTGCGACCTGGGCGGTCGCCTCCGCGCATGGCAACTACCAGACCGCCACCAAGGCTCGCACTGGCCTGTTGGTCGCGGTCGGTGCCGCCGCGCTCGATGGCGGCGGGATCGCGTGGATCAACTTTCTGCTTGGGATAGGCCCGACCCTCTGACCGCTCGGTCGGTCACGCGGGGTCGAGACGGCGCGGTGGTGTAGCGGGCGCACCTGCGGGGTGAACCCCGCCATTGAGCACCGGCTGGTTTGCCGGTGGTGTGCGGGTCCGTGCAACTGCGAGGGAGCCCGCCCGATGTTCTCTGTTCTGTCTCCTGTCACGACCGGCCTGAGCGGCGCGCTCGACCGAACCAGCCTCGTGCTGGCCGACATCAATATCAACCCGAACTCCAACGGCCTGCCCGGTATCAGCGCCTTGCAGAAGATCGTCGGAGCGGTCATGACCGTCGGGCTGATCCTGTCCGTCTTGGCGCTGATCGTGGCCGCGGTCGTGTGGGCCTTCGGCTCCCACTCCGCGAACCCGCATCTCGCTACTCGTGGCAAGGCGGGCGTGCTGATCGCGTGTGGCGCGGCGATCGTGACCGGCGGCGCGGTGGCGTTCATCAACTTCTTCTGGAACGTCGGCCAGGGAATCTGAGGGCGCGCTGCGATGGGCGTCTGCTCTGTCCCCGTTATCTCGACCGTCTGCCACGTCGCCGGCAAGGCCGCCGGCACCGTGATCTCCGCGCCGTTCGACTGGCTCGCCGAGGGCGTCGGCAACGCCGCGGAGTGGATGTTCAAAGGCGTCTGGCAGCTCTTTGACTCCACCACGCTGGTCGATGTCACCGACCCCAACTACCTGAAGGTCTACGACGTCCTGTTCGGCGTCGCGATCTTCTTGATGCTGCTGTTCTTCTTCCTCCAGCTCATCACCGGGCTCGTGAGACGCGACGCCGGGGCGCTGCACCGGGCGGCGATCGGGTTGGCGAAATCGGTGCTCGGCTCGTTCCTCGTCGTCACCCTGACCGGGCTGGCGTTGACGATCGTGGACGAGCTGTGCGTCGGGATCATCCAGGCCACCGGCAACACCCTGGATGAGATGGGCGGCAAGATCGCCGCGCTGGCCGCCGGGATCGGCGCGATCAGCCTCTCCGCCCCCGGCGCAGGGGCGGTCATCATCATCTTCCTCGGCTGCCTGGCGATCACCGGCGCCGCGATCGTCTGGTTCAGCCTGCTGATCCGCAAGGCGCTCCTGCTCGTCGCCGTCGTGCTCGCCCCGATCGCGCTCTCGGGACAGTCGTGGGATCACGCGCGGGGCTGGTTCACCAAGTGGGCGTCGTTCGTCGTCGCGCTGATCGTCAGCAAGTTGGTGGTGGTCGTGATCTTCCTGGTCGCGATCAACCAGATGAACGCCCCGCTGAACCTGGACCTGTCCTCGATCAGTAATCCGGTCGCGGGGATCGTCTTGATGTTCGTGGCGGCGTTCGCGCCGTACATGGCCTACAAGTTCATCAGCTTCGTTGGCTTCGACCTCTACCACGCCATGAGCGCGGAGTCAGAGGCGAAGGGGGCGATGAACCGGCCGATCCCCGTCCCGTCTATGCCCGGACTGTCCAACGCCCGCAAGGTTCTCGGCGGCGACGGCGGCAGTGGCGGCGGGAGTACCGGCGGTGGTGGTGGTGGTAGTGGTAGTAGTGGGCCGACCCCGCCTGGCGGCGGAGGCGGAGGCAAAGCGGGCGGGGGCGGCGGGACTGGTGGCGCGTCCGGCGGTGAGGCGGCCGGTGGCGCGGAGGGTGCTGCGGCCGGCCCGGAGGGCATGGCTGTGGTCGCTGGCGCCCAAGCAGTCGGCGCTGCCGCGAAGGCCGGACCGGCGACCGGGCAAGCGGTCGCCCGCTCTGCCGAGGGTCACGCCGACGCCGGTCAGCAGGCCGCCGGCCAGCAGCCACCGGACACCGGCGAGTCGGGCGGTTCGGGTTCGGGCCGTTCTACGCCGGTTCCGGTCCCACCGACACAGACGACCCCGGCCGGTCCCGAGACAGAAGCGCCGCCGGCACCGAGCCCGTCGACACCACCCCCGAGCGAGGGTCCGGCCGCGCCGGCCGCGCCGACGACGCCCCCACCGGCATCGCCGGCGCCCGAGCCACCGGCACCGGCTGAGGGCGGCTACCGGACGGCGGAGCGCCCGCCCACGCCGCCATCCCCACCTGCACCGCCTCCGCCGTCTGCGCCGTCTGCGCCGTCTGAGGGAGGTTCGTGATGGCCGAGTCCAAGGATTCGGGTCGTGGGCTGGGGCCGGTGAAGTTCTCCCGGCTGGCCCGCCGCGGTCTGATGCTGGGTTTGTCGTTGCCGCAGGTGATCGTCCTCGGCGTTGGCGCCGTGGCGATCATCGGCGCGCTCTACACCGCCGGGGGCAAGGGCCTCCTGCTCGTGGTCCCGGTGATCGGCGTGTGCGCTGCGCTGGTGTGGGTGCCGGTCGGCGGTCACAAGCTGATCGAGTGGATACCGCTGGCCGGCCATTGGGCACTCCGAGCCTTGCTCGGGCAGACCGTGTACCGCTGGCGGGTCACCAAGCCGCGCCCGGCTGGGACGCTCGCGTTGCCTGGCGATGCCGCCGCGCTGCGCCAGTACCTTGATCCCGAGACCGGGGTCGTGATGGTCCACGACCCCCACCGCGCGACCCTCACGGCGCTGGTGGAGGTCACGCACCCGAGCTTCATCCTGCTCGACCCTGGCGAGCAGTCTCGGCGGGTTGCGAGCTGGGGTCGTGCGTTGTCCACCGTGTGCCGGTCGGGACGCATCTCGCGCCTACAAGTGCTGGAGCGCACGGTGCCCGACTCTGGGACCGGGTTGGAGCAGTGGTGGTCCACGCATGGCAGCGATGACGGCTCCTGGGTGGCACAGACCTACCGAGAGTTGATCGAGCGGGCCGGCCCGACCGCCGAACGCCACGTCACCACCGTCTCGCTGGCACTGGACATGAAGGCCGCCGCTCGGGCGATCCGCTCCGCGGGTCACGGGATGCGCGGCGCCGCCGCCGTCCTCAGGGCCGAGATGCGCACCCTCACCACCGCGCTGCGCGCCGCCGACCTCACGCCTGGCGAGTGGTACACGCCCGGTCAGCTCGCCGTGCTGTTGCGCTCCGCGTATGACCCGGCCGTGGCGGCGACGCTGGAGCGCAGCGACCTGGGCCGCGACCTCGCCACCGCCGGGCCGGTCGCCGTCGAGGAGACCTGGGACCGGCTGCGCTCGGACTCCGCCTACCACGCGGTGTTGTGGGTCAGCGAGTGGCCCCGCTCGCAGGTGTACCCCGGCTTCCTCGCCCCGATCCTGCTCTCGTCGGGGGTGCGGCGTGCGTTCACGCTGCTGTGCGACCCGGTACGCGCCGACCAGGCAGCCCGCGACATCCGCAAGAAAAAGACCGGGTACATCTCCGATGCCGCACAACGCGCGAAGGTCGGCCAGATCGAGGACGCCGAGCAAACCGCCGAGTACCGCGACGTGCTCCAACAGGAGGCCGATCTGATCGCCGGCCACGGAGTGCTGCGCTACATCGGGCTCATCTCCCTCAGCGCTCCCACGACCGACGAGCTGGACGCCGCGGTGGCGGCGGTCGAGCAGGCGGCGATCCAAGCCTCGTGCGAGACCCGCCGCCTGGTCGGCCAGCAAGCCCAGGCGTTCACCGCCGCGGCGCTGCCGCTCTGCCGCGGACTGTAGGGCTGGGCGCGGCGAGCGCACCTGATCGGCGGACACCTGTTCTGCCGTGAAGGGAGCTGGCCGCATGGCCTCACGCGAGAAGAAGCTGTATTCGACCGTGCTGGTCGGCCGCTCCGGGCAGCACCGCCGCGACCGCCGGGCGGCTCGTCGGGCCGCCGCGCACACCTACGCGGCCGATGCCGAGCAACGCAAGGCAGCCGCCCGCGCCCTGGCGGAAGCCGAAAAGGCGGAACGGGCAGCGACGACGTACCTGCCGCGTGGTGGGGAGCCGGGCCAAGCGGCGTTGCGGGCGTGGCGACGGTTCCGGCTCCCCGCCCACCAAGACACCTCAGCCACCCTCGCCGGGGCCTACCCCTTTCTTGCGGAGGGTGGCCTGGGCGGCGAGGGCGTGTTCGTCGGCCAAGACCTCTACTCCGGCGGCAGCTTTGTCTACGACCCGTGGGTTCTCTACCAGCGCGGGGTCATCACCGCCCCGAACGTGGTGCTGGCAGGGATCGTCGGTGCCGGCAAGTCTGCACTCGCCAAGGCGCTCTACACCCGCTCGATCCCCTTCGGCCGGCGGGTCTATGTGCCGGGCGACCCGAAGGGTGAGCACACGGCGGTCGCCGAAGCGGTGGGTGGGCAGGCGATCGTGCTCGGCCACGGCCTCCCGAATCGCCTCAACCCCTTGGATGCCGGACGGCGCCCCTCTGGCGTCTCGGATGTGGAGTGGGCCGGGATGGTCACCGCCCGCCGCCGTGATCTGATCGGCGCCTTGACTGAAACGGTGCTCGGACGGTCGCTGTCGCCGGTCGAGCACACCGCCGTTGACATCGCCCTCACCGCCGCCGTCAGTTGCTCGGACACGCCGATCCTGCCGATGGTCGTCGACCACATCCTCAACCCCGACGCAGGAAACGACGCCCGACTCGCGGAGGACGGGCGGATCGTCGGCCACGCCCTACGCCGACTGGTCGCCGGGGACCTGGCCGGTATCTTCGACGGCCCCTCCACCGTCGCGTTCGACCCCGACCTGCCGATGGTCTCCCTGGACCTGTCGCACGTCTCGGAGAACAACGCCCTCATGTCCGTCCTCATGACGTGCGCGTCGGCGTGGATGGAGTCCGCGCTGCTGGACCCGAACGGCGGGCAGCGGTGGGTCGTCTACGACGAGGCATGGAGATTGATGAGCCACCCGTCCTTGCTGCGGCGTATGGATGCGCACTGGCGCCTGGCCCGCCATTACGGCATCGCGAACCTGTTGATCTTCCACAAGCTCACTGATCTGGACAACGTGGGCGACCAGGGCACTGCCGCCCATGCTCTTGCGGCGTCGCTGTTGGCGAATGCGGAGACGCGGATCATCTACCGGCAGGAGTCCGACCAGCTCGGCACCACCGCCGCGATGTTGAACCTGACCGGCACCGAGCAGAAGATGCTTCCCCAGCTCGGCACCGGGCAAGGGCTGTGGCGGATCAAGGACCGCAGCTTCGTCGTGCAGCACCAGCTCCACCCAGCCGAGCTGACGATCTTCGACACCACGGCCCGAATGCGCGACCAGTCCGGCCAGCGGTGAGGATCGCCGCCATGCCGCTCCGCGCTCGCGGTCTGGCCGCGCACTCGTTGGCGGGTGGACTGTCCCACGCACCTACCGTGCGTGGGATCAGCAGAACATCCGGGCGGCAGTAACCCGCTGACGCACACCCGGCACGGCGCGGCCAACACGCATCTCGATCGGCCGCCGGCTGTGGTGGTGCCGGTGGTGCTGCCCCAAGCGGTCGTGACCGTCGATGACAGCGGTCACGCCCGGATTGTGGTCGAGAACATCGACCACCACGCCATCGACCGCCCGGACAGGTCGATCGGCCGGGACGAGCTGGGGGCGGCGCTGGGGAGCATCGCCGAGCAGATCGGCGGCCCGGTCCGCGTCGAGGTCCGCGAGGCGGACGGGTCGCGCTACGCCGACATCCTCCAACCCCGCGCTCCCGAACCGACCGAGGACCCAGGGCCATCCGAGCCGGCCACCGGAAAGCCGCTACTGGCGGGCGGGGGTTTCTTGCCGGCGGAGATGGTCCTGGTCGCCGTCGTCGTCACGACCACGGAGGCGCAGTCGGATGGCACCGCCGCGCTGGCCGCCCTGCCGCCCGCGGCGCGGCCTGGTGGCGAGGTCATCCTGTTCGGCGGCGCGTCCGGGCGCGTCGTCCAACGACAGCTCCCAGCAGTTCACAAGCGTCGGTGGTGGCGGCGGTGACCGGCCAGACCCCGCGGTCGGGCAACGACACCGCGATCAACCTCGGTCTCGGGTTGATCGCCGCGGTCGGCGTCGTCGCCGGCCTGCTGCGCGCGGCGGGCGCGATCGCCGCCTGGCTCACCGGCACCCATGAGCCGGCCGGGAACTTTGGTGCCGGGCTCGCTGTGCTCGCAAGTCCGACCCGGCCGGCGGTGCCGTTGCGGGCACCAGGGTTGAGCCCGTTCGCCTTTTGGGCCGTCGTCGCCGTCTTGCTCATCGTGGCGGGCTTGGTGACCTGGCTCGTGGTGCGGCTGGTCCGCTCGCAGGACGCCAGCGACGATCCGCGCAGGCGGGCCGGGATCGCCACCGCCACGCAGGTCCGCAAGGTCGCCTCGGGCCGGGCCTTGCGCCACCGGGCCGCGACCCTGCGGCCCTCGTTGCACCACTCGTCCCCGGCGGAGGTCGGATACCTGCTCGGCCGATCCAAAGGCCGACAGGTGTGGGCGTCGGTGGAGGACTCCATGCTGCTGATCGGACCGCCCCGCTCCGGCAAGGGCCTTCATGTGGTCATCAACGCGATCCTCGACGCGCCCGGCGCCGTGCTGACGACCTCGACCCGCCCCGACAACCTCACCGTCACGCTCACCGCTCGCCAGAAGATCGGCCCGGTCGCGGTGTTCGACCCTCAGCACCTCGCGCCCGGCCTCCCGGCCGGGTTGCGGTGGTCGCCGGTCCGGGGTTGCGAGGACCCGTTGACGGCGATGATCCGCGCCACCGGCCTGGCCGCCGGCACCGGCCTCGGCGGTGGTGGCGTGGAGGGCGGGGGGTTCTGGGAGGGCAAGACCGCCGCCGCTATCCAAGCGCTGCTCCACGCCGCCGCCCTGGACGGCCGGGACGCGCGGACGTTGTATCAGTGGGCGCTCAACCCAACCGCCGCCGCTGACGCCGTACACGTCCTGCAATCCGACCGCCGGGCAGCGCAGGGATGGGCGGACAGCTTGGGGTCGATGATCGACTCCGACCCCCGCACCCGCGACTCGATCTGGCAAGGCGTCGGCCTCGCCTTCAACGCCCTGGCCGACCCCCGCGTCCTCGACGCCGTGACCCCGCGAGAAGGCGAGGGCTTCGACCCCGACACGTTCCTGGCCGAGCGCGGCACGCTCTACCTCCTCGCGACCGGCGCCGGGGCGGGCGCTTCCGCGGCGTTGGTGTCGGCGTTCATCGAGGACCTGACCGAGACCGCCCGCCGCCACGCCGCCCGTTCACCCGGCGCCCGCCTCGACCCACCGCTGCTGCTCGCCCTGGACGAGATCGCCAGCCTCGCACCGCTGCCGTCCCTGCCGACGCTCATGTCGGATGGCG
>Ga0335074_10017594_pt1 | contig 10083 bp, 8 predicted proteins | sample Lox_Sample_23_FD_206715 | JGI IMG/M metagenome (GOLD analysis project Ga0335074, IMG submission 206715) | Soil microbial communities from Loxahatchee National Wildlife Refuge, Florida, United States - Lox_Sample_2.3 | ecosystem: Environmental > Terrestrial > Soil > Wetlands | place: USA: Florida...
TCTCGCGCGCATTCTTGATCGCCGTCGCGACGTCGCGCTGGTGCTGGGTGCAGTTGCCCGACACCCGCCGCGCGCGGATCTTGCCGCGATCGGAAATGAACTTCCGCAATAGCCCGGTGTCCTTGTAGTCCACCCTGGTCACCTTCTCCTGGCAGAAAAGGCAGACCTTCTTCTTCGGCTTGCGGACTGGTGGCTTGGCCATCGTGGTGCTCCTTAGCAGAGCCCCGCCGTCGGCGGGGATGGTCGGTTGGTCTTAGTTATCTGTCTTCTTTAGAACGGCGGCTCGTCGGAGAAGCCGTTGTCGCTCCCGCTGTCGGCCGCCCACGGGTCGTCGCTGGACTGCCCGCCGGCGCCCCCACCATACCCGCCCTGGCTGCCCTGGCCGCTCTGGCCGCCGAAGCCACCGCCGGCCCCTGACCGGCTGGACTTGGTGACCTTCGCCGAGGCATTCCGCAGCGAGGGGCCGACCTCATCGACCTCGACCTCGTACACGGTGCGCTTCTCGCCTTCCCTGGTCTCGTAAGACCGCTGCCTGAGCCGGCCGGAGACGATCACCCTGGTCCCGCGCTGCAGGCTCTCGGCCACGTTCTCGGCGGCCTGGCGCCAGACATTGCAGGAAAGGAACAGGCTGTCGCCGTCTTCCCACTGGCTGGTCTGGTTGTTGTACCTGCGCGGGGTTGAGGCCACGCGGAAGGTCGCGACCGCCTGACCGGTCGGGGTGTAGCGGAGCTCTGGATCGCCGACAAGGTTGCCGATGATCGTGATGTTGGTGTCGCCTGCTGCCATCGGGGGTTCTCCCGCTCGCTCGGGTCGGGTTCAGATCGAGCTCGGTCGGCCGTGATCGCGATTAGTGCAGATCGGGCCGCAGGATCTTCGTCCGCATGACCGCCTCGTTCAGGTTGAGCTGGCGGTCAAGCTCCTTGACGGTGTCCGGTTCCGCCATCAGCTCGATGACGGTGTAAATGCCCTCGGACTTCTTCTGGATCTCATAGGCCAGCCTGCGCCGGCCCCAGATGTCGACCTTGTCCACGCTGCCCCCGGCCGCAGTAACGACCTTGAGGAACTGGTCAAGGGATGGCTGGATCGTGCGCTCTTCGAGCGAGGGATCGAGAATTACCATCATCTCGTAATGGCGCATGGGATTAACCTGCCTCCTCTGGACTCTGGCGGCCACGGTCTTTCCGTGGCAGGAGGAGCCGCGGCTAGCCGGAAATCCGGCGGTGCTTGCGCGGCCGAGCCAGCTTACCAGCCCCGCCGGACAGTTTTGGCAGGCTGCGGCCAGATGATCAAGGTCGCTGCAGCCCGACCGGGTATGACCGCAGTCGCGACTCAAGTCGCGATACGACAACTGATGGTTCCCTTCTGGGGCCGAGGGGAACACACTGGTAACAGCAGAACCGGCCAGCGGTATTCATCCGTCGATGGGGGTACCAGCCATGCCCGAGGCCGCCACGCCTGAGGTCGGGTCGCGCGAGACCGCGACCGCGCCGACGCAGACCCGCGCGCTTCAACTCACCCTGAACAGCGACGGTCAGCGGCACCCAGTGCTGAACACCGTCGCGTTTTTCACGCTTGCTTGCGGCGTCGCCGCGTTCGTTCTCGGCCTCTACCACAGCCAGCACGTGATCCCCTCGATCCTCGGCATAGTTGCCTTCGGGGTCGGCCTGGGCGCGCAGATGATGTCGGCGACCAGGGAGCAGCGGGTCCTGATAGTGGCCGGGCTCGTGGCCGGCTTTGTGGGCATGGGGCTCGGCATCGCGCACGGCGGGTTCTGACCGCGACCGCTGGCGCCGTCTGCCTGACCCGCAGTCGGCAGATCGTCGGCGGCTCCCGATACGCTCGGCAGATGACCAGGATCGGTGCTCATCTGCACGAAGGAGACCCGCTGGCTCAGGCCGAGAAGATCGGCGCCGACGCGGTGCAGTTCTTCCTTGGCGACCCTCAGGACTGGAAGGCCCCGGTCTTTCCCCGTGACCCGGCTGAGATGCGCGCTAGCTTCGAGGCGGCCGACGTAGACGCGTACGTGCACGCGCCCTACTTGGTCAACGTGGCCTCGCCGAATAACCGCATCCGGATTCCGAGCCGCAAGATCCTCGACCAGCAGTTGAAGGCGGCCGCCTCGATCGGGGCCAAGGGCCTGATCGTGCACGGCGGGTACGTCACCACGGGCACCGACCCGCAGGAGGGCTACGACAGCTGGCGAAAGGCGATCGAGCGGATCGAGCGGCCGCTGCCGATGCTGATCGAGAACACCGCGGGCGGCGACCTGGCCATGGCGCGCGGTCTTGACGGCATCGCCAGGTTGTGGGACGCGATCGGCGATGCATCGGGCGACACCAGCGACGTCGGATTCTGCCTCGACACCTGCCACGCCTTCACCTCGGGCGAAGACCTGGCCGACATCGTCGAGCGGATCAAGGCGATCACCGGCCGGATCGACCTCGTGCACTGCAACAACTCGCGGGACGAGTTTGGCTCGGGCCGCGACCGGCACGCACCGCTTGAGTCGGGTCACATCGAGCCGAAGCTCCTGCTCGACGTCGTCCGCGCCGCCAGCGCGACCGCCATCTGCGAGACGCCTGACCCAGCCGTCGACGTGCGCTGGCTGCGGCAGCACCTGGCCGACTGACCGCAGGAAAGCTCCGCCACGACCACGCACCAGTATGCGGGGCCGGGCGGGACGTCGCCTATCAGGTCAGCAGCACCCGCACGGTGCCGGAGGACACCGTCGTTTTCTCCTCCGCCGCGAGAGTCACAATGTCCGCCGACGCGCGTGAACTTCCTGTGCTGGCAGCCGTAGTGCCCGGCGTAAAACCGCTCGGCGTGGGGGTGGGTGTCGGAGTGGGTGTCGGAGTCGGGGTCGGGGTCGGATTGCCGCAGTTCCCGATCCCGAAGCCTCCGCAGCTGGAACTCGGGTTCGGCGTCGGGTTGCTGCTCGTGGGCCCCGGGTTCCCGCACGGGTTGCCGCCGAAATTGCCGTTGCCGTTGCCATGCTGCGGGCAGGTGCAGTTCTGGAACTGCCCTCGCTTGCAGAGCGGCGGCTTGGCCGGCGCAACCTTCACCTGGATCCAGGGCACGAACGGCAGCCCGTTGACGGTCGGGAACACCTGGTTCACCGGCACCCAGGACTGGTTCCCGAACATCTTCGTCATGTAGTTGTTCCAGATCGACGCGGGCCAGGCACCGCCATCCTCACCCGCGGTCCCGTTCGCGTCGGGGAGGGTGTTCAGGATCTGGGTAGTGCCGTTCGCCAGCGCGGTATACAGCGCGACCGAGAGCGACCACTGGTCCGGCGTCGCCCCGACAAACCAGGCCTCCGACGAGTTCTCGTCGACGCCCAGCGTCCCGGTCTTGCCGATGACGCCGCCGCGCCGGAAGGACACGGTGGCGTTCGCAGTCCCGCCACCGTAGTTGTTGTCGAACGACAACGCCCAGTCCACGTCGGCCGCCGCTCCGGGGCTCAGAACCCTTCTGGTCACCACGTCCGACGGAAGCGTGATCCCGTTCTTCTGTACGTTCGCGATGACGTGCGGTGAGTGGTACAGCCCGTCGTCGGCAAACGTGGCGAACGTGCTGGCCTGCTCGACCGCGGTCAGCGGGCTACCGCCGAACGTGATCGAGGGCGACCCGGTCTCGGCAAACTTCTCCAAGCCGTGCGGGCTCGTCAGGTCGCTGCACGCATACATCTGCGCAGTGGTCCCGCCGACCGGGCAGTTGACGTTGAAGGGGTTGTCGCCGACCCCGAGGCTGCCAGCCATGTTGGCGATGTTCATGGTGCCGTCTCGGTGGGCGAGATCCTCGAACGCCGGGTCGGAGGAGACCGCGGCGGCGATGTTGACAGGCTGAGCGGTGTTGTAGTCCTCACCGAGCTCGTCGAACACCTTGTACCACTGGCCGTTGTAGAAGAACTGCGACTGGTCCTCGGCGGGCGTGAAGTACTGACTGTCGCCGGGTGGCGCATGAAGCAGCGAGAGCATCTGCTCGCTCGCCGTGGTCCCGTAGGGGATAGCGATCGGCGAGAACCCGTTCAGCTTGCTGGTGAAGACGTTCATGCCCTCGTTGACCGCCGTGGCGAGGACGTAGGGCTTGAACGAGGACCCGACCTCCTCGGGCGACTCGGCCCGGTTCCACTCGCAGTCAATATCGACCTTGGCGCAATCCTTGACGCCATAACCGGGACCGCCGTCGATCGCCACGATCGCTCCGGTCTTGGCGTCCTCAAGGACCGAGCCGATCCAGTCGTACTGCGGCATGGGCGATCCCTGGATGTCGGCGACCTCGGCCCGCTCCGCGTTGACCGACTGCACCAGCGCGTCGACCCTGGACATGCTGAAGGTCGTGTGGATCTGGTAGCCGCCGCGTTCCAGCTGCTCGGCCGTGAGGCCGTAGCCGCCGTAGGACCTGGGTGCCTCGAGCTCCTGCTGGACCATCTGCCAGAGGTAGCCCTCTTGCCCGGTCAGCCCGTCCATCGCCGCGGGCGGCGTGAGCTTGGGGAACTCGTGGTCATAGACGCTGGCCTGCTGAGCCGTGATGTTGCCGTCGCGGACCATGTTGGTGATCACGTAGTCGTACCGGGCGAGCAGCGCCGAGTAGCCCGCTCCGGACTTCGGGTTGGGATTGAAGTACCCCGGGGCGTTCGGCATCGACGCGAGCATTGCCGCCTGCGGGACCGTGAGCGTCGTTCCGGCCTTGGTGAGGTTGATGTCGAAATAGGCCTGCGCCGCCGCGCCCAGGCCGTACTCGGTCGGGCCGAACGGGACGACGTTCAGGTAGTTCGTCATGATCTCGTTCTTGCTCTGTTCACGGCCGAGCTTCATGGCGATGAAGATTTCCTTGATCTCCGTGCTGATGGTCTGGCCGGAGTTCACGCCGCTGTAGTAGTTCTTCGCGTACTGCATCGTCAGGGTCGAGCCGCCCTGCAGCCCACCGTGGCCGAAGATGTCGCTGTACGCGGCCCGCATCAGGGCGGTCACCGAGATGCCGCCCTCGTGGTAGAAGTTGCGGTCCTCGGCCGCGGTCATCGCCTCGGTCATCACGTTGGGGATCTGCGATGTGGTCAGGATCTGCCTGGTCTGACCACCGTTCGAGAACGTGCCAAGCAACTGCCCGTTGGCCAGGTACACGTTCGAGGACTGCCAGTCCGCCTCCTCGGTCGCCGCCGTCGGGACCGGGGTCATCGAGTACAGGAGGAAGAAGACGCCGATGCACAGGAGGATGAAGGCCGCGACGCCGACGCCGACGACGCCAAAGACCTTCTTGACCGACCAGTGCCGCCACCAGCTGCCGTACAGCAGCCAGCGCTTGAACCGCTGCCCGCGACTCAGCGGCGGGCCGTCATAGTCCCGGCCGCCACGCCCGCCGTCAAAGCCGCCACGCCCGCGGCCGCCACCGCCGCCACCACGGCCGACGCGTTCGGTCACCCTGGTGCGCAGTCCGGTCAGGCCGCCGCGCCCGCCGTCAGGGCCCCAGCGGGTCTGGTCATATCGGTCCCGCACGGCCGTGCGGCCGTTACCAGGACCCGCCCCGGTCTGGTCGAACCGCGCCGCGCCATCACCGGCTCGCCGTGATCCCCGGTAGGCACCCCTGCCGTTCCCCTGGTCCCGCCACGCCTCGGTGGCCCCGCCGTCCCAGCCCGCCGCGCCGTTGGAATGGCCATTACCGTTTGGATGACCGTTGCCGTTCGCGCCGCCAGCGCCATTCGCGCCCCGGGCCCGGTGTCCTGGCGCCTGAGCGGTCCGGTCCCTGCGCCTGGGCGAGTCATCCCAGAAGTCAGCGTCGGCCTGCTGGGCCCGCGCCTCCGCCCGGCCGCGGCCGGCCGAGCTACGGATGCTGCCGAGCCGACTCTTCAGGTCGTCCGCGGTGCTGCTGAACCGGTCGCTCCACGACCCGCCGCCCGCCGCACCGGCCGGACGGCCTGGCCTTCCCTCAGCGTTGCCACCGCGACCCGCACCCCGGCTGTCTCCGCCCGCGCGGAAGGCCTGGCTGGCGGTTCGGCCAGCATGACGGTGCCCGTTACCGTTTGCGGAACCCTGCTGCTGGCCATCCTGCCGACCGGACGTACGCCAGAAACCGTCTCCGTCGTCCCACGGCGACGGCTCATCCTGCGCGCCACGCGGCCTGTTTCGCCACCCGGACCCTGCATCCTGCTGATCTTGCCAGTAGGGCCCGGGCCAGTCTGGGTTACTCACGCGTCCTCGCTGGTCGGGGGAAACGGCTGACATTAGCGATCGGCCGCCAGGAAGACACGTTACCTGGCGGTACGTACCATCCCGGCATTTATCGTCCGATCTACTGTGCCTGCAACTGCAGGCTCGGGCGGTGCTGCTGCGAGCCCAACGTTCAAGTTCCAGGCCCGCCGAGCCGACCGGAATCCCGGCAGTTACTCGCTGGCCCGAGCCCGCCGACCGCGCCGGGGGGCCGGCTCGCCAGTGCCTAGCACATACGAAGAAGCGAGGTGGTTCCAGGCACAACTCTGACAGACCTCGACGACGTAAACCTGGAACTCCGCATATTCCATGGCCATTTCGTCTAGTTCTGGGCCTCGCTTGACCCGGCCCTCATACCGGCCGAGTTCGTCGCCATAGACGTAGGTGACGTGCGTCAGCTTGACCTTCCCGCAGATGGGGCAGGGAACGTCGGTTCCTTCACCGTGGAACTTCGCGGCCCGCAGCAGATACGGGTGAGCGTCGCAGACGTCGGTCAGGGTGGTGCGACCAGACAGCACAGAAGCGAGCGTTGCTCGCCTGGCTAGCCCGTAGTCGACCACCGATCGCCTCATGCCCGACAGGTTACGACGGAACTGGCCGGTACAGGAGACCCGACTGGTCATCGGCTTGTCCCCGGGCAGCATCACCTAGATCAGCACCGTAGGCCAGATAGGCGGGACTTGCGCCCTGCCCGGAGCACCACGTATCGTTGCGATGTATCAACTCGATACATCAAGATGACATGTCGCGTCGTCATCGTACGTCAGTTGTCCGGAATGCTAGCTCAGCACGGTTTGGGAGGTGCGCGAGGGTATGAGCAACCAGCGGTCTGGTGTGCTCGAACTCGCCGTCCTCGGCATCCTGCACGAGACGCCAATGCACGGCTACGAGCTGCGCAAGCGGCTGAGCTCGCTGCTCGGTGCCTTTCGTGCCTTCGGGTACGGCTCGCTGTACCCCGCGCTGAAGGACCTGCTGGCCAAGGGCCTGATCGCGGAGGACGTCGCCGACAGGGGCCCGGCCGGGGGGTTCGGGGGGTCGTCCCCCCGAACGAGCGCCGCCAGGCCGCTGGACCGGCCGCGCCGTTCCAAGATCGTCTACCGGCTGACCGCGGAAGGCAAGGAGCGATTGCAGGACCTGCTGTCGCAGTCGGGCCCTTCCTCGTGGGAGGACGACGGCTTCGGCGTGCATTTCGCGTTCTTCGGCCTGACTCAGGCCGACATCAGGATGCGGATACTCGAGGGGCGCCGTAGCCGGCTTGAAGAGCGCCTCGAGTCGTTCCGGGCGGCGGCGACCCGCACGCGCGAGCGAGTTGACAGTTACACCCTCGAACTGCAGCGGCACGGCCTCGAGTCGGTCGAGCGGGAAGTCCGCTGGCTCAACGAGCTGATCGCCTCCGAACGGGAGTCGGGCACCGGGCCCGGCAACCAGGGCGGAGTAAACACCGAGAGCCACGGTGCGCTCTAGCCGGATCGACCGGCTGAGTCGCTGCGTGGCAGTAGATAAAAAGGAGCAATCCTCATGGGTTCGGTACGTGTAGCCATCGTGGGCGTCGGGAACTGCGCCAGTTCCCTGGTCCAGGGCGTGGAGTACTACAAGGATGCTGACCCGGTGAGCCGGGTGCCGGGCCTCATGCACGTCGAGTTCGGCCCGTATCACGTCAGGGACATTGAGTTTGTCGCCGCGTTTGACGTCGATGCCAAGAAGGTCGGCCGGGACTTGGCCGAGGCCATCGTGGCCAGCGAGAACAACACCATCAAGATCTGTGACGTACCGCCGACCGGCATCACGGTCCAGCGAGGCCCGACGATGGACGGCCTGGGCGAGTACTACCAGGAGATCATCACCGAGTCGGACGAGCCGCCCGCCGACGTGGTGCAGGTGCTCAGGGAGTCACGCGCTGACGTGCTGGTCTCTTACCTGCCCGTTGGCTCGGACCAGGCGGACCGCTTCTACGCGCAGTGCGCTATCGACGCCGGCGTGGCGTTCGTCAACGCCCTGCCCGTGTTCATCGCCTCGGACCCGGTGTGGGCGAAGAAGTTCACCGACGCAGGCGTTCCCATCGTCGGTGACGACATCAAGTCTCAGGTCGGCGCGACCATCACCCACCGGGTGCTGGCCAAGCTGTTCGAAGACCGGGGCGTCGAGTTGCTGCGCACGTACCAGCTGAACTTCGGCGGGAACATGGACTTCATGAACATGCTGGAGCGCAAGCGCCTGCAGTCCAAGAAGATCTCCAAGACTCAGTCCGTGACCTCGCAGATCCCGCACGAGATGGCCAAGGCCGACGTGCACATCGGACCTTCCGACCACGTCCCCTGGCTGGACGACCGCAAGTGGGCCTACGTCCGGCTGGAGGGCCGCTCGTTCGGTGACACCCCGCTGAACCTCGAGTACAAGCTCGAGGTCTGGGACTCGCCGAACTCGGCCGGGATCATCATCGACGCGGTCAGGGCCGCGAAGATCGCCAAGGACCGCGGGATCGGCGGGCCCGTCATCTCTCCGTCCTCGTACTTCATGAAGTCGCCGCCGGTCCAGTACAGCGACGACGAGGCGCACGACGCGGTCGAGAAGTTCATCCGGGGTGAGGTCGACCGCTAGGCCGCCATCCCTTGGCCCACAGTGCCCAGGCCCGGTTCCGGGCCTGGGCACTTCGCTGCGCTGACCCGGGCGGATATGGCCGGCACCTGCGGGCAGCCATAGGCTGATGCCGTGTCCGCTCAGGAGCAGCCTCCGGTGGCGTCGGCTGCTGACCGGCAGTCGGCGCCTGGTCCGCCTGGGCGCTCGTCGTTCCTGCGTGACCTGCGGGTGGTCTGGTCGGAACGAGGGTTCCGCCGCCTCTTCGCCACGCGCCTGATCTCGCAGACGGGCGACGGCATCTTCACGGCCGGCCTCGGTACCTATGTCTTCTTCAACGCGGCGACGTTCCCTAGCCCGGCCAAGGGCGCCGCCGCGTTCGCCGTGCTCTATGCGCCTTACTCCCTGATCGGCCCGTTCGCCGGGGTCTTCATCGACCGGTGGTCGCGGCGGCAGATCCTGGTCTACTCCGCTCTCATCCGGGCCGTCTTCGTGGCGCTGACCGCCGGCCTCATGGCCTCGGGCAACCTGGGGGTGCCGCTTTATACGGCGGTGCTGCTGACGCTGGGCGTCAATCGCTTCTTCCTGTCGTCACTGTCCGCGGCGCTGCCCCATGTGGTGCCGGAGGACAAGCTCGTCATGGCCAATTCGGTGTCGCCGACGGCGGGCGGGATCATGGCTATCATCGGCGGGGTGGTCGGGCTGGGCGTAAATGCGGCGACCGGCGATACCGAGCGCGGCGCCGCGATCACGCTGCTGGTCGCGGGCCTCGCCTACGTGATCGCCAGCCTGGTCGCGGCGACCATGGGCAAGTCTCAGCTCGGCCCGCCGCGCGATGTGGTGCAGGCAGTTCGCGGCCGCCTGCTCGCGGAGTTGGGCATCGTTGCCGCCGGCCTGGCGGAGGGGGCTCGCTACATCTTCAGGCGCCGGGGCCCTGCGGCCGCGCTCGGGGCGACCGGGGGGAACCGGTTCTTCTACGGGATCCTGTTCCTGATGTCGATCCTGCTATACAGGAACGACTTCTACCGGCACAGCGTGACCACTGCGGAGAGCCACTACACGATCTTGGTCTCGGTCGTCGGCGTCGGGTACGGCTGCGCCGCCCTGGTCACCCCGGCCGTCACCAGGCGAATGGCCAAGCCCGCGTACATCACGCTCGCGCTCGTGTGCAGCGCCGTCGTGATCGGCGCCTTCGGGGAGAGCTTCAGCCAGATCCCTTACCTCCTCATGGGGTTCGTCGTGGGCCTGGCCGGCCAGTCCGTCGCGATCTGTGCGACGACGATCCTGCAGGAACAGATCGTCG
>Ga0335074_10017597_pt1 | contig 10083 bp, 10 predicted proteins | sample Lox_Sample_23_FD_206715 | JGI IMG/M metagenome (GOLD analysis project Ga0335074, IMG submission 206715) | Soil microbial communities from Loxahatchee National Wildlife Refuge, Florida, United States - Lox_Sample_2.3 | ecosystem: Environmental > Terrestrial > Soil > Wetlands | place: USA...
TAGGCCTGGCTCGGCGGGTTGTCGAGCGTGTAGTAGCGGCTGGCGCCCATGGTCCTCGCCAGCTGTTCGCGGCTGGCGTCCGCGCCGATCACGTGCACCTCGGCCCCGGCCGCGCTGGCGAACGCGGCTGCCAGCAGGCCGATGGTGCCAGGTCCCCAGACCAGCACCCTGGTGCCGGGCCCGGCGCCCGCCGCCATTGCCGCGCGCCACGAGTTCCCGCCCGGCTCGACCATGGCGCCGGCGCGGTCGTCCACGGTGGCGGGCAGCCGGTGCACGGCCCAGGCCGGGACCAGCACCTGTTCGGCCAGCGCGCCCGGCCAGCCCATGATCCCGATCTCGTGCCGGTTCTCGCAGACGTGATGGCGGCCCGACGTGCAGCGCCGGCACTGCCCGCAGCCGAGCATGGTGTCGCCGGTGACCCGCTGTCCTCGCCAGGTGTCGTCCACGCCTGGCCCGGTCGCGGAGACGACACCGCACCATTCGTGGCCGGGAACCAGCGGGAAGCGCGACTTGCCCTGGGCGAAGTAGGCCAGCTCCGCGGTGAACAGCTCGATGTCGGTGCCGCAGATGCCGACCCGGTGCACGTCCACGACCAGCTCGCCAGGGCCGGGGACCGGCGCGTCCACGTGCTGAACGGCGGCCGACTTCGGCCCGTCGATCACCAGCGCGCGCACATCGCTCATCGTATCGGGGCGGACCTCGCGGAATGGCAGATCGCCGCGCGGGGGAGGAATGGGTCATGCGGCGATACGTGACAGTGACTGGAGTGGCTGGGGTGGCGGGGTGAGTGACGGCACCGCCGACCTGCTCGTCCGTGACGCGAAGCTGGTCGCCACCGGTGACGCGGCCGGGCGCGAGCTGCCCGGCGGGTGGGTGGCCATCACCGGCGGGCTGATCACCGGTGTGGGCGCGGCGGCCGACCCGCCGCCGGCGGCGTTGACGACGCTCGACGCGTCCGGGTGCCTGGTGACGCCCGGGCTGATCAACACCCACCATCACATGTACCAGAACCTCACCAGGTCCTACGGGCCGGCGATCAACGGGTCGCTGTTCTCGTGGCTGGCCATGCTGTACCCGCTGTGGGCGCGGATCGACGAGGAGGCCGCGTACCTGTCGGCCTGGATCGGGCTCGCCGAGCTCGCGCTCGGCGGCTGCACCACGACCACCGACCACCTCTACGTCGCGCCGCGGGGCGGCGGCGACCTGTGGTCCGCCGAGATCGCGGCCGCCCGCGAGCTCGGCATGCGGTTCCACCCCACGCGCGGCTCAATGACGCTGTCGGTCAAGGACGGCGGGCACCCGCCGGACTCGGTGGTGCAGGACGACGAGGAGGTCCTCGCGGACTGCGAGCGCCTGGTCAAGCTGCATCACGACCCGTCGTTCGGCTCAATGGTCCGGGTGGCGCTGGCGCCGTGCTCGCCCTTCTCTGTCTCCCCCGCCCTGATGCGGCGCACCGCCGAGCTGGCGGAAAAGCTCGACGTCCGGCTGCACACCCACCTCGCCGAGGACCCGGACGAGGACACGTACTGCCTGGAGAAGTTCGGCCGGCGGCCCGTCGAGCAGTTCGAGGAGGTCGGCTGGCTGACGTCCCGCGCCTGGGTGGCGCACTGCATCTACCCGTCACCCGCGGAGGTGACCAGGCTCGGCGCGGCCGGGGTCGGGGTCGCGCACTGCCCCAGCTCCAACATGCTCATCGGCGGGGGCGGTTTCGCCCCGGTCCGGGAGTTCCGGGCGGCGGGCGTGCCGGTCGGGCTCGGCTGCGACGGGTCCTCCTCGGTCGACTGCGCGTCGCTGTGGATCGAGTCGCGGGCCGCGCTGCTGCTCGGCCGGCAGCGGCTCGGGCCTGGCGGGATGACGGCCCGCGAGGTGCTCGACATCGGCACCCGCGGCAGCGCCGCCTGCCTGGGCCGGACCGGGGAGATCGGCGAGCTGTCCGTGGGGGCGGCTGGTGACCTGGTGTGCTGGCCGCAGGAAGGCGTGCGATACGCCGGCGCGCAGGTCGACCCGGTCGAGGCGTGGCTGCGCTGCGGCCCGGTCAGCGCCCGCCACACGGTGGTCGCGGGGCAGGCGCTCGTCCGCGACGGAGAGCTCAGCGTTCCCGCCGCTGACGTCGAGGACAGGCTGCGGCGGCACGCGGTGGCGGCGGCGCGCATCCAGGGCCTGGCCAGCGGCGGGTCAGGGCCCCGACGGTAAGCTGGGCCATCGCCGGCGGGATTTGTGGTTCTGGTGCGGTATTGAGCCGTAAGGCTTATGGCGTCAGCCCTTTGCATCACCGCCCGGCCCGGCGTAAGCAGGTAAGCGATGAGAGAGGCTGTGGATGACGGTCACCTTCGAGCCCGACGCTGACTGGCTGGTCTACCTGGCGAACCCGCGCAAGCCGGAGTACGTGCTGCCGCCGGGCGCGGTCGACGCGCACTGTCACGTCTTCGGGCCGGGCAACGTCTTCCCGTACGCGCCGGAGCGCAAGTACACGCCGGTGGACGCGCCGAAGGAGAAGCTGTTCGCGCTGCGCGACTTCCTCGGCTTCGACCGCAACGTCATCGTGCAGGCGACCTGTCACGGCGCGGACAACCGGGCGCTGGTCGACGCGTGCCGGGCGGCCGGCGACAAGGCCCGCGGCGTCGCGACCATCAAGCCGGGCGTCACCACGTCCGAACTGGCGGACATGCACGAGGCGGGCGTGCGCGGTGTCCGGTTCAACTTCGTCAGGCGGCTCGCCGATCCCAAGCCTGACGAGTACTACCGGGGCCTGGTCGACCTCATCAAGGAGTTCGGCTGGCACATCGTCATCTACTTCGAGGCCCCCGACCTGGCCGAGCGCTGGGACCTGTTCACGTCACTGCCGACGGACATCGTGGTCGACCACGTGGGCAGGCCGGACGTGACCCAGCCGCTGGACGGGTCCGGCTTCGAGTTGTTCCAGAAGCTGATGCGGGAGCACGGGAACGTGTGGGCGAAGCTGAGCGGCGCCGAGCGGCTGTCGGTCTCCGGCCCGCCGCGCTACGACGACTTCGTCCCGTTCGCCCGGCACATCGCCGAGACGTTCCCCGACCGGGTGATCTGGGGCACCGACTGGCCGCACCCGAACATGAAGAGCCACATGCCCGATGAGGGCGACCTGGTCGACCTCATCCCGCGGATCGCGCCCACCGAAGAGCTGCAGCGCAAGCTGCTCGTCGCTAACCCGATGCGCCTGTACTGGGAGAACTCATGACGTCATACACCGAGGAATTCGACGACATTCCTGGCACCCGGGTGTTCACCGCGCAGCGCGCGAAAGCAGGCTACGAGCTGAACCAGTTCTGCATGAGCCTCATGAAGGAGGCCAACCGCGAGCGGTTCAAGGCCAATCAGCGCGCCTACCTCGACGAGACGAACATGACCGAGGAGCAGAAGCAGGCCGTCCTGGACCGCGATTACAACAAGATGATCGATCTTGGCGGCCAGATCTACTTCCTGGCGAAGATCTTCGCCACCGACGGGCTGAGCTACCTGCAGGCGGTCAGCACCATGACCGGCATGCCCGTCGACGAGTACCAGCAGATGATGATTCACGGCGGGCGCTCACCGGAAGGCTGGCGCTCCATCAAGGACGGTGACTGAGACATGGCTCGCATCACGCACGGGCTGACCACGAGCCACATCCCGGCCGTCGGGGCCGCGATCGACCTCGGCAAGACCCAGGAGCCGTACTGGAAGCCGCTGTTCGAAGGCTACGACTGGACGAAGGCGTGGGCGAAGCAGAACGTCCCCGACGTCATCATCCTGGTCTACAACGACCACGCGTCGGCGTTCACGCCGGAGCTGGTGCCCACCTTCGCGCTCGGCTGTGCGGATGAGTTCCCGCCGGCCGACGAGGGGTACGGGGCCCGTCCGGTGCCGGTCGTGCAGGGCCGCGCCGACCTGGCGGCCCACATGGCGGAGGGGCTCATCCTCGATGAGTTCGACCTCACGCTGATGTACAAGATGGAGGTCGACCACGGCCTGACCGTGCCGCTGTCGCTCGTCTACGGCCAGCCCGAGGCGTGGCCGACCACGGTCATCCCGCTCGCCGTGAACGTGGTGCAGTACCCGCCGCCGACCGGGCACCGCTGCTACATGCTCGGCAAGGCGATCCGCCGGGCCGTGGAGAAATTCGACGAGAACCTCAACGTGCACATCTGGGGCACCGGCGGCATGAGCCACCAGCTGCAGGGCCCGCGCGCGGGCTTCATCAACACGCCGTGGGACACCGCGTTCATGGACCGGCTGGTCAAGGACCCGGACGGGCTGGCTGCGCTGAAGCACCTGGAGTACGTGCGGGAAGCCGGCGCGGAGGGCATCGAACTCGTGATGTGGCTGATCATGCGGGGTGCCCTCGGCCCCGAGGCCGAGGAACTGTACCGTTTCTACCACGTTCCAGGTTCCAACACGGCGGTCGGGCACCTCGTGCTGCAGTCCGTCGAGACGCCCGCTTAGCCGCCTGTTTAGACGCCTGCTTAGGAGATTCAGCACATGCGCATCGCGCTCGCCGGGACCGGTGCCTTCGGCATCAAGCACCTCGACGGCCTGCAGAACATCGACGGCGTAACCGTGACGGCGGTGGTGAGCCGGCGCCTGGAGCAAGCCGAGGAGGTCGCCCGCAAGTACGGCGTCGGGTACGCCGGGACCAGCCTGGACGACGTGCTGGCTCGCGACGACGTGGATGCCGTGATCTTGTGCACGCCGACGCAGCTGCACGCCAGCCAGTCCATCGCCGCGATGCGGGCGGGCAAGCACGTGCAGGTGGAGATCCCGGTCGCGGACAGCTGGGCGGACGCGCAGGACGTCAACCGCGTCCAGCAGGAGACGGGCCGGACCTGCATGGTCGGGCACACCCGCCGGTTCAACCCGTCTCACCAGTGGGTGCGCCGCCGCATCACGGCCGGCGAGCTGTCCATCCAGCAGATGGACGTGCAGACCTACTTCTTCCGCCGGACGAACATGAACGCGGCCGGCCAGCCCCGCAGCTGGACCGACCACCTGCTGTGGCACCACGCCGCGCACACCGTCGACCTGTTCCAGTACCAGACCGGCGAGCAGTCGCAGCTGCACCACGCGGTGCAGGGACCGATCCACCCCGACCTCGGCATCGCGATGGACATGTCCATTCAGCTGCGGACCCCGTCGGGCAAGATCTGCACGCTGTCGCTCAGCTTCAACAACGACGGGCCGCTGGGCAGCTTCTTCCGGTACATCTGCGACAACGGCACCTACATCGCCAGGTACGACGACCTGGTGACCGGCCGCGAGGAGCCGATCGACGTCTCGCACGTGGACGTCTCCACCAACGGCATCGAGCTGCAGGACCGGGAGTTCGTCGCGGCGATCAACGAGGGCCGCGAGCCCAACTCCAGCATCGCCGACGTGCTCGGCTGCTACCGGGTGCTCGGCGAACTAGAGACGGAGCTCGCGAAACAGTGATCACGGTTGGCCCGCTGGCGGCTTCGGACCGGGCGGACTGGGAGCGGCTGTTCCGCGCTTACATCAAGTTCTACGAGCAGGACCATCCGCAGTCGATGTACGACAGGGCGTGGGCCGAGTTCCAGGCGGACACCCGGATGCACGCCCTCGGGGCGTGGCGGGACGGATCGCTGGCGGGCATCACGCATTTCCTGACGCACCCGACGACCACCGCGCCTGACGACCTCTGCTACCTCGAGGACCTGTACACCGCGCCGGAGTACCGCGGTCAGGGCATCGCCAGGGCGCTGATCGGCGCCGTCGGCGAATGGGCTGCCGCGCACGGCTGCGGCAGCGTCTACTGGCAGACGCGGCAGGACAACGCGACCGCCAGGCTGCTGTACGACAAGGTAGCGACCTTCCACGGCTTCATCGTCTACACCATGGACCTGCCGCGGCCGTGACGTCGGCGTTCTGAGGCTGTCAGTCGAAGGAGGGCTTGCGGTCCCTGGTGCGCTTGAGCTCGAAGAACCCGTCCGCCTTGATCACCAGGACCAGCCCGTCCCAGAGCTCTCCCGCGGCCTCGCCCTTCGGCGCGGGCGTCATGACCGGGCCGAACAGCGCCTTGCCGCGAACGCGGATGACCGGGGTCCCGACGTCGAGGCCGACCTCGTCGAACGCCTCGTTGTGCGAGTCCTTGATGATCTGGTCGAACTTGTCAGACTCGGCCGCGCTAGCCAGCGACTCGGGCAGCCCCACTTCCGCCAGTGCTTCGGGGATGATCTTGGGATCGTCGCGGCGCCCCTCGTTGTGCAGCCGGGTGCCGATGGCCGTGTACAGCGGCCCGACGACGCCGGGGCCGCCGTGCTGCTCAGCGGCGGCGACCACGCGGACCGGCCCCCAGGCCCTGGTCATCCGCTCGATGTACTCCTCGCTCAGATCCTTGCCCTCATGCTGGACGAGGTTCAGGTAGGCCAGCGACATGATCCGCCAGTCGGCCCGGACGGGCCGCACCTTTTCCACCTCCAGCATCCAGCGGGAGGTGATCCACGCCCAAGGGCACAGCGGATCGAACCAGAACTGCACATTTTCCGGGGACTGCGCCTGTTCCGTCATGCTCGCGGCAACACGCCCCCGCAATGGGGTATTCCGGTTGCATGATCAACTACGACATCGTGCTCCGCGGTGGCCGCGTCATCGACCCGGAGTCCGGCCTGGACGCGGTTCGCGACGTGGCGATCGCGGGTGACCGGGTGGCGCGGGTCGCCGCCGCGCTGCCGCCGGGGCGGTTCGAATTCGACGTCAGCGGCCAGGTGGTGACCGCCGGCTTCATCGACCTGCACAGCCACGCGTTCGACACCGGGGCCGCACGGCTGCAGGCCATGGACGGCGTGACGACCGCACTGGAACTCGAGGCGGGCGTCGCCCCGGTCCAGGTCGCCTACGAGCGGGCCGCGGCGGCCGGCCGGCCGATCAACTACGGTTTCGCCACGTCGTGGGCGGCCGCCCGGATGGAGGCGCTCGCCGGGATCCCGCTGGACGGCGAGCTGCGGACGCTCTTCACCCACATCGCGAGCCCAGGCTGGCAGCGCGCCGCGACCGGCCCGGAGGTCCGCCGCATCCTGGCGCGGCTCGAGTCCGACATCGCCGACGGAGCGCTCGGCGTCGGGGTGCTGGCCGGCTACGTCCCGGCCGCCAGGCCCGAGGAGTATCTCGCGGTCGCGGCGCTCGCCGCGAACGGCGGCGTGCCGACCTTCACGCACTCTCGCGACCTGGTCGAGTTCACCCCGGACACGCTCGTCGACGGGGCCGAGGAGATCGTCCGCGCCGCGGGCGAAACCGGTGCCCACATGCACTACTGCCACGTCAACAGCACTACCCTGCGGCAGGCCGACCGGGTGCTCGGCCTGGTCGAGCGGGCGCGCCAGGCAGGCGCGCGCGTCAGCACCGAGGCCTATCCGTACGGCGCGGGCATGACCGGGATCGGCGCGGCGTTCCTCGCCCCTGAACGGCTTGGCGAACGTGGCCTCGAGCCGTCCGCGCTCACGTACGCGCCGACCGGCGAGCGGATCGCCACCGCGGACCGGCTGCGGGAACTTCGGGCGGCGGATCCTGGTGCCCTGGTGATCATCAGGCATCTCGACGAGGACGATCCGGCCGACCGGGACCTCCTGCTGCGGTACCTGCTGTTCCCCGAGGCCGTGGTGGCCAGCGACGCCATGCCGCTGACCTGGATGGGGACCGCTCCCGAGCCCGACGCGTGGCCGCTGCCGCGCGAGGCGTTCACCCATCCGCGGACCGCCGGCACGTTCGCCAGGTCGATCCGGCTGCTCACCCGCGACGGCGGCGCCCTCAGCCTGTCGGAAGCACTGGCCAAGTGCAGCCTGCTCCCGGCACGGCTCCTGGAGGACCATGTGCCCGCCATGCGCCGCAAGGGCCGCCTCGCTGAAGGCAGCGACGCCGACATCGTGGTGTTCGACCCGGCCGTCATCAGCGATCAGGCCAGCTACGAGGAGCCCACCAGGACGTCCTCGGGGATCCGGCACGTCCTGGTCAACGGCGAGTTCCTGGTCTCGGACGGGCGGCTCGTGACCTCCGCCCGCCCCGGCAGGCCGGTTCGCGCCGGGCTTTAGCCGCCGGACTCCAGCAGGGCCTTCGCCTTGTCCAGGTTGGCCATTTCGGCATCCATGGACTTCTGGACGGGCTTGGCCATGAGGAGCTTCTTGACCCCGGTCAGCTCAGCGTCCAGGGTGAACGTCGCTGATGTGCCGCCCTCGGCCGGTGCGAAGGAGTAATCACCTTCGGGGCGGACCGGCCCGGCCACACCGCGGAAAGCCACGCGCGTGTCGGGGTCGAGCGCGGTGATCTCGACGTCGGCGGGGACTTGGCGGCCGCCGGGGCCGGCGATCCGCTGGGTGTAGCGAGTGCCGACGGCGAGCGGGCCCTCGCGGCGGATGAGATATGACACGATCGAGGGACGAAACGGTCACGGATCAGTAACCTTGCCGCTGCCTGGCCAGCGCGCTGATAACAACGGCTCGTCGGTCCACAATCGTTCGCAATGCCGGGGGGCAATGATGAACACGGGGCACGTCCGCGCGGCAGCGCTCGCCGCAGCAGTGATCATGATGCTGGCCGGGTGCGCCGGCGCGCACAGCAACGCCGGGCTCGTCGCACTGACCAAGTCTGGGGAATCGAACGTCACGGTCGCCGCCATACCCTCAGCCGACCTGGCCGGCCTATACATCGCGCAGGATGAGGGGCTTTTCGCCCGGCAGGGGCTGCACGTGACGATCACGACGATAGCCAGCACCAAGGCGGTTATCGCCAGTCAGCTGAACGGCAAGGTCGACATCGGCGCGGGCAGTTATGTCGGTTACGTCGCGGCGCAGGCGGCGGGCGCCAGGTTCCGCATTCTCGCCGAGGCTTCCACCCTCCGGCCGCACACGCGGGTGCTGCTCACCACGGCCGGCTCGCGTATCACGACCCTGGCCGGGCTGGTCGGCAAGACGATCGCGGTCAACGGCACCGGCAGCATCGGTACCCTGCTGATCAGCGCGCTGCTCGCCGAGAACGGGATAGCGCCGGCCAAGGTGCACTTCGTCACCGACAAGCGGGGCTTCCCCGATATGCCGGGACAGCTCCAGCGGGGGCAGTGGGCCACGGCGTTCCTCGCCGAACCCTACGCCAGCAAGGCCGAAGAGGACTACGGCCAGGTGGAACTGGCCGACCTGGACCAGGGCGGCACCGTGAACTTCCCGATCGACGGGTATGTCGCCACCCAGGCGTGGGCACGGCAGCATCCGGAGGCAGTGGCCGCGTTCGTGCGGGCGATCGAGGAGGGGCAGACGCTTGCCGAGGACAATCCCGACGCCGCCCGGGCAGCCGTGGGGAAATCCGATCAGCTGCCGGCCGAGGTGACCGCGGTCATGGCGCTGCCCGACTTCCCCGTCGGCCCGGTTGATGAGCAGCGTATGCAGCGCACCGCCGACGCCATGCTCCAGTTCGGCCTCCTTGCCCGGCAGTACGCCGCCGAAGTCCGGCAGGGCACCCTGATGAGGTCAATGCTCTCCTCCAGCTGAGCCGGACTTCTGGACGGGCTTGGCCACAAGGACGCCCTCGTGTCACACGGGGTATTGCATGGGTCCTTGGGTGTAGGTGCGGCCGCTGGGGGTGGTCCACTGATGCCAGCCGGGCCGGGGCTGGGTGAGGTTCCAGCCCGGTGATTGCTTGACGCGGTGGCAGCGTCTGCTCCTAGCGCCGCCGTTGCAGGCGCAGGTGCGGCCGCCCTTGTCGTAAGGCACCGCATGTTCGAAGTCTGAGTCGCGGGCGTGGCGGGAGCACGGCGGGAACGTGCACTCCCCGTCGCGGATCTGGACGAGGTGGCGGAGGGTGTCGCTGGGCTGGTACCCGGCTGATTCGTGGCGGTGGTCGCAGTCAGTCACCGGGATGGGCTCGAGTTTGACGGTGTAGGTGCGGCCGCCGGGCAGGGTGAGTGTCCAGGTGCCGTATCCGCCCGGCGGTCCTGGGTCATCGGTGCGGGTAAAGGCCCACCCGGGCGGCCCGTCGCGGCTGGCTGCCCCGGTCTTCTTACCTGCGCGGACCGGTTTCGCGCAGCCGTGTGCGACGGCGACTCCGTTGGTGTCGGTGATGGTGGTGCAC
>Ga0335074_10017598_pt1 | contig 10083 bp, 11 predicted proteins | sample Lox_Sample_23_FD_206715 | JGI IMG/M metagenome (GOLD analysis project Ga0335074, IMG submission 206715) | Soil microbial communities from Loxahatchee National Wildlife Refuge, Florida, United States - Lox_Sample_2.3 | ecosystem: Environmental > Terrestrial > Soil > Wetlands | place: USA...
GCCAGGCAAATCGCAAACCACTTCCCCACCAGCATCGAATCCGCCAGCGCCGCCGCAATCCCGCCCAGCCCAAGCAGGATCACTACAATCGATGCCAGCTGCAGCTTGTGTTCCTTCAGCCAACCCCGCACACCCCCGCCGTCGCCCGATTCCACCATGCGCCGCAGCACCAGGCTCGGCCGCACATTCCGCACATCGAGCAGCGGCGGCAGACAAAACAGCAGCGTCGTCAGAATCCCGGTCCCCAGCGCGGCCAGCACCGGACTCAGCGGCAGCCGGATTTCCGGCCGCAGCGGCAGCAGCCTGCCCAGCACTACCGGAAACGCATACTCCACCCCGAGCCCCAGCACCACCCCGATCAGCGCGCCAACCACACCAAGCAACAGTGTCTGTATCAAATAGATCCGCAAAATATCCGACGACTTTGCCCCAATCGACTTCATGATCGCGAGAATCTCGATCCGCTGCTGCAGATGCGCGCGCATCGCCATCGCCACGCCGATCGCCCCCAGCACCATCGCCACCAGGCAGATCAAACTCAGCAGCCCCGTGGCCCGGTCCACGCCCTGGGTCAGCATCGGGCTCGTCTCGCGAAAATCCGTCACCTGCGCATCCGGCAAAATCCTTTCGATCTCCGCGCGCACATCCGCCACTTTCAGCTTGTCGCCCAGCGCAAACAGGTAGCGCTCCGTCGCGCGGCTCCCCGGCTGTAGCAGCTCCGTCTCCTCCATGGCCTGCCGCGTCATCATCACGCGCGGCCCCAGCCCCACGCCCGCCGTCATCCGGTCCGGTTCTTTCACAATCACCGCCGCGATCCGGAACCAGCGCCCGCCGATCTTCAGCCGATCGCCCACCTTCGCGCGCAGCCGTACCAGCAGATTGTCGTCCACCACCACCGTGTCATCCGTCAGGGCCTGGCGCAGGCTCTTCCCCGTCGACAACACCACCGTCCCATAAAACGGATACTCGCTCGGATCCACGGCTTTCAGCGTCACCAGCAGCGGCACTGGGTCGCCCTCGACCATCGCCATCGACACGGTCTCCGTCACCTCGGTCCGGCGTACGCCCGCCGCGTTGCCCGCGCCTGCCAGTGCGTCCAGCTGTTTTTCCTCCGCGGGCGTAGCCTGCCTGAACATCCGCGCCGACAGATCGCCCGCCATGATGCTGCGCGCCTGCAACAGCAGCGTCCGCGCAAACGACTGGCTGAATCCGCGCACCCCCGTCAGCGCCGCCACCCCAATCGCCACCGACAGCAACACGAAAAGAAACTTCGCCTTCCCCGCGCGCAGTTCCCGCCACGCGATCTTGGCGGCTACACTCCACGGCAGAGGCTGCTTGTGCCGGACGACTTCCGGGTTTCCAGGATCGTTCATCGTCGGCTCACCGTCTCTCTGTCTGGACGGCCAGTCCCGCCCCTACGCCCTGTAAGTCATCCGCGACCACCAGCCCATCCCGCAGCTGAATCCTGCGATCGGCCCGATCCGCGATCTGCGCATCGTGCGTCACCAGCACCAGCGTGGTCGCCGACTCCCGCTGCCGCTCGCCCAGCAGTTCCAGCACATGCTGCCCGTTCGCCGAATCCAGATTCCCCGTCGGCTCATCGGCCAGCACAATCGGCGGCTCCAGCACAAACGCCCGCGCCAGCGCCACTCGTTGCTGTTCCCCGCCCGAAAGCTGCACCGGGTAATGATGCAACCGGTCCTCGAGCCCCACCGCCGCCAGCAGCGACTCGGCCTTCTTCCGCGCATCGCCGCGCGCATTCAGCTCGTGCGGCAGCATCACATTCTCCAGCGCCGTCAGCGTCGGAATCAGCTGGTACGACTGAAACACAAACCCAATCCGGCTCCCCCGTATCTCCGCCAGCTTGTCTTCCTCCAGTTTGCTGATTGCAATGCCGTCCAGAATCACTTCCCCTTCCGACGGCGAATCGAGCCCGGCCAGCAGCCCCAGCAGCGTGCTTTTCCCGCTCCCGCTCGCGCCCATGATCGCGGCAAACTGCCCCTTCGGAATCACCAGGTCGATCCCGCGCAGAATCTCCACCACCCGCGTCCCATTCCGTATCGACTTCTTCAGCCCTTTGACCTCGATCATCCGCTCTCCTGTGTCCTCACCTTCATTCTCTCCTGTGCCGGCTCCTCTGCTCCGACAGCCGTTGCCCAGATGAAGTGGTTCTCTATCCGCTGAACGCCATCCGCTAAACGCGATCCCGTGTCCGCTCCCTCTCTGGCCCGCGGTTGTTGATAATCAATCTCACATGCCTCACCTCATCCTCATCGCCGCGCTTCTTCTCTCTCTTCCTACATACGCTGCGCCAGCCCGTCCCGTTCCCGTCATCGTGTGCTTCGGCGACAGCATCACCGCCGGCTATGGCGTCGCGCCCGGACGCGCTTACCCCGACGATCTCCAGACCCTCCTCGACAACCACGGTTACCGCTACAAGGTCGTCAACGCCGGCATCAGCGGCAATACCAGCAAAGACGGCGTCGACCGCCTGAAAGACGTCCTCCGTCTTCATCCTGCTGTCGTGATTGTTGAATTTGGCGGCAACGATGGCCTCCGCGGCCTGCCCATCGCCGACACGCGCCGCAACCTCGACACCATCGTCTCCACCCTGCTGCACTCCGGCAGCAAAGTCCTCCTCGCCGGCATCACGCTTCCGCCTAACTACGGCCCCGATTACATCAAGCCCTTCGACGAGACGTACCACCTGATCGCGGCGAAGTATCACGTCCCGCTGCTCCCGGAACTCTACGACCACATCTACACCGTCCCCAACGCCATTCAGGAAGACGGCATCCACCCCACCGCCAAAGGCGCCGAACTCCTCGCCGAGACTTTCCTCCCCTTGCTGTTGCCGCTGCTGCACAAATAGCCGGACACCCTTGCTGCCCCGGCTTCGCTTTGCAACTGGGTTTCGATGATGCTACCCGCTACCCGCTACCGGCTGTTTAGTTGCGGCCGTCCTGCAACAACTAATCCCCGCCGCCGTGTTCTCAACTCCGTAGGCGAATGACAAACGTACTTCGCAGCCAGTCACTCGCCCCGACAGGAGACCCACGGTCATGAAATTCACCTTCGTTGCTGCCGCCGTTCTCGCCCTCACCACCAGCGTGGGGATGGCGCAGACCATTCACCAGCGCAAAGAAAACCAGCAGGCCCGCATCGCTCAGGGAGTTCGCTCCGGCCAGCTCACCGCCAGCGAAACCCGCCATCTTGAAGGCCGCGAAGCCTCCATCAATCGCCAGGAGCGCCATATGCGCCGCGTCAACGGTGGCCGCCTCACCCGCGCCAACCGCGCCACGCTGAACCGCCGCCAGAATCGCGCCTCCCGCGCCATCTACCGCGACAAGCACAACGCTGCCCGCCGCGGATAAACGTCCCTGGGCGCGCAGCCGTCCGTCTTCGCACGCGGCGGCTGCGCTCCTCGGAGAGCCTGCATCTCCTGGCCGTTTGCGGACCCGTCACAAATCCAGAGCGTGCATCGGCAGCGAATCCCTGATCCCTCGTTCCTTCACCCCAGCACCACAGACGGCTGAAACAGCGTCCCCGCCACCCTCTTCGCCACCGCCACCAGCTCCCGCTGCCCCTCAAAAATCTTCACCAGCGCCGCGCCCGAGTATTCCGGCAGATTCACCTGCATCCCGTTCCGAATCCGCCCCAGCGTCTGCTCGTCCGCCGTCACCGCCGGCATTTCCGGCAGCAGCATCCGCGGATGCGGCATCCGCTCCTCCAGCTTTCCCTCCATCCCCAGGCGCTCCATCTCCTCGGCCGTGATCGCATGGTCCAGCGTGAACACACCCGCCGCCGTTCTCCGCAGGCTCGCCAGGTGCGCACCGCAGCCCAGCGCCTGCCCCATCGCGTGCGCAATCGCCCGCACATATCCACCCGCTGAAATCCGCATTGCGAAGCGCGCCGTATCCCCCTCCAGGCTCTCGATCGCAAACGTATCCACGGTGATCTTCACCGCCTTCAGCTCCGGAGTCTTCCCCGCCCGCGCCAGCTTGTACGCCGGCTTCCCTTCCACCTTTTTCGCGGAATACGGCGGCGGCATCTGCTCGATCTCGCCAATAAACTTCGCCGCCTCCGCACGCACCGTGTCCAGCGTCAGCGCAGCCGCGCGCGCCTCGCCAACCCTCTGCCCCTCGGCGTCGTAGGTGTCCGTCGCGAACCCGAACCGGATCGCCCCCGCATACACCTTTTCGCTCATTGCAAAAAACTGCGCCAGCCGCGTGTACCTGCCCAGCAGCAGCGGCAGCACCCCCGTCGCCATCGGATCGAGCGTCCCCAGATGCCCCACCGACTGTTCGCCCGTCGCCCGCCGCACCCGCGCCACCACATCGTGCGACGTCATCCCGCCTGGCTTGTCCAGAACCAGCAGCCCATTCACTCCACTACGATAACCGGTCCCGCTCGAGCAGGGAACGAACTGCTCATCGGGTCAGGGTAAAGTCTACGTTGAGTTGTGACTTCACTTCCTTCGGCTGACCATTGAGCAGAAATGGGTTGAATTTCCACGTCTTCACAGCGTCGTACGCCGACCGTTGCAACATCTCCGGACCGTACAGAACACAAACATCCTTGACCTTGCCGGACTCCGAGACGGTCACCTTCAGCACAACACGCCCTTCCACGTGAGCCCTCTTCGCATCCGTAGGATATTTCGGGTCCTTCCCGCCGATTCTGTTGCGCGCCATCACTCCACTGGATACAACGATCCACCTGTGTGGCGTTGTGGGCGGCGGCCCGGTCTCAACCGGGCATGCGAGGGAAGCCAAACCGGAAGCAGGAGCCGAATCGGAGTTCTGCGCCGAAGCCAACACCGTAGCTGCGGTCAGTGCAAGGAAGAAAACGTGCGATCGTCGAATCATTCTCAGAACCCTAAACGCTAAACGCTATACGCTATACGTTATACGCTCCCCGCTTTGCCCTACGCCTAAACCCTGACCCCCGTTCCATCCCGGATCAGCGACAGGAACTCCGCCCGCGTGTCCTGCTTCTGAAACACCCCCAGCATCGCCGAAGTCACCGTCGAGGAATTCTGCTTCTCCACGCCGCGCATCATCATGCACAGGTGCCGCGCCTCGATCACCACGCCCACCCCCTGCGGATGGATCGCCTCCTGGATCGCCTCCGCAATCTGCCGCGTCAGCCGCTCCTGCACCTGCAGCCGCCGCGCAAACACCTCTACCAGCCGTGGCGCCTTGCTCAGCCCAATCACCTTGCCGTCCGGGATGTACGCCACGTGCACCTTCCCGAAAAACGGCAGCATGTGGTGCTCGCACAGCGAGTACATCTCGATGTCCTTCACGATCACCATCTCGTCGTAGGCCACGTCGAACAGCGCCCCGTGCAGCACGTCCTTCGGGTCCTCGCGATACCCCTTGGTCAGGAATTCCAGCGCCTTCTCGATCCGCTCGGGCGTCTTTTCGAGGCCATCCCGCGTCGGATCGGAATCGTATCGCCGGATAATTTCCCGATAGATATCCTGCGTTGTTACATTTTCGAGGTTCGGGGTCCCCGCAGCGCCCACTGTTGGCACTGTGGGGCGTAGGCCGGTCCGCCCGATCACCTCCGCGCCCAGCTTCTCCTGATTCCCATTCACCGCCGCCCTTGCCATAGAATTGCCTCTCGCTCGCCCCTTGCTGACCGCCTTTTAGCTAACCGTTTTTCAGCTAACCGTTCCTTAGCTGACCGTTTCTTCGCTGCCCTCTTCCCAATACTCAAAAAAGTTGTTGCTCGTCTCCTCCACGCGCACGCCCAGACTCAGTTTCTCCGGCAACGCCCTGCGCAGCCTCGCCTCGATCTCCGCCACCAGGTTCTCCGTGGTCGGCACAGCATCGCGAAAACACTCCAGCGTGTTCAGGTTGCTGTGGTCCAGCGGCTCCAGCACTTCCCTGCTCACCCATCCGTCCAGTTCCGCCAGATCGACCACCATCCCCGTCGTCTGGTCCACTTCTCCGCCCACCCTCACTTCCACCGTGTAGTTATGCCCGTGCCCATAGGGGTTCGCACACTTCCCGTATATATTTCGATTCTCCGCCTCGCTCAGCGACGCGCAAAAAAGCCGATGCGACGCGCTCAGCCGATACCTCCGCCCCAAATACGCCCTCATATGCGCCTCGCCATCGACCCTTCGCTGGTCGTCACGACCCCGACGCGCCAGAGTTTTGGGCCAAAGGCCCGTCCGCCTGGACAGCCTGCCCTGAGCTTGCCGAAGGGGCTAGTCCTCCCCAAGATAATCCGCGAACAAATCCGGCATCTCATACACGCGCACCCGATGCAGCCGCGCCTTTCCCGGAATCTTTCCCTCGAGCCGTCTCCAGATCGCCACTGCAATGTTTTCCGTCGTCGGCTGCGCCGTCTTGAATTCCGGCACCTCGAGATTCAGATGCCGATGGTCGTACACCGACAGAACCTCTTTCTCCATTACGTCTTTCAGCTGCTTCAGATCGACCACAAAACCCGTCGCACGATCCACCTCGCCGGCAAGGGTCACTTCCAGCGTGTAATTGTGCCCGTGACCGTTACGATTGGCGCATTTCCCGAACACCCGCGCGTTCTCCTCCGCGCTCCACCCCTCGTTCCAGTAGTAGTGCGACGCCGAAAACTCCGCCTTCCTCGTCAACAAAATCATTTTTTTATCCTGAGCGGAGCCCGGCTCCCATGAGCCGGGCCCCAGTCGAATGGACCTCCCGAGCGTTCAGTAACGACGATGCCTATGCATCGTCGTTCGCGAGGGCAGCAAGGCTCGCCCCTCCACTCGTCGTTCGCTCGCGTTTCGACTCGCTTTTCCACTCGCCTGTCCCCGATTTTGCTGACAGCTCTTTGCCAGACGTTCTTCGCCGATCGCATCTCGCTCGCCGTTAGGCTCGCTGCCGGCTACAGGCTACAGGCTACGGGCTACAGGCTGCTCCCTCCCCTTCCAGACTACCCGCTTCAGCACCGTCACGCGAAACCAGCTCCGCCACAGCAGCCACGCGTACAGCGGAATCCCCAGCGGCGCCAGCACGCAGTCGCGAAACGGAAAATTCGACTTCGCCACCCGCCCATACAGCCCCCACAGCGCCCGCAGCCACACCAGGGCCAGCGCCGCCGTCGCCATCGGTGTTCCAAGAACTCCGGTGTTCACCCGGGGCTGCGCCGTCCGCAGCCACCACAGAAACCACACCAGCGCCGGCACGCCCGCCAGCACCCCCAGCTGCAGCAGCCGAACCCCGGCCAGCATCGGTGCATTCCCGAACAGCAGCGCCAGGTTCTTCGTCCACCCCTCCACCATCGCCCCAAAGCTGCGATACATCCGCGCTGCAACTGCCTCCGGAGCATTCCGGAATCGCAGCCCCAGCTTCCGCCGCTTCACCAGGCTCGCCAGCTCCACGTCTTCGAGCACCGCGCCCTTCACCGCCGCGTGCCCGCCAATCTTGTCGTACACATCTCGCCGCACCAGCAGGAACTGCCCGTTCGCCGCCGCCACGCGCGTCGCCGGATCGTTCACCTTCGCCGGCGCATACGTAACTGCCAGGTCGCTGAAGATCAGCGGCATCAGCGCCCGCTGCGCCAGCCCGCGGATAATCTGTCTCGGCGAATACGACAGCATCCCCACCTCGTGCCGCTCCGCCTCAATAATCGCGAGCCGCACTTTCCCCGGCTCATGCTGCGTGTCCGCATCGGTAAACAGCAGCCACTTCCCACGTGCTTTCTGCGCCCCCGCCCAGCACGCGTTTGCCTTCCCCGTCCAGCCCTTTTCCAGCTTCGGCGCGTCCATCACCGTCACACCGGGGAATGCAGCCGCAATCTCCCGCGTCCGGTCCGTCGACCCATCGTTGACGACGATGATTTCCCAATCTCCGCCTGGTCGCGGGTCCCCGGGACTATGTGACAGGGTCCATGCCGGGAGCGCCCATCCTGGCTCAGCCTGCGCGACCAGCGAACGCAGACACTCCCCCAGACACTCTTCCTCATTGCGCGCGGGAATGATGACGGAAAGCGTCAGCGGCAGGGCGTCCACGGTGGCTGCCCCTTATTATAGGAACGTGCTCCGCCGCCCTTCCCATCTGCGCTCCTGCGCCCATCGGCCAACAACGGAGCCACGCATTTCTAAACGCTATCCGCTATCCGCTATCCGCTCGCTTCTGCTTTTCTGTTGCCTGTTGCCTGTTGCCTGTTGCCTGCTTTCCTGCAATCGCACCGCCCACCCCGCCCAGGTCGGCGAGCGCGCCCCCAACATCGTCATCCGCGACGGCGCCCAGACCGTCAGCCTCCGCGCATACCGCGGCAAAACCGTCGTCCTCAACTTCTGGGCCAGCTGGTGCCCGCCCTGCCTCGAAGAGTTTCCCTCCCTCATGCAGCTCCAGCGCGATATGCCCAACGTCGTTGTCCTCGCCGTCAGCTTCGACACCGACGCCGCCGCTTACCGCCAATACCTGGTCGATAACCACATCACCGGCATCACAACGATCATCGACCTTTCGCAAAAATCGAACCTCGCCTTCGACACCACCCGCCCGCCGGAAACCTACATCATCGACGGCCACGGCATCATCCGCCGCAAGTTCATTGGCGCTCAGGACTGGACCAGCCCCGAGATCGTCAACTACCTCCGCAATCTCTGACCGATGGCCGCGACTTCGACCAAACACGATGTCAAGCCCGAGCCTCGCTGGCCCGCGACCCTCGCGCTGCTCGCCATCGGCGGCCTCCGCTTCGCGCTACCCGAATCCCTTTCCTGGGGACCCGACTGGCTCCTGCTCGCCGTCCTCCTCGTTCTCGCCGTCCCCATCGCCTTCGCGCACCGCCGCGGCCTCAATACCCTCAACCGCGTCCTCGGCATCTTCGTCACCTCCCTCGTCACCCTCGACATGATCTGGTCCCTCGGCCTCCTCATCGCCGCGCTGCCCGCCCACAAGCAATCGCCCGTCGCTCTGCTCCAGTCCGCCGCCGCCCTCTGGATCGCCAACATCCTCGTCTTCGCCTCCTGGTACTGGCGTCTCGACGGAGGCGGACCTACCGCCCGTGAACTGCGCGGCGTCCACACCGACGGCGCTTTCCTCTTCCCGCAGATGACCCTCGACCAGCAAGCCCGCATTGCCATGGGCGAACAGTGCTGGAACCCCAATTTCGTCGATTACCTCTTCCTCGCCTTCAACACCTCCACAGCTTTCTCCCCCACCGACGTCCCCGTCTTATCGCGCTGGGCCAAAGTCCTCATGATGATCCAGTCCCTCATCTCGCTCGCTACCATCGCGCTCTTAGCTGCCCGCGCCGTCAACATCCTCTGAGCAGACCGCACGGAACGAAGCGCAAATCTCCTCCACACCCCTCCGAAATTCCTCCTCCGGCGTCAGCAGACTCACCACCAGCCATCCCTCCCCGCCAAACCCAAAAAACGAGCCGGGATGAACGTAGACCCCGCATTCCTCCACCAGCCGCACCGCGAGGTCCTCATCCCGTCCCAGCGCCGGAACCCGCAGCACCGCATACCACCCCGCCTCCACCTCCAACCGCGTGACCGCCGGATTCTGTAACAGAATCTGATCTAAATGAGTCAGATTTGTCACAGTCCGCGTCCTGATCTGCTCCTGCACGGGCCCGCACCCCTCAAGCCAAACCGGCAGAGCGCACTGCACCGGCGCATTCATCGACAAGAACGTATCCGCCACCACCTCCAGCCGCCCCAGCGCCTCGCCCAGCTCCCGTTCCGGTCCAAAACCCACCAACCACGCCGCCTTCATCTGCGGCAGCGCCGCAATCTTGCTGATCCCGCTCAGCACAAATGTCAGACACGGATGCGCCCCGCATGCAAAGCTTCTTCCATCACCATCGTCGGGTGCCCCTTGTCCCTGGTTCTGGGACATGGGATTCCGCTCGCCTGGCCCCGAACGGCTCCCCTCCGCCCCAGCCGCCTCTGCGAGAACGTAATCCAGAAAAACCTCATCCACCACCAGCGCCAGCCCAAACTCCCCGCAAATCCGCTCCAACTCCCTCCGCTCCGCCGCCTTCGTAAAATGCCCCGTCGGATTGTTCGGGTGCACCAGCGCAATCGCCCTTGTCCTCGGCCCGATCCGCTCCCGCAGCCCGCCAAAATCC
>Ga0335074_10017599_pt1 | contig 10082 bp, 20 predicted proteins | sample Lox_Sample_23_FD_206715 | JGI IMG/M metagenome (GOLD analysis project Ga0335074, IMG submission 206715) | Soil microbial communities from Loxahatchee National Wildlife Refuge, Florida, United States - Lox_Sample_2.3 | ecosystem: Environmental > Terrestrial > Soil > Wetlands | place: USA...
GCGCCGAGGGTAAACCAGATTCGCTTCTTGAGCTCGGTGGCCTTCGACAGCACGCCGAGATTGAGGCTGGCAGCAAGCTGTTCGGCCGCTGAGGCCATGGGCATCGATCCATCAAAGAGAGGGACGGCGCCGACCGGTCCCACCGGAGGCGCCGCCAACGCACCTCTATTTAGGGCGCCCCTGGCCGTTCAGGCAAGAACGCCGAGTCTACCTCTCCCGCTCCTGCGGGACAGGTCGCCACCCGGAGCGTCGCGGGTGAGGGTGCTTGGCGCACGAACACCCTCACCCGGTCCGCTGCGCGAACCGACCTCGCCCGCTCTGTGGGAGAGGTGAGACTACGCCGCGCTTGGCTCTTCCGACGCGCGCGGCGGAACGGTTGTCGTCACCGACCCACCCGCCTTCTGCACCGCTTCAATCGCCGCCGCCGATGCGCCCGCCACCGTGATCGTCACCGCACGCGTAATTTCGCCCTTGGCCAACAGCCGCACCCCGGCGACTCCTCGGCCACGGACCAGGCCCGCTGCCCGCAAGCTCTCCTCGGTGATCGGCTGGCCGGCATCGATCCGGCCGGCGGCGATCGCCGCCTCCAGCGTCCCGAGATTGACCGGCGCGTATACCTTTCGGAACGGATTGAAGAAGCCGCGCTTCGGCAGGCGGCGGTAGATCGGCATCTGCCCGCCCTCGAACCCGTTCAGCGCCACGCCCGTGCGCGCCTTCTGGCCTTTCACGCCCTTGCCGGAGGTCTTGCCCTTCCCCGACCCGATCCCGCGCCCGAGCCGCTTCGACGTCCGATGCGCCCCTGGATTGTCACGAATTTCGTTGAGCTTCATCTCACTCGCCTTCCACCTTCACCAGGTGGGCCACCTTTCGGATCATGCCGCGCACCGCCGGCGTGTCTTCCAGTTCCCGCGTCCGGTGCATCTTGTTCAGCCCCAGCCCGCGCAGTGTCTCGAGCTGGCCGGGCTTGCGTCCGGCCGCCGAGCCGACCTGCGTCACCCGGATCCGCTTGCCCGCTTCAGGCATTGGCCGGCGCCTCCGTTTCCGTCACAGCCTCACGCCGCGGTCCCAGAATGTCCTGCACCCGCTTGCCGCGCCGGCTGGCGATCGAGCGGGGCGAGGCGCATTTGCCAAGCGCCGCGAAGGTCGCCTTGACCATGTTGTGGGGGTTGCGGCTGCCGAGCGACTTCGCCACCACATCGCCGATCCCCAGCGACTCGAACACCGCGCGCAGCGGACCGCCGGCAATGATCCCGGTGCCCGCCGAGGCCGCGCGCAGCACCACCGCCCCGGCGCCGTAGCGTCCCTCGACGTCGTAATGCAGTGTGCGGCCCTCTTTCATCGGCACCCGGATCATGCCGCGCTTGGCCCGCTCGGTTGCCTTGCGGATCGCCTCCGGCACCTCGCGCGCCTTGCCAGCGCCGTAGCCGACCCGGCCCTTCTGGTCGCCCACCACCACTAGGGCGGCGAAGGCAAAACGCCGGCCACCCTTCACCACCTTGGCCACCCGGTTGATGGTGACCAGCTTATCGACGAGTCCGTCATCGCTTTCGCGATCGGCGCCGGACTGGGCTCGGTCGCGGCGCCGGCCGCCCTCGCGGGGTTCACGTGCCATGTTCGTGCTTCCTCAGAATGCCAGCCCGCCTTCGCGGGCGGCGTCGGCCAAAGCCTTGATGCGGCCGTGGTAAAGATAAGCGCCGCGGTCGAACACGACCTCCTTCACTCCCGCGGCCAGCGCCCGTTCAGCCAGCAACTTGCCCACCGCCGCAGCGGCAGCCTTGTCGGCCCCGGTCCGCAAGCCGGCCCGCAGCGTTCGGTCGATCGACGATGCGGCGGCGAGCGTGCGTCCGACGGAATCGTCGATTACCTGGGCATAGATGTGCTTGCCGGAGCGGAACACCGAGAGTCGCGGCCGCCCGGCTCCCTTCTGCCGCAGCGAGAAGCGCACACGTTGCTGCCGCCGCAGGCGCAGATCCTGAATGTGGCTCATCGTCCCCCCTCTCCTTGCGGGAGGGGGTTAGGGGGAGGGGACTGCCCAAGCAGGGAGGCGGCCGCGCTACCCCCTCCCCCTGCCCCCTCCCGCAAGAGGAGGGGGATGTGGTGCGCCCTCATTTCTTCTTTCCTTCCTTTCGCCGGATGACCTCGTCGCTGTAGCGCACGCCCTTGCCCTTGTATGGCTCGGGCGGACGGAACTCGCGGATCTCCGCCGCCACCTGCCCGACCAGACGCTTGTCCATACCCTCGACCCGCACTGCCGTCGGACGTTCGCAAACGATCCGAATCCCCTCCGGGATCGGAAACACCACGTCGTGCGAGTAGCCGAGGTTCAGTACCAGGTTCTTCCCCTGCACAGCGGCACGGAAGCCCGTCCCGGTGATCTCCATCGACCGGGAGAACCCAGCCGACACGCCCTTGACCATATTGGCGACATGCGCCCGCGTCGTGCCCCACATCATCCGCGCCTGGCGCTCGCTGCCGCGCGGTGCCACCATCACCTTGCTGCCGTCCACCTTCGCCTCGACCTGGTCGGTCAGTTTCAGGTGCAACTCGCCCAGCCGGCCCTTCGCGGTGAGCTGGTTGCCGGCAATCGCAACCTGCACGCCGGCGGGGATCTCGACCGGATATTTGCCGACGCGCGACATCGCGCACTCCCTACGTCAGAATACTCGACAGAGAACCTCGCCGCCGACATTGGCGGCGCGGGCCTCGGAATCGCTCATCACGCCGCGCGGCGTGGACAGAATGGAGACACCCAGGCCCGCATAGACCCGCGGCAGTTCCTTGATCTTGGAATACACCCGACGTCCGGGCGTGGACACGCGGTGGATTTCCTTGATCACCGGTTCGCCCTCGGCATATTTCAGCTCGATGCGAAGCTGCGCGACGCCGGGCCGCAGCTCCTCTGCCGCGAATCCGCGGATGTAGCCCTCGCGCTTCAACACGTCCAGCACATTGGCGCGCAGCTTCGACGCGGGCGCCACACAGGACGTATGCCGCGCGCGTTGCGCATTGCGGATGCGGGTGAGCATGTCGCCCAGCGGGTCCGATAACGACATTCGACCGCCCCCTTACCAGCTTGCCTTGACCATGCCGGGGATCTGCCCGGACGAGGCCAGATCACGCAGCGCAATGCGGCAGAGCTTGAACTTGCGGTAATTGCCGCGCGACCGACCGGTCAGCTCGCAACGCAGCCGCACCCGCACCGCCGCCCCGTTGCGCGGCAACTGAGCGAGCTTGAGCGAGGCGTTGAACCGGTCTTCGACCGGCAGGCTGCGATCCATCAGGATCGCCTTCAGCGCGGCACGCTTGGCACGGTCGCGCTTCGCCATACGCTCGCGCTTGCCGTTGCGATTGACCTGTGAGGTCTTGGCCATGCTGTGTCTCTCTACCCTCTCTCTCGTCATGGCCGGGCTTGTCCCGGCCATCCACGTCTTTAACTCGCGAACGGCAGGTCGAACGCCTTCAGAAGCGCCTTCGCTTCCGCATCCGTCCGGGCCGTCGTAACGAAGACGATGTCCATCCCGCGTACCGCATCCACCCGGTCGTAATTGATTTCCGGGAACACGATCTGCTCCTTCACTCCCATGGCAAAGTTTCCGCGCCCATCGAAGCCCTTGCCCTGGATGCCGCGAAAATCACGCACCCGCGGCAGCGCGATAGTGATGAGCCGGTCCATGAACTCGTACATGCGCGCCTTGCGCAGCGTGACCTTGCAGCCGATCGGCAATCCCTTGCGGATCTTGAACCCGGCGATCGCCTTCTTGGCCAGTGTCTTCACCGGCTTCTGCCCGCTGATCGCAGTTAGTTCGGCCACCGCGGAATCCAGCGTCTTCTGGTCTGCCGTTGCTTCGCCCACGCCCATGTTGATGACGATCTTCTCGAGCCGCGGTACCTGCATCGGGTTCTTGTAGTTGAACTCCGCACGCAGCTTCTCGCGCACCTCCTCCAGGTAGCGCTTCTGCAGCCGCGGCATCTCCTTCGGCGACGCGACAGGCGCCTCGACGGCGCCAGCTGCGGGCGCCGCCTGCCGCTCCCGTGCTGCCTCCTTGCGCGGCGGCGGCGCGCCGCGACCTTGCTGGCCCGGACCGCCGCCTTTCCCCGCGCCGCCCGGTGCCTGCCCCTTGCCGCCCCCCTTCTTCGGTGCCGTCTTGCTACCGCTCATCGTTTCAGCCCTCGATCACCTGGCCCGTTGCCTTGGCGATGCGCACCTTCCGTCCGTCGTCCAGCACGCGGAACCCGACCTTGGTCGGCTCATCGCTCTTCGGATCGATCAGCTTCAGGTTCGAAAGGTGGATGCTCGCCTCTTCCTGCACGATGCCGCCCGGCTGGCCGAGCCCGCGCGGCTTGGTGTGCCTGGTGGCGATATTCACGCCCTGCACCAGGGCGCGCTCGGCGCGCGGGAATACGCGCAGCACCTCGCCGCGCCGCCCTTTGCTGGCACCGGTGATCACCACCACCGTGTCGCCCTTGCGAATACGCGCGGCCATCAGATCACTTCCGGTGCCAGCGAGATGATCTTCATGAACTTCCGCCCGCGCAGCTCGCGCACCACCGGGCCGAAAATGCGGGTGCCGATCGGCTCCTGCTGCTTGGTGATCAGCACCGCGGCGTTGCGATCGAAGCGGATCGCGCTGCCGTCCTGCCGGCGCACCGGGAATGCGGTGCGCACGATGACCGCCTGGTGCACGTCGCCCTTCTTCACCTTGCCGCGCGGGATTGCTTCCTTGACGGAGACGACGATCACGTCGCCGACCGAGGCGGTCTTGCGCTTCGAGCCGCCCAGCACCTTGATGCACTGCACGCGGCGCGCCCCGGAGTTGTCGGCGACATCAAGATTGGTTTCCGGATGGATCATGACGCCGCTCCTTCAGCATGCGCCGCTTCGGCCGGCGCCGTCTCCGACTTGCCGCCCCAAAGCGGTGCGCCGTTGCGCTCGATCACCAGCCACGCCTTGCGCTTGCTAATCGGCCGGTGTTCCTCGATGCGCACGAGATCGCCCACCTTGCACAGGTTGGCTTCGTCATGTGCCGCATATTTCTTCGAGCGGCGGATGAACTTCTTATAGATCGGGTGCATGACACGACGATCGACAAGCACTGTCACGGTCTTGTCCATCTTGTCGCTGGTCACCCGGCCGGTGAGCACGCGCTTCGGCATCGCCTCAGGACCCTCTCAGCTCGCAGCGCCGGATGGCGCCTGGGCGGCGGCGCGCTGGCGTTCGCCCATGATCGTCTTCACCCGCGCGATCTCGCGACGCACGGTACGGATGCGCGCGGTGCCCTCGGCCTGGCCGGTGGCTCGCTGGAAGCGCAGGTTGAACTGCTCGCGGCGCAGGTCGAGCAGCAGCGTCGTCAGCTCGTCCGGCGTCTTGGCGCGGATATCGGAGGCCTTGTTCTGCGGCGATTTGGCCATCACGCGTCTCCGATCCGCTGCACGATCCTGGTCTTGATCGGCAGCTTGGCTGCACCGAGCGTCAGCGCATCGTGGGCCACGTCGGGAGTCACGCCGTCGAGCTCGAACATAATCCGCCCGGGCGCAACGCGGACGACCCAGTATTCGGGGCTGCCCTTGCCGGAGCCCATGCGCACCTCGGCCGGCTTGATCGAAACCGGCACGTCTGGAAAGATTCGGATCCAGACGCGGCCGGTGCGCTTCATGGCGCGCGTGATGGCGCGTCGTGCGGCCTCGATCTGGCGCGCAGTGATGCGGTCCGGCTCCATCGCCTTCAGCCCATAGGTGCCGAAATTGAGCCTGGTGCCCGCCTTGGCATTGCCGTGGATACGGCCTTTGTGCGCCTTGCGGAACTTAGTGCGTTTCGGTTGCAGCATTAGCGCATATGTCCGATCGGGTGGCCGATAACTCCGCCAAGATATTTGGGCGGGATGCTCCTCCCGTCATGGCCGCCGAAGGCCGGCCATCCACGTCTTGTCTTAGTGTCCGCAGGAAAGACGTGGATGGCCGGGCCAAGCCCGGCCATGACGTGCGGGGACCGTCCGCGGTCTCTCCCATCGCTCATCTCTGCGGCGCCTGTTCGGCGGCGCGACGGTCCTGCGCCATCGGGTCGTGCGCCATGATCTCGCCCTTGAACACCCACACCTTCACGCCGCAGGTGCCGTAGGTCGTCTTCGCTGTTGCCTCACCGAAATCGATATCGGCGCGCAGCGTGTGCAGCGGGACCCGGCCCTCGCGATACCACTCGACGCGCGCGATCTCGGCCCCACCCAACCGGCCGCCGCAATTGATCCGGATGCCCTGCGCGCCGAGCCGCATGGCTGACTGCACGGCACGCTTCATCGCCCGTCGGAACGCCACCCGACGTTCGAGCTGCTGGGCGATGTTCTCGGCCACCAGCGTTGCGTCGATTTCCGGCTTACGGATCTCGACGATGTTCAGTGCCACGTCGGCATTGGCCATCTTGCTGAGGCTCTTCTTCAGCACCTCGATGTCCTGGCCCTTCTTGCCGATCACTACGCCCGGCCGTGCCGCATAGATGGTGACACGCGGCTTCTTGGCCGGCCGCTCGATGACCACGCGCGAGACGCCCGCTCCACGCAGCTTCTCGCGCAGATGGCCGCGCAGCTTCAGGTCCTCGTGCAGCAGCGACGCATAATCATCGCCGGCGAACCAGCGCGAATCCCAGGTGCGGTTGATGCCGAGCCTAAGCCCGACGGGGTTGACCTTGTGTCCCATTATGACCTCGGTTCCTCTTCCGCGCGCTCTGCTACGACCACCTTCAGATGACTGAACCACTTCTCCACCCGCGAGGCGCGTCCACGCCCGCGCGCGTGGAAACGGCGCATGACGATCGCCCGGCCGACTTCGGCGCGCGAGACGACCAGCCTGTCCACATCCAGATGATGATTGTTCTCGGCATTGGCGATGGCGCTCTCCAGCGCCTTCTTCACTGCTCCGGCAATGCGCCGCTTGCTGAAGGTGAGCGTCGCCACCGCCTGTGCCGCCGGCAAATTGCGAATCATCCCGGCAACAAGGTTGAGCTTACGCGGCGAGACCCGCAGGTTGCGCACGATTGCCTGCGCCTCGGTGTCGGCAAGAGCGCGCGGATGGCTGGGTTTGCTCATTTCAGGCCCGCCTCGCCCGCTTGTCGCCGGCGTGTCCGGTGAAGGTGCGCGTAGGCGAGAACTCGCCGAACTTGTGCCCGACCATGTTCTCGTTCACCTGCACCGGCAGGAACTTGTGGCCGTTGTAGACCCCGAACGTCAGGCCGACGAATTGCGGCAGGATCGTCGAGCGGCGCGACCAGATGCGAATGATCTCATTGCGTCCCGAAGCGCGCGCCGCCTCGGCCTTGGCCAGCAGATACGAATCGACGAACGGGCCTTTCCAGACGGAACGTGCCATCGTCTATTTCCCCTTGCCGCGGCGGCGGATGATCATGGCGTTCGTCCGCTTGTTGGAGCGTGTCTTGTGGCCCTTGGTCGGCTTGCCCCAGGGCGTCACCGGATGACGGCCGCCGGACGACCGTCCCTCGCCGCCGCCCAGCGGGTGGTCGACCGGGTTCATCGTCACGCCGCGATTGTGGGGGCGCTTTCCCATCCAACGCGAGCGGCCCGCCTTGCCGATCTTCTGGTTCATGTTGTCCGGATTGGAGACCGCGCCGATCGAGGCCATGCACTCGGCTCGGACCATCCGCAGCTCGCCAGACATCAGCTTGATCTGCGCGTAGCCGGCATCCTTGCCGACAAGCTGCACATATGTCCCCGCCGAGCGCGCGATCTTCCCGCCCGCTCCTGCTTTCATCTCCACGTTGTGGACGATCGTCCCGACCGGGATTGCTGCGAGCGGCATCGCGTTGCCGGGCTTGATATCGACCCGCCGCCCGGCCACCACGGTATCGCCAGCACGCAACCGCTGCGGCGCGATGATATATGAGAGCTCGCCGTCATGGTACTTCAGCAGGGCGATGAAGGCTGTGCGGTTCGGGTCGTATTCCAGCCGTTCGACCGTGGCCGGTACGTCGAACTTGCGGCGCTTGAAATCGACGTAGCGATAGGCCTGCTTGTGCCCGCCGCCGCGGAAGCGCGAGGTGATCCGCCCGTAGTTGTTGCGGCCGCCGGTGCCGATTTTGCCTTCGGTCAGGGTCTTGACCGGCTTGCCCTTCCACAGCTCGCTGCGGTCGATCAGCACTGTGCCGCGCAGGCTTGCGGTAACCGGGTTGTAGGTTCTCAACGGCATCTTCTGCGTCTCACGCCAGGCCGGTGGTGAAGTCGATCTGCTGGCCGGCCGCCAGTTTCACGAATGCCTTCTTGATGTCGGAGCGCTGCCCCGGGCGGCCCTTGAACCGCTTGGCCTTGCCCTTCTGTACAAGCGTGTTCACCGCTAGCACCTGCACGCCGAACAGGCCCTCGACGGCTGCTTTGATCTCCAGCTTGCTCGCCTCGAGCGCGACGCGGAACTCGTACTGGCCGTGCTCTGAGAGGCGCGTGGCCTTTTCGGTGATCACCGGGGCGCGGATGATCCGGTACATCGCCTCGCGCGACAGCGTCTTACGCCGCTTCGACTGCGTTGCGCTCATCCTCGCCTCCCTCCTGTGCCGGCGGCGTCGCCTCGCCGTCGCCGAGCCGCTGCTTCAGTCCTTCGACGCCGGCAGCGGTGATTGCCAGCACGTCATGGCGGAGTATGTCGTAAACGTTCGCGCCGATTGTCGGCAGCACGTCGATGCCCCTGATGTTGCGGCTGACGCGCAGGAACCCGCCATCCACCGCGTGATCGACGATCAGCACCGAGCTCCAGCCGAGCGCTTTCAGCTTCCGCGCCAGCTCCTTCGTCTTGGCGACACCCTCGCCGGCTGCGGCGTCCAGCACGACCAGCTTGCCCTCGGCCTGCTTCTGCGACAGCGCCGAGATCAGCCCCAGCCGCCGCACCTTCTTGTTCAGGCTGTATTCGTGGCTGCGTACCACCGGCCCGTGCACGACGCCGCCGGTACGGAATTGCGGCGCTCGCAGGCTGCCCTGGCGCGCGTTGCCGGTGCCCTTCTGGCGATACGGCTTCTTCGTTGTGCCCTGCACCTCCGAGAGGCCCTTCGTCTTGTGCGTGCCCGCGCGGCGCTTGGCGAGTTGCCACTGCACCACGCGCGCCATGATGTCGGTGCGCGGCGTCGCGCCGAAGATCTCATCCGGCAGTTCAGCGGTGCCGGCATCGGCGTTGTCCAACGTTCGGATTGCGACCTGCATCGGCGTCATTCCTCAGCGGCGGCCGCCGTACCGGCGAGCGCGGCCGGATAGGGCGCATCGGCTGGCCGGGCTCGCTTCACCGCATCGCGCACCAGCACGAAGCCGTTCTTCGCGCCCGGAACGGCCCCCTTCAGCATGATCAGGCCCTTCTCCGCATCGACCGCGGCGACCTCCAGGTTGAGCGTGGTCACCCGCTCCTGCCCCAGATGCCCGGCCATCTTCTTGTTCTTGAATACCTTGCCGGGGTCCTGGCGGTTGCCGGTCGAGCCGTGGCTGCGATGGCTGATGGACACGCCGTGGCTCGCCTCCAGCCCGCCGAAATTCCACCGCTTCATCGAGCCGGCAAAGCCCTTGCCCTTGCTGGTACTGGCGACATCGACGCGCTGGCCGACCACGAAATGGGCCGCCGACAACGCTGCGCCGGGTTCCAGCAGGGCATCCTCGGCCACACGGAACTCTGCCAGCTTCGCCTTCGGTTCCACCTTGGCCTTGGCGAAATGCCCGCGATTGGGCTTGGTGACGTTCTTCACCTTGGCCTTGCCCCAGCCAAGCTGCACCGCGGCGTACCCATCACGCTCGACAGTCCGCGCCGCTACTACCTGGACGTTGTCCAGATGCAGCACGGTGACCGGAACATGCGTGCCGTCATCGCGGAAGATCCGCGTCATCCCGAGCTTCTTCGCCAGCAATCCGGTTCTCATCGAGAATCACCTCTCCCGCTTGCGGGAGAGGTCGGTTCGCGAAGCGAACCGGGTGAGGGTCCCGCTCGTCACCACACCGCTCCTAAATCTTGATCTCGACATCCACGCCCGCCGCCAGGTCCAACTTCATCAGCGCATCCACCGTCTGCGGCGTCGGCTCGACGATATCCAGCAGCCGCCGGTGCGTGCGGAT
>Ga0335074_10017600_pt1 | contig 10082 bp, 10 predicted proteins | sample Lox_Sample_23_FD_206715 | JGI IMG/M metagenome (GOLD analysis project Ga0335074, IMG submission 206715) | Soil microbial communities from Loxahatchee National Wildlife Refuge, Florida, United States - Lox_Sample_2.3 | ecosystem: Environmental > Terrestrial > Soil > Wetlands | place: USA...
GGCCGCCGTCGAGCAGCCGGGTCAGGTACTCCGGCTCGCGCCCGGCCGCCGCCTGCGCGATCACCTGGGCGGTCGCCTCGCCGATGCCGGGAAGCTCCCGCAGCGTCCCGGCCTCCACCCGAACCGCCAGCTCACCCGGATCCAGCCCGGCGACGACCTCGGCCGCGCGCCGGAACGCCCGGACCCGGTACGTCGGCGCGCCGGACCGCTCGAGCTGGAAGGCGATCTGCCGCAACGCCCGCACCGGATCCACGGCTGCCAGCTTACGAGCCCTCGGTTCCGCCGGCGGTCAGCTCTCCGGCTGATGCGGCCTGCGCGGCAGCGCCCGGTTGAGCGCGATGAGCAGGCGCTGCCGGCGGCGGAGGGAATCCGCGCCGCTGGTCCCGGCGAATGCGAGGCGGGTGACCGGCAGCATCAGGCTTTCAGGAATCCCGCTGCTGGTCTCGTCGGCGCCCGGGGTGACGATATGCGCAACGGCGCGACGAGGCAGGCTGAACACCTTGCGGGCCAGGTAGTCGATACGACGCAGGTGCTCCCGGTGGGCAACGAACCCGAGGGGATTGCGGGCGGTGAAGGCAGCCCCCTGGAAATAACCGGCCTCGATTATGTGCAGCAGGTTCTCCAGTGTGCTATCGGATTCAATCTCGGCGAACGTTTCCGCATATTGTGAAATTCCATCTCCCGCTATATTCGCCGCGAGGGCCCGTTCGAGCATGAGCGCGCCTTCGCGGAACTGCGCCGCCGGCCGCTCCAGGTCCTGCCCGGCACCCGCCCAGCCGCCGCTGAAGACGATCTTCCCGCCGCCGTCACCGAATACATCCTTATGCTGACCTATATAATTCAATAGCGCGTCGACGCGCGCCGCGCTCGCGTCGGTCAATCGATAGCCGGCTTTATGTCGAATCAATCCGCGCCCGAAGACGATTATGCTGGTTGCAACTGAATCGGGCACGGCAGCAGCGTACTCGATATGACGCTCGAAGAGCTGTATAAGGACCTGCATTCCCATGGACGCGCTCCCGGTGCGCGAGGAGACCGGCCAAAAACCGCCAGCACCGCCGGCCCGCTGGTGGTGCACTGGAACCATGACCGAGGACCGGCTCGCGGGCCTCGACCGCCCGCTGCGGAACCGGGTGACGCCCGCGGGCGAGCTGATCGCGACCGAGCACCGCGGGACCATGTACGGCAACCGGGGCGTGCTCCACAACGATGACCTGGCCCTGGTCCGGCGTTACCAGGTCCGCCGGTGGCTGGTGTGCGTGCTCGAGTTTCGCGGCCGTCGCCGGCCCATCCTGCGGCCCCGCCGCTACACCGAGCTGTTCTTCCTCGACGAGGCGGTCGCGCTGGCGGCCGGGCACCGGCCCTGCGCCGAATGCCGCCACGCCGCCTACCAGTCGTTCCGCACCGCCTGGACGGCGGCCCTGGCCCTGCCCGCGAAACCGGCGGCGGACGACATCGACCGGGTGCTGCACCGGCAGCGCCGCCTGGCGGACGGGGCTCGCGTCACCTATCCGGCGCCGCTGAGCGAGCTGCCTGACGGCGTCTTCATCATCCACGACGACGAGTTCTGGCTGGCCCAGGACGGCGGCCTGCACCGCTGGACCCCGGCCGGGTACGCCGACCGGATCGACCGGTTCGACGGGCCGGCCGCGGTGCTGACACCCCGCGCCACGGTGGAGACGATCCGGGCCGGGTACCGCCCGCTGGTGGGCCGGGTGGCCTTACCCGGGGACCCGGCCGGCCGCCGCATCGAACCGTTCGAGGCGGCGGACCGCCTGCCCGAGGTAGTACCCCGGCGGCTTCGGCGCCAGCGGGCCGGCCGCGGCGTCAGCGCCGACGCCAGGGCCCGGTCGACGCCGGACCCGGCCGGCTCCGGCAGCGGCCGGCGGAGCTTCGGGAGATAGCCGGCGAGCAGCTCACCCCACTGGTCGAGGTAGCCGGGTCGAGCAGGCGCGGCGCGGCGCTGCCGTCCAGCGCCGCCAGCACGGCGGCCGCGCGCGCCGCCTGCTCGCGTTCGGCGGTATCCGACCGCGCCGACACGCGCACGACGAGATCGCCTGCGCCGCCGGGCCCGGCCGCCGCGCAGGTCACCTTGAGCACCGCGTGACGGTCACCGCCGCCGAACCGGGCGACCGCGGTGAGCGCGCCGCGGGCGCGGTCGCTGACCACCTCGCGGCCGTAGCGCCGCACCCGGTCCTCGACCTCCATCACAGCCCCGTGTTCCCTCGCGCGCGCGTCCGGAGCATTGCCCGGGTGGAAGTGGAGACGGTCGGCGACCAGGCCGGCGGCGGGAGAGTGCCATGGGGGGCGGGGGCGGAGTCACGGGACCGTTCGGGAAAATTATGAAGTTGAACTTGAACTTGGCTTTTGCCCCGGCGACCGGACGCCGAGAAGGTCCTGCAGGACGGTGACCAGCTGCTCGGTGCTGGCGGTGGACAGGTGATCGAACGTGCCGGCGTGGCGGCCGAGAATGACGCCGATGACGGCGGCGGCGAGCACGTCCGCGCGCAGGTCGGGCTGGTCGTCGCCCGCGGCGGCCAGCGATGCCCGCAGCGGGGCGAGGACCCGGTGATCCAGTTCGGCCAGCGCGGCGCGCTGGGCCTCGGGGTTGTCGTAGGGCGTGAGCGCGGCCTGCAGCACCGGGCCGGGGCCGCGGGCGCCGGTGCGCTCGATCAGCGACGTGAGCCGATCCGGCGCGAGCAGGTCGAGCGGCTGGTCCGGGGCTTCCTGCGCGCGCAGGACGGCGATGAACAACTGCGCCTTACCGCCGAAGTACCGGGCGATCATGGTCGGATCGACGTCGGCCCGCTCCCCGATGTCACGCGCCGTGGCCTGGTCGTACCCGCGGTCGGCGAACAGCTCGCTCGCGGCCGCCAGGAGCCGGTCACGGCTGGCCGCCGCGTCGCGGCGACGGGGGGACGGTGCCTCGGCCATGGTCAGGTCCTCAGTACCCGGTGGGGGAGATGATCCATCGCAGGCTACTAGAACCCGCCCGCCGTCGCGGCGGTGGCAGGGCGGTGGCGCGGCGGTGCGGGCCGTCCGGCGAGGGACGGCCCGCACCGGGCCTCTCATGGGCGCTCGCGCTCGTCAGCCGTTCTGCGGCTCCAGTCCGTCAGGGATGAGCGGCGTGGCCGGCTGCGGCGTGACCGTTGACGTGGCTCTGGCCGGGGCCAGCAGGGCGAACGCGCAGCAGACCACGGCCGCGAAGATCCAGGCGGCGGTGTAGCCGGCCGATACCGAGAGCCGGCCGAACACCGCGGGCACCAGGAACCCGCCGATCGCGGCGATGGTCAGCATCAGCCCGATCGCGGTGCCGATGTGCTCGACGCTGACCTCCGGGTCCTCCGCCGCCGTGCTCTGGAACACCGCGAAGCAGCCGTTGAAGCCGAACCCGACGATGACCGCCGGCAGCCACAGGAAGCCGCTGCAGGCCGGGATCAGGACCAGGCCGAGCCCCTGGATCAGCAGGAAGCCGACCACGTAGGGACGACGGCGGCCCGCGCGATCGGACAGCCAGCCGGCCAGCACGCTGCCAGGGATGCCGGCCACCCCGATGAGCACCACCGCCACCGTGATCGAGGCCGGCGAGCGGTGAATCGACGTGGCGTACTCACGGAGCAGCTGGGTGGCGGTGAAGTAGGCGCCGTAGCCGCCGAAGAAGGCCAGCCCGTACCGCCACAGCACCCGGCTGCGCAGCACCCGGCCGACCTCGGCGCGGGTGAGCGGGCCGCCCCGCAGGGCGGCCGCGTTCGGCGGAATCCGGTAGACCGAGACGATCAGCAGGCCGACGGCGACGGCGATGCCGCCCGCGATGATGAGCGCCGCCCGCCAGCTGGTCGCCTCGACCACCGCCACCCAGGCCGACAGGCCGATGGTGACGCCGAGGGCGAACGACGCCGACACCACGCCCATCGCGAGCGCGTGCCCGCGGGTGCCGCGGAACCAGACGCTGACGGCGGCGATGCCGACGCCGGCGTAGTTGGACGCGGCCAGGCCGCAGGCGATCCTGAGCGCGATCATCGTCGGGTCGTTGCCTGCCAGCCCGGACGCCGCGCTCAGCAGCCCTTCGAGGACCAGGCCGGCCGTGAGGGTGGCCCGCAGGCCGTAGCGGGCGGCGAGGAAGCCGGCCGGAATGTGCATTACCCCGTAGCCGATGACGAATGCGGAGACCAGCAACGCCACTTCGGGGACGGAGGCGTGCAGGTCCGTGCGGATGCCGGGGAACGCGGCGGGCATATCGAACCAGTTGAGGCTCATCGCGGCGAACCCGAGGGCGAGCACGGCCAGCTTGAGCCAGCGGCTTTGTCTTATGGGCGGCCGGATGACGGCGTCAGCGGGCATGGCGACTCCTTGGCGGGATAAAGGGAGGGAATCGGGCGCGGCTTTCGGCCTTTCGCCTTAGCCGGGCACCGGTAACGAAATGATGCTTTGTCTACAGTTGATGTCTACGTTCTATGTCTACGTAAGATGACATCGATCGGGACGGCGGTCAAGACCTCGGCGGGCTCGGATTTCGCCGCCAAGGCGGGGATTCGGGATTCGGGCGCGGCCGGGGAGCCGGGTGTAACGTTCGGGATATGGAAGGACTTTCGGCATCGGTTGTGCTGATTGCGATCTTGCTCGGCCTCCTCGTCGTGGTTGCCTTCGACGTCTTCTGCCTGCTGCGTCTGGGGACGGCGCATACGGAGCACGTGGTGCCCCGGTTCGCCTGGGCCGTCCTCATCGTGGGCGCCAGCCCCGTCGGGGGCATCGTCTACCTGCTGGCGCAGCGTCTGCGGAGGCGATCGCCCGAGCCGGTGGCGATGCGGCCAAGCCCGTCGCCGGGAGGCGGCGGGTGGCACGGCCCCGCGCTGGCGGAGTACAACCGCGCTCCTGCCTCGCCGCTTAGCCACGGGGTGGCGGTGATGGCCATCGCCGGCGCCGCCTACCTGGCTCAGGCGGGCCAGATCCTGGCGGCGGTGGCGATCACGGTCATCCTGGTGATCATCGCGTTCCTGAGAAGCACGCCGCCGGGATGACGGGGGCCGACGCATGGGATCAGCGTGAACGCGGGGATCACCGGGAAGCCGGGGATCAGCCTGAACCCGGGGATCACCGGGAAGCCGGGGATCACCTTGAACAGGTGACGACAGGGTCGGCGCGGGCTACCAGTGTGAATGCTCCCCGCCGTGCGTTCGGCCGGGTCGGGATAGTGGTTCGCGTCGCCGGGGAGGTGGGGCAGGCCCGATGGTGATGCCTCTGGCGGGCCGCGCGGTGGCCGCGGTGATCGGCGGGCTGCTGGTGCTCACCTCCGTCTCCAGCGTCATCGGGACGCTGGTCGTCACCCGGTCGGTCAGCGGCCGCCTGACCCGGTGGGTGGACGGGATGGTCGACCGCGCCTATCAGCTGGTGGTGCCGCGCTCGGCCGATTCGCTGCGGCGCGATCAGCTGCTGGCGACCGAGGCGGCGGCGATCCTGCTGGCCCAGCTGGCGGCGTGGCTGATCGTCGCGTACGTCGGGTACGCGCTGCTGCTGTGGCCGTTCGCGGTCCGCGGCGTGCTGTCCGCCTTCGTCGACGCCGGGTCATCGCTGTTCACCCTGGGGTTCGCCGTGCCCGCGGGGACGACGCCGGCCGTGATCGTGTTCCTGGCCGCGGCGACCGGCCTGATCATCGTGGCGCTGCAGATCGCCTACCTGCCGACCCTGTACGCGGCCTTCAACCGCAGGGAAACCGAGGTGGCGCTGCTGAACGCGCGCGGCGGCTACCCGGCCTGGGGCCCGGAGCTGCTCGCGCGCACCCACTACGGGCTCGGCTCGGGCATGTCGACCCTGGACACGATGCCGAGCCTGTACGCCGACTGGGAACGCTGGGCGGCCGACGTCGCCGAGAGCCACACCACGTACCTGCGGCTGGTCCGTTTCCGGTCGCCCCAGCCGCTGTCGTCCTGGGTGACCTCGCTGCTGTCCGTGCTCGACTCGGCCGCGCTGTACCTGGCCCTGTGCCCCGAGTCCGCGCCGGTGATACCGGCCCGGCTGTGCCTGCGCGGCGGGTTCCAGTGCTTCAACCGGATCGCCCGGGCGATGGGGTACGACATCCCCATGGAGCCCGACGTCGAGGCCGGCATCACGCTCACCTACCCGGAGTTCCTCGAGGCGGTCGACCGGATGCGGGAAGTCGACTTCCCGATCGAGCGCGATCCGGCCGAGGCGTGGCCGGAGTTCGTCGGATGGCGGGTCAACTACGAGCGGGCCGCCTACGCGGTCGGCGCCGCCGTCTACGCCGTGCCCGCGCTCTGGTCGGGCCCGCGCCAGCACCCGGTCGCGCCCATCCCGCCCGTCCGGCCTGACCTGGGGCGACCGCCTAAGTAAACCGGCTATTCCTCGTTCCAGGGGAGGGACGAGCTGGTCCAGTGGGTGAGCGTTTCGAGATCCTGCTCGCCGGCGATGTGGCGGGGCGGCGTCATGAAGCTCGCGTACGGCCTCAGCCGGAGGACGACCCGGTCTTCCCTGATCGCCATCTCCCGGGCGTGCGCCCGGGCGGAGGGGTCAAGCTCACGGCCCGCCATGAGCTCGAGGACCCGCAGCAGCACGTCGGCCACCGCATCCGGGTCGGAGCTGACGGTGGCGTCGATCGTCGCGTCGCAGAAGAGCGTGATGTAGGTCGGCGGCCAGTTCTCGTCAAGCACGCACAGCGACACCTTGGGGTTGCGCTGGACCGCCTTGGCCTTGCCGCGCGCCAGCATGGTCGAGACCAGGAGGTCGTCGCCGTCCATGATGTAGTACAGGACGGTCATGGCGGGCCCGTGCTCCTTGCGGCCGTATCCGAAGATCGCCGTCCGGTGCTCGCGGACGAACTTCCGGCGGGCCGCAGGCGTCATCTGGCCTTCTTGGGCCGTGGTCATGCGATTCTCCCTCTCTGGCAGCGAAGGCCCGGTCGCCACCGGACGGGCACAGGGCGAAAGCTAGGCCCCGCCCGGCGCCGCCGTCAAGTTGATCGCGGCCGCTGAGGGGCTGCGGTGAACGACTGGGGAGCCTGGCCATACACGCCAATATCGGATAAAGCATTCACTAGGCGGGTCATGAGCTGGCGGGCCGGCGAACGGCGGCGAGAGCACCTCGTGACACGTTCGGCAGCATGTCCGAAGGAGGACGAGCGTGACCGATGTAGAGACGACCACGGTGGCGAGCGGTTTCAAATTCCTCGAGGCGCCGCGCTGGCGCTCCGGCCGGCTCTGGTTCTCCGACTTCTACCGTCACCAGGTCTTCTCGGCCCGCGAGGATGGCTCCGACCTGCGGACCGAGGCCGACGTCCCGCAGCAGCCGGCCGGGCTCGGCTGGCTGCCCGACGGCCGCCTGCTGGTGGTGTCGATGCGCGACCGCCGGGTCCTGCGCCGTGAGCCCGACGGCACCCTGGTCGTCCACGCGGACCTGAGCGGCCACGCGACCGGGCACGTGAACGACATGGTGCTCGACGGCGCGGGCCGGGCCTACGTCGGGAACTTCGGGTTCGATCTGATGAGCGGCAGGCCGCTCGAGACCGCTGCGCTGTGCCGGGTGGACCCGGACGGCACCGTGACCGAGGCGGCCGCCGACCTGTGGTTCCCGAACGGCAGCGTGATCACCCCGGACGGCGTGCTCATCGTGAACGAGACCTTCGGCAACCGGTGCACCGCGTTTGACCTGACGGCGGACGGCCGGCTGGCCAGCCGTCGCGTGTGGGCGGAGTTCGGCTCGCTGCCGGCCGAGCGCGAGATGGGCAGCGTCTTCGGCGAGATCAAGGTCGCGGCCGACGGCGGGTGCCTCGACGCCGAGGGGGCGCTGTGGATCGCCGACGCGGCCGGCGGGCGGCTGCTCCGGGTCAGGGAGGGCGGCGAGATCACCGACGAGCTGCACCCCGGCACGCCGGTTTTCGCCTGCGCGCTCGGCGGCGCGGACGGGCGGACGCTGTACGCGTGCGCGGCCCCCGACTTCTTCGAGGCCGCCCGGCTGGCGGCCGACGAGGCCACGATGATCGCGATCCGGGTGGAGGTCCCGGCCGCCTGAGGCCCTGGTTCACCGGCGGCCGAGCCGGATGAGGCAGGCGGACGGGAAGCGCGGAAGCTCCACCGACAGGGTGCTCGCGGCGGCGTCCCAGGTGGCCTCGGCCGCGGCCCCGGCCCCGGCCCCGGCCCCGGTTCCGGTTCCGGTTCCGGTTCCGGTTCCGGTCCCGGTCCCGGTTCCGGCTGAGCGGGGGTAGAGCACGTCGGCGGTGACACGCTGGCCGCGCAGGTGCGGAACGGGCAGGGTGATTACCGGCTGCGTCCCGGTTTCGGTCCCCCTCCGGCCGTCGAACGGGCCGCGCCGCCACACGGTCAGGTAGCTGGCCCGGGGGGTGCGCAGGCCGAGCGCGATCCAGGAATCGGTCCAGCGCGGCAGTCCGAGCGGCCAGAACGGCAGCGCGCTTGACAGGCTGCCGCGGAGGTCCTTGTGCACCCGCACCGCCTCCGCTACCAGCTCGCGCTGCTCGCGGCTCATGTGGTCCAGGTGACCGGACAGGTAGAAGCGGCCGAGCATCGCCCCGCAGAGGGTGAACGCGATCTCGTCGTCAGTGAACGACGGCTGCGGGTAGGCCCAGTTGGCGGCCTGCTCCGGGGCGATGGCGGCCGGGGCCGCGGCCGCGATCGGCGGATAGCGGAGCGGATCCTGCTGGTCGCTGGTCGACTGCAGCTGGCACCGGGACAGCAGCGCGTAGTCGGTGCGCATCGCGCCCGAGCTGCAGTTCTCGAGCACCAGGCGGGGGTGCCGGTCGAGGACGGCGTCGAGCCAGTCGAGCTGGGCCCGGTTGGCCTCGAGCAGCCCCGCCCCCGGGCTCAGGCCGCCGCTGTTGGGACCCGGCGCGATCTCGATGTTGTAGTCCAGCTTGAGGTACCCGACGCCGAGGTCGCCGACCACGAAGTCCACCACCTCGTCCAGGTGCTTCACCGCCGCCGGGTGCCTGAGGTCGAGATGGTGGCGGCCGTGCTCGGTCACCAGCCTGCCGTCCCGCTGGAAGAACGCCCCTGGCGGCAGCTGCCCGACGACCGGGCTGTGCACGCCGACGACGTCGGGTTCGAGCCACAGGCCGGGAACCATGCCCGCCGACCTGATCCGGTCGAGCACCTCGCCGATGCCGGCCGGGAACCGGGTGGCGGACGGCTTCCACGCGCCGACCGTGTCCCACCAGCTCTCGTCGAGGTTGGCGTACCAGCCGGAGTCAATGCAGAAGCATTCCGCGCCGGCCTCGGCGGCGGCGTCGATCAGCGGCAGCAGCCGCTGCGTGGTCGGGTTGCCCATCAGCGTGTTCATGTAGTCGTTGAAGATCACCGGCAGCCGCCGGTTGTCCTCATGCGGGCGGCGGACCGCGCGGCGGACCGCGGTCAGGGCGGCGACGGCCCCCTCGAAGCCGTCCGCGCTGACGGCCACCGCGGCCGGCACGGTGCTGAACGTGCCGCCCGGCGGCAGCGTGACGTGCCACCCGTGCTCGGTGTCGGCCGGGCCGAGCAGCGCCACGTAGGCACCGCTCGGCGACCCGGCGGGCGCATGCCGGCCATGCGGGCCGGGGCCGGCCGCGGGGTAGCGGTGCGTGCACTCCCCCGCCTGCCAGTGCCAGCCGCCGTTGTGCTCGATCTGCCAGGCCCACGCGTGGCCGGTGGGCCGGCTGACGACCGCGCCCATCGGCAGGTAGACCCCGGACGACCAGGTGCCCGCGCTGGTCAGGCCGAACCGTCCGCGCGGATCGGCCCCGTGGACGTGCCGGCTCAGGTCGGGCAGCGCATCGCGGAGCGCCCGGCGCTGCCAGCGCCCTTCCGCCAGCCAGTCGTTCTCGGCCCACAGCAGGTCCAGGTCGTCGAGGTCGTCGGGGGCGCCGGGCGCGCGCCCGGCGCCGGCTTCGCGCCCGGCGCCGGCTTCGCGCCCGTCGGCGGGCGCGCTCGACAGGCCGCCGCACAGGAACGACGTCACCGACTCGACCGTCACCGGCGCCGCGCCGGCGTTGGTCAGGCGGACCCAGCAGCGCAGCGCGCCCCGGCCGGCCAGCACGCGGTAGAACACCTCGGCCCGCAGCCCGCTGACCGGGTCGGCCAGAT
>Ga0335074_10017601_pt1 | contig 10082 bp, 9 predicted proteins | sample Lox_Sample_23_FD_206715 | JGI IMG/M metagenome (GOLD analysis project Ga0335074, IMG submission 206715) | Soil microbial communities from Loxahatchee National Wildlife Refuge, Florida, United States - Lox_Sample_2.3 | ecosystem: Environmental > Terrestrial > Soil > Wetlands | place: USA: Florida...
ACGGACTTGCCGAGCTCGGCGTCAAGGCGGCGCCGCTGGTGATGATCGCGGTCGGGCTCGCCGCCGGCTTCCGCGCCAATGTGTGGAACATCGGCGCCGAGGGCCAGCTCACGCTCGGTGCGATCTGCGGCGGCGGCGTGGCCCTCGCGTTCTGGAACCAGCCGGGCGGCTGGATCCTGCCGCTGATGTGTCTGGCCGGCATCCTCGGCGGCATGGCCTGGGCCGCGATCCCGGCCTTCCTGCGCGTCGTGCTGGGCGTCAACGAGATCCTGACCAGCCTGATGCTGACCTATGTCGCCTCGCTGTTCCTGGCGATCCTGGTCTACGGGCCGTGGAAGGACCCGGAAGGGTTCAACTACCCGCAATCGCGCATGTTCTCGCCGGCGGAGACGCTGCCGATCCTGATCCCCGGGACGCGGCTGCATGCGGGCGTCCTGGTCGCGTTGCTGATCGCGATCGCCGCCTGGCTGGTGATGTCGCGCTCGATGCTCGGGTTTCAGATTCGCGCCGCGGGGCTGGCACCGGCGGCGGCGCGCTATGCCGGGTTCAGCCGCGCGCGCCTGGTCTGGATCACCATGCTGGCGAGCGGCGGGCTCGCGGGCCTCGCCGGCGTATTCGAGGTGGCGGGGCCGATCGGGCAGCTCATCCCGACGCTCACGCCCGGCTACGGCTTCACCGCGATCATCGTCGCCTTCCTCGGCCGGCTCGATCCGCTCGGCATCATCCTCGCCGGGCTGGTCGTCGCCCTCTCCTATATCGGCGGCGACAATGCGCAGGTGGTGGCCGGGCTGCCGGCCGCGACGACCGGGCTGGTGCAGGGGCTGCTGTTGTTCCTGCTGCTGGCGTCGGATTTCCTGGTGCGCTACCGGCTGCGCATCGCCGCGCCGCGCACGACGCCGCTGCCGGTGAAGGCGCCGGCATGACCGCGAGCGTACTGATCCCGCTGCTGGTCACGGTGGTGAACAGTGCCACGCCGCTGCTGCTCGCGGCCCTCGGCGAGCTGGTGGTCGAGCGCTCCGGCGTGCTCAATCTTGGCATCGAGGGCATGATGCTGGTCGGCGCGGTCTGCGCCTTCGCCACCATGACGCTGACCGGCAGCGACACGCTCGCGGTGCTGGCCGGCGCCGCGGCGGGGGCGGCGCTGTCGCTGGTGTTCGGCGTGCTGACGCTGACCCTGGTCGCCAACCAGGTCGCGACCGGGCTCGCGCTGACGATTTTCGGCATCGGGCTGTCGGCGCTGATCGGCAAGGGCTTCACCGGCCATCCGGTGCCGGCGCTGCCGCGGCTCAGCCTGCACGGTGTCTCCGATCTTCCCGTCGCCGGCGCGCTGCTGTTCCGTTACGACGCGCTGGTCTATTTCGGCCTGCTGATGACGCCGGCGATCGCCTGGTTCCTCGCCCGCAGCCGCGCCGGGCTGATCCTGCGCGCGGTCGGCGAGGCCGATCTCTCGGCGCACTCGATCGGCTACGACGTGATCCGCATCCGCTATCTCGCCGTGCTGTTCGGCGGCGCCATGAGCGGACTCGGCGGCGCCTATCTCTCGCTCGCCTACACGCCGCTCTGGGTCGAGGACATGACCGCGGGGCGCGGCTGGATCGCACTGGCCCTGGTGGTGTTCGCCGCCTGGCGGCCGTGGCGCGTGCTGGCCGGCGCCTGGCTGTTCGGCGGCGTCACCGTGCTGCAGCTCTTCCTGCAGGGCAGCGGCCGTCTGCCGGTGCCGTCGCAGGTGCTGGCGATGGTGCCCTATCTCGCCACCATCATCGTGCTCACGATCATGTCCTCGGGCGCGCTGCGCGGCCGCCTGGAAGCGCCCGCCTGTCTCGGCAAGCCGTTCCGGCCGGCGAGCTGATCGCCGCGATCCTGCAAAGCAAAGAAGGGGAGAGACCATGGGCTGCAACATCGACCGCCGCGGCTTCCTGGCGGGAACGGCGGCGGCGGCCGTCGCACTCGCCGGCGGCCGGGCGCGTGCCGCGTCACCGCCCTCGCTCGGCTTCGTCTATGTCGGCCCGGTCGGCGATTTCGGCTGGAGCTACCAGCACGAACTCGGCCGCCGCGCGGTGCAGGCGAAGTTCGGCGACAAGGTCAAGACGCACTACGTGGAGAACGTGGCGGAAGGCCCGGACTCCGAGCGCGTGTTTCGCCAGCTCGCCGCCTCCGGTGATGCGATGATCTTCGCGACCTCGTTCGGCTACATGAACCCGGCGCTGCGCGTGGCGCAGCAGTTTCCCAACGTGAAGTTCGAGATCGCGACCGGCTACAAGACGCTGCCGAATGCCGCGGAATACAATGCCCGCTTCTACCAGGGCCGCGCGGTGTGCGGCACGATCGCCGGCGCGGTGTCGAAGAAGGGGTTCTGCGGCTACGTCGCACCCTTCCCGATCCCCGAGGTGGTCATGGGGGTCAATGCCTTCACCATCGCGGCGCGCAAGGTCAATCCGAACTTCCGCACCAAGATCATCTGGGTGAACACCTGGTTCGATCCGGGCAAGGAGGCGGATGCGGCGAAATCGCTGATCGACCAGGGCGCGGACGTCATCGCCCAGCACACCGACAGCCCGGCGGCGATGCAGACCGCGCAGAGCCGCGGCGTCTATGCGTTCGGGCAGGACTCCGACATGCGCAAGTTCGGCCCGACGGCGCAACTCACCGCGATCATCAACAATTGGGCGCCCTATTACGTCGAGCGCACGCAGGCGCTGCTGGACGGCACGTGGAAGACCCAGTCGGTCTGGTACGGGCTCAAGGAAGGGATGGTGGAGCTGGCGCCGTTTGGGCCCGGCGTCACGCCGGCGGCGCAGCAGGCCGCCGACAAGGTCAAACAGGGCATCATCGACGGCACGCTCTATCCGTTCGAGGGGCCGGTGAACGACGCCAAGGGCGCCTTGAAGGTCGCGGCCGGCACGCATCCCTCCGACCACGACCTGCTGACGATGAACTGGTACGTGGAAGGCGTGCAGGCCTGACGCGAGACGACGAGCCCGCGCCGGCGGCGGCGGATCTGCGGCTGCTGCGCGCCGCCTTCGCCGTCGCCGCCCGGGCGCACGCCGCCGGGCAGCACCCGTTCGGCGCGGTGCTGGCCGGCCCGGACGGACGGGTGCTGATGCGCCAGGGCAATGCCTTCCTGCCGGCGCATGACATGACCGGGCACGCGGAGCGGGTGCTGATGACCCGCGCCTCCCGGCGCTGGCGGCCGGACTTCCTGGCGGGCTGCACGCTCGCGAGTTCGGCCGAGCCCTGCGCGATGTGCGCCGGCGCCGCGTATTGGGCGGGGGTCGGGCGGGTGGTCTACGGCCTGTCCGAGCGGCGGCTGCGGGCGTTGACCGGGGCGCATCCGGAGAACCCGACGCTCGACCTTGCATGCCGCGCGGTCTTCGCCGCCGGGCAGCGGCCCGTCACCGTGGTCGGCCCGCTGCTCGAGGAGGAGGCGGCGGCGCTGCATGTGGGCGCCTGGGGCTGAGGCCGGGGGCGCGCGGCCGGTGCGCCGAGCTGCGCCGCCCGGCACTCAGGCGACTTCGCCATCCGCCGCCAGCCGCACCACCAGCGCCGCCGCGTCGTCGGCCTGCGGTGCCGCGCCGCGAAAGGCGAGGCTGGTCGCGACCAGCCGCTCGGCCATGCTCTCGGCATCGGCGCCGCGCAGCCCGGCAAGCGTCGCGGCGACGCGGTCGAGCGAGAAGAACGCGCCCGCCTCGTCCATCATCTCCGGCAATCCGTCGGTGATCACCACCAGCGCATCGCCCGGCGCCAGCATCAGCGTCTCATCGGTGTGGCGCGCGTGCAGGCTGGCCCCGAGCGGCAGGCCGGGCCGGCACGCGATCTCGGTGATGGCGCCGTCGTGGCGCATCAGCCAGGGCAGCACGTGGCCGGCATTGGCGTAGTCGAGCCGGCCGGAATCGACGTCCAGCAACCCGAGCCAGAGAGTGACGAACATGCCGACCGGGTTGTTCTTGCACAGCTCCTCGTTCATCGCCCGCAGCAGCTCCGCCGGCCGCGGCAGCCGGCCGGCGATCGCCGCGAATTGCAGCGCGCTGGCGCGCAGCAGGCTGCGGGTGCGCGCCATGAACAGCGCCGCCGGCATTCCCTTGTCCGAGACGTCGCCGACCGCGAGACAGAGCGCGGTCGGGCCGGCGGCGAAGCAGTCGTAGAGATCGCCGCCGACCTCGCGCGCCGGCTGCATCACCGCGTGCACCGCGACGCGGAGCCGGCCGAGGCCGCGCGGGAACTCGTGCGGCAGCATGTCGAGCTGCTGCCGTCGTGCCTCCGCCAGTTCCTGCTCCATGCGGTCAAGCTGGCGCCGGATCTCGGCCCGCAGCGCCTGGCGCTCCAGCACCGCGCCGAGCCGCGCCTGCAGCAGCACCGGGTTGAACGGCTTCGGCAGGTAATCCTCGGCGCCGAGCGCGATGCAGCGCACCACCGTGTCGAGCTCGGTCGAGGCCGAGATCATGATCACCGCCGTGCGCTCCAGCCGCCCGGCGTCGCGCATCGCGCTCAGCACGGCGACGCCGTCGAGCCGCGGCATGGTCACGTCGAGCAGCACCACGTCGAACGACGCGGCCGCTAGCGCCGCGAGTGCCGCCTCGCCATCCGCCGCGGTCTCGAGCTGCGTGTAGCCCAGCCGGCGCAGCCGGCGGGTCAGCACGTCGCGGTTGTCGGCATTGTCGTCGACCACCAGCAGCCGGGCGGTGCCCGGGGGTGGCGCGCTCGGCGGTGCCGGGTCGCTCATGGGCCGCGACACTCGCAGCCGCCTGCCCGGGCCGCAAGCGCCGCACCGGGGCCATTGCGTACCCGGGCCGGCACGGGCATCAAGAGGTCCGGCTGGTGACGCGCGCGGTTGCGGTGCGGCACGGGCCGGGCAGGGGCTGGTCGCATGCAGATGGACGTGGAAGCGCTGGACGGGGAACGCGCCAGGGTGGTGCTGGCGGGCCGGATGGACGTGGCCGGCACGGCTGCCGTCGATGCGGCCCTGACCGAGCTCTCGGAGACGCGCCAGGCGCTGCTGATCGATCTCGCGCGGGTGGATTTCATCTCCTCGATCGGGCTGCGCACGCTGCTGCTGGCGGCCAAGCGGCTGGGGCGCCGGGGCGGCCGCGTCGTGCTGCTGCATCCGGCAAAGGATGTGGAGAAGGTGCTGTGGGTGAGCGGCATCGCCGAGCTGATGCCGATCCATCACGACGCTGACGCGGCGCTGGCGGCGGTGTTGGCCTAGGCACCGTGCCGTCCGCCGCGCCGCCGACCGCACGCCTCGCGCTGCGCAACGACCCGTCGGAGATGGCGCGCCTGGCCGCGTGGCTGGACGCGATCGAGCGCGACTGGGCCCTGCCGCCGGGACCGGCCCATGCACTGCGCCTCTGTCTCGACGAAGCGGTGGTCAACGTGCTGACGCACGGCTTCCGGCCCGGCCAGCCCCAGGCAGTGGAGATCACGCTGCTGCGTCAGCCGGTGCTCACGGCGATCGTGGTCGATGACGGAGCGCCGTTCGATCCGACCGCTTGTGCGCTGCCGCCGCGGCCGCACACCCTCGAGGAGGCGCCGGCCGGCGGGATGGGGCTGCGCCTGCTGCGCCACTACGCGACCCGGCTGACCCACAGCCGCCCCGACGGGCGCAATCGGCTGGAAATGGAGTTCATGCCGGACGGCGAGGCGCCCGGCTGACCGGCCGCGCCGCCCATGCAGCCGGCGCCCGTCAGGCGAAGTGGAAGTTTCCCGCCTGCAGGCTCGACGGGGCGATTCCGGCGAGCTGGATGCCGCTGCTGGCCGAAAGCGCGATATGCGTGCCGCCCGCGGCCGCGGTCATGTGGTCCTCGACCGCGGCGAAACTCGCGAGATCGGCGGCCGGGAGCTGGATGATGTCGTGCGCCGGGTTGAAGCCGGTGATCACGTCCTGGCCGCCATCGGCGCCGACGACGAACAGGTCGGGGTTGAGCGTGGCGGGGAGCTGGTCGTTGCCGGCCGAGGCATAGATGAAAGTCATGGCCGCCGGCGTGGTGGTCTCGACGCTGATCGTGGCGCTGGCGCTGCTGCTGTTGCCGATGCCGTTCGTGACCGTCAGCGAAAGCTGCGCCGGCGCCCCGACTTTCGGGTTGATCATCAACGTGTTCAGATGATTCTGCACGAAGCCCACCGTGCCGGAGAGCGTCAGGTGCAGCCCGTCGGCACTCATCGTGCCGGCGCGCGCCGTCATCGTGCCCGGCCCCGGGGCGAGCGTGACGGTCGCGCTTTCCGTCTGCAGCGGGTCCGGGTCGGTGAGGGTGAGGGCCGCGAAGGGCAGCAGGTTGCCGGTCGCCGAGACCGTCTGGCTCGCCACCACGCCGCCGATCACCGGCTGGTCGGCCGCCGCCTGCTGCAAGAGCCCGGTCTCGACCGTGGCGAGCGTGGCGCCGCCCGCCATTGCGTTGAGCAGCCCGCCCAGCACGCCCGGCTTCGGTGCATGGCCGAAATCCTGCTGATAGGCGTCCGAGGCGATCTGTTGCGAGGCGGGGGACCAGGCGAGGTTGGTCCGGATCTGCGCGTCCGACCGGCCGACGACGTATTCCTGCAGCATGGTGGCGATCGTGCCGGCATCGGGCGCGGTGCCGAGAATCTGGTTCGACAGCGAGTCGATGGTCGCGAGCTCGGTGCTCATGCCGGCAAGCGAGGTGCCGTGCGCCACCGTCGCCATCATGCTTTTCAGCATCGGAGATGTCGCCGTCTGGCCCAGCACCTTACTGAACGCGGCGGCAAGCTTGGTTTCGGACTCGGCCGAGACGGCGAGGTTCGTGCGCAGCCAGGACAGCGCGCGGCCGCCCTCCAGCAGCGCGGACTGGCTGGCGAGCTCGCCGGCGCTCGGTGCGCGGCCGAGCACCGACCTGTAGAGTGCGGTAATCTCCCGCTGCGCGATGGCGTCGATCTGCCCCTCGACCTGCTGCAGGCTGGCGCCGTTGGCGATCCGTGCGGTCAGGGCGTGGAGCTGCGCCGCGGTCGCGGCGACGCCCTGCACATCCAGCCAGAGCGAGCCAAGTGCCGCCTGCACCGGTGCCGTGTTGGCGAGCGTGCCGCGGATCGCCGCCATGCCGACGCCGTCGATCAGCGATCGCGCGACATGCTCGACGTTCGTCGCATCCAGCGCCTGGCCGGTGACCGCGAGCCCGATCGCGGCCGCCTCGGTCGCCGCCGCGGAGCCGGCGATCAGCGGCGCCTCGACCGCATCCAGCGAGGCGCCGCCGGCGAGCTGGGCGGTCAGCGCCGCGAGCGCGGTCGCGCCCGGCGCCTGGCCCTGGGTCGCGGTATAGACGGCGGCGAGCTCGTGTTGCAGGAAAGCGGAGCGCGCCAGCGCCGATTCGAGCTGCGCCGGGGTTTTGCCGTCGGCGAGTGCCGTGGTCCAGTTCTGCACCGCCGCGGTCGGGGGCGCTTTTCCGAGCTCGGTTTGCAGCAGGCCGGTCGCCGTCGCCTGCGCCTGGGCGAGCCACGGGGCGGCGGCCTCGGCCAGTGGCGCGCCGGCGTCGAGCGCCGTCTGCACCGGTGCGAGATCGGCGTCGGTCGGGGCCTGGCCGTAGATCGCCTGGTAGAGCGCGGCGGCGGTGGCGTCCGCGGGCAGCTTCACCGCCACCGGCGCGGCGGCGGTGACGGTGAGCTGGTGGTCGTCGACCATGCCGGCGCCGTCATAGGTGGCGATGTCGAGCGTCTCGGCGCCGGTCCCTGCCGCCTGGTAGCCGAGCCCCGCGAGCTCGGCATTGATGTCGGCGAGCGAGCCGGTCAGGGTCAGCACGTTGCTGCCGGCGCCGCTGACCGTACCGGCGCCGCTCGCCTGGGCGGTCAGCAGGCCGGCCGAGTCGGTGATCACCACCGCGAAGGTGACGGTGCCCGGGTTGGGCGTCGCGATCCCGACGCCGAGGCCGGGAAGGCTCACCGAATAGCCGGCAACGGCGTTTGCCGTCTCGGGCACGGTGGTCGCGATGCTGAGCCCGGCGCCGCCGGTCAGCACCCCGTCGGTGTAGAGCGGCGCGACGAGCGCGGTCTCGAGCGCGACATGGGTCAGCGTGCCCGGCAGCCCCTCCGGCAGCAGTTGCGACGGATTGGCCTGCCAGCTGTCGACCAGCACTTGGCTTGGCGCGATCAGCGGATCGGCCTCGACCGCTGCCATGTGCTGTTCGGCGGATATCGTCCAGGCGAGGCTGGTCGCATCGCTCGGCTTGCCGTCGTAGATGACGCCGAACTGCGAGCCGGCGGCACGCACGGTCGCGGCCCAGCTTTCCAGCGTCGACTGCCAGGCCGGATCGTTCCAGTCGACGTCGGCCTGCACGAAGGCGAGCGGCTGGCCGGAGGCCTGCTGGAACGCCTGCATGAATTGCTGCAGATCGCTGGCCGGAACGTTGGTCGGCTCGGTGTCTCCCACCTGCACGTCGGCGAACACCGACTTGATCAACGCGACGGTGCTGGCGGCCTGTTGCGCGACCGCGGTGATCGAGGCCTGGCCGGCGTGGACCTCGGTCGACTGGTGGCCGTAGTACAGCGGCTCATCCATCGTGACGTACTGGAGATTGCCGCCGAGGGTCTGGATGCGGTCGAGCGCGGTCTGCAGCGAGGCGATGTTGTAGTAGCCCTCGACGTTCATGCCGGTGCCGTCGGCGCCCTGCGGCAATACGGCGGCCTGCAGGGCGAGCGCGATGTGGTTCTGCTGCAGATAGGCGAAGATCTGCTGCAGCTGCGCGGTGGACGCGTTCAGGATGAAACTCGTCGTCACCATGAAAGCGCCGCTCTGCGCCGTCGTGTCCGGCCAGGCAGAGGAGCCGCTGAACAGATCCATGTATTGCGAGGTTGCGGCGGTAGTCACCGTCGTTGTGCCGGGCGGCACCGCAGACAGCCAAAGCTGGGGATTGCCGCTCTGCGACATGATCTTCTTGCTCCCGCATGTATTCGCGTTCAGGCGCCGGGATCGTGTCGGTGCCGATCCCGATGGCGGGATTGTGCGGGAGCCGATTTATCGAAACTCTAACGCGGATTCGCTGCCGCCAGCCGCGTCCGCTGTCACGATCCGCCGCTGCGCCGCATGGCGCGCGTCGCGAGATTGCGCGATTCTGTTAAAACGGTCTGAAGCCGCACCGGTGCCCGGGGGCACGGTTGCGGATAGCTGAGAGAATGCTGCGGAGCGTCTGTGGTCCCGCGGCACGCGAAGTCGTGTCTCTGCAGACTACCGCCCGCGTCACGCCGGAATCACGATCGCGCGAGGGGCGCGATTGCCTAATGCAGGGAATGAAATCGTTTCCGGCGGGTCGCTGGATGCGAGCGGAGCCGGCCTTCGGCCGACGGGCCCGTCGCCTGCCCGGGACGCAATGGCCGGACGGTCGCGAACTTGGGAACAACGAACTTGGACACCTTGCAGAACGACTTCGACGACCCGGTGCGGGACGGGATTTCGGGAGCGCCGCGGCACAGCCGGCGCCTGTCGGACAAGGTGTTGATCGCCTTCCACCATGCCTGCGACATGAACGAGCTCACCGTCGCCGAGCAGCTGCTGCGGGTGCTCGAGACGATCGTGACCCGCCCGAGCAGCCGGCCCGAGGGCAACCGGCGCCGCAACATGGAAAGCCTGGTGGCCGCCCATGAGCGGCTCTGGCACTTGCGTCACACCCAGCGCGAGTTCGCCTGACCGCGGCAGACGCCGCTCAGAACGGCAAGGCCGCGCCGCGCCGCAGCACGGCCTCGGCGGCCGCGGTGTAGCCGCCGCCGGCTTCGTGCAACGCGAGGCCGGGCAGCAGCCGGCAGGGTCCGCGTCCCTCACGCACGGCACGCGCCAGCAGCAGCTTCGCCGTCCGGCCCGCCTGCGGCCAGAGCGGCATGATCGCGGCCGAGCCGCAGCGTGCGGCGGCGAAGCCAGCCAGCGCTTCGGGCAGCCGCGCCGCCGGCAGGATCAGCGTCAGCGTGCCGCGCCGACGCAAATGCCCGGCCAGCGCCCGGGTCCAGGCGGCGAGCAGGCCCGGCCCACCGCGCTTGGCCGAGTCCCGGGACGGCGATTGCGGCGGCGTGCCGGACGCTTCGTGATAGGGCGGGTTGGCGAAGGCGTGGTCGAATAGCGGCTGATCCGGCTGCCCAGACCAGGTCGTCAGATC
>Ga0335074_10017602_pt1 | contig 10081 bp, 8 predicted proteins | sample Lox_Sample_23_FD_206715 | JGI IMG/M metagenome (GOLD analysis project Ga0335074, IMG submission 206715) | Soil microbial communities from Loxahatchee National Wildlife Refuge, Florida, United States - Lox_Sample_2.3 | ecosystem: Environmental > Terrestrial > Soil > Wetlands | place: USA: Florida...
TGCGGCCTGACATCTCGCCGCAGCAGGCGCTGTCGGTCTTGCCCTCGTCGAACGTGATCAGGATCAGCCCGCCGGCCTTGTAAGCGGGCGATGCCATGATCAGCGGCACCCAGTGGGCCAGGAACCGGTCGATCTGGCTGAGGCCGCCGGGCTGGCCCGTCACGCAGGGGATGTCATGGCCGTCATCGCAGAGGTTGGGCGTGATCCAGGAGAAGGCGGGGGCTCGTGACGCGGGTACTTTCAGGTCCGCCAGCAGCGGCTCGAACGACACGATGTGGGCGGCGCAGTAGCTTTCGTTCCCGGTCACCGAGCGGAAGTACATGAACCCTTGGTGGCGCACCGCGTACTGGTCGGTTCGCGTAGCGTCGCCCGTGAGGTCGGCCCCCCAGATGCCGGGGTGGCCGCACGCGGGACCCGCCGACGTCGTCACCGTGTCATCTCGCGCCGGGTCGTTGCCCATGTCTTCCAGGTACGCTTTCCAGCCCAGCTTCGCGTCGGTGAGCTGGTTGCCGAGCGTCGGGACCGAAGCAGGGTAGACGCAGCCGCCCGCGGGCGCGACCACCTGACGGTAGGGCCCGGTCGTCGTGCCCGGCAGCGGCGCCCAGACCGGGCAGTCGTCCTGGGTGAGCGCGTTCGGCGCCTGGCCGGAGACTTGCGCGATGTAGTTGTCGGCGCTGTTGTGCCCGATCGCGTAGTAGTTCTTGAGCAGGGCGCCGAGTTGCGGCAGCGTGCGCGCGAGGTACGGGTCAGCCGAAGGGTCGCCGAAGCTCTGCGCGTACCCCTCGTTCTCAAGCTCGATCACCCAGACGTGCTTGATGGCGTGCACGGTGAACATGGAGCGGGCCGTCGGGGCGCCGACGGCGTGCACGATCGCCAAGCCCGCGATGAGCAGGCCGCCGATCGCGATCCGGGCGATCCGCACCAGGCCCCCTGGCGTGCCGACCATGCTGCTCCCGTAATGAAATCCCGCCGCTACCAGGGTCCCACACGGCGGTGAAGTCAGCCAGAGTGGTCTACATGTCCGATTTCCGCTAGAGTTTGTCGGTGCCCGGTGGTTGAGTGGAACCCGTTATGGACGACGATCAGCGCTACCAGGCAGCGACGAGCAAGGACGCCCGGTTCGACGGGGTGTTCTTCACCGCCGTGCGGACCACCGGCATCTACTGCCGTCCGTCCTGCCCGGCCCTGACACCCAAGCGGACCAACGTCGTGTTCTACCGCACCGCGGCGGCGGCACAGCAGGCCGGGTTCCGCGCGTGCAAGCGCTGCCGGCCGGATGCCTCTCCCGGCTCGCCCGAATGGAACGTCAGGTCCGACGTCGCGGGACGGGCCATGCGGCTGATCGCCGACGGGGTGGTGGACCGGTCCGGGGTTGGCGGGCTCGCGGCCTCCCTGGGGTACTCGCCGCGCCAGGTAACCCGCGTGCTGACCACCGAAGTCGGCGCGGGGCCGCTCGCGCTCGCCCGCGCCCAGCGGGCACGGGCCGCCCGGATACTCGTTGAGACGACGGCGCTGGCGATGGGCGACATCGCCTTCGCGGCCGGGTTTTCGTCCATCAGGCAGTTCAACGCGACGATGCTCGAGGTATACGACACCGCGCCGCGGGCACTGCGGGACCGCGCCGCCGCAGTCCGCTCAAACGGTCCGGCGGACCTAGCCGACGGCACAGCGGGAGGCGCCGCGGGCGGGGAATTGCGGCTGCGGCTGCCGTTCCGGCCACCCATCGACCTGCCCCGGGTGTTCGGGTTCCTCGCCGCGCGGGCCGTGCGCGGGGTGGAGGCGGCGACCGCGTCCTGCTACCAGCGGACACTGCGGCTCCCGCACGGCCCGGGGGTGGCGCGGCTGCGGATCGCTGCGGGCGAGAGCTGGGTTGACTGCACGCTCACGCTGGCCGACCTGCGCGATGTGACCGCCGCCGTGCAACGCTGTCGCAGGCTGCTCGACCTTGACGCGGACCCGGTCACGATCTCGGAGTTCCTGGCCGGCGACCCGGTCATCGGCGGACTCGTGCGGGGCTGCCCGGGGCGACGGTCGGTCGGCGCGGTCGACGGGGACGAGGTCGCGATCAGGGCCGTGCTCGGCCAGCAGGTGTCGGTGGCCGCCGCGCGGCGGCTCGGAGAGCGGCTCGTCGAGCTATGCGGGACGCCGCTCCCCCAGGACGCCGGCGCTGGCCCGGCTCGCGGGGTGCTGACCCATGTGTTTCCCGACCCGGCGACGATCGCCGGGCTCGACCCCGCGATGCTGCCGATGCCGCGGTCCAGGGCCAGGGCGGTCCTCGCGCTCGCCGGGGCGCTGACTGGCGGCGGGATCAGCCTGGACCCGGGTGCCGACCGGGAGGCAGTCGGGGACCGACTGCTAGCGGTGCCCGGCATCGGGCCGTGGACCGCCGGATATATCGGGATGCGGGCGCTATCCGACCCCGACGCGTATCCGCCAGGGGACGCAGGGGTGCTGCAGGCGCTGCGGCGGCTCGGCGCGGCCGCGGCCGCCGGGGCCGCCCCGGCGCTGTGGCGGCCGTGGCGCGCGTACGCCGTGCACCAGTTGTGGGCAAGCCTTGAACCTCCGGCTGAACCGGACACAACCGAGGGAGTGACGACATGACCAACCCGTTTCTGCCCGCCGAGACCGGCGCGGTGACTTGGTATGACATCGTGGACTCGCCCGTCGGGAGGCTGGTGCTGACCGGCGGCGAGCAAGCCCTCAGCGGTCTGTACATGCTCGACGCGGGGGCCCGTTCGGCGACCGTACGGCCGGAGTGGCGGCGCCGCGACGGCGGGTTCCCCGCCGCGACGCAGCAGCTCGCGGAGTACTTCGCGGGGACGCGAACCGAGTTCGACCTGCCGCTCGCGCCGCGCGGGACCCCCTTCCAGCTCGCCGTCTGGGCGGAGCTGATGCGGATCGGCTATGGCACGACCGCCAGCTACGGCAGGGTGGCCGCCGCGCTTGGCAAGTCCCCGGTCGCGTCTCGTGCGGTCGGGCTGGCCAACGGGCGGAATCCGATCTCGATCATCATCCCCTGCCATCGGGTCATCGGCGCGGACGGATCGCTCACCGGTTACGGCTGGGGTGTGGATCGCAAGGAGTGGCTGCTGCGTCACGAGGGCTCCATCACCACGACCGGAGCGCAGCTTCCGCTTTTCGCCTAGGAGTCGTTCGCGGGCGGCGCTAACGCCGTTGCGCGGCTGGGTTGACGAAAACGGATGGGTCGCCGGGGCCTAGCCAGGGGGGCGGGTACAGATGCTCGCGGCCGCGAACGATCGCGGCCGCGTCGCGCATCAGGGTCAGCGAGTCATCGCGGTGCTTCGTATACACCGCCGGGCTCGTCTGGCCGAGGCTCTTGCGATGGCAGGCCATCGCCAGTTCGGTCGCGGCGAGCTGGTACTGAGCCATCGCGCGGCGGCCGACGACGCCAATGTTCAGCCGCGCCCACTGCCGGCCTAGACGGCGCCACCGCAGGCTGGCGAGCATCAGGATGTCGTGCCCGGTGACCACCTCGGGGTGCTCGAAATCGGGCAGGAACAGGGTGATCATCCGAACGACGCGCCGACGGTCGGCGACCACGGCTACGAAGACCGCGAGCAGCACGGCGAGCAGTATCGCGTAGGTCACGGCGAGGCTGACGCCGCCCTCGCGCACGGAATGATTCCAGAGCGCGTCAAGCGCGACCGCCGCCACCCAGCTGGCGATGATCACCAGGTACCTGCCCGCGGACGCCGGCCGGGCGGCCGCGTACGCGATGGCGAGCCCGAACAGGATGGCGAAGAGCGCCTCGAAGACCGGGCCGAAGATGCCCCGACTGGCGAACTCATCGGCGACCGCTCCCGCGCCGGAGTCCCAGGCGACCGCGTACGCGTACACGTTGGCCACTAGCGCGAACCCGAGCCCGACCATGGAGCCGTAGACGACGCCGTCCTCCACACCGTCGATCTCCGTGCGGCGCGAGGCGAGCAGCGCGAGCAGGACCAGACCGTTGAGGGTCTCCGCGACGAGCGCGCCGCCGATCGCGGCGCCGGCCGAGACCGGGACCGCGACGCTCGCGTGCGGGTCGAGGTCTGGGGTGGTAATCACACCGGTGTTCAGCGCGCGACCGAGCAGGGCGGTGATGACCGCGACACCGGCTCCGGCCCCGAACAGCACCGCGAGCAGCGCGCGCGGCTCGGGCTCCAGCCGGTCCAGGTACAAGACGAGCGCCACCAGCAACGGGATCGGCAGCAGCGCGAGGAACAGGCCGACGAGGGCGGGCGCGGGGCCGCGTTGGAGCACGACAAGCACCAGCGCGACGATTGCCACCAGGCAGCAGGCCACCAGCCCAAGCAGGAAGGGAACCGGCGTCCGGCCAAAGCGAGAGGAGTCCAGCACCGGCCGCGGCCCCGGGGAGGTCATGATTACAACCTAACCACCGCAGTCCGGCCGAAACCAGACGAAGCCGGGGAGCCGGGCGACGGGTCGACGGTGTGCTAGTCGCGCCGCTGGTGCGCCCGCAGCTGCCCGGCCGCTGCCTGACGCGCTAGCTGCTCTTCCGGCACCGGCGGGAGGTTCCCGTCTTCGTCCAGGTCGAACTCGCCGTCCTTGACGCCCAGCACGAACGCGTCCCACTCGGCCTCGGTGAAGTAGAGCTTCCCCGCCTCCGGCTTCGCCGCGTCGTACATCACGTAGAGCTTGTCCTCGGCCGCCTTGTGCGGCGCCTGCGATGTGTCGGTGGTGACGTACACCTCGACCCGGCTCTCGGTCTCCTCCATGACGGACAGGTTACTACCCGTCCCGCGACGACGATGCCCGAGTCAGTAGTAGCCGCCGCGGCGGCCGCTAGGTTCTGTAGCCCGGGTAGAGCTCGTCGGACCGGACGATCTTGACGCCGAGCGGGAGCAGCGAGATCGGGATCATCTTGAAGTCAGCCAGGCCGAGCGGGATGCCGATGATTGTCAGGCAGAGCGCGATGCCTGAGGTGAGGTGACCGATCGCGAGCCACCACCCGAAAAGGATTATCCAGATGATGTTGCCGATGATCGAGCCTATGCCCGCGGTTCTGCGGATCGTGATGGTCCGGCCGAACGGCCAGATCACGTAGGCCGAGATCCGGAAGCAAGCGATGGCGAACGGGATCGTGATGATCAGGATCGCGCAGAGGATCCCGGCCAGCACGTATAGGATCGCCATCCACCAGCCGCAGAAGATCAGCCAGATGATGTTCAGGATCATCCTCAAAACCGACATGCACGACTACTACCCGTGACGCCTAGCTGGCATGCGTAACCGCGGGCGCGCGTACTTCCAGAGCGGCGAGGAGCCGGGCCGTGCTCGCCGTGATCTCCGCCACGGCGGCGTCGAAGGCGGCGGCGTTCTTGGCGGCGGGCGCGCGGAATCCGCTGACCTTGCGGACGTACTGAAGCGCGGCGGCTCGCACGTCCTGGTCGGTCACCTCGTCGGCGTACGGCGGGCGCAGGGTCTTGATGCTTCGGCACATATCACTCAGCGTACGCGCGGGGAGGCGTGCCTGCCGGTGCGCCAGCCGGCGCCGGCGTAGAATCCTGCGGTCAGAGACGGAACCGGCGGGAGGCGTGATGATCAAGGTCGGCGTACTCGGGGCGCGGGGCCGGATGGGCCAGCAGGTCTGCACCACCGTCACCGATGCACCCGACATGGAACTGGTGGCGCAGGTCGATCACGGCGACGCGCTGGAGTCACTGCTCGGCACGGATGTCATCGTGGACTTCACGCACGTGGCCGCGGTCATGGACAACCTGCGCTGGTGCGTCGAGCACGGCCTGAACGTCGCGGTTGGCACCTCGGGCTTCGGCGACGAGCGGCTCGCCGAAGTCCGTTCCTGGACCGATAAGGCCTCGGACGTCCGCGTCCTCATCGCCGCCAACTTCTCCATCGGCGCGGTCCTGATGATGAGCTTCGCCGCCCAGGCCGCCCGCTTCTTCGAGTCCGCCGAGATCATCGAACTGCACCACAACCGCAAAATGGACGCCCCCTCCGGCACCGCTTTGCGCACCGCGGGACTAATCGGCGAGGCCAGAACCAAGGCCGGACTGGGCGCCCCCGCCGACGCCACCGAGAAGGAACTGTCCGGCGCCCGCGGCACCACTGTCGGCGACATCCACGTCCACTCGGTCCGCATGGACGGCCTGCTAGCCCACCACGAGATCCTCTTCGGCGGTCACGGCGAGACCCTGACGATCCGCCACGACTCCGTGGACCGCGCCTCGTTCATGCCCGGCGTCCTCCTAGGAGTCCGCGGCATCGCCACGCTCCCGCCCGGCCTGACGGTAGGCCTGGAACCCCTGCTAGGCATCGCCTAGAAGAGGAGCGGGGGCGCGCCTGCGCCCCCGCTCCCCCGCGGTCTAGGCGAGGGCGGACGCGAAAGCGTCCGAATCCTCGAACGGTCCCACGACAGCCAGAACCTTAGGCCGGGTAAGGACTTCAGAGGCAACCGAGCGGATGTCGTCATGCGACACCGCGTCGATCGCGGCCAGGACCTCGTCGACCGGCTCCAGCGACGGATAGACAAGCTCGGACTTGCCGAGCCGGGTCATCCGCGACGACGGGTCCTCAAGCCCGAGGACGATGCCGCCCCGGACCTGCCCCTTGCCGCGGTCGAGTTCGGCGCCGGTCAGGCCCTCGGACGCAACCTTCTCCACCTCGGCCGTCGTGATCGCGAGCACCTCGTCCGCCTTGGACGGCAGGCAGCCCGCGTAGACGCCCCACAGGCCGGTGTCGGCGTGCTGAGAGGCGAAGCTGTAGACCGAGTAGGCCAGGCCGCGCTTCTCCCGGATCTCCTGGAAGAGCCGCGATGACATGCCGCCGCCGAGCGCGGCGTTCAGCACGCCGAGCGCGAAGCGGCGGTCGTCCGTGCGGGACAGCCCCTCGCAGCCGAGCACCAGGTTGGCCTGCTCGATCGGCCGGGAAACCAGCTTGACGCCGGACCCGGCCGCCGGGCCGTACCCGTCCCAGAGCCCGCCCGAGCCACGCAGCCGCGGCGCGGCGGGGACCGCCGCGCCGGCCTGCGCGAGCACCGGCCCGAAGGCCGCGCGCACGGCCGCCACCACGTCGTCGTGGTCGAGGTTCCCGGCCGCGGCCACCACCAGGTGCGGCGGCGTGTACATGGCCCGGTAGTGCTCGAAGATCTGCTCACGGGTGATCGCGTTGATCGAGTCGACCGTGCCCAGGATGGGCCGGCCGAGCGGCGTGTCGCCGAACAGCTGGGTGGTGAACGCCTCGTGCACCGAGTCAGCCGGGTCGTCCTCGTTCATCGCGATCTCTTCGAGCACGACGTTCCGCTCGGCGTCGACGTCCTTCGGCTCGATCAGCGAGTCGATCACCATGTCCGACAGGACATCGATCGCCAGCGGCAGGTCGGCGTCGAGCACCCGCGCGTAGTAGCAGGTGTACTCCTTGGCGGTGAACGCGTTCAGCTCGCCGCCAACCGCGTCCATCGACGCTGAGATGTCCAGCGCGGTGCGCTTGCTGGTGCCCTTGAACAGCAGGTGCTCAAGGTAGTGGGTAGCGCCCGCGTGCGTCTCGTCTTCGTCCCGGGAACCGACGCCGACCCAGATGCCGAGCGCTACCGACCGGACGGCCGGGAGGAACTCGGTGACCACGCGCAGGCCGCCATCAAGGACGGTCCTGCGCACGGTCGTCGAATCGGCTGAGCTAGCGGGAGAACCAACGGTCCGTTCAGCACTCATATCTACTCGTGCTGCCCGCCACGCGAGCGGTGCCGGGTACGGCTCCGGTCCCCGCCGTCGCGGTCCCGGCGCGGACGGTCACCCCGGTCACCGCGGTCGCCGCGGTCCTCGCGCTCGCCGCCGTGCGGCTCACCCCCGGAGAGGTCCTCGCCGGCCGCCTCGCGCTCGATCACCTCGACCGGGACGAGGGACAGCTTGCCGCGGTCGTCGATCTCGCGGATCTCGACCTGGATCTTGTCGCCCACGTGGATGACCTCATCCACGTTCTCGATCCGCTTGCCGCCGTGCAGCTTGCGGATCTGGGTGACGTGCAGCAGGCCGTCCTTGCCGGGCAGCAGCGAGAGGAAGGCGCCGAAGGTGGTCGTCTTCACCACGGTGCCGAGGAACCGCTCGCCCACCTCGGGCATGTGCGGGTTGGCGATCGCGTTGATCAGGTCTCGCGCCGCGTCGGCGGACGGGCCGTCGGTCGCGCCGACGTAGATGGTGCCGTCGTCCTCGATCGTGATCTCGGCGCCGGTGTCGTCCTGAATGGAGTTGATCATCTTGCCCTTCGGGCCGATGACCTCGCCGATCTTGTCGACCGGGACCTTCAGCGTGATGATCCGTGGCGCGTACGGCGACATCTCCCCCGGGGCGGAGATCGCCTCGCGCATCACGCCGAGGATCGTCAGCCGGGCGGCACGGGCCTGCTTGAGCGCGGCGGCCAGGACGCTCGCCGGGATGCCGTCGAGCTTGGTGTCCAGCTGGAGGGCGGTGACGACCTCCTCGGTGCCCGCGACCTTGAAGTCCATGTCGCCGAACGCGTCCTCGGCGCCGAGGATGTCGGTCAGCGTGACGTACTGTCCGCCCTCGTGAATCAGGCCCATCGCGATGCCCGACACCATGCCCTTGAGCGGGACGCCCGCGTTGAGCAGCGCCATCGTGGAGGCGCAGACCGAGCCCATCGACGTCGAGCCATTCGAGCCAATCGCCTCGGACACCTGGCGGATCGCGTACGGGAACTCCTCGCGCGTCGGCAGGACCGGGACGAGCGCCCGCTCTGCGAGCGCGCCGTGGCCGATCTCGCGGCGCTTGGGCGAGCCGACGCGGCCGGTCTCACCGGTGGAGTACGGCGGCATGTTGTAGTTGTGCATGTAGCGCTTGGTGCGCTCCGGGTTGAGCGTGTCGATCATCTGCTCCATGCGGAGCATGTTCAGCGTGGTGACGCCCAGGATCTGGGTCTCGCCGCGCTCGAACAGCGCGCTGCCGTGCACCCGCGGCAGCACGCCGACCTCGGCGGACAGCGGGCGGATGTCGGTGAGGCCGCGGCCGTCGATGCGCACGCCGTCGCGGGTGATGCGCTCACGGACCAGCTTCTTGGTCAGCGACCGGAAGGCCGCGCTGATCTCCTTCTCGCGGCCCTCGAACTGCTCGGCGAGCCGCTCCTGGGCCAGGGCCTTGACCCGGTCCTGCTCGGCCTCGCGGTCATGCTTGCCGGCGATGGTGAGCGCCTTGGCGAGCTCCTCGGTGACCGCGGCCGCGACCGCCTCGTAAACGTCCTCGGCGTAGTCAGTGAAGACCGGGAATTCCGCCGTGGCGGCCGGTGAGATACCAGCCTCGGCGGCGGCCTCGGCGAGAATGCGCTGGGCCTCGCAGAGGGCCGCGATGAACGGCTTGGCAGCCTCCAGGCCTTCGGCGACCGTCTCCTCGTCCGGCGCGACCGCGCCGCTGGTGTCGCCCTCGGCCAGCAGCTTGAGCGTCTCCGGGGTGGACTCCGCCTCGACCATCATGATCGCGACGTCGCCGTCCTCGAGCACCCGGCCCGCGACCACCATGTCGAACGTCGCGTGCGAGAGCTGCTCGTGGGTCGGGAACGCGACCCACTGGTCCTTGATCAGTGCGACTCGGACACCGCCGATCGGGCCCGCGAAAGGCAGCCCGGCGAGCTGGGTGGACATCGACGCGGCGTTGATCGCCACGACGTCGTACAGGGTGTCCGGGTGCAGCGACAGGATCGTCGCGACGATCTGGATCTCGTTGCGCAGGCCTTTGACGAACGACGGGCGCAGCGGCCGGTCGATGAGCCGGCAGGTGAGGATCGCGTCCTCGGACGGGCGGCCCTCCCGGCGGAAGAATGAGCCGGGGATGCGCCCGGCGGCGTACATCCGCTCCTCCACGTCCACCGTCAGCGGAAAGAAGTCGAGCCCTTCCTTGGGCTGCTTCGACGCGGTAGTAGCGGACAGGACGACGGTCTCGTCATCCAGGACGGCGACAGCGGAACCGTTGGCTTGCCGGGCAAGACGGCCGGTTTCGAATCTGATTCTGCGGACACCAAACTCACCGTTGTCAATAACGGCTTCGGCGCTCTTCACACCCTTCACGGGTGAGACCTCCTTGCGGTAGATCCCGCA
>Ga0335074_10017603_pt1 | contig 10081 bp, 9 predicted proteins | sample Lox_Sample_23_FD_206715 | JGI IMG/M metagenome (GOLD analysis project Ga0335074, IMG submission 206715) | Soil microbial communities from Loxahatchee National Wildlife Refuge, Florida, United States - Lox_Sample_2.3 | ecosystem: Environmental > Terrestrial > Soil > Wetlands | place: USA: Florida...
CCGCCCCCGTGACGCTTTCAGAATCGGGTAAATGGCGTCTTGCCCTCACGATTTTCCGGAATGGTGAGCGGACAGACACGACAGGAACAATCGACGTCGCGCGGGCTCCCGGGAAGGCGCTTTCTTACTGGAGCTACATCGCGTTTCCGCCGTTGATGATCGCTCTCTTTGTAGTTCGCGAACGCCTGATCAGCCGGAAGGCGAGGGAATAGAGCGATGCGAGATTTCCTGGAGTTGACCAAGCCGAGGATAACGATACTCATCCTCATCTGCACCGCCGTCGGTTATTTCTTTGGTTGCCGGGGTCTATTTCATCTCTCCGTCCTTGTTCACACCCTTTTTGGAACAGCATTGATGGCTTCAGGAACGTCGGCGCTCAACCAATGGTACGAGGCCGACTCGGATGCCAAAATGCGCAGAACACAAAAGCGGCCCATTGCCTCCGGACGGATGAAACGCAGTCACGGATTCGTTTTTGGCGTGTTGCTCTCCGCCGCCGGTTTCACTGAACTGTGGCTTGGTGCCAACGCGCTCGCAGCAGCACTCGGTCTGTTTACCCTCCTCAGTTACCTGGTTGTCTATACTCCGTTGAAGCGGGTGTCTCCGGCGTGCACAACTGTGGGCGCGCTGCCCGGCGCAATGCCCCCCCTGATCGGTTATGCGGCGGCGAGCGGGCATCTCGATGCCGGGGCATTGACGCTGTTCCTCATTCTGTTCGTCTGGCAGTTTCCTCACTTCTATGCCATCGCATGGATGTATCGAGACGACTATGCCATGGGGGGAATCAGGATGCTTCCGGTGGTGGAACCAGATGGCGAGTCGACCGCCAGGCGTATCGTGGCCTGTTCACTGCTTCTGATTCCGATAAGCATTGCGCCTCGCCTTCTCGGGATGACCGGGCTTATTTATCCCATCGCCGCAATCGCGGCGGGCCTGGCGTTGCTTTACTTCGGTGTCCGTCTTGGGCGCGACCGCACCCGTATTCGAGCGCGGCATGTACTACTTGCCTCCGTGCTTTACCTCCCGGCCCTGCTCGCTGTGATGGTCCTCGATCGGCACGATTTCTGAGCAATGAAAACGCACTTCCGTTCTTATGCGTGGGCGGTTTTGGTTTTTCACCTTGCGGTGGTCGTTTGGGGCGCCTTCGTCCGCGCATCGGGTTCGGGGGCGGGTTGTGGCGAGCGCTGGCCTCTGTGCAATGGACAGATCGTTCCGAGAGTACCGCTCACCGCTACCGTGATCGAGTTCAGCCATCGCTTGACCAGTGGCGTCGCGCTCGTCTCGGTGGTGGCGCTCGCGATTTGGGCATATCGCCTCTTCCCGAAGGGCCACGGAGTACAACGAAGCGCCATGCTGGCGCTCGTTTGCACGATCATGGAATGCGCTATCGGAGCGGCACTCGTCCTGCTCCACATGGTTGCGGCAAATGCGTCATTTTCGCGCGGGCTGTGGCTGGCCGCACACCTGATGAATACGCTGTTCCTATTGGCAACCCTCTCGGTGACCGCGTGGCTGGCCACTATCAACCGCCGGCCAAGCTCTTCATACCAGCAGCTTCGGAGTTTGCGCCAAGTCTTCGGATTGCACACCGCGGGATTTGTGCTTTCGGCAATCCTGGGTGGTTTCGCAGCGCTGGGTGATACGCTCGCCGTCTCAACCTCTTTGACCGAGAGCATACGCGCGGATTTCTCACCGTTCTCGAATATCTTCGTGCGTTTGCGTATTCTTCATCCCATGGTCGCCGGGGCCCTTGGAATCTGCCTGTTGCTAGTCGCTTTCCGAGTTGCCGCATCGAGCTGGACGAATGCTCTTGCAAAACGGCTGAGCGCCGCAATGGCAGTGCTGGTAATACTCCAGTGCAGTCTCGGCGTCGCCGACATCACGCTGAAGACGCCCACGTGGCTTCAGTTGCTACACCTGTTGACAGCCGATCTCCTGTGGATTGTTTTCGTCTTCTTGGCGGTGGAACTTTCGGGGTCGGCGCGCCGGGTTGCTCCCGAGGGGTCGGCGTGCCTCCCAATAACCATGCGACCTCGGGTCTCTCTAGGAGCGTCATGAGCACACTATCAAAGAAGATTCGCGTGCCCGATCTTGCCCTGATGAAGCGAAGGGGCGAGCGAATCGTCATGTTGACTGCCTACGATGCCACTATGGCGCGGCTTTTCGACCGGGCAGGCGTCGACATCTTGCTTGTAGGCGACTCGCTTGGACAAGTGATCTTGGGATTGGACACGACTATACCTGTCACGCTCGATGCCATCATTCATCACACACAAGCAGTGACGCGGGGCGCGAACCGTGCCCTCGTTGTCGCCGACATGCCGTTCCTCACCTATCAGGTCACGTCAGAGCAGGCAATGCACAATGCTGCGAGGCTCTTCCAGGAAGGCGGTGCTGCAGCCATAAAACTGGAAGGTGGTCGCGCCGTTGCGGATACGGTTCAAAGGCTGACGGCGGCCGGCCTTCCTGTCATGGGACACCTCGGGCTGACGCCGCAACACGTGCATAATCTTGGAGGAATGCGGCGACAAGCACGCGATGAGAAAGCAGCATGCGAACTAGTCCTCGACGCGCTGGAACTGGAGGAAGCAGGCGCATTTGCGGTAGTGCTCGAGGCCATTCCAGATGCGGTTGCCGAAGCTGTAACTTCCCGGCTGCAAATTCCGACCATCGGCATCGGCGCCGGGCCGCATTGCGATGGTCAGGTGCTCGTCAGTTACGACATCCTAGGACTCTTTGACACGTTCGTTCCTCAGTTTGCCAAGCAATATGCGCGACTCGGGGACATCATCCTACGCGCCGCGAAGAACTATGCGGACGACGTGCGGAACTGCGCCTATCCACAATCGGTGGCGCCCTGCCCCGAGGGTGTTTCTATGCTGGCGTTGAAATGACTACAATCGTCCACCGCATCGCGGAGTGTCACAACATCGCCGCGCGACTACCACGCGAAGCCGTCATAGGTTTGGTTCCAACCATGGGAGCCCTGCATCGCGGCCACGGGGCCTTATTCGAAGAAGCGCGGCGGCGCTGCTCCGTCGTTGTTGCGAGCATCTTTGTCAATCCAATTCAATTCGACCAGAATAGCGATTACGATTTCTATCCTCGGGTCTTGAAGGATGACATTGCGTTCTGCACAGCTCATGGGATCGACTACATCTTCGCTCCTCAAGAGAATGAGATGTATCCGGGGCCACAGCAAGTGTTTGTGGAAGTCGGGGAAGTCTCCGAACACCTGTGTGGCCGAACCCGCCAGGGCCACTTTCGGGGCGTCGCGACTGTAGTCTTGAAACTCTTCCAGATAGTGCAACCGCATCTCGCGTTCTTCGGCGAGAAGGACTATCAGCAACTGGCCATCGTCCATCGCCTAGTGCGTGACCTGAATATTCCGCTAAAAGTGGTCGGCGTACCGACAGTGCGGGAAAGCGACGGCCTGGCGCTGAGTTCACGGAACCGGCGGTTATCTCCGAGGCAGCGTGTCTTCGCATCGTGTCTTTACGAAGCCTTGCTGGCCGCCAGGCAGGCGATCGCTTGTGGAGAGCGAAGCCCAGCCGCTGTCAAAGCGCGGGTCGCAGAAATCTTAAGTAGTGTCCCGGATATCACGCTTGAGTATTTCGACCTGGTCGATCCAGATACAATTCAACCGGTCGATATAGTAAATGGACCTGTGCGAGCTGCATTGGCGGTATGGATTGGCGAAACTCGACTTATCGATAATGTTCTTTGCGAACCCGCGGGTTTGCCAATTGAATATCGCAAGAATCATTCAGAACTTCGCCACGGACCAACAAAACTAGTTGACCACGTCTCTTTCGGAATGTAGGCAAGCGAAGCGGACTTTGACAGAAGCTGAGCAGACAGATTCACCTGCTTTGCGTGTCTCAGTCCAGAGCGCTCTTGCGCAAGGAAAGGACAGATATGGCTTCAGACAAACCAATACGGCGTATTGCCATCGTCGGTACCGGAGTTATCGGTGCAAGTTGGGCTGCCGAGTTTCTGGCACGCGGCTTCGATGTCGTCGCCACCGATCCAGCTCCGAACGCGGAGGCGAATCTGCGTAAGTACATCGACGCGGCCTGGCCGGCGCTTACCACTATGGGCCTCACAAAGAAAGCGTCACGGGAAAGACTGAGTTTCACTGCCGACATGAAGAAGGCCCTGTCGGACGCGGATCTTGTTCAGGAAAACGGGCCGGAGCGGCCGGACTTCAAGATCAAATTATTTGCGGATATGGACGCCTCTACACCAGCCGATTCGATCATTGCGTCCAGTTCGTCGGGGATCACGATGAGCGTGATGCAATCCGCGTGTCAGCATCCCGAACGCTGCGTCATCGGGCATCCGTTCAATCCCCCGCACATGATTCCGCTGGTTGAAGTAGTTGGGGGCTCCAAAACATCGCCAGAAACGATCCGCCGGGCAATGGAATTCTACTCCTCGATCGGCAAGAAGCCAATCCACCTTCGCAAGGAAGTAGTCGGGCACGTAGCGAATCGGCTCCAGGCCGCACTTTATCGCGAGGTCGTCTACCTCATTGAACAGGGTGTTCTGGATGTCGCTGATTCTGACACTGCCGTGTGCTGGGGGCCTGGCCTGCGCTGGGGAGTCATGGGGCCCAACTTGCTATTCCATTTGGGCGGTGGCGAAGGCGGGATTCAGCACTTCATGGAGCACCTCGCCGGCCCCATGGCGAGCTGGTGGAAAGACCTTGGGACACCAACGGAAATCAATCCTCAGATCAAGCAAACCATCATCGAGGGCGTAGCGCAGGAGGCCGACGGCCAGTCGGTAGATCAGTTGGCTGAGATTCGGGACGAAGTTCTGCTCGGACTGCTCCAGCTGCGCGCAAAATACTCAGAGTCATCCAGGTTGACTAAAGCGAGCTGAAGGAGGGACGAGCATGCCTGGAAGCGTCCCAAGTATCGTAATTGTTGGAGGAGGGTTTGGCGGCTTAGCGGCCGCCAAGGCCCTCAAGAACGTTCCGGCGGAAATCATTCTGATTGACCGCGCGAATCACCATCTGTTCCAGCCGCTGCTCTATCAAGTGGCCACGGCAGCGTTGGCTCCTGCGCAGATTGGCTCGCCGATCCGGAATATTCTCCGGAAACAGCAAAACACAACGGTAATCCTCGGTGAGGTCACAGGTGTAGACAAGGACAAGAAGTGTGTGTTCGTCAGCGACGCTGACCGCGCGGGTGTCCCCATCGCCTACGACTTCCTAATATTGGCAACCGGTGTCACACACAGCTATTTCGGACACAACGAATTCGAGAAGTTTGCGCCCGGGTTAAAAAACCTGGCGGATGCTGTCTCGGTCCGCAATAAGATTCTGCACGCGTTCGAGCAGGCCGAGGCCGAGGAAGACCCCAGCCGTCACCGTGATCTCCTCACTTTCGTGCTTGTCGGCGCTGGCCCAACGGGAGTGGAAATGGCCGGTGCGATAGCCTTGCTGGTCCGCAACACGCTCAAATCGGAGTTCCGGCGAATCAATCCTGAAAAAGCGCGAATCGTTTTGCTCGACATGGCGCCGCGGGTGCTTGGACCTTTCTCGGAGGATCTCTCTCAAGCGGCAAAGGCGCGCCTCGAACGCCTCGGCGTGGAAGTTAGATTGGGACACGGTGCCGACCAGATTGATGCGGACGGCGTCATTGTTGCAGGCGAACGCATTTTTAGTAAAACCGTGATTTGGACAGCCGGCGTGGCCCCATCACTTGCCGGCAAGTGGCTGAATGTCGCGACAGATCGCGCCGGGCGAGTTCGTGTCCAGCAGGATGTCTCGGTACCCGGGTATCCAGAAGTCTTTGTGGTGGGTGATACTGCCTCGCTCGATCAGGATGGCAAGCCGCTACCAGGTGTCGCACAAGTAGCGATCCAACAAGGACACTATGCGGGAAACCTGATTGACCGAGTGATCTCGGGCAAATCTAGGCCTGGACCGTTTCGTTACTTCGACAAGGGCAACATGGCCGTAGTTGGCAAGGGCTTCGCCGTTCTCGAAAGCGGGAAAGTCCGCCTCAGCGGGTTCCTCGCATGGCTTGCCTGGGCCGCAGTCCATCTCCAGTTTCTGGCGCAATCCAATTTGCGCGTAAGCGTGTTCTTGCAATGGGTCTGGACTTATATGACGGGCCAGCGAGGTTCCCGGCTCATTGTCAATCACCACGGCACCGAATCGGTTTTACCGGCGCACAAGGAAGGACATTTGGAACTGACGAGTTCAAGCAAGTAACGACTTCAAGTTTAAAGACAACGTACAAGGAGAGACAGAATGGCGACAGCAATCAGTGATGTTAAACAATCGAAGGACGCAAAACAACCCAAGCCGCTACCTGCGCCAAATAGCGACTTCTACCAGCTCGCCGAAACCTTAAACGCCGAAGAACTCGCGTTGGTGAAACAGGTCCGCGCGTTCATGGAGTCCAAGGTTGCGCCGATCATTAACAAGTACTGGGCCGACGATGCGTTTCCCTTCGAATTGCTCCCCGCGTTCAAGGAGCTCAACATCGGTGGGCTCGGCCTGGAAGGCTACGGATGCAAGGGCGGAAGTCAGAAATTGTTTGGCTTCGTAATGATGGAGCTGGCGCGGATTGACCCGTCGTTCTCTACGTTTTTTGGTGTCCACGATGGCCTGGCGATGGGATCGATCTACCTTGACGGATCGGAAGAGCAGAAACAGAAATGGCTACCGCAGATGGCTCGCCTTGAGAAGATCGGCTGTTTCGGCCTGACCGAGCCGCTGGTTGGCTCTGGAGCCGCCGGCGGACTGACGACGACCGCTAAACGCGAGGGCGATACCTGGGTCATCAACGGCGAGAAACGATGGATCGGGAATGCTCCCTGGTGCGACCTTTCCATCATCTGGGCGCGCGATTTGGCGGACAACCAAGTCAAGGGCTTTATCGTCGAGAACAAGACCACGCCCGGCTTCAGCGTCGAGAAGATCGAGCATAAGATCGCTTTAAAGGTTGTTCAGAACGGTCACATCACTCTGAAGGATTGCCGCGTGCCGGAAGCAAATCGTCTTCAGGCCGGCAACTCGTTCCGCGACACCGCTCGCGTGCTACGCATGACGCGCTTTATGGTGGGCTGGATGGCGACAGGCTGCCAAATGGGAGCTTACGAAAACGCGCTGCTCTATTCTCAGCAGCGGCAGCAATTCGGAAAGCCGATCGGTTCTTTTCAACTGATTCAGGACCTTCTCGCCAAAATGCTCGCCAACATAACGGCCTCCCAGTGCATGCTGCTTCGCCTGGCGGACCTGGACGATGAAGGCAAGTTGACAGATCAACACGCGGCGCTTTCCAAGGGATTCTGCACCGCTCGAACCCGCGAAACAGTCGCGTGGGCGCGCGAGGTGTTTGGCGGCAACGGAATTGTAGCCGATTACAACGTCGCCCGTTTCTTTGCGGATTCCGAAGCGCTGTACTCCTACGAAGGTACATACCAGATGCAAAATCTGATCGTCGGCAAAGCCGTAACGGGCTTCAGCGCGTTCGTCTAAAGACCTGGGCGAAAGTTAATAGCTCAATGTGAAAAATGGAGAGTAACAATGTCCAGCACTATTTCTAAACCAAACGCCGCTCAATCGAAGCCCAAGGCTACCTCTGGCCGCCTGTTCTTCTTGGATCTCGGCGGCGGCCGTATTATGTCCTCGAACCCTGACGGCTCCGATTTGAAAACGATTCTTACGGAAGGCCGAAGACTTCCTGACGGCTTGGTCGTGGACGTCGAGTCCGGTCATCTCTACTGGACCAATATGGGCAATCCCAGTGCGAATGATGGTTCCATTGAACGCTCTGATCTCGATGGGAAGAATCTCACGACCATCGTTCCCGCGGGTGGCACGCATACTCCCAAGCAGCTTCAACTCGACAAAGTCAATGGCAAGCTCTACTGGTCAGATCGCGAAGGCATGCGCATCATGCGAGTGAATCTGGATGGTTCGGATCTCGAGACGCTCGTTGACACCAGCCAGGGAGATGCCCGCCCAGGCAAGGACCCGAAGAAATGGTGCGTCGGTATAGCTCTCGACGTCATGAGCGGCAAGATCTACTGGACTCAAAAAGGCCCGGATAATGCTGGCTTGGGACGCATCTTTCGCATGAATCTAGAAATTCCGAAAGGGCAAACGCCAGCCAGTCGTGCGGACATCGAACTCCTCTACAACTGCCTGCCCGAACCGATCGACCTTGACCTCGATCTTGCCAATCGAATGATGTACTGGACAGATCGTGGCGACCCGCCGCGGGGCAACACCGTGAACCGGGCGCCCTTGGATGCAGTCAACGGGAAACGCAACGATCCGGAGATTGTGTTCACGTCCCTGATGGAAGGCATTGGCCTGGCACTCGATCTGAACAATAGGCGGATGTTCATGACGGACCTGGCAGGTTCGCTTTACAGCGCGAATCTCGACGGCTCGAACAAGAAGACTCTGCTCTTCGCCCAAGGGAACCTATCGGGCATAGCGTACGCCGAACTTCCTGCGACATCCAGCGACGGAGATTAAAAACGTGAGCAAACGAAAAACGATGACCACCGCCGCCGGCGCTCCGGTCGGCGATAATCAGAACTCCCTCACCGCGGGTCCTCGCGGGCCGGTCCTAATGCAGGACCTGCTGCTGATCGAAAAGATGGCGCACTTCAACCGGGAACGCATTCCGGAACGAGTGGTCCATGCCAAAGGGTCGGGCGCACACGGAGTTTTCGAGGTTACCGGCGATATCACGAAGTGGACCAAAGCCAAGATCTTCGAGCGCCTGGGCAAGAAAACCGAGGTCTTCGTCCGCTTCTCCACTGTCGGCGGTGAAAAGGGTTCTGGCGACACCGAACGCGATCCGCGCGGTTTCGCAGTGAAATTCTACACCGAAGAGGGCAACTGGGACATGGTCGGAAACAACACCCCAGTCTTCTTCGTCCGGGACGCCTTAAAATTCTCCGATTTCATCCACACGCAGAAGCGCGACCCCCATACGAATCTCAAGTCGCCCACCATGATGTGGGACTTTTGGAGTCTGTCTCCGGAATCGCTGCACCAGGTGACGATTTTGTTCTCCGATCGTGGGACCCCGCGTGGCTACCGGCACATGAACGGCTACTCGAGCCACACGTTTTCGCTGATCAATGCGGAAGGGCGGCGAGTGTGGTGCAAGTGGCACTTCAAGACGATGCAGGGAATTCAAAACTTCCATCGCGAAGAGGCCATCGAGATGGTTGGCAAGGATCCAGACTTCGCCCAGCGTGATCTGCTCGATGGCATTGAGCGCGGGGAGTCGCCAAGATGGCGTGTTTGCGTTCAGATCATGAATGAGGACGAGGCGTCCACGTTTCGCTACAATCCATTTGATCTCACCAAGATTTGGCCGCAGAGGGAGTTTCCACTGCACGAGGTTGGGATCATGACCCTTACGCGAGGTCCGGAGAACTACTTCGTCGAGGTGGAGCAGGCGGCCTTTGCACCTGCGAACATCGTTCCCGGAATGGGTTACTCGCCAGATAAGATGCTGCAGGCCCGCATTCTGTCCTATCCGGACGCGCATCGGCACCGCATGGGCGTAAACTACGATCTACTCCCGGTCAACAAACCCAAATGTCCCGTTCACACCTATCATCGCGACGGGCACATTCGCTTCGACGAGAACGGAGGCCGAGCCCCAAACTATGAGCCCAACAGCTTTGGCGGCCCTACCGAAGATCCACGCTATCGCGACCTCTCTTGGGACATTGGGAGTTATCCTGTCGAACGCTACGATCATCGACAAGGCAATGACGATTTCACCCAGGCCGGCAACCTCTTCCGGCTGCTCGCTCCCGACGCCCAGGATAGGCTCGTCCACAACGTTGTGATGAGCATAAAGGACGTTCCTCGGGAGATCCAGATTCGTCAGATCCAGCATTTCCTGAAAGCGGACGAAAGATACGGCCGCGGAATCGCCGAGAGCCTCGGTTATGAGGGCAAGGCGATCTTGGAACTTGAAGTTCTCGCCGGCGCTCCGAAATGAGCGTGGCCCACGCTTCTCGTCACCCTGGCTGCTCTATGCAGGTGAGTCGCTCGCGTTTTTGAAAAGCAGAATCAGCGGAGTCA
>Ga0335074_10017604_pt1 | contig 10080 bp, 12 predicted proteins | sample Lox_Sample_23_FD_206715 | JGI IMG/M metagenome (GOLD analysis project Ga0335074, IMG submission 206715) | Soil microbial communities from Loxahatchee National Wildlife Refuge, Florida, United States - Lox_Sample_2.3 | ecosystem: Environmental > Terrestrial > Soil > Wetlands | place: USA...
TCGGCGGAGCGATGGGTATTTGGCGCGGTCGGACGGTGGTGGCTCCTGGGCCGCAAGGCCCCCTTCGCGGCGTGAGGCGAACACAACCGTCGCGTCGCGAAGGCCCCTGCTTCATCGCACCGCTCCACGAGAAGCACAGAAGGGACGCGCGAGGGTTCTCAGTCAACCTCGCGGGCTCCCCAAGAATCAAATAGATGGTCCCGCTCGCGCGCGGGGCATGTATTACCTCGATCACCGTCGCGACGTCGTCCGGATCCCGCCCGAGCGCCTCGGCCCCGAGCTCGGCGGCGTGCTCACCGAGCTCGCCCAGCAGCAGTTCGAGGGGAAGCTCGTGGACGGCCAGAGCCTCGCCGTCACGATCCGCGAGGTCAAGTCGATCGGCGAGGGCCACATCATCCACGGCGACGGCGGGGTCTACCAGGAGGTCGAGTACGAGGCGCTCCTGTTCCGGCCCGAGATCCAGGAGGTCGTCGAAGGCTCGGTGGTCGAGATCCGGAAGTTCGGCGCCTTCGTTCGGTTCGGGCCGCTCGACGGCCTCCTCCACGTCTCGCAGATCATGGACGACCGGGTGAACATCGACGAGCACAACCAGCGCCTCGTCGGCATCGAGTCCAAGAAGGACCTCAAGGTCGGCTACAAGGTGCGGGCGCGCGTCGTCTCGCTCTCCCTCTCCGAGATCTCGCCGCGCGACAGCCGGATCGGGCTCACGATGCGCCAGCCCGCGCTCGGGCGGCTCGAGTGGATCGCGGACGCGCACAAGAAGACCGACGACAAGGGCGCGCGCAAGGCGACGGGCCCGTCCGCCGGCAAGCGCGGCGCCCCCGCGCGGGCCGCCGAGAAAGGGGCGCCCGCGGCGAGCTAGGCAGGCGTTCCGATGATCAACCTCAAGGCGTGCAAGAACTGCAACACGATCACCGACCAGCCGAAATGCCCCCGCTGCGGCGGCGAAGTCTCCCGCGAGTGGCAGGGGTACCTCGTGGTGATCGACCCCGAGAAGTCGGAGATCGCCCGGAAGATGGGGATCCATGCCGCGGGCCGGTACGCGCTCCGCGTCAAGTGACGGGCGCGCCTGGGCGGTCCCGGAGTCGCTGCGGGGGACTCTCGCGGAGCGGTACGGCCCGGTCTACGCGGGATCTGAGGCGGACCGCCGGCTCGTCGCCCTCCAGCTGTTCGCCACCTGCGGCGACCGGGTCACCGCCCGCGCGATCGAGCTCGACCACCTTCCCCTGGTGGGGATCGTGGACTACAAGACCCGCCGGCACGAGCGCGTCGATCCGCGGCGCTTCCGCCCCCTCGCGGCGCGCCGGACCGTGAAGGTCGTGAATCCGCCCGGGCTGCTCACCGAGGCGCTCCGCACCGCCGTGAAGCAGCTCGTGCGGGACGGCGGAGGCCTCATCGAGGTCGACGGCGAGGAGGATCTCGGGTCGCTCGCGCTCGTGGAGTCGATGCCCGCCGGGGCGACCGTTATATACGGTATCCCGGGTGAGGGGGCCTCCTTCGTCCGCGTCGACACGGCCGCGAAGGACCACGTCCGACACCTGATCGCGCAGATGGAGTTGCGGAGAGACGGCCATGGAGATTAAGATCCTCGAGGAGCGGCCGAACCCGCTCATGCACCGCCACGAGTACCGCTTCGAGATCGCGCACGCGACCTCGGCGACGCCGAGCCGCGACGCCGTGCGCGGCGAGCTGTCGAAGCTCGTGAAGGCGCCGAAGGACCGCGTGATCATCGAGCGGATGCGCGCCCGGTACGGGACCGCCGTCACGCGCGGCGACGCGCTCGTCTACGACTCCGCGGAGGCCGCGAAGGCGACGAGCCGCGCCCACATCCTCGTCCGGAACGGGCTCAAGGAGCGCGCCGCCAAGCCCGGCGCGAGCGCCCCCGCGCCGGCCGCCGCACCGGCGGCCGAGGCGCCCACGCCCGCGGCCCCCTCGGACGCCCCGGCGGCCGAGACGAAGGAGTGAGCTCGCGTGGCCAAGGCGCGGGTCGGGCTGTACGACGTGAAGGGCGAGACCCTCACGCGGACCCACAAGAGCTGCCCCAAGTGCGGCCCGGGCACGTTCCTCGCGGAGCACGCCGACCGCCGCGCGTGCGGCCGCTGCGGCTACTCGGAATCGAAGGCGCCGCCCGCCCCCAAGGGGAAGGCGAAGCCGGCGTAGGGCCCCCGATTCACCGGGCGGTGTAACCGCCGTCCACCACGAGCTCCGCGCCCGTCACGAACGAGGCGTCGTCGGAGAGCAGGAAGGCGATCGCGCCGGCGATCTCGTCGGCGCGACCGAGCCGCCCGAGCGGATGGAGCGCCGCGAGCGCGGCGTACGTCGCCCGGCGGTCCCCGGTCGCGTCGGCGAACCCTTCGACCATCGGGGTGTCGATGAAGCCCGGGTGCACGGAGTTGACCCGGATCCCGTACGGCGCGTAGAGCAGCGCGTCGTTCTTCGCCATGAGGCGGACCGCGCCCTTGGAGGCGTGGTACGGCGGCACGTCGCCGGCCCCGACGAGCCCGTAGATCGACGAGAGGTTGACGATCGAGCCGGCCTTCTGCGCCATCATGTCGGGGAGCGCGTGCTTCGTGCAGAAGAAGACCCCCTTCACGTTGACCGCCTGGAGCCGGTCCCAGTCCGCTTCCTCGACGAGGTGCGTCGGCACGTTGACGCCGGCGATGCCGGCGTTGTTGACGAGCCCAAAGATCGGGCCGAGGTCGTGGGCGACCGCCCGCATCGTCGCGCGCACGTCGGCCTCTCGGCTCACGTCGAGCCGGTAGGCGCGGGCCGTCGCGCCGCGCCCGGTCAGCTCCGCCGCGAGGGCCTGCCCGGGGGCCTCCGCGATATCGGCGATCGCGACCCGGGCCCCCTCGGCCGCGAGCCGGCGCGCCGTCGCGGCGCCGATGCCCATCGACGCTCCCGTCACCACCACCACCTTCCCGTCGAGTCCGCGCATCGCCGCCGACCTCGCGGGAACGAGCGGGGGCGCCCATATGAGTCGGCCGTGAAACCGGTTCGACGGGCCGCGCGCTCAGACGATCGGCACGTAGCGGAGCCGGCCGTCCGGCCCGGACCAGTCGAGGAGGTGGGCCGGCGTGCGGGGTCGGAGGCCGAACACCGCCGGGTGCGTGTGCACCCAGCGGAGGCGCAGGTGCAGGTCCGCCGACGGGAGCAGCGCCTGGGTGTACGGGTCGTCGACCCGTCCGAAGCCGATCCCGTGGAACCGCGGGAGGGCCGCGTACGCGCCGGCGATGAGCGGGAGCGTGGCGGACTCGTACGTCGCGCCGCTCACGCTCGCGAGCGCGTGGAGGCCGTCGAGCGACACGACGAGCAGCGACGGCCGGCCGACCGGCGTCTGCCCGAGGAACTGGTACGCGTCCTGGAAGATCGGGGCCACGGGCGGCGCGTCGGCGGTCCGGGTGTCCTTCCCGCCGCCGGTGGCGCGTCGGATGGGCAGGAGGACCGGGTGCGCGTGGGCCAGGGCGGGGTCGTGGCCGCTCGCCGAGAGGATCCGCAATCCGGAGTTCAGGGGGGGATCCGGGACAAACTGCCCGAGCGCGTTCACGAGGAGCGCGGGCGGGGTTGCCCCCGGCGGGATCCATACGACCCGGCCTCCGTCCCGGACCGTCGCGGCGACGATCGGGAAGGCCATCACCTCGAAGAGCCGGTCGGGGACCCCGTCCGTGAGCTCGATGCCGGTGAGCCCCTGGGGCCGAAGCCACCCGAACGCCCGGGCGAACTCGCTGGTGCCCGGCCAGATCATCGACTCGGCCGCCGAGGGGGTGTCGTCCGGGGGCCCGAACGGCGGCACCGCGCCCGCCCCCCGGTCGGGCGGCGTGTAGAAGCGCCCGTGCTCGAGCGTGTACGGGCGGCGTGGGGCCAGCGGGGCGTGGCCGCGCAGCTTGATCACGTGCGCGACCCGCACCCGAGCTCCGTCGATCTCCTCCGATTCGAACGCGACGATCCCGTCGGCCTCCGATTCGAACTGGTCGTCCGGGGTCCCGGCGATCGCGATCAGCATGTGGAGGGGCACGTGCTGCATCTGCTCCCGGAGGGCCCGGGCGGTGGACGCGAGCTCCGTGACCGCGACCTCGCCGGAGGTGGTGCGGCGGAACTCCTCCTCGCTGCCCCGGTCCCAGGAGTCGACCACGAGGCATCCGCCCCCCGAAGCGAGCACGCGTTCGAAGGTCGCCTGCAACGGAGCCGGCGTACCCCCGCCGCCGCGGGCCCCCACGGGGGCGAACGGGATCGGGACGCCGCTCGCGAACTCGGCGCCGGGCGGGGCGCCCCGGCCCCGCTCCATGAGCAGGAGCGAGATGTCGAACGAGGTCGGGTCCATCACCCCGCCGACCGGCGGGGACGGGAGGGCGCGATACGCGACGAACACCGTTTCGCCGGTGAGCTCGGAAGCGACCGCCCGCAGCAGGGAGCTCTTCCCCGCGCCCGGAGCGCCCTTCACGAGCAGGACGCGCGGCGTGGGCCCGGCCAGGAATCGGGCGAGCTCGGCCACGAAGTCGGCGGCCGCGGGCGGTCGGCGGACCGTGACGTTCGCGCCGCCCTCGGGCATCTCCCGGCGCGGGAGGTCGTTCGGACAGATGACGGTTGTTGCGCCGGCGCGAGCTCCCCACCTCGGGGACGGGGCACATCCCCCCCGGGCCGATGGGCTTTAAACTCCGACCTCGCATCGGGCCGCGGCGGGGCGCGGGGGCGCGACGGCGCCTCCGAACCTCCCGATGGGCCCGTAGTATAGCTTGGACATCACGGAGGCCTCCGGAGCCTCAAACCCGGGTTCGAATCCCGGCGGGCCCGTGGCACTCGTCGTCGTGATGGGGTGCCCGGCGCATCGGGCCGGGGCACGTTCGGGAGCGCGAGAAGAGGAGAGCCGGCACTACGTCCGCCGCATCGAACGGGACCGCCGCCCGACCCGGTACGTCAGGTGAGTCACTCCGGGAGCTTCGATCGCGCGGACTTGCCGGAGCCGGACCTTGGAGAGCAACTCGGAGTCGAAAAGCCGCACCCCCTCGCCGAGGAATACGGGAACGAGGTGGATCGTGAATTGGTCCACGAGTCCGGCCGCGAGGTACTGCTTTGCGACCCCCGCGCCACCGGAGATAGCAACGTCCTTTCCCTCGGCCGTTCTCTCCGCCAAACGTCGGGCCGCGGCGAGACCCTCCGTCACAAAGTGAAAGGTGGTTCCCCCTTGGCAAACCAAGGGCTTGCGCCGATAGTGCGTGAGCACGAAAACCGGGAGGTGGAAGGGCGGGTCCTCGCCCCACCACCCACCCCAGGCGGGAGTCCCCCACGGTCCCGGCCCGCCACCGAACATATTGCGTCCCATGATGACGGCGCCGACGTTTTGGTCACTCCGGAGGAACACCCGGGTGCTCGCGTTCGTGACCCCACCGCGCAGGCCGGCCTCCTTGCGCCATGCCGCCAGCGCGCGCATCCATTCGTGCAGAAGCTCCCCACGGATGCCCAAGGGGTGCCCGGGGCCCTGGCCTCGGCCCGCAACGAACCCGTCCAATGACATGGAGACGCCGTAGGTGATCATGTTCGTGCGTAGGCTCGCGCGTCGACTCGGGGCTGGCGCCCTCGAGCGGTTCCGCGGGTTTCGACCCGCGTCCCGGACTCGGAGGATCCGAACGATGGCTCCTTGGGCCGTTCTACGCGACGGGGGCTGTCGAGAGTCCTCGGCCACCCGAGCGTCAGCTGGTCGGCGCCGCCGGTTCTCTCCACTATGTTCTCGATCATCCGTTATCCCTTGCCGGACGACCCCTCCGAGAGGAGCGCATCGAGCCGGCGGAAGAGGGAGCGGACCCCGTTCTGGATGCCGGCGGCCGTGAGACGGCTCGGGTCGGCGGGCGAAGGGAATTTGGTCCGCAGGGTGACCCGGGTGCCCCCGGGCACCGCCTCGAACTGGATCGACTCGACGACCGTGAGTCCTGCGAACTCTCCGAACTCGAGCGTCCGTACGAGCAGGGACCCCGGCACGATCTCTCGATACGCTCCCGTGCGGTGCATCACCTCCCCGTCCGCGCCGACCAAACGGATCTGGTACCGGCCGCCGACGCGCACGTCCATCGCGTCGACGACCGTTCGCCATCCGGCGGGCCCCCACCACCGGGCCAGTAGCTCCGGGGTCACGAACGCCGCGTAGGCACGGGCGCAGGAAACCGGGAAGACGCGAACGGCGATGATCTCGGTATCGGTGGGAAGCGAGATCGCCGCCAGCTCGCCCGGCGTCCCCGCGGCGCCGGACCCGGCTTCGCTCACGGGAACCTCCGTCGGGTCGGGGGTGCGGCCGCTCCCGACCTCGGCGCTCCACCGAGGACCCGCTCCAACCGGTCGAAGCTATCGTCCCACATCGCCCGGTACTGGGCGAGCCAACCGAATGCGTCGGCCAGCGGTCGGACGTTGAGATGCCGCGTCCGGTACCGCCAGTCGCGTGTCACCGCTACGAGTCCGGCATCCTCCAGACGCTTGAGGTGACGCGAGATCGTCGGGAGACTCACGTTGTACGGCGCAGCGAGATCCTCCACGCCGGCGTCCCGGACGGCGAGCCGGGCCAGAATGTCCCGCCGGATCGGATGCGATAGCGCGCCGAAAATCGCGTCATAGTCTGCCGCGGGGACGGGGGCCATCGGACCCTCCAGAGCGGCCGGGTATTATTTAGCATTTTGGCTAAATGATGCACACCCCGCGGTCTCAGGAAGTTGTGACGTGCCCGGCTAAAGGAGTCCCCGTCGATCGCGAAGGATCCCGAACCGCCTTCGGATGAATCACGGTAGCAGAGCTCCAATTCAGATGAGGCGAAAGTCGGAGAGCCTCTTGGAAGTGGTCCGCGGCTTCCGGAGACCAAGGCCGGGTTCGAATCCCGGCGGGCCCGTCCGAGGGCGCGGGGGCGAAGTGCCGTCCCGTGCGCGGTTCGAGCCGAGCGTCCGGGGGCACCCGGCGTACGAACCTCACGAGCGCTTTTTCTTGGGGACCGAAGGGGCGGCGGACGTCGACCGGACCTTCTCGAGCCATTTCGAGATTATCGCAAGGAGGTACTCGCCCCCCGAAGGGGCGATCAACAGCTCGAAATCGGTCACGACCCGCCGCGCGGTCCCGTCGTCGCTCATCTCCGGCACGACGCTCCCGACTCCGATGCGAAGAAGTCCCCCTTCCGTGCCCGCGCAGAAGCTCTCGCCGTACACTTGTCGAAACTGGGGGTGAAGACCGTACGGTGGCGCTTCGCGGAGCTTTTGCGGAGGGTCCGGCATGATGGGACAGTCCCTCTCCCGCTTAATGAGCCGTTCGCCGGACTCTCCGAGGAGCCAGTCCCTCTGATAGCCTTCGATCCAGTACCGGGGGCACTATCCGGTTCGCCCGTCGCACTCAGCACCGCGCTCGCGAGCGCGGGGCCCACGGCTGTCCCGAGCGACCGACGGTCCCTCGGTGAGCTATCCGTGAGGATCATCGACACACCCCACGGGTCCGCCTACCGTCAGAGATTGACCCGCGGACGCGCGTCGAAAGTACTGAGCTGACCTACGAGCAGTTTCGTCAGAGAGGCTGGTAATCAAGTCACCCAGGGAAGTGGCCTCTTATCCGATAACGCATGAATCACCGTATCGCTTCATGTTACAAAAGACCCTGCGGACCAATCCGACCGCCTACGAGCGTCGGCGAAGCGACTCGCGGAGCGCCGATGACCAAAATCTCAGTCTGCTGCATGGAATCCCGACCGTCCACCTTGATGGCTCCTGCACGGGCGCAGTACGTCCCCTCGCGCCCCGGTGTCACCGATCGACGCGGGGATTGAACGGGGGGGGGGGGGCCGCCATCGACCCGATCATGTGGCGTCCATCTTCTGCGGAGGCGAACTGGGCGACGCCGGGCCCGGGGGCTTCGGCCGCTGCCAGAGGTACACGGCGAGCATGACAGCGATCACCGCGAGGAGGACGATCCCGATCGCGAGGTAGGGCCCCACGCCGCTCGTGAGAGGGACCGGAGGGGGAGGCGACGACGACGTCGGGCTCGTTACGGTCACGTTGATCGATGCGTTCGCGCGGAAGCCGAGCGCGTCGTTCACGCTCACGCGGACCATGTAGAGGCCGGCGGTGGCGTACGCGTGCGACGGCACCGCCTCTGTACTCGACGCACCGTCGCCGAACGTCCAGGCGAAAGAGTACGGGCCCTCGCCTCCCCAGGTCACCCCGGCGAAGCCCGCGGGGCTCCCGACCAGGGGAGTGTTGGGCACGACCACGATCGAAACGGTCAGGGCCGGGACGACCTCGACGAAAACCGACGCCGTGCGGCTCTCCCCGGCGAGACTCGTCGCGGTCAGGGTGACGACGTAGACTCCGGGATGTGAGTAGGAGTGCGAGAGGTTGGCCAGCGCGCTCGTCGTGCCATCCCCGAGGCTCCAGGAGATCGCGTTCGGCGCGAGGCCGAATGAGACGGAACCCGCGAAGCGGACCGCTTCGCCGACCTGGGCGACCGCGGCAGAGGCGTTGATCGCCACGAGAGGGGTCGCTGTGAACGCCCAAAGGTAGTCGGCCCCGTACGGGTTTGTTGCAGCCGTCCCGTACGAGAGGATCGTACCGTCGGCCGGTACGAACGCGGTCGCCCCCTGGAGCTCGCCCGGCATCGCCGAGCCGGAGCTCACGAGGGAAGTGACGTTCGTCCAGGAGCCGTTCGCGAACTCCCAGGTCTGGGGCTGGGAGTACGGGCCACCGCCACCGGAAAGAAGCCACCCACCGAACACGAAAGTGCCGGCGACCGCGGGGACGTACTCTCCTCCGCCGTAATCGAACGCCGGCGGTTGGAGGGCGAGCGTGCCGGTCAGGTTCTGCCACCGGCTGTTCACGAACTCGTACGTCGACGGATGGACCGAGGTCGGGCCCCACTCCGCGCCTCCGAAGAGCAGCGCCCCCACTCCGGGGAGGTTCGTGAGGATCGCCCCCCCGACCACGGGGGGCAGTGCGGGGGACTGGGCCGACGTGATATTGAGCCAAATGCCGTCCTCGAACACCCAGGTGTCCGCATCCCAGCCGCCGGCGCTTCGGCCCCCGAACAGCACCAGCTCACGGTCGGTGGTGTCGTTGGTGAACGCCGCCCACGCCCGTGGGCTCGGGGCCCGGTGGGACGACGCCGTCAGATTCGACCACGTGCCGTTCGCAAAGAGGTACGTGAAATTCGTGTACGCCCCCGCCTGGTCGATGCCCCCGAACAGCACGACCCCGTTGGAGCCGGGGAAGTAGGCGAGGCTGTCTCCGTAGACCGCCGGAGGGGCGAACGCCAGCGAGCCGGTGAGGTTCGTCCAGACGCCGGCGGCGTAGGTCCAGGTCTGATTCTGCGCGACAGCGCTCGATCCCCGGCCGCCGAAGAGGACGACCTCGCTCGCGGCGGCATCGTACGTCATCGAGGCGACCGGCTGTGTCGGGCCGCCGTGGACCTCGGTAGTCACATTCTGCCAGGAGTAGGCCGGGCCGCCGGTGGCCGGCGCGGCCGCATCGCACGCGTAGGTCAGTGCCGCGGCGCTCGAGCACGAAAGGGCGCCCTGCGACGCTGGGCCGTTTCCCCCATGGAGGGATGCGGCGGCGGATTGGATCGGGTTGACGGGGAGAGCGACGGAGCCCGCGTGCGTGGGCAGGGTCGCGCCGGAAAGGCCGGCGAGTAGGACGACGGCCGTCAGGGCTACGACGGCCCAGACGATACGCCGGTGGCCAGCCTGTCGATCGGCCATGATTGCCTCACCGACCTTCCCGGTACAAAAACGCTCGGTGACCCCGGCGCGAAAAGTGTTCCGGCGACGCACGTCGTCCGGCACCACGATTCGGGGGTTCCACCGGCCACGCCCACGCGGCGCGGTCGCCGGCTGCCCCGCCCCTCGAGAATGAACCGAGTGTATGGGTATCGGGGCCTCGGCGCGGGTTCGAATCCCGGCGGGCCCGTCCCGTCACAGAAAATGCCCGTGTTGGTCCAAGTCCGCCCCCTTGCCCGCTTCTGCACAGGGACCTCGACAGGCTGAACTCGGACTACGCCGAACGGCTCCGCTCTACCTACCTCCGTCCCCCGGAGCCCGGGCCGGCCATCATGGCCGGCCCAACCCAT
>Ga0335074_10017605_pt1 | contig 10080 bp, 7 predicted proteins | sample Lox_Sample_23_FD_206715 | JGI IMG/M metagenome (GOLD analysis project Ga0335074, IMG submission 206715) | Soil microbial communities from Loxahatchee National Wildlife Refuge, Florida, United States - Lox_Sample_2.3 | ecosystem: Environmental > Terrestrial > Soil > Wetlands | place: USA: Florida...
TGCTCATCCTGAGGATAGCTCTCCTTCAGCGCCACACTCGCCGTCAGCGGATAGGTCTGGCGCGCGAGTTCCGCATACTCTGGAAGAGGAAGGCAGCGATGTAGATGCAGATGCAGAAGAAACGGCCGACGAGGGTGTGCCGCCTCATGTCTCACGATTTAGACGTAAGCGTCGTAGCCATCGCCCTCAGGAGAATGGTTCGGAGACGACTCCAACAACGCCAAAGTCTCGTGCCCTATTCGGCGATTCCCCTTCTTTGGTTGGCAGTCGCTTGCCATTTGCGCTGTCGAGACGGGCTACTATGCCGGACGAGATTGTGGATAGTCGTGGCGGATTATCGGAAGGCGAAGGGCGTGATCGCCTGAGGAAACAAATTGCATGGAGGCGGGGAAGTTCATGGGTTGGGGCTAGTCGTGGCTACAGCTTTAGTGGTGTTGCTGATGGTGATGGTACTCCTGTCCGAAAGATGGGAAACTTAAGACGTGCCATGACTGGATTGACTGGTGGAGGCTCTGATGGCGAAGCCCAAACGAAGCGACCCTTCTTAAGTGCTGGGAGGACCGCAACTTTTGGAGCACATGGATGGAAGACGCTCAAGCACGGTTTCAAATTACTCGGGCAAAGGAAGGAAGAGCACAAGATTGATTATCTCAAGTCTGCCGAACTGATGGCTGAACTACGTGCTGGCGCCCCTGCCGCACTTATGTTAGCCAGTATGATCCAGAGAGATGAGCATGGCAACAAACGAATTCCTGTCCTACTAGAGCAGCTGAAGCTGAAAATCACCGATAGCAGGACGCTTGATGACAAGGAAGATGAAACCGAAAGGCATTTGGTGTTCCGCATCGAACTTGAATATGGCAATGGCCTCAACCGCATGAAGTGGGTTATTAACCGATCATTACGAGATTTCATCAATCTTCACCTTCGATATAAACTTCAAACCAGCAGTGATAAATACATCCAGCTACGAACCGATATCGCCTCAAGGCCAAAGCAGCCGCGATTCCCAAAGTCGGCCTTTCCCTATCTAAGAGGCGTTCGTGGGCTAGGTGAAAGTGAAGAGGATGAGGCGGATGCCCTTCGTGTGGAAGATACTGTTGGAGAAGCAACACACAGCGAAACAGAGCGACCAGCCAGACGGAAGAAGCGTCAGCCTTCCTTGGGATATATTGGACGGAAAGGGAGCACTGCAGGATTGGATCCATCATCGGCTTCTGTTGGCCCAGGAGGAGAAGCTCTAGCCGCCAAGAAGGCCTACAATGAGAGGCAAAGGAAGAAACTTGAACAATATCTGCAGGAGATGATACGTTGGCTCATTTTTCGGGCGGACAGCAACCGCCTTTGCAAGTTCCTGGAGCTCTCCGCTTTAGGTGTGAGATTGGCAGCTGAGGGTAGCTACCATGGTAAAGAAGGCTACCTTGTCATTCAAACATCAAAAGGCTTGGACTTCCGAAGAATACTCACACCTAAGGCGATCTTTGCCAGACACAGTCCGAAGTGGTTCCTCGTGCGACACAGCTACATTGTCTGTGTGGATTCGCCGGAGAACATGCATATATATGATGTGTTCCTGCTAGATCCTAAGTTCACCGTTCAGACGAAACGGAAAAAGCTTAAGGACTCGGCAGCAGAGGATACCGCAAATCCGCCTAAGCGGTCTGCTGCACGTCCTCAACATCATCGACTAAAGTTGCAGAACTCTGAACGCAAGATAACGCTGCTTGCTAAAAATGAACGGCAGTTGAGACAGTTCGAGGAATCTATCAACTACATCGTGAAATCCTCAGAATGGTCGAAACCAAACCGATTTGACAGTTTTGCTCCAATACGGACGGGAGTATACGCACAATGGCTTGTAGACGGACGAGACTATATGTGGAATGTGTCTCGTGCTATTAATATGGCGAAGGACGTTATTTACATTCATGACTGGTGGCTCAGTCCACAATTATACATGAGGCGGCCAGCTGCTATCAGCCAAAAGTGGCGACTAGATCGTTTGCTTAGGAAGAAAGCACGCGAGGGTGTCAAAGTGTTCATCATTATCTACAGAAATGTAGAAGCCGCCGTGCCCATTGACTCTGAGTATACTAAGTTTTCGATGCTTGATTTACACCCAAACATCTTTGTACAAAGATCGCCCAATCAATTCAAGAAGAACCAATTTTTCTTCGCACACCACGAAAAGATTTGCATAGTCGACCATACAGTCGCGTTTGTTGGCGGTATCGACCTTTGTTTTGGCCGTTGGGACACACCTCAACATTCCGTCTGTGACGACAAGCCCACCGGCTTTGAACCATCTGATGAACCAAAAGATGCAGATCATTGCCAATTATGGCCAGGGAAGGATTATTCGAATCCTCGCGTTCAAGATTTCTACCAACTCAATGAACCATATGCAGAAATGTACGACCGATCCAAGACTCCAAGGATGCCATGGCACGACATTTCAATGCAAGTCGTTGGTCAGCCTGCAAGGGATCTGACTAGGCACTTTGTACAACGTTGGAATTACGTTTTGCGAGGTCGGAAACCAACACGACCGACGCCATTCCTGTTACCTCCCCCCGACTATGTTCCTGCAGACCTTGAGACACTTGGTCTAACTGGCACTTGCGAAGTGCAGATCTTGCGCTCAGCATGCAACTGGTCTCTGGGACTGGAAGAGACAGAGCACAGCATCATGAACGCATACTGCAAGATGATTGAGGAGTCGGAGCACTTCGTCTATATAGAAAATCAATTCTTCATCACAAGTTGTGAGACGATGAATGTCAAAATTGTCAATAAAATTGGTGACGCTCTTGTTGAGCGTGCAATGAGAGCCTACAACAACAACGAGAGCTGGCGCTGCATAATCCTTATTCCGCTCATGCCTGGGTTCCAGAACACGGTCGATGCGCCTGACGGGACAAGCGTTCGATTAATCATGCAATGCCAATTCCGAAGTATCTGCCGCGGTGAGGGATCAATATTTGGACGACTACGAAGTGAAGGCATAGAACCAGAGGACTATATCTCCTTTTATAGCCTGAGATCTTGGGGCAAGATCGGCCCAAGGAAAATGCTTGTAACTGAACAGCTCTACATTCATGCAAAAGTAATCATTGTTGATGATCGGGTAGCCTTGATTGGCTCGGCCAACATCAACGAGCGGTCCATGCTAGGTTCAAGGGATTCTGAATGTGCCGCAGTTGTGAGAGATACCGACATGCTCTATTCTATCATGGACGGTGAGCCTTACCTCGTTGGACGCTTTGCGCATACGTTGCGGATGCGGCTAATGAGAGAACATCTTGGCCTTGATGTCGATGAGATCATGGAAGAGGAAAGGAGTGCTGAATTAGATCGCGAGGAAACCGAGTTTGAAGCTAAGATGAATGACGTCTATGATGATGGCATGGACGCTGATGGGGAATCACCTGTGGCGGATCACGTCCACCTGAATGTCCAAGGAAAATCGCAAGCTGAACGCCTTGCCACACAGGATCGCCTGAGAAGCTTCAACCACGACGTTGACTGGGAGGAGGGCGACAACCCGAACCTCAAATCAGATAAGATTGGTGTCACCTCAGACAAGAGAGTCACAGGCAACCGGAAGCATGCTGCAGAAGTCGATGGAGAAGGGCGAGATCGCTGGAAAGAAGCTGAGGCGAGCGGCGTTGTTCGCGGTAGAGATTCTGTCATCGTTGATGGCTTTCGCGAGGTACTGGTTACTAATATTGCCGCTGAAGGAAAGGGCACGCTTGATAACCCACAGAAGCCGCATGAACGCGTTTCTTCTCCCCGTTCTGAGGAAGTGTCGCCAGGTGTGAATAATGCAGGCCTTCCGCCCATGCCGCAATTTCCCCGGAAAAATACAGAGCAGCTTGGGCTTCCGCAACTCTCACAACTTCCTGCGCTACCACCGCTGGATGATACTGATATTGGAGGGCCTCCAGCCAAGAAAGGCACCAGTGGCCAAGCATTCGACCCTAACAATCCACTCATAGCTGATATAAAGCTGGCAGCTATAGACAAAGACTGTATGAAAGATCCTCTAAACGACTCGTTCTTTGAAGACACTTGGCGCCTTGTTGCAGAAAACAACACAAAAATCTTTCGCCAGGTTTTCAGATGCAATCCAGATAATGAAGTCATCAATTGGCATGATTATACTGAATTCGAAGCATACATTGAGCGATTCAACCAAGCGCAAGGCAATGCAAAGAGTCAAACACGCGATGCGGAGGAAACTAAGGGCAAAGGCGGTCCTCTTGGTGCAAGCTCTGCAATTCCTCAGCTAGGCCCTGTAAGCGTCGGCTTAACTCGCTTGTCCGAAAAAGCTGCAGCACAGGGACATTCATGTGGAGAGCACTCAATAGGTGCGGTAGCGGACTGGGCTAGCAATGCCCAGGCCGAGAACGCAGCGCATGATGATCCCACAGATGTCCAAGGAAACGTTGGGCGTCCCTCAAATCTCTCGAATGAGAAAGGAGCGTTGAACCGCGACTCACATGACGTTTCTTCCCCTGGCTTAGCTACGGGAGACAATCCGCTCCCTGCCGATGAACAAGACGTTACTCGTAACAGTAACTCAAGCGTGGGCGTCGAAAATGTAACAGAGAAGCTCGGTAATCAGCAAACAACGATTTCGACCGTAGCAGAGAAGGTGAATACCAATGGTACGGGCAACGCTCCAGCTAATCAGGGACCCGTAAAGCGTCGTCGACGTGCCACTACCAAGAGCAGGAAAGGCTTCTCGGCAAGCGACGACCTTATGAGCAGGGAAGATGCCGAGTTACTTTTGAGTATGGTGCAAGGTTCTCTCGTGTCATTCCCGTATGACTGGCTGAAGGCCGAGGAGCACAATTCAAATTGGCTATATCAGGTTGATCAAGTCGCGCCATTGCAAATATAGTAAGTTTGATAAACTCCCACTCCTTGCGCATCTACTGACGATTTCGGTAGTGACTAATTGCATATTGAGAGCTATTAAGTGATGTATATTGATTTTCTTTCTCCTTTGTAATTAAAGGCACTATACATATGGCATCAGCTAGCATTTAGTGGCGTTTGCAATCGGCGTCAAAGGGGAAGATCCAAAACTATGGTTATCATTGTCTTATTGTACCTTTATACTCTTTCGCTCACCCAGATAGCGCTTCTACATCCAGCCCTTATGACATTCGTCAGCAGAGCATGTGGCACAGCCTCTTTAGCATCATTTTCCACCGCATGATCCAAGTGCTCCAACTCCTCATCCCTGATCCTCCTTATCGTGCTCACCAGCTCCTTCAGCTCGCCCCTCACCTCTTCCCCATTCGCCTCCATCTGGCGAACCATATCTAGCAATATCCGTACCTGGCCGTTATAATGGTCCCCAATCTCCGTCTCCACCGCTTCTGTACACGCCATTGCGGCCTCCCGCCCGAGTATCGCGGTTCCCCAGCCCAGTGCTGAAGCCATGACTGACCATATTGGGTACATAACCGTTGGTCGGACGCGGTGCTTTGCCAGCAGCGCGTTGAAGGTCTTGAAGTGTCCGGCTTCTTGGTCGTGCATGTGCTTCATTAGGGGTCGGAGGTGTGGATGTGAAGCTACGATGGGTGGTGTTTGTGAGGCGTAGATGAGGGTTGCGGCTAGCTCCCCGGCTTGGTTGACTCGTAGCTGGGAATTGGATTTCTGTCAGTACTCTGTTTTCAATGCTAGACTTGGCTGGAGTTTTGGTACTTACGGCGCTGGCTAGGAAGTCCCGCTGTGCTTTTGTCAATGGCTTTTTGACGGGTGCTGCGTTGGTTGCCGCTTCTTGGCCGGCTTTTAGGGTCCGAGATGGATTGGGTGTTGCCTCATTGTCTGAGTTATGGCTCGTTGTCGAACCTGCTGATGAGGCTTTTCGTGATCCAGATATGTATCGAATTGGCCGTGTACTTCGAGCAAGACTTGGTACTAGGAAGTCGAGCACTGGGAAACGACATTGAGTAAGTCGCTTTGGAAAAGACATTGTAACTCTTAGAGAGCCCTCCATACAATAAGAAAGACAAAGCACACCGGCTAGTCTCTCATAGATTCTATAAACTCCTTACACTCAACGAAGATGTCGTAGAGGTCTGGCATTGACAACTTCGTTGATGCTCTTATTGTCGTTCATGAGGAAACGGCTGAAATGGCGCTAGTAGGGTTTAGCGGAAGTATGTTGAGCCGCGCCGAAGAGTTGACCAATGAAGAACGGTAAGAAGCCAAACTTCCGTTCCCGTTCAACGACAACTCCAAGGTCGTATCTTACTTTCCTCCTTTCAGAACTTCAACATAATTCAAAACTTTACGGACTTAGGAAAGCTTATCGCAAACCCGCATTATTATCTCCTTTGATTCGCGAAGCAACATCTCATAATTCATTGATCTCCATACTCACCTTCGAGTCGCATTCACTTCGGGAAGTGAGGTGCATGAAAGCTCGCCCGAAGCAACTTCAGCCTCGCTGACAACTTTTGCGACTGGAACATCCTGCTCCACACTTCTTCCTTAAATTATTCTAAGCCTCTACAATATGGCGGATATTGACGAGGAGCTCCTGCTCCTTGCAGGTGAGGCTTCGTCAGAGGAGGACGATGCGCCTATGAACATCAGTAGGGACACTTCAGTCTCACCAAATGACCGAAAGAGCGAACCCTCTAAATCAACTACTTCCAGAAAATCTACTGGCAAAAAGGCTGGTAGACGGGGCAATCGGGATGATTCTGAAGAAGAAGGAGAAGCGTAAGTGTTTTTGAAACTCACTTCACAAGCAACCGCTACGCAGAGTTCGAGAATTCATTTCAAGACGTCAGTTGAAATATCTATAATCGGCGTTAACTTTCCATCAGTTCATCTGGACATTCATCTCCCAACTCATTACAGTCCGCACCAATGGACGAATCCGATTCAGACTCCGACACCTCACCCGCCGCCTTGTACGATGAGGCCGACCGTTTCCCAATTGAGGGAAAGTTCATGAGCCAAGCTGATAAAGCCGAGATCATGGCTCTACCCGAGATCAAGCGCGAAGAGATTCTCGCCGAGCGCGCTCAACAGGTCGAGCGCGATCGACAGAATCGAGCGCTTCGTCAGTTGCTGAATGCGCGAGAAGCCGGAAATAAAAAGCAGGACAAGAAGCGCAAGGCTGGAACCGCAGATCTTGAAGAATCTCACCGCAAGACTTCACGCCAAAGAACAAAGGTTGGTGGTGGCAGAGTCGGGGAGGCAAGCACCGGCATCGACAATCTGAAGCGTGCCAGAGCTGAGAAGGATGACCGTCAGCGACGTCGCCAAGAAGATAAAGAACGCAACAAAGATCACCGCGGCCCTGCTCAGGAGGATTACTCGGATGCTGATGCCGAAGGTGAGAGTGAGGTTGAATGGGATGAAGGAAAGCCGAAGGCCAAAGCCTCACCATCTCCTGATTACCGTGATGCGCAACCAGCTGACCTGCGTGACGTCGAACGTGTTCGTGTTGGCAGGACGCAATTTGCGTTGGTTTGTTTCTACCCTGGCTTCAATGAGGCCATCACTGGCTGCTTTACCCGCATCAACGTCGGTCCGAATAAGGAGACTGGTGAAAATGTGTATCGTATGGCTGTCATCAAAGGTAAATGATCGCCTGTACTGCAATGAAGTGTATTGCTTACTTTCAGAAGGCTTCACTGAGGGTAAGCCATATGCCATGGAGACTGCGAATGGCAAGCATTTCGCTACAACACAATATTTGCGCGCGGCACATGGCAAGTCTGAGAAGGAGTGGCCTTTCATTAGCTGTTCTAATATGCCATTCACTGAGGTTTGTCCCTGTGGTACCGCGCCGAACCAGGTGATGCTGACATGATCAGGCTGAATGGAATCGTTATAAGCAGACTTGCTTGGTGGAAGGTGTCCCTCTACCAACTAAGCCAAAGCTCAGTAACAAGATCAACGACATTAATGCTCTTGTCAACCGGTCATGGACAGAAGAAGAGCTTCAAGAGAAACTCAACCGCTCCGGAGCCCTGAAGAATAAATACATTCCAATTGAGCGCAATCGCCTCAATAATTTGATTAAGGAGGCAAAAAACACAGGTGATGATCAGCGAGTTGAGCAGTTGCGTGCCGAGCTCGAGGCGCTTGAAGGCCCAGCTCTTGCCTTCAACACGTCTTTGCGCGTTTCACCTAAGAAGCCAACAGGACCCGTTCAAATGAGCCAGCAGGAGCGCCTCGCGATTCTCAACAAGGAGAATCGCCGGAAGAATGTTGAGGAGGTCAGAGAGGCCCAACTCAGGGAGCGAAGACGAGTGGCCGCTACACAAGCTGCCCTTGCTCGTGGAGAGGTCGTCGAGGAGGATCACTCTAGGCGCCACAAGACTATTGCCAAGTTCAAGCATGATGTCTCTGAGATGGGTAGAAGAATGGACAGTGATCGCAGCGGTACAAATACGCCTGCCGCTGGCACGCCAAGTTTGACCCCAAAGAAAGATGTTGCGCCCCTTCCACATATCGCCAGATTACAACAGAGTCAAACTGATAAGAACGGACTTCCCACCTTTCGCAAACCTCTTACTGATGATGATATCATCGGCTCTATCGATTTGGGCATTGAGATTGAGCTTTAGATGAGAATGAAATCTCAAAGCTATGGCCTACACGGGTCGGAGGGAAGTTGGGGGCTGCGGCTTTGTGGAATGATCGGCTTGCCTTACTAATAGCACCTTCTGCCTCATTTATATGAAGCAGGGTCAGAGTAGGTCTTTTACTTAAGGCAATAAGTCTCATTATGATCAATTGCTTTAAAGCCTTATCATAGAAGGTTATGGACTGGATATTCTGCGGTTAAGATCATGAAACCTAGGCTTATGATACCGTGTTGTCAGAAGGTATTAACGGCCATAAGTACTGGATAGAAATGCATCATAAATGACAAGTTGCATGAGAGTATTCACAAGACAAAGAGACAATGAACAAACAACCAATCCTTGGTCGACTTTGTTGTAGCAAATTGTCACGTGAGTTGCATTAAGAAATAAATTAAAAGACATGGGATGAGACGGCAGCCCTGCCAGCACATCAATTCAAAAACGACCTCCAAGAAAACATGATCAGCTGCTATCGAGACATTTCTGCATTTGCTTCGACCTACGATACGGACTGTGTCACAGATTGATCAGAAGGGCGACACCGCGCACTATGTTGTCTGTGCTGGTGTGTTTCTTGCATGGCCGTGACTTAAAAATGTCTTGGGGCGTGGGTGCCATCCGGGATCGACGAAGCTTGAGCATGCCCATCCTCCGGAGGATGGACAACGCATAAACCTCGGTGCAGCGTTCTGCATCTTTTGTCAGGTGGTGATACGATGCTGACACTCTTGATCATTAGCTGAAACGACGAGGTTCTTTCGAGCTCACACTGTGATTCGCGTGCTGCTCACGCGCAACCATCCCAGCATGTTCTGGCCGTTGTACATATCCTGAAACATGGGGTTTTAAGTATCGCCTACCAATCGCAAAGATTCCCGTGTGCCCTTAAGATCTTTTGTGCATGCTTCGATCCTTCGAGATAATCCACGACAGCATTCCGTAAGATACAGCCTAGGTATGTACGTGGTCTCAAAGTATCCTTGTCACAGTCATAGTATGGCGTCACAATGGCAACAAGAAACGAAATTGAACCCGTCTAGCATTTGGAGTTGCAACGGTACATTCTGCGGTTGTCTGGCCCGCATGGCTACAGGCGTACTAGATCATTCAAGCTTTCTTCAGCCTCTATATTGTCAAAAACAGTTACGATTTCCGCAAGCTGGCTAAAGAAGCATCCACTTCTCTGCAATTGTCCGTGCTCAAGGACGATTAGGTTAGATGCTAGCCTTTGCGACAAACGCGCCCTATTCTTGATGCTTCGCGTCAAACGCATTGGTTTCGGCGATAGCTCGCGCGAATTGACTACCCTTTTTCGCAGAGGCCGGCGTCCCCAACCCACTCCCTGTTTTGCGCAACTTAGTGTACAAGAGAGCTATCAAACTTGTATTGCATTACTTTGTGTTCACTTGCACAGCCTCGATTCACTAAAGAGGCCCTCCCTGAAGTTCGGACG
>Ga0335074_10017606_pt1 | contig 10080 bp, 7 predicted proteins | sample Lox_Sample_23_FD_206715 | JGI IMG/M metagenome (GOLD analysis project Ga0335074, IMG submission 206715) | Soil microbial communities from Loxahatchee National Wildlife Refuge, Florida, United States - Lox_Sample_2.3 | ecosystem: Environmental > Terrestrial > Soil > Wetlands | place: USA: Florida...
GTGTTGATGAGCGGGCTCGATTACGAGCGCGTCGTGCTCGCCGCCGGGCCGCTCGGCATCATGCAGGGGTGCCTTGACGTGGTGATCCCCTACATCCACGACCGCCAGCAGTTCGGCCAGCCGATCGGCGAGTTTCAGCTGATCCAGGGCAAAATCGCCGATATGTACACGGCGGCGAACGCCTGCCGCGCCTATGTCTACGCCGTGGCGCGCGCCTGCGACCGCGGCGAGACCACGCGCAAGGACGCCGCCGGCGCGATCCTCTACGCCGCCGAGACCGCGACCAAGATCGCACTGGACGCGGTGCAGATTTTGGGTGGCAACGGCTACATCAACGACTACCCAACCGGCCGCCTCTTGCGTGACGCCAAGCTCTACGAGATCGGCGCCGGCACCAGCGAAATCCGCCGCATGCTGATCGGCCGCGAACTTTTCAACGAAAGCGCTTAGACGCTCCACGGCGAAGCTCGATTGCGGGCGCGCGCCTCCGCTTCAAATTGCCGCTGTCGGGCGCCGTGCTGCCGATCCGAGCGTCCAAAGCCAGCCGCCGCTATCGCCCCAAAGCCGCCGCTCAAGCCGCGGCACCACCGGTCGGCGTGCCCAACCTCAGGCACAGCGGCACTAGTCGTTTTTCACTAACTGGTTTATGGTTAACGAGATTTGCCAGGCGCTGGAACCTTGGGGGATTGCATGCCGGCTGGGAAGAAGTTGCGCCAAGGCTCGCCGTTGGCGTTGCGCTACCGCCTGTTGCTGTCGACCGCGCTGACCGGGATCGTGCTGGCGGCGGCGGGTCAGCCGGCGCGCGCGGCCGATGATACCGTCACCAACACAATGGACAGCGGCGCCGGCTCGCTGCGCCAGACGATCGCGAACGCCGCTCCCGGCGACACGATCGTCGTCTCTCCGGGTCTGAGCGGCACGATCACGCTCGGCAGCACCCTGCCGGTCACCGAAAACCTGGCGATCGACCTCAGCGCCGGCAGCGTCAGCATCGCCGGGCCGTTTGGCTTGAGCTTCAGCAGCGGCGGCACCTCGTCGCTCAACTCGTTTCCGGTCAACACCTATAGCGGCGCCACGGCGCTGACGAGCGGAGGCCTTTCGGTCAGCGGGACCAGCGGGTGGGCGGCCTACCAGTCGCAGCTGCAGATGTCGGGCGGGACGACCTTTACCGCCAGCACGACCGGGAGCACCGCGCCCGGTGCGACCTTTGCCTCGCTGTCGGGCGCCGGCACGATCAACCTCAACGGCGGCAACGGTAACGGCCTCGACCTCACCGGCAACGACCAGCAGAGCACGACCTTCAGCGGCCAGATCACCGGCAGCGGCGGCGAGTTCGCCCTGTTTGGCGGCGGCGGCACGCTGACCCTGACCGGCACCAGCAACAATTATACCGGCCCGACCGACATTTTCGGCGACTTCACGGAAGGGACGCCGGGCGGCGGCCCGCTCGGCGCGACCTTGATCGCGGGCGCGGCCAATGTGTTCTCGCCCAATTCGACGGTGGCGATGTCGGGCGGCTCGTTGGCTGTCCTCAATCTCAACAATTACAACCAGACGATCGCCAGCCTGTCGGGCAGCGGTACCGTCAAACTCGGCAGCGCGATGCTGACCCTGGGCGGCGACAACACCAGCACCACGTTCAGCGGCAGCATCACCGGCACTGGCGGGCTCGACAAGGTCGGCAGCGGCGTCTTTACCCTCGGGCAAACCGGCGGGGCGACCTATAGCGGGCCGACCTTGATCGATGCCGGCACGCTGAGCGTCAGCGCCACAAACGCGTTTTCGCCCAATTCGGCGGTGACGGTCGCCGCGGGGGCGACGCTCGATCTCGGTTTCGCGGCCGGCACCATTAGCTCGTTCGACCAGACTATTGCCGGGCTGTCCGGCGCCGGCGCGGTTAACCTTGGCGTCAACGCCCTGACCGTCAACCAGGCCACGGCCTCCACCTTTAGCGGCGTAATTTCCGACTTTCAGCAGGGAACCCTGATCAAAGCGGGCGCCGGCACGCTGACCCTGACCGGGGTCAACCAATATCAGGGGTCGACGGTTATCTCCGGCGGCACCCTGGCGCTGAGCGGCAACGGCTCGATCGCGTCGAGCGCCAAGGTGAACGTCGCCAGCGGGACGTTCGACATTTCCGCCGTCAATCCGACGACCGGCTCCTTCCTCTCCACGAACACGGCCACGATCAAAGACCTTGACGGTTTTGCTAGTGTCACCGTCGGCGGCGCGGCAGTCGGCGGCGGCACCGTCAATATCGGCGCCAAAACACTGATCTTCGGCGGCTCCACCTCTTCGAGCGGTGGTCAACTTCCGGAGATTTTCAACGGTTCGTTCACCGGCAGCGGCAATCTGATCTACAACGGCACCCAAGAACAGTTTCTGAGCGGCAACAGTCCTAACTTTACCGGCACGTTGGGGATCACCGCCGGCACGGTGTCGATCGGCGGCGACTTCCCAGCCCTTGCCCTGGTTTTTCCCAACGCGGTCTTTGGCGGCAATATCGGGGTCGACGGCGGCACGCTGACCGGCACCGGGACGATCCTGGGGAACGTGACGGTGAGCAGCGGCTCCATCGTGCGGCCGGGCGGGTCGATCGGCACGCTGACCATCAACGGCAACTACACGCAGAACCCGGGCGCCACCCTGTCGATCGAGGTGAGCCCGACCGCCTCTTCGAAGCTGGTGGTTGGCGGCGCGGCGAGCCTCGCCGGCACCTTGCAGCTCAGTTTCGACCCCGGCATCTATACGCCAAAAACGACGTATAATTTCCTCACCGCGTCGAGCATCACCGGCGGCTTTAGCAGCATCGTCAGCAACAACCCGCTGATCAGCGAATCGCTGGTCTTTGGACCGAACGGGATCAGCGCCCAGCTCACCTCGGTCGGGCCGGTCAACGACACGGTCTACAGCGCGGCGACCAGCACCGCGATCATGAACGCGCAGCAGATCAACAGCATCATCCTCGACCGGCTCGGCAACCGCCAGGGCGGGATCGCCGACGGGCAGATCGCCGCGCTTTCGCCTTCCGGCTTTGCCGGCGCGCCGGCAACGACGCAGCTCGCCGATGCCGGGCCGCTGTCGGCGCTGGGCGATGCGCTGTCGGCGCTGCCGCAATCGCCGCTCGCCGAGGGCGCGTGGTTCCGCGGCATTGGCGGGTTCGCCTCGGTCAACGGCAATTCGACCGCGCCGGGCTTTACCGGCTCGACCGGCGGTTTCCTCGCCGGGTACGACCGGCCGGTCGCGCCCAACATCTATCTCGGCGTCGCCGGTGGCTATCAGCACAGCAGCATCGACGAGCACTCGACCTCGACCGGCAGCGAGAGCAGCGCCCGGTTCGCGGTGTATGGCGGCGGGTTTGTCGGGCCGAGCCTCATCACCGCGACCGCGGGCTATGCGCGCGACTGGTTCGACACCGATCGCGGCTTTGCCGGGTTTGGCACCGCGGCCGAGCAGCATGGCGGCAACGAGGCGACGGTCGCCTCGCAATGGAGCCTGCCGCTGGCGATCGCCGGGTATGGCGGCGGCCAGGCGAGCCTCACGCCAAAAGCCGGGGTGCAGTTCGTGCATCTGTCGGAGAACGCGTTCGCCGATAGCGGCGCCGGCGGGTTCGACCTGTCGGCGAGCGGCCACGGCACCGACAGCTTCCAGCCCTATATCGGCGCAGCGCTGGCGCAAAAATTCACCACCGACAACGGGACGCTGATCACCCCGGAAGTGCGCGCCGGCTATGCCTATGAAACGCTCAACAATTCGCGGCTGCTGACAGTGGCGACGGTGGGCGGCGGCACCCTCCCGGCCGCCGGCGTTTCGCCGTCGCGCAACCAGCTTTCGGCCGGGCTCGGGTTCAGCGTCCAGGCGGCGCCCAATTTGTCGCTCTACGCCAATTACGACGCGGTGCTGCCGACCGGCAACACCACCGAGCAGACCGTGCAGGCCGGCCTCAGAATCAAGTTCTGATCGGCATAGTCAAAAACAGACTGCGGGCAAGTCCGCTTTCGGCGCATCGTCGCCATTGCCCGGGCATGCCCTGATGACGTGCATTCCAGAAGCGCCCTGCACGCTGCCAGCCGGGAACGCAGCAAGAACATGACATCGCCACATTCGTGTGCTAGTGGTCTCACCTTGCCGTGTTTGGCATAGCACCCGGTAACGAGGGCATACAATCTCTGCGGCAAAGCTGGCTGTTAATCAGCTGATATAACAGCCAGGTCGCGAGAGACCGCGCAACTCAGAGTTTCGGGCCGACGGGATCGAGGGGCTGGTGAGGCTGAGCGAAGAACAGACCCTGCTTCGCGACACGGCGCGCCATGTCGCGCAAAACCTGCTGGCGCCGGGCGCCGCGGCGCGCGACCGCGAGGGCAGGTTCCCCGAAGATGAACTGGCCGAGCTTGGCCGGCTCGGCTTTATGGGTGCGCTGGTGCCGCCGGAATGGGGCGGCGCCGGCGCCGATCATGTCGGCTATGCGCTGGCGCTGGAGGAGATCGCCGCTGGCGACGGCGCCGTCTCGACCATTCTTTCCGTCCATAATTCAGTCGGTTGCGTGCCGGTTCTTAAATTCGGCTCGCAGGAACAGAAAGAACGCTTCCTGAAGCCGATGGCAGCCGGCGAGATGCTGTCGTGCTTCTGCCTGACCGAGCCCGGCGCCGGTTCCGACGCGGCGGCGATCAAGACCAGCGCCAAGCGCCACGGCAATCGCTGGGTGCTCAACGGCACGAAGCAATTCATCACCTCCGGCTCGACCGCGCGGGTGGCGATCGTCTTCGCCGTGACTGATCCAGCCGCCGGCCGCAAGGGGATCAGCGCCTTTATCGTGCCGACCGACACCGCCGGCTACCGCGTGGCGCGGCTCGAGCACAAATTGGGGCAGCGCGCTTCCGACACCGCGCAGCTCGTCTTTGAGGACATGGCGCTGACCCCCGACCTCATGCTCGGCGCCGAAGGCGAGGGGTATCGCATCGCGCTCTCCAATCTCGAAGGCGGGCGCATCGGCATCGCCGCGCAAGCGCTCGGCATGGCGCGCGCGGCCTACGAGGCGGCGCTCGCGTACGCAAAAGAGCGCGAGAGCTTCGGGCAGAAGATCATCGAGCACCAGGCGGTCGCCTTCCGCCTCGCCGACATGGCGACGCAGCTTGCCGCGGCGCGCGGCCTCATCCTCGACGCCGCCCAGCTGCGCGACGACGGCGAACCCTGCCTGCAACAGGCGGCGATGGCGAAGCTGTTCGCTTCGGAGATGGCCGAGCGCGTCTGCTCCGACGCGATCCAGATCCACGGCGGCTACGGCTATCTCGCCGATTTCCCGGTCGAGCGCATCTATCGCGATGTCCGGGTCTGCCAGATCTACGAGGGCACTAGCGATATCCAGCGCCTGGTCATCGCCCGCGAACTCACGAAAGCCTGAGTTCCGGGGAACCTCGCCCCGTCCTCGCTTGTAAATCTACCTAGAGATGCGTGGTGCGCGGCGCCGAGCCAGCGCCGCGTTTTACTGTCGAAAGGCCCCCATTTTGTCCAGCGAGTCCCTGCACGAAGACCCCAAGGCGCTCGGCCCCGGGATTGTCGACAAGCATCGCGCCATCACCTCGCTGATGGAGGAATTGGAGGCGGTCGACTGGTATGACCAGCGCGTCGCCGTCGCCACCGACGACGAGCTCAAGGCGATCCTCGCGCATAACCGCGACGAGGAGAAGGAGCACGCGGCGATGGTGCTCGAATGGCTGCGCCGCCACGACCCTGCGCTCGACGCGAACTTGCGCAAGTATCTCTTCGGCGAAGAGCCGCTCGCCGCTCAGATTGCCGAGGAAAAGGCCGAGCCGCCGGCGCCCGTCGCGCCGGACGGGCATCTCGGCATCGGCGATCTGCGCGGCGCCAACACCAACACGCCCATCGCGCAGCCGGGTGCCCGCGCGGCCAACGAGAGGTAGAACCATGAACCATCTGCTGCGCGAGCTCGCGCCGATCTCCACGTCCGGCTGGCAGGAGATCGAAAAAGAGGCGTCCCGCACGCTGAAGACGACCTTGGCGGCGCGAAAGCTCGTCGATTTCGTCGGGCCGCAGGGCTGGGGCGCCTCGGCGGTCGGCACCGGTCGCAGCGAGGGCATCGCCTCGCCGACCGATAAAGGCGGGGTTCGCGCCCGCGTTCGCAAGGTGCTGCCGCTGATCGAGCTGCGCGTGCCGTTCGAGATAAGCCTCGCCGAACTGGAAGACGCCGAGCGCGGCGCAAAGGATGTCGACACCGACCCCGTCATCGCCGCCGCGCGCGCCATCGCCCTTGCCGAGGACCGGGCGGTGTTCCACGGCTTTGCCGCCGGCGGAATCACCGGCATCTGCGAGGCGCAGGCCAAGGAAGGCGTGTCGATCGGCGACGATTACGAACGCTTCCCCGAAATCGTGACCACCGCGCTCAACCGACTGCGCGACGAGGGGGTCGACGGGCCCTACGCGATCGCGCTGGGCGAAGAATGCTGGCGGGGCCTCACCTCGACCACCCATGGCGGCTATCCGGTGATGGAGCACATCCGCCATTTGGTCGACGGGCCGATGGTCTGGGCGCCGGGGCTCGACGGGTCGCTCGTGCTGTCGATGCGCGGCGACGATTTCCAGCTCACGGTCGGCGAGGATTTCTCGATCGGCTATCTCGGGCACGACAACGACAAGGTGCGGCTCTACATCGAGGAGACCTTCACCTTCTGGCTGCTGTCGCCGCAAGCCGCGATCCCGCTTATCCATCGCGCCACCGCGGAAGCCGCGCGGCCACGGCAGGAAGCGGCGGAGTAGCTAGTCCGTCGCGGCCAGGATCTTGGCGAAGAGCGGCCGGTCGATATTGCCGCCGGACTGGATGACGGCGACTTTCTTGCCGCGAAGCCGGTCGCGCTCCTTGAGCGCAGCGGCGAAAGTGGCAGCGCCCGCGCCTTCGGCGACATTGTGCGTGTCGCTGAAGATGATTCGCATCGCCGCCTTCATCTCGTCTTCCGAAACGGTGACGACGCGCGCCGCGTGCCGGCGGATGATGTCGAGCGCATCGCCATCCGGCACGCGTACCGCCAGTCCGCCGGCAAAGGTCTCGGCGCTGTTGGTCGCGACCGGCTTGCCGGCAGTGAAGGATAGCGCATAGGCCGGCGCATTTTCGGCGACGACGCCGACGATCTCCGCCTTGCAGCCGAGCGCTTGGCGCGCCGCGATGACCCCGCAAATCCCGCTGCCGAGCCCGATCGGCACGTAGACCACATCGAGCTCGGGCTCGGCGCGGAACAACTCCAGCCCGTAACTGGCGACGCCGCGCACCAGCAGCGGATGAAACGAGCGCACGGGGTGCAAATTTTCGCGCTCGGCCAGCGTCATCGCGTGCTCATAGGCCGCCTGGAAATCATGACCGTGCTCGACCAATGTCGCGCCGAAGCCGACCATCGCCCGGTTTTTCTCGGGGCTGTTGCCGTGCGGCACGACGATTACCGCTTTGAGACCGAGCCGCGTCGCGGCATAGGCGATGCTCTGCCCGTGATTGCCGGTCGTGGCGCTGATGACCCCGGCGATGCCCGGCTGCGCACGCTTCAAATCATCGAGATAGACGATCCCGCCGCGCAGCTTGAACGCACCGGTCTGGGTATGGTTCTCGTGCTTGACCCATAATTCGGCGCCGACCCGCGCCGACAGCAGCGGCCAGCAATATTGCGGCGTCGGCGGGATGACCGAATGAACCAGCTCGGCTGCCGCCTCGAGCTCGGATAGGGTCGGGAGAGCCATCAATCGCCCAAAAAACCCGTCACCGCCTGCACGAACCGCTCCGGCTGCTCTTGTTCGGGATGGTGCCCGGCACTCTCGATCAGCTTGAACTCGGCGCCGCGGATCAGCTTCGCATAGGCGCGGCCGTAATCCGGGGTGACGATGCCGTCCTTATCGCCCCACAACATCAATGTCGGGACGGAAATTCGCCCGAGCCATTGCTTCAGCTGCGGGTTGTACATGTAGGGATGCCAGGCGTAGAGGCACAGCGCCTCCCAGTTCTTGGCGTGAATGACCAGCTCCTCGTCGGTCATCGCGTCGTAATCCGGCGCCTTCGCCGGGTCCGCCCAGCTCTTCCGCCGAACCAGGTCAGGGTGGGTGTTGAACACATCGAGGATGTCGCGCTCTTCGCGCCCGCCGATCTTGATGCCCAGCGGATCGACCAGAATCAGATTCGCGATTCGGTGACAGCTCGCGACCGCTATTTCGGCGGCCAGCCAGCCGCCGAACGACAGCCCCATCAGGGTCACCTTCTCGTAAGGCAGCTGGTCGAGCAGCGCGAGGTAGAGGCGCACGAGGTCGTAGATCGTGTCGAAATCCTGCGGCCGCGGCGAGTTGCCGAAACCTGGCCCCGACGGCGCGATGATCTCGACATGACGGCCAAGCAAGTCGAGAAACGGCGCTTTCGCGCTTACCGTGTCCATGCCATGCAGCAGCACGACGGGTGCGCCGCTGCCGCGGCGCAGCACTTCGAGGTCGATTCCGTTGACGTTCATGAGCTCGGTGCTTTCCGACATGATCCTACCGTCTTGCTTATCTTTCGTGTTTGGGCGGGCCTTTATGCCATGAAGCAGCGCTTTGCCACTATCGCCGCATCCGGCAGAGGCGGACCGCGATGCGGCGCATTGTCACGCGAGGGCGATGCTTGCGAAGCAGCCACTATGGGCTGTATAGTTAAGGCCTCGTCGCCACAACAGAAAGGAGGTGATCCTGTGTCTCACCATCAACCGCGGTCCACCGCAGCCGTGACCAGGATCCCCGCTCTTGCTGAGATCCTTGCCTAACAAGGCAACGGCGCGGCTGTGATGGCCGCTGGTTATTAGGTGGAAAGGGCCGTCGCCTCCGGGAGACGGCCTTTTCTAATGTGGTTATTTGGACAGATCGAAACCGCGCGCCTTGAGCCACTCGGCAAACCCGGTGCCTTCCGGGCTCATCGCCTGGCGCGCCTTGTCCTCCGACCAGCCATAGAATTCCGCGGTTCCGAACAGTTCGGGCGATTTCTGCCGGTCCTTGATCGAGTGGCGCGTGTCGCGCCGCCGGTCGTAGGCCTCGACCGCCGCGGCGGCGGAGTCGTCGTAGCGGTCGCGGTGCACCGTGACGTCAGGCGGCAGGCGCATGCTGATGAAGCCTTGCTGGGCGGGGTAGCCGAGGCATAGCCCGGCCACGGGAAAGACCTTGTCGGGCAGTGCCAGGATCTCGCCGACCGCCTCGATGTGGTTGCGCAGCACGCTGATCGGACAGGTGCCGAGCCCCAACGTTTCCGCCGCTAAGGTCGCGGTCTGCAGCGCCAGCGCGGCATCGACCGTCGCGTTGAAGAAGCCTTCGAGCGAGCCGTTGTTGACCGGGTGTTTGCTGATGCGCTCCAACCGCCGCGCGTCGCCCAAGAAGACGAGAAATACCGGTGCGCCGCCGATCCACGGCATGTCGGGGATGAGCGCCGCGAGCTTGTCGCGCTGGCCCCGGTCATCGACGCGGATCGCCGTCGCTTGCTGATAATCCGATTTCGACGAAGCTGAAAACGCCGCCGCCAGGATCAGCCGGATGACGGCTTCCGGCACCGGCCGGTCGCTGTAGCGCCGCTGCGTCCGGCGGAGCAGAACCTGCCTGATCCACGGATTGTCTTCGGCGGCGCCGCCGAGATCCAGGGCACAGCCAAAGCGGGCCGTGAGTTCGTCGGTATAAGGTTCGCTCATCTTCGCTCTCCTGGCGCCTCTTAAAACAGCGCTCGTCGCAGCATATCGACCCCGCCCGCGGCGAGCACGATCAGCACCGCGGCACGGAACCATGCGGGCCTGGTGCGCCGGCGCAGCCAGCGCCCGAGAGGCATGCCCGCCAGGATGGGGATGATGGCCAAGGCCGATATACCTATGTCCTCCAACGACATCGACCCGCTGCGGTTGAGCGCCAGCAGCATCGTCAGGCTGGCGGTAAAGGCAAAGATCGCCATTTGCTTGACGAAACTGTCGGGGTCGGTGCGGCGGCCGACGAGATAGGCGATCATCGGCGGCCCGAACATCGCCGACATGCCCCCCAGTACGCCAGCCGCGAAACCGACCAGCGGCCCCGACCAGCGCGCGGCCT
>Ga0335074_10017607_pt1 | contig 10079 bp, 13 predicted proteins | sample Lox_Sample_23_FD_206715 | JGI IMG/M metagenome (GOLD analysis project Ga0335074, IMG submission 206715) | Soil microbial communities from Loxahatchee National Wildlife Refuge, Florida, United States - Lox_Sample_2.3 | ecosystem: Environmental > Terrestrial > Soil > Wetlands | place: USA...
CGAGAAAGGGTCCGCCCGGGGCTGCCTTCTGATGTGCGTCGCGCCGCTTGTGAACGACGCCGAGGTCCAGCGGTTTCTGCAGAGCACTGTCGCGGGCGGCGCGGCGCTTCTGGAGAACCGTTTCCGGGACGGGATCAGTGCGGGAGACATTCCACCTGACTTTCCGGTAGCCGCGCGCGCCATCCAAGTCACGGACTTTGCTCGTGGTCTTACCATGCGTGCGCAGATAGGCACGCCGCGCAACACGCTCCTCAAAGATGCTGAGGAAGCGACCGACCTGGTGCTCCAGCCCCGGCGCGTCTGAACGGCAGCGCCCTAGCCGAAAAGGAAACAACATGCCTCAACCGAAAAACAAGATCGCCGTCGTCACCGGGGGCAGCAGCGGCATCGGCCTCGCGCCCGCCAAGAGATTCGCTGAAGAAAGCGGCTTTGTGTTTATCGCCGGGCCGCGGCTAGGCCGAGATCGACAAGGCCGTCGCAGAGATCGGCTCGAATGCCACCGGCGTAAAGACCGATATTCCAAGCTCGACGACCTCGACCGCCTTTACGCAGATTCCATTCGGCCGCAAAACGTGCTTTGCTGCAGCGAAGCGGCGTAGGCTTTCGACCAGCCGCGTTGGAGGCGGCTGGGATGAGAAAAGGAGCTACGCGGAAGAGCGTCGCGTCCAAGCCACCCAAAACAAAACTTGGCCTTCCGGACCTGGACCATAGCAAAGCGGCCGTACTCGACAGCCTACGCTCGCCAGAATCTAAACGCGGATATGGGCATGCGATCGATGAGTTCATCAGCTGGTATTGTTCTGAGCCACGGCTTTCCTTTAACAAGGTGGTGGTCACTCTCTTTCGAATCTTCCTCGAGAATCGTGGTCTCGCGGCGTCCACTATTAATGGTCGACTCGCGGCTGTTCGCCGGTTGGCGTACGAAGCTGCGGATGCTGGTTTACTCAGTCCAGAGTTGGCAGCTAGCATTCGGCGAGTAAAAGGCCCCAAGAAGCTGGGTGTGAGGCTCGGCAATTGGCTCACCGCAGACGAAGCGCGCCGCTTCTGGCAGAGCCCAGCGGGAGGAACACTGGGCCATTATCGATCTCGTCGGCAAAGGCGGGCACATTCGAACAGTTCCCATGCCGGAATGGGTCAAGACCATCTTGGATGAGTGTGTCCATGCGGCTGAACTTCACTCGGGAAGGATATTCCGTTGCGTTTGCAGAGCGGGCAAATGCTGGGGTGATGGTTTATCGGAACGCGTGGTATGGCACGTGGTCAAGTTGTATGCCGCCAGGTCTGGCTTCACTAGTCTCGCTCCTCACGACTTGAGGCGCTCGTGCGCGAAGCTATGTCACTCCGCAGGAGGAGAGTTGGAGCAGATTCAATTCCTGCTCGGACATGTTTCTGTACAAACCACTGAGCGTTATCTCGGCTGCAAACAGCGCATTCATGGCGCCGTTAATGATCGCATCGGTATCGAACCATAAGCCCCACCTGCTGCAGAGGAACGTGTCGCCGACTTCGCGTCAAAGTGCCCGAACGAATTGGCCGCTGTCCTCTCAAAAGCCGGCCTTTTTTCTGCACCAGCGTTTTGCAACGGACTCAGCTTCAATGCCGACAACGGTGAAAGTGCGGAAACGACAATCCATTCGCAATAGACATTTGCAACATAGCGAGGCCAATGCTTACGCGGTTTCCTCGAGTGGTGCAAAACTTGGTCCCTTATGGGACTCTGGATCGATCCTGAGTTGATATAGTATTGCGTCAATGGATCTGGACAAGATCGCAGATTTCGTTACGAAGCATGCTGCGGACCAATCCTCGGGTATCGTTAGAACCCTATACCGTCCGACGGCTATTTTTCTGCCAGTGCGCGTCCCTTCGACCCAACCAAGTGATGCAGTGTTTGCTGCGGAGGGTCCGGCTGCTTCGGACAGCATCACGTCAGAGCGCCCCGCACCGGAAGTGCTAGTTTTCTTTGCCATCAACGTTGCGCTTGGCACAGTGGTAAACAAGTTAATCCCGGGAAGAAAAAACGGCCCAGATCTTATAGCAACGATGTGCTTCAGCTTCGGCTTAGCTTTCTTTGCCAGTTTGTTCCTTCATCTTTTCTGCAAGATGCTTTCTGGACGAGCCTCCTTTTGGATGACGCTTTGTGCGTATCTGCAAGTCTCCTCAACTCTGTTCGTGGTTTCCAGTTTTTGTGCTCTGTTTTGGGGAAGTATTATGAAACCACCACAGATCACGGGATTCCTTGATCGCTACTCATCAACACTGGCATTTCTAGCAAGGAACCCAATTTCGGTATTCTTTATCGCCCAGGTTCTCCTCCAAGGGATATACCTGCCGCTGGTTTTGGTATCAGTCCATAGGTTCGGATTTTGGAAGAGTGCCATCGTGGGATGGACCTTCGTCGCACTCAGCGTGATTTTTTCCGTTCTGGTCTATCTTGCGATAGGCCTCACCCCACAGTCAGCGGTGTAGACTTACTGACTCCATGACAGGAAACCCAGAGACAAGGTCGCTGTTTCAAAAAGGGTCCGTTATGAGACGGCGCTAATCGTCAACCTTGCCGTATAACGCGCTTCCCGCGCATTGATTTGCGCACGCGAGGCACAAGTCGGCTTCTGCAAACCCTTTCACGCGCTCACAGCTCACCGACTCAGCCGCCAACACCACCAAACACCCAACCTCCGAAACTTCCCAGGACTTTCCCAAACATTTCCGCCTAAATTGTCAGTCACACCGCACATCGGCAATAAATCAGTTGACTAACCAGAAGAGAAGGCGTACTATTGAGTCAGGAGAGCAGATATGCTACCGCTTCCGACCAATCTCAAAGACGCCATCGTCTTCTTTTCCGATGAAGATGTGGCAGTCGAGTTCCTGCGGGATGTCCGCTGGCCGGACGGAGTCGAATGTCCTACCTGTGGATCAAAGGATGTCTATTACCTCAAGACGCAGCGCCGGTGGAAGTGCAAAAACGACCATCCGAAACAGCAGTTCTCGGTGAAGGTTGGAACCATTTTTGAGGACTCGCCAATCGGTCTGGATAAGTGGCTTCCGGCAGCATGGCTCGTCACGAATTGCAAGAATGGCATCTCCAGCTACGAGCTAGCCCGTGATCTAAAAGTTACCCAACGTACCGCCTGGTTCATGTTGCATCGCGTTCGTCATTCAATGCACCTACTTACTAACGAGAAACTGAGCGGCGAATGCGAGGCGGACGAAACTTTCATCGGCGGTAAGGTCCAGAACATGCACAGGCGATCCAAACGCAAGATCAAGGCCGTGAATGACGGTAACTGGGGCAAAACCGTTGTTTACGGTCTCCTGCAGCGCGACGGAGATGTGCGCGCCGCCGTAGCTCCGAATCGGCACAAGCACGCCGTAATAAAGCACATCACTTCGAACGTTGAGCCGGGATCATTTCTCGCGACGGACGACTATGCCGGATACGAGGGTTTGGCCGAAGCGTACCAGCACTACATTGTGAATCACGCTATCGAGTACGTTTGGGGCGAAGGTCGCGTGCATACGAATGGCATGGAAAATTTCTGGAGCTTACTAAAGCGGACACTGAAAGGCACCTATGTAAGCGTTGATCCCATGCATTTATTCCGCTATCTGGATGAGCAATGCTTCCGATTCAACAAGCGCCGCTTGACGGACGCGGAGCGTTTCGTCATCGTGTTGGCTCAAACGATCAACCGCCGTCTTACCTGGAACGAATTAACGGGCAAAGTCGATACGCCAGCCGTCCAAGCATGAAGGCGCTGCCCTACGCGGGTCAAGGCCGGGGCAAGCGCAAGAAAGCGGCGTAATCGCGGCCTATTGTTCTGATCGTCCCTTCGGTTTCGGACCAGGGCGCTTTTTATGAGTCGTTTCGGCGTGGCGCTTCAACTCGACATCCAGATCGGCCTTCGACACCTTCACCAGCTTCCGCATGGTCTCTTTGAACTGCTCGAACGGGTGCGGCTCTTTGGGCTCTGCATGGGACTGCTTCATGCTGCTATGATGTCACGGATTAGAGCGCTACAAGCGCAATTCCGAGCAACACTTGGCAAATCAAGAATTCAATCGGGAGCACGATCAGCCTGAGTACGAACGATCTCCCCCGATCCTCGAAGGCCCTATCAACGCCCTTAAGGAAGCGCAAGCACGAAAAGATGAAGAGGATCGCCAGCATAGGAATCTTCAAAGAAAATTTGATCTGTTGCTTGTAGTTTTCACAGGAGTGACCGCACTGGTTGGTGCCGCCCAAGGGTATCTGACTTGGCAAGCCATAGACGTCGCCCAACGCCAAGCTGCGTCTGCTGAACGCTCCAACGTTCTTACTCGCCAGAGTATGAAATACGCCTACATCCAATCTAGGCAAGCTGCTAAACAGAACGCTATTGATAACGAATTGTCGAGGCAGCAAAGTAAGGCCGCGTTGGACGCAAGCATCGACGCCTCCAGAACCGATCAGCGCGCTTGGCTCGGCGTAGCATCGCCAATACTGCCCACTGAGCCCGAGGCCGGGAAGCCATTTAGACTTACTGTCACTATCAAGAATGTCGGCAGGACACCAGCGTTGGATATTAGTTTCAAAAGTTGTGCTGGTTTCTTCTTTCCACTCCAGACGGGAATAAATCCTCCGGCCTGCAAATGGCGCGAGATTCCAACTCGCAAAGTCCCTACTACCACAGAATTCCCTGGGATGAGTCACGAGGATTTGGAAGTGGCGACTCCTGAGGTTTCGATCGCAGAGGCTGCCGCTTATCGTGCTCACCAAAGTCGGGTATTCGCCCGATGCCGGTTCGACTACAAAGATGTCTTCAGGCGTCCCCATTTCACGGAGATTTGTTACTACCACCAGTTTGGAACTGATCCAGCGAAATACTGGAGTTCGTGCAATGCCGAGGTTGAGTACGACCAAAACTATGAGGCACGCCAGCCTGTCACGCCATCTCACCCATAATCCGCCTCTTTCCGCCGTGTAGTGTTTTGGAGTAAACTACGGCTAGGCCACAGCGTTTTAGCTTTTGCGGTCTGGCCCCTGCAAAGGCGGATGCTAGGCGGAAATTCCAGTGATGGCTTGCGCCATCATTTTTACGGGCAATTCAATTGTACGGGAGAATTGCGCGTGGAACAAGACCGGCTTGGTCGCAACGGCCTAGAGTACACTGTACGTTGTTTTCACACATCGGCCATCTCTTCATTCGGGCCTGGACGCTGGTCCTTTCGTGGAACTCCGCAACTACCTTTTCGGTCATCCGCGATTTTATCTTGGTCGTTCTGGTGTTCGCTTTGACGGCCAGATTCACACTGGGTAGGGACTGGTATCGGCCTACTGTTCTACTGGCAAACGGTAAGGGCCTGCTAGTCACAACAGCGGCAACCGTTGGCGGATTACTCCTAATTCTTGTGCTGGTCTTCTTCGCATCCATCCCGGTTGCCGTGTATCAAGATCATATGGACCTAGCGGCAGCGACAACTAGATTGGTCCGGGAGAAGCGCGATTTACAAAGGCAGCTGGATAATGAACGGGCGCGACCGAAAACGCAAGAAGCGCCCAAGCCCGCACAGCGTGCGACAAGTGCGAGGCCTGAACGATTGAGTCCTACCTTTGCCATTGAAGTCGTGCAAGAGTTTTCAAAGCTAGCAAAGCCATGCCTGGTGAGACTTCGGGCATCAACAGAAACCGCAGCCCAACACCTTCGTTCCGATCTACGATGGATTTTAACCTACGGGGCTGGCTGCTCAGTAGACGAATCTGTTCAGCCAATTAACGTCGATGCGGCGACCGAGCCTCCGCCGAATAAATCGCGGGGGCTGATTATCAGATGGCATGAAGGCTTCGAACCCGGAGCGCACATTGCACGCGTCTTTGACGACGACGGCGGACTGGTTGTCAAAATCAGCCACCAAATGCCACCGACCGCGGCGGCCAACCTGATCTGGATTGATATAGGACCAGGATCTCCCTGGAAATAGTTAACACTCCGCGTGTTGACTCCGTGTCAATAGTACCGGGTCAGCATGGTTAGTCAACTGATTTATTGCCCGCACATCCTCAATCGCTTCAGCAACTTACGCATGAAAGCTTGCAACGCCCAGCTATACTGCTAATTGAAAACGCCGGATGCCCGCTGTGGCCATCCGGCGTTTTTCATTTCCCCATCAAGGAGCAACCATGTCGACCCAAGCCCAAATCGCGGCCAATCAAGCGAACTCCCAACTCAGCACTGGACCCACAACCGAGGCCGGAAAGGCCGCATCCTGCCTGAACAATTTTAAAAACGGCCTGGCGGGCGGCTCATTCTCTGTCCTGCCTTGGGAAAACGAGGAAGACTACGACACGTTGCTCGCCTCCATGCGCGCCAGCCTGCATCCTTCCGGTCCCTTCGAACAACTCCTGGTTGAAAAAATGGCCCAGCACCAGTGGCTCTCGCAGCGTGCTCTGGTTCTTCAGGATATGTGCTTCCAGCGAGATGTTCCGTCATGCGACGAAGACCGCAAACTCGCGCTATATCTCCGCTACCAGACCACGCACGAGCGCGCATTTCATAAATACCTTGATCAGCTTATGAAACTTCGCGCCGAAGGTAGAAAGCAGGAAATTGGCTTCGAATCGCAAAAGGCCCACCAAGCCGCTGAGACTCGCAGGCAGGAAGTCCACGAAGCGCGCGTGCGCCTCGCGAACGCCAAAGCTGCAGACCTCGAACCCGATACGTCTATCCGTTCTACCATCGAAGCGCGTCTCCCAGGTCATATCGAGATCCCCTTCGATCGCCTGAAAACGGTCCTGACGCTCGCTCTCGAAGACGTCGCCCGCCACATGGCCACAGAAAAAGCCGCGGCTTAGCGACTCGTAAGTGACAGCGAGGATATCCCGCCGCTTCCCACTACTACTGCGGAGGGAATTTGCCGAAAACAGCCTTGATCACCGGGATCACGGGTCAGGATGGATCTTATCTGAGTGAGCTCTTGCTGTCCATGGGCTATACCGTGCACGGTATCGTCCGCAGAAGCTCCAGTTTCAACACCTCCCGGATCAACCACATCTATGAGGACCCCCACGAGAGCGGCCGCCGTCTGATCCTCCATTACGCCGACCTCACAGATTCTACCGGCCTGCGCCGCGTGATTGAAGCCTCGCTGCCCGACGAAATCTATAACCTGGGCGCGCAGTCGCATGTGAAGGTATCGTTTGAGAACCCGGAATACACGGCGGACGCCGACGCAATGGGCGCCATCCGCCTGCTCGATTGCATGCGCGATCACGTGCAGCACACCGGACGCCACGTGCGCTTCTATCAAGCGGGATCGTCGGAGATGTTTGGCGCCGCGAAGCCGCCACAAAATGAGAGCACGCCCTTCTATCCCCGGAGCCCGTATGCGGTCTCGAAGGTTGCGGCGCACTGGTACGCGGTGAATTACCGTGAAGCCTACGGCCTGTTCGTCACGAACGGCATTCTGTTCAATCACGAGTCGCCCCGACGGGGAGAGACGTTCGTCACGCGAAAGATAACCCGCGCGGTCGGGCGGATTCGAGCTGGCTTGCAGGACAAGCTATACCTTGGCAACCTGGATGCCCGGCGCGATTGGGGTTTTGCGGGCGACTATGTGCACGCGATGTGGCTGATGCTGCAGCAATCCGAGCCCTCCGATTTCGTGATTGCAACCGGTGAGGCGCATTCGGTGCGCGAATTTCTAGAGGAAGCGTTCTCGTATGCCGGCCTGCGATGGGAGCGGCATGTTGAAATCGATCCTGCTTATTTCCGCCCCACCGAAGTCGATTACTTACTCGGCGACGCGGGCAAAGCTTACAGCGCGCTGGGATGGAAGCCACGGGCGACATTCCGCCAATTGGTTCACATGATGGTCGATGCCGATGTTCGCCTCGCAGGAGATGAGCGGCTCGTGCATGAAAAGAAGTTCGGACCCGTGCTCACCGTGGCTTGAGATGGACAAGACGAGTTGCATTTACGTGGCCGGCCATCGCGGGCTGGTGGGCTCCGCGCTGGTCCGCTGCCTTCGCGCACAGGGTTTCGACAATCTGGTTCTACGTTCGCGCCGGGAACTCGATCTCATCTCCAAGCAAGAGGTCGACACGCTCTTCGCCGGTGCGCGCCCGCAGTATGTGTTTCTGGCGGCGGCGAAAGTGGGGGGCATCCTCGCCAATTCCAGGTATCCGGCCGATTTTATCCACAACAACCTGATGGTTCAGCTCAACGTCATAGACGCTGCGTGGCGCTTCGGCGTACGCAAGCTGCTATTTCTTGGCTCTTCCTGTATCTATCCGAAATACGCGCTCCAGCCAATTAAAGAAGAGTATCTGTTGGCCGGCCCGCTGGAGCCCACCAATGAGTGGTATGCAATCGCCAAGATCGCCGGCATCAAGTTGTGCCAGGCTTATTGGGCTCAGCATGGGTTGCGCGCCATTTCGCTTATGCCCACTAATCTCTACGGACCTGGCGATAACTACAATCTGGAGACTTCGCATGTACTTCCGGCTTTGATTCGAAAAATTCATGAGGCGCGAGAGGAGGGCCGCCCCGAAGTGGTCATTTGGGGCACCGGCAAAGCCCGGCGCGAGTTTCTGCACGTGGATGATCTGGCAGCGGCTGCCGTATTCCTGATGCAGCGGTACGAAGAACCGGAAATTGTGAACGTGGGCACCGGCGAGGATGTGACGATTGCCGAATTGGCGCAACTGATCGCGCGAATCGCCGGCTACAAAGGCCGGTTTGTTTTCGACACCTCAAAGCCCGATGGAACGCTGCGCAAGCTGCTCGATGTCAGCCGATTGCATGGGCTTGGGTGGCGGCATTCTATATCGCTCGAGGCCGGCATTCGGACTGCCTATGCCTGGTTCCTGGAGAACATCGCCGCGGTTCAACATACCGGCGCATTAGTGTCCTGACACTCGATCTTGTATGCTAATCGCTAATTGCAGTCCACGTGACAAATGCATAGCGGACCCTTACGCCGCACGGTAGGTCGACCGCCGTGTTAACCTGCCCAAGTTGTGAAAGCGAGAGCGTGCGGCGCTCTCGAAGACGATCCATCCTGGGGGTTGTACAGCGCTGGCGCGGCCTGCGCCGGTATCGCTGCCGCGAATGCCGCCGGACTTTCTATAGCCAGTTAGCGCCAGGAGAGCAGGCGAGCAGCATGTCGCGCTCTATGCGCAGGCGCGAACGCCGGATACCAAGCCCTGAACAGGAGAAGCGCGGAAAATTCCGGCGTCACGCCACCGAGCTGGCCCTGTTCTTGTGCCTGGTGGTGATCTTTTACGCGGCTCTGAAGTATTTGGCGCACGTGCCCTGAGCCTGCATCAACCCGTGCGCATCACCTCACTTCGCTGCGGCCGTCGAATACTCTTCGTAGGAGCCGAGAAAATCCTCAATCCGGCCGTCTTCAAAGCGCCAGATGCGGGTCGCGACTTCGTCTACCAGATCCTCATCGTGGGTGACCAATAGAACGGTTCCTTCGAACTTCTGCAGCGCAATGTTCAGCGCGTTGATGGATTCCAGATCGAGGTGATTGGTCGGCTCGTCGAAGACCAGCACGTTGGGTTTCTGCAGCATCAACTTGCAGAAGATGAGCCGCGCCGCTTCGCCGCCCGACAAGGCCTCGGTGGGCTTCAGACCTTCCTCGCCGCTGAACAGCATTTGCCCCAGCAAGCCGCGGATCTCTTCTTTCGATGCCTGCGGGTCCCAATCGTGCAGCCAATCGGCAACCGTTGTCCCATTGCGGATGCTACCGCGATGGTCCTGCGCGAAATATCCCACTTGCACTTCGTGGCCCCAATTGACTACGCCCGAATCCAACCCGACATCCCGATCGTCCACGCCCGGGGCATTCGCAAGCAGCGCTTTCAACAGCGTTGTCTTTCCGGCGCCATTGCGCCCCATGAGCGCAACTTTTTCGCCGCGCTGCACCGCAGCCGTAAAGTTCTTGATGACATCGAGATCGCCATAGCTCTTGTTCACTCCTTTGAACTCGAGCGCATGCCGGCCTGAGGGCCGCTTCATCTCGAACCGGATGTATGGCCGCTGGATATTTGAGCGCGCCAACTCCGTCGTCTGCAATCGCTCCACTTCCTT
>Ga0335074_10017608_pt1 | contig 10079 bp, 11 predicted proteins | sample Lox_Sample_23_FD_206715 | JGI IMG/M metagenome (GOLD analysis project Ga0335074, IMG submission 206715) | Soil microbial communities from Loxahatchee National Wildlife Refuge, Florida, United States - Lox_Sample_2.3 | ecosystem: Environmental > Terrestrial > Soil > Wetlands | place: USA...
CGGCGCTCCAGCCATCGACCAGGACCCGCTGTAATCCGGCGATGGCTAACGCTGGAAGCCCCGGGACTCATGGGGCAGGGGTGCCGGACCTAGCGGCCGAGGCTTTCCAGGGCGACGTAGGCGTCGCTGATCAGGTCCTCGACGTCTTCCAGGCCGATGGAGAAGCGGACGGCGCCAGGATCGATCCCGGCGGCGGCGAGCGCCCGGTCGTCGAGCTGGCGGTGCGTCGTGGACGCGACGTGGGAGACCTTGGTGTGCGTCCCGCCGAGCGACGTGGCCGCGGCGGCGAGCCGCAGCTTGCTCACGAACGCCAGGCCGGCTTCGCGGCCCCCGTACGGGGTGACCGTCACGATCGCGCCGAACCTGACCCCCTCGGGACCCGCGTCGAACTGCCGCCTGGCCAGCTCGTGCCCCGGATGGGTGGGCAGCCCCGGGTAGTCCACGTACGCGACGGCGTGATGCTTCGCGAGGGTCGCGGCGAACACCGACGCGGTGGCGCACTGCCGGCGCACCCGGACGGGCAGCGTCTCGAGGCCGCGCCTGAGCAGGAAGGCGTCGTCGGGGGAGAGGGAGCCGCCGGTGTCGATCCGCGTCGCGCGGACCTGGCTGACCAGCTCGATCTGGCCGGTCACCACGCCGCCGGTCACATCGGAGTGACCGCCGATGTACTTGGTCGCCGAGTGGACCACGAGGTCGGCGCCGTGCTCGAGCGGGCGGCAGATCACCGGCGGGGCCAGCGTCGAGTCGACGACGAGCAGCGCGCCGTTGTCGTGCGCGATGTCGGCCAGCCGGCGCAGGTCGGCGACCGCCGTCGTCGGGTTGGCGACCGTCTCGGCGTAGACGACGCGGGTGGCGGGCCGCATGGCCGCCCGGACGGCGCCGAGGTCCGCGATATCCACGAAGTCGGTCTCGACCCCGAACCGCGACAGCACGTTGCGCAGCAGGCTGTACGTTCCCCCGTACAGCGCGGCGGACGCCACGACGTGCGCGCCCGTCCGCGCGAACGTCCAGAACACCCCGGAGATCGCCGCCATCCCCGACGCGAACCCCTGGGCGGCGGGCCAGCGGGGCAGGTTAGCGCCCTCCAGGGCCGCGACCGCGCGCGCGAACGCGTCCACGGTGGGGTTGTCGATCCGGCTGTAGCTGTACCCGGGCACCAGGTCGTTCAGGACGGCCGCGTACTCCTCCGCGCCGGAAAAGGCGAACGCCGCCGTCCGGTACACGGGCGTGCCGAGCGGCCGCTGGGCGGGGTCCGGTGGCGGCGGCAGGTGCACCGCCCTGGTGTTCTCGCCGAGCTGCCTTCTGGCTATGTCCACGGGCTAGGCTCCATACCACTCCGGCTTGGCTGAACGGGACAACAGCGCCACCGCAGCGTCCCCGACCGAGAGCTCGCCGGTGATCACCGCCGCCACCATCTCCGTGATCGGCATCTCCACCCCGTACTTGCGGGCGAGCTCGAGCACCGGCGCGCAGGAGGTGATGCCCTCGGCCGTCTGGCTGGTGATCGCCCGCGCCTGCGCCGCTGTCATGCCCTGCCCGAGGTGCTCGCCGAACGTTCGGTTCCGCGACAGCGGCGAGCTGCACGTCGCCACCAGGTCGCCCATCCCGGCCAGCCCGGCGAACGTCCGGAAGCCCGCGCCGAGCACCTCGCCGAGCCGCGCCATCTCGGCCAGCCCGCGGGTGATCAGCATCGCCTTGGTGTTGTCGCCAAGACCCAGGGAGATCGCGATCCCGACGGCGAGCGCGATGATGTTCTTCACGGCGCCGCAGAGCTCACAGCCGATCACGTCGGTGTTCCAGTACGCCCGCAAGTACCCGGTGTGGCAGGCTCCCTGCAGCAGCCGGGCGCACGACTCGTCAGAGCAGGCGACGACGGTCGCGGCGAACTGACGCTCGGCAATCTCCCGCGCCAGGTTGGGGCCGGAGACCACGGCGACCCGGGACGCGGGGACGCCGAGCACCTCCATGACCACCTCGCTCATCCGCTTGCAGGTGCCGCGCTCGATGCCTTTCAGCAGGCTGACGAGCAGCGCGTCCGGCGGGATCAGCGGGGCCCACGATGCCAGGCACGATCGCAGCGTCTGCGCGGGGACTGCGAAAACTACCAGGTCAGCGCCATCCAGCGCGGCCGTGGGGTCGGTCGTCGCGGTCAGCGCCGCGGGCAGCGAGATGCCCGGCAGGTAGCCGGGGTTCTCGTGCGCGACCGTGATCGCGCTGGCGACCTGCTCGCTGCGCGCCCACAGCACCGCGGGTGTGCCGGCGTCCCAGAGCACCTGCGCGAACGTGGTGCCCCACGAGCCGGCGCCGAGCACCGCTGCTTTCACGGAGTGTCGGCCCCGGCCTCGGCCGCCGTCGCCGGGCCGGAGCCGGTGTCGGTTCCTGAGTCAGCCGTGATCGCTGTGCTGGCCCGGGGGGACGACCGGTCCTCTGGCATGGGGGCTCCAGCCCCCATATCCCCCGGGGAACCTCCCGAGGGCCGGGCTTCGCCCGGCGATGGGAGGGACGGATCGAAGGGGAGGGCGGGCGGCTCTTCGCCGCGCAGTTCCGCGAGGAGCGCCGTCACGTCGGCCATGATCGCGGCGGTGGCCGCTTTCAGCGCCTTTGCCGAACTCTGCTGGCCGGCCCACTGCGACAGGTCGACCGGCGGCCCGGCCACCGTGCGCACGGTCTTGCGCGGGAACAGCCGGACCTTCTTGCTGCCGTACGGGAGGATGTCCCAGGTGCCCCAGTGCGCCACCGGGATCACCGGCGCGCCGGTGGCCAGGGCGAGCCTGGCCACCCCGGTCTTGGACACCATCGGCCACAGGTCGGGGTCGCGCGTCGCGGTCGACTCCGGGTAGATGACCACGGCGGCGCCCTCGGCGAGCTTCTTCTCCGCGTCCCTGAGCACGAGGGCGGCATCGGCGCGGCCGCGGTGCACGGGAAGCTGCCCTGCCTTGTGCAGGAACGATCCGAGGAACTTGACCTTGAAAGCTGAATCCTTGATCAGGAACGTCGGGTACCGTCCGGATGCGTGGAGGAACAGCGCATCGGTGCCCCAGTCCACGTAGGACATGTGATTGGGGGCGATGATCACGGGCCCTTTCCTGGGAATGTTCTCCCGGCCTGCCCACTTGTTCCTGATCAGCAGTTGCAGCGTTGGTCGCAGCACGATGACGGAGATCAGCCGCCACGTGGGCGAGTAAGACTTGCTCATCGGGGAGGCCTTCCCATGGTCCGGTTCCGCACGTCATGTACGTCATGCTCCAAAATCTGCCCGTGGTCACCTGCATGACCGAGTCCGCCCTGTTCCCCTGGACAGTGGTGCTGCCTGTCAAGGTACTAGCCCGCGCCAAGTCAAGGCTCGCCGTCCTGGCCGGTTCGCACCGCTCCGACCTGGCTCTCGCCCTGGCGTCTGACACCGTTTCCGCGGTGGTCGCTTGCCCGGAAGTCGCGCGGATACTCGTGGTCACGTCCGACGCCACGGCCGGGCGGCGGCTGGCGGCGCTCGGCGCCCAGGTCGTCCCCGACGAGCCGGCCGGCGGGCTGAACGCCGCGCTGCGCCACGGGGCTTCGGTGGCGGCTGACCGCTGGCCGGGCAGCGGCGTCGCGGCGCTCGCCGCCGACCTGCCGGCGCTGCGGCCCGCCGAACTCGGCCGGGCGCTGCGCGCGGCGTCCGCCGCGGTGGGCGGCGCCGCGTTCGTCCCCGACGCCGCCGGGGTCGGCACGACGATGTACGCGGTGACTCCGGCGGCGGTGTTCCGGCCGATGTTCGGCGGCGCGTCCAGGGCGCGGCACGCCGCGACCGGGGCGGTCGAGCTGCGCCTCGACGGCGTGCCGGGGCTGCGGCGGGACGTGGACACGCCGGAAGACCTGCGGGCGGCGGTCGCGCTCGGGGCCGGATTCCGCACCGCGGCGGTCGCGGGCCAGCTGTTCGCGGGAACGTGAGCCGGCCAGCCGGCGGCTCCGGCCTGCCTGCCCGTCAGATATGCACGACCGGGCAGGTCAGCGTCCGGGTGATCCCCTCCACGGCCGCGATCTGGGCCCCGACCAGCTTGCCGAGCTCGTCCACGTTCTCGGCGCGGGCGCGCACGATGACGTCATACGGGCCGGTGACATCCTCCGCATCCGTGACTCCGGCGATCTCAGCTATCTGCCGTGCCACGTCGGCGGCCTTGCCGACCTCTGTCTGGACGAGGATGTATGCCTGCACCATGGCGTCCTCCTGGGGGCAGCGTAGGACACGCGGCCGTAATGTGTCACGGTACCGTAGTGGTCCAGACCTGTAATCAGGCTGGTCCGCATAGTTTCTCTCGGTTCGAACGTGGAGGCGGCGATCGCTGAGTCCGGCGGGGCGCCAGAGTCGGCCGGCGAGTCGGTTGCCGACCTGGGCGAGTGGGGCATGATCGCGGCGCTGGCGGCCCGGATGCCCGCCGGGAAGCTGACGTCGGTGGGCATCGGCGACGACGCCGCCGTGGTCGCCGCGCCGTCCGGCAGCGTCGTCGCGACCGTCGACCTGCTGCTCGAAGGCCGGCACTTCCTGCGCTCCTGGTCCTCGGCGTACGACGTCGGGGTGAAGGCGGCGGCCCGCAGCCTGGCCGACGTCGCGGCGATGGGCGCGACGGCGACGGCGCTGCTCGTCGCGCTGGCCGCCCCGGGCACGCTGCCCGCGAGCTGGGCGCTCGAGCTGGCCGACGGGCTGGCCTTCGAGGCCGCCCGGGCGGGGGCGGGCATCGCCGGCGGCGACACCGCCCGCGCCGACTCCGTGGTGCTGTCGGTGACCGCGCTCGGCGACCTGGCCGGGCGCGACCCGGTGCGCCGGTCGGGCGCCTCGCCCGGGGACGTCGTCGCCGTGGCCGGGCCGCTCGGCCATTCGGCGGCCGGGTACGCGCTGCTGACCGCGGGCGAGACGGCCTGCCCGGAGCTGATCGCCGCGCACCGGCGGCCCGCGCCGCCCTACGAGGCGGGCCCGGAGGCGGCGCTGCTCGGCGCGACGGCGATGATCGACGTCAGCGACGGCCTGGTCGCCGACCTCGGCCACGTGGCCGAGGCGAGCGGGGTGCTGATCGACATCGACAGTTCGGGGCTGGCGCTTGGCGACCCGCTAGCAGCGGCCGCGGCCCTGGTCTTCGGTGCCGCTTCCCCCTCATCCCGAACGGACCCGCCCGTCTCTCCCCCCTCCATTGCCCTGCAGTGGGCGCTCACGGGCGGCGAGGATCACTCCCTGGCTGCCACGTTCCCGCCCGCGGTGGCCCTGCCGCCCCGGTGGCGCGTGATCGGCTCGGTGCACGCGGGCAGTGGCGTGACGGTCGACGGCCAGCCCCACCGCGGCCGCGGCGGCTGGGAGCACTTCACGGCCTGACTCGACCGGCCGCACGCCGGGCAGGCCGAAGGTCCAACCAGCCGCACAGGGCTGTTTTCCGGGCAGAACTTCAGACGCCAGGGTCTGGGCGGGCCCGCCGGACGTGACGTGGGTGGAGCCCGGCCGCCGGCCGCCGGCCGGCAGCCGTTTGCCAGCAGTGCACGGGCCGACTTCACAGGCCACTTTGGGCTCTCTGGTCTCACGGGTCCGGTGAGCCTGGCCGGCCGACGGCAGAGTTGGCGCATCTTCGTATCAGTTATGACCAGTTTTCCGTCTTTCTATCGCTTATGACCAGTTGAGTGACCGATTCACCCGGAATATCCCTATGGAACCGATAGAAAGTCGCCGAAGTGATAGGAAGATGACCGCCTGGCAGTGCACGCCATGCCCCACGGAACTCTTCGGCCTCACATGTCACGGCCCCAGCCGTGTGTCGTGTCAGGCCGGCAGCGCTAGGTGATTCCGGCGACGGGGCGGCCGTCCTCCAGGTAGACGCATCCGCCGTCCCGCGACACGGCGGCTACACGGCGCTGGAGCGCGGGCCTGAGCAGGGTGAGCGCGGTGTCCAGCGGCGCGAGCCGGTACTCGGAGATCTCCTCTGCCTGCAAGGTGATTGCGGCAAGCGCCGCGTCGCCGGCCGGCCCGCAGTCGAACAGGAACCGGATGCCACCGGGGTGCCCGGGACGGCTGGGATGGAAGTCGACGCAGGCGAGCCGGCCGGTGCGCACCTCGATGCCGCACTCCTCGCGGACCTCCCGCCGGCACGCGTCCCACGGCGTTTCCCCGTCGGCCTCCATGACGCCACCGGGTATCGTCCAGCCCGACTTGTAGGTCGGCTTGAGGATGAGCAGCCGCCCCGCACGGTCGAAGATCAGCGCCCCGGCGGACGCCGGGATCGCCGGAAGCTCGTCGGCTAGCATGCCGTGGTCATTCAGGCAGCCAAGCGGCCGCGCCTGCCGCTAGCGGCTGACTTTGCCGGCCTTGATGCAGGAGGTGCAGACGTTCATGCGCTTGGGCGTGCCGGACACGACAGCGCGAACGGTCTGGATGTTCGGGTTCCAGCGGCGGCGGGTGCGGCGGTGCGAGTGCGACACGTTGTTGCCGAAGCCCGGCCTCTTGCCGCATACGTCGCAGACGGAAGCCACGGTTCGCTCCATTGGATCGTTGGAAAGTCTGTCAGTGCCGCACCGAGCCGGGACAGGACGCCGACCCGAAATAAAGCAGCCTCGGAAGCATACCCGACTCCCCGCCCCTCGCGCGAACCGCCGCGGTGGACCCGAATGTCGGCGCGGCCTTTTATGCTGCGGAGTGTGACCACGCTGCGCGATCCGCTGGAGCGGGTGCTGGGCAGGAAGACCAGCGACGCGTTCGGGAAGGCCATGGGCCTGCGGACGGTCGGGGACCTGCTGCGGCACTACCCGCGACGCTACTACACCCGGGGTGAGCTGACCGCGCTCTCCGAACTGCGCGAGGGGGATCACGTCACCGTGCTCGCGCGGGTGGAGAACTCCGCCGTGGCCCCGTACCAGAAGTCGCGCTTCCCGAACGGCGGCCACACGACGACGGGCCGCGCCGAGGTGACCGTCACGGACGGCACGGCCAGCCTCAAGCTCACCTTCTTCGGCGGGGCGGGACACCATGTGCGCGTGCTCCAGCGCGGCCGGGTCGGGCTGTTCGCGGGCACCGTCTCCAGTTTCCGCGGCCGGCGCCAGCTCGTGCACCCGGAGTACGAACTGCTGCCGGCCGACGCGGTCGACGCCCAGACCACCGCCGAAGTGGCCGCCGAGTACGCCACCGAGCTGATCCCCGTCTACCCGGCGAGCGCGCGGCTGAGCTCCTGGCGGATCTCCAAGGCGGTCCAGGTCGTGCTCGACACCCTGGATACCGGCGAGGATCCGCTGCCTGACGAGGTGCGGCGGGAGCACGACCTGTGGCCGCGGGAGACGGCCATCCGCGCGATCCACCGGCCGCAGGACCGCTCGGACCTGCAGCGGGCGCGGAAGCGGCTCAAGTGGGACGAGGCGTTCGTCATGCAGGCCGCGCTGGCCCAGCGGCGGATGGCCGCCGCCGCGATGCCGGCGGTGCCGCGCCCGCCGGTGGAGGACGCGATCGCGGCGGAGTTCGACAGCCGCCTGCCGTTCACGCTGACCGAGGGGCAGCGGTTCGTGGGCGAGGTCATCGCCCGCGACCTGTCGTGCGCGTACCCGATGAACCGGCTGCTGCAGGGCGAGGTCGGCTCGGGCAAGACCGTCGTCGCGGTGCGCGCCATGCTGCAGGTCGTGGACTCGGGCGGCCAGGCCGCGCTGCTCGCCCCCACCGAGGTGCTCGCCCAGCAGCATTACCGGTCGATCACCGCGCTGCTCGGCCCGCTGGCCGCGGGCGGGCTGCTCGGCGGCGCCGAACACGCCACCAGGGTGGCGCTGCTGACCGGGTCGACGGGAGTGCGGGCGCGGCGCTCGGCGCTCTCGGACGTCTTCACCGGCGACGCCGGCATCCTGATCGGCACCCATGCCCTGCTCGAGGATCAGGTGCAATTCGCCGACCTCGGGCTGGTGGTCATCGACGAACAGCACAGGTTCGGCGTGGAGCAGCGCGACGCGCTGCGCGACAAGGCGGCGGGCTCCCGCCCGCACGTGCTCGTGATGACCGCGACGCCGATCCCGCGGACGGTGGCGATGACCGTGTTCGGCGACCTCGAGGTCTCCACGCTGGCCGAACTGCCCGCGGGGCGCTCGCCGATCGCCACCCACGTCGTGCCGGCCGCCGAACGGCCGCACTACCTGGAGCGGGCCTGGGAACGGGTGCGCGAGGAGATCGCGGCGGGACGGCAGGCGTACGTGGTGTGCCCGCGCATCGGCGACGAGGCGCCGGGAGAAGCCGCCGGGGACGACGATGGCACCCAGGGCGACGCGGACGCCGACGTGACCGGCCGCCGCCCGCCGCTCGCGGTTCTCGACATCGCCCCCGCGCTGGGCGAGGGGCCGCTGTCCGGGCTGCGGCTCGGCATCCTGCACGGCCGGCTGACCCCGGACGAGAAGGACCGGGTGATGACGGCGTTCGCGGCCGGCGACATCGACGTGCTCGTCGCCACCACGGTGATCGAGGTCGGCGTCGACGTGCCCAACGCGACCGCCATGGTCGTGCTGGACGCGGAGCGCTTCGGCGTCTCCCAGCTGCACCAGCTGCGCGGCCGGGTGGGCAGGGGCGTGGCGCCCGGCCTGTGCCTGCTGGTCACCGACGCGCTCGCGGACACTCCGTCCAGGGAGCGGCTGGACGCCGTGGCCGCGACGTCCGACGGGTTCCGGCTGTCCCGGCTGGACCTGGAGCAGCGCAGGGAAGGCGACGTGCTCGGCGCCACCCAGGCGGGCCGGCACAGCAGCCTCAAGATGCTGCGGCTGCTGGCCGACGAGGAACTGATCGCGTTCGCCAGGCAGGAGGCGTCGGCGCTCGTCGAGGCCGACCCGGGGCTCGACGGTCATCCCGCGCTCAGGGAGGCGATCGACGACCTGCTCGGTCCGCAGCGCGCGGAGTTCCTCGACAAGGCCTGACCTGGGACACTGGAGACATGACACGGGTCATCGGTGGCGCGGCCGGCGGGCGCAGGCTGGCGGTGCCGCGCGGCACGTCGACCAGGCCCACCAGCGACCGGGCCAGGGAGGGACTGTTCGCCTCGGTGCAGTCGGGACTCGGCTCGCTGGCCGGGAAGCGCGTGCTCGACCTGTACGCGGGTTCCGGGGCGGTGGGTCTCGAGGCCCTGTCCAGGGGGGCCGCGCACGTGCTGCTCGTGGAGTCCGACGCACGCACGGCCGCGGTGATCAAGGCGAACGTCGCGGCGGTCGGCATGGCCGGGGCGACGGTCGTCACCGACCGCGCCGAGCGGCTGCTCGGCCGCCCGCCGGAACCGGCCGGCCGCTACGACCTGGTCTTCGCCGACCCCCCTTACGCCGTCCCGGCGGAGGCGGTCACCCGGATGCTGACGCTGCTCGCGGGCGGCTGGCTGGCCGGCGGCGCGCTCGCCGTGGTGGAGCGGGCCACCCGGTCGGGGACCCTGGAATGGCCCCCCGGCTACCTGCCGGATAAGTCGCGCAGGTACGGTGAGGCGACCTTCTGGTATGGCTGGTACAGCGGCGGTGCGGACGCGGGTGTCGCGGGACACACCGCGCAAGCCGTGCCGCAGTCGGCGCTTGAGGAGTGATTGCCGAGTGCAGCGAGTGGTATGCCCGGGTTCGTTCGATCCCGTCACCAACGGCCATCTGGACATCGTCAGCCGGGCCGCCGGCCTGTACGACGAGGTCGTCGTCGCCGTGCTCATCAACGTCACTAAGAAGAGCCTCTTCACGGTCGACGAGCGGGTCGAGATGCTGCGCGAGGTCACCAGGGGCTACGGCAACGTGCGGATCGAGCGCTTCCACGGGCTGCTCGTGGACTTCTGCGCGGCGAACGGCATCACCGCGGTGGTCAAGGGCCTGCGCGCGGTCAGCGACTTCGAGTACGAGATGCAGATGGCCCAGATGAACTACCGGCTCGCGAAGATCGAGACGCTGTTCATGACCACCAACCCCCTGTACTCGTTCCTCAGCTCGAGCCTGGTCAAGGAGATCGCCAAGTACGGCGGCGACGTCAGCGGCCTGGTCCCCGAGCCCGTGCTTGTCCAGCTGCGGGCCCGGCTCGCCGAGGAGTAGCGCCACCGCCAGTCCGGGCACCGTCCGCGGGGACCTCGGCGGGGTCCCCCCGCCGA
>Ga0335074_10017609_pt1 | contig 10079 bp, 7 predicted proteins | sample Lox_Sample_23_FD_206715 | JGI IMG/M metagenome (GOLD analysis project Ga0335074, IMG submission 206715) | Soil microbial communities from Loxahatchee National Wildlife Refuge, Florida, United States - Lox_Sample_2.3 | ecosystem: Environmental > Terrestrial > Soil > Wetlands | place: USA: Florida...
CCATCGACCGGGGATCCCTCCCGAAGTTGAGCTCGAGATAGCGGTCCGCCACCTCCTCCGGTTCGCCCAGGTACACCGGATCACCTCGCTCCAGCAGAAGTGCCCTATGGCAGAACCTCTGCAGCGAGCTCATGTCGTGGGTGACGAAGACGATCGTCCGTCCGCGGTCTCGCAGATCGTTGAACACGTCGAAGCACTTCTGCTGGAAGGAGGCGTCGCCGACGGCGAGCACCTCGTCGACCATCAGGATGTCCGCGTCGACCTGGATGGCTACCGAGAAGGCAAGGCGCACCTGCATACCAGACGAGTAATTCTTGAGCTTGAGGTCCTTGAACTCCTCAAGCTCCGCGAATTCGATCACGCCGTCGTAGCGCTTGCGGGCCTCTCGGGGAGAGAGGCCAAGCATGATCCCGTTCATCACGACGTTATCTCGGGCGGCCATGTCCATGTTGAACCCAACCCCGAGTTCGATCAGCGTGGACAGGCGCCCCCGGCGCCATATCTGGCCGTCCGCACCGTAGATGCCGGCGAGGCACTTGAGTAGCGTGCTCTTGCCGCTTCCGTTGCGGCCGGCGATACCAAAGAACTCTCCGCTCTCGACGGCGAACGAGACATCATTGAGCGCCGTGAACGTCTGATACCGGGTCCGATGGCGCGGGTGCAGCACACGCTCCTTGAGCGTGTGCCTGCGTTCCTCGGGCACGCGAAACGTCTTGCTGACGTCGCGCGCGACGATAACCGGAGGCTCCGTCCGAGGAGCCCGTGATGCGGTTGCCATGGCCAAGAGAGTACCCGCCGACACCCACGGCAGCGACGCCCTTCCGCCGCCCTAAACCCGCGAGGGGTCAGCCTCCCCGGCCCTCCAGCGACAACCTCCGGACCACCGATTCCGGCAATGCGGCCGCGTGCGCGCCAAGCAGCGCACCCGCCGTTCTGGTCACATGATGGGCCAAGGAATGAGTGATCAGCGCAGGCGAGTATCGGTCTCCGTGCGCCCGCGCCCACCTCAGATCCGCGCCGACGTTACCCCAGACGAGGAGCGCGTTGCGCCGCATGTCTGTCGCCTCGACATCGCCGTAGACCTCCCGCAAGGCCCTAGCCTCATCGAAGCTTCGCCGTAGCCAGCCGATCAACGAATAGTCATGCGAATGAATCACGGATGCCTGCGGCACGTAGACCTTTGCGTAGCCGGCTCGGAGCATGTCCATCGCGAGTACTCGATCCTCGGCGTAAGAAACCGCACGAAACGGCACAGCCTCCCAGGCCGCTCGAGCCAGGCAGCCGTTGGCGTCGGTGAAGAAGCCCTTCATCCCTTCCAGGTCGATGACTGGAATCGTCCGTGCAGAAGGCTCCAGCCGATCGATCCGAGGCGCACCGTTCGGCGCGAACGATTGAAACCATTCGGTCAGCTCGCGCGCGACCATCGGCGACGCGTCGTCGCGGGGTCGGTACGGCCCGTACACCAGCCCCACGTCGGGAGCGAGCGTGAAGCCCTCGAGCAACCGCGCCAACCAGTCCGGATCCGCCGGGACCGCATCCTGCGTGAGGAACGCCACGTGCTCGCCCTGTGCGCGTCGCATCAGGAGGTTGCGGGTCCCTCCGTGTGAGAACTGCTCGACGGGAATCTCGATGACCTCGGCGCCATAGGAGAGCGCGATGCTGACCGAACCGTCCCGCGAGGCCGAGTCGCACACGAGCAGCTCGAGCGACGCCGCCGGATCGAGGCGCTGAGCCCGGACGGCGGCGAGCGTCTGCTCGAGCACGTCGGCACCGTTGCGAACCGGGATAGCGACGCTTACGAGCTTGGTCATGGCGAGTCCTAGAGAGGGAGGCCGGGACGGTACCGCGTACCTTTCCGGGATCGCTGCCCGGACGACTCTCCGCGAGGCATTGGCCGGACCGCCGGCCGTCCTCGCCCTGATCGTCTATCTGGTCGGCGCGCTGGTCCTGTTTGGGAACCCACTGTTTCACAGCCACCAGTGCATTTGCCTCGGTACCGACGAGGGCATCTTCATCTGGGCCTTCGCCTGGTGGCCCCACGCCTTGCTGCACGGCGCCAATCCGTTCCACAGCAACATCATCTACGCGCCCGAGGGATTCAACATCGCGCTGGGGGCGCTGGTGCCGGGGGCCGCGCTGATCTTCTCGCCGGTGACCGCTATCGCGGGGCCGCTGTTCGCCTACAACCTGGCGATGCTGCTATGCCCGGTGCTTGCCGCCTTCTTCACCTTCCTGCTTTGCCGGCGTCTGACGGGGCAGTTCTGGCCGTCGTTGTTCGGCGGCTGGTTCTTCGGCTTTTCGACCTACATGCTCGGACAGCTAATGGGTCACATGCAGATGACGCTGGTGTTCTTGATCCCGGCAATCGTGCATCTCGTGCTCCGTGGGCTGGCCGGCGAGCTCAGCCGTCGCCGTCTGTTCGTCCTCCTCACCGTCGCGCTCGCGCTGCAGTTCTCCTTCGGTGCGGAGGTGTTCGTGAGCTTCACGCTCTTCGGCGCCGTCGCCCTGGCAATCGGATACGCGTTCGCCGACGCGCGCCTACGCGCGAGCCTGCGCGGCGTGCTTGGACCGATCGTACTTGCATACGTGGCGACCGCGGTGATCGTCTCCCCGTACCTCTATTACGCCTTCCAACCCGGCGGTCTGCCGATCCTCGTTTGGCGCACGAACATGTTCTCGAACGACCTGCTTGGGTTCGTGATTCCCACAGAGGTCACCAAGTTTGGCGGCACTCATTTCCTATCGACGAGCACTCGCTTCACGGCCGGAATCGTCGAAGGGGGCGCCTACTTCGGCCTTCCGCTGATCGCAATCATCTGCCTAGGCGCGCGCCGGCGCTGGCGCACCGTGGCGGGCAAGGTCATGATCGGCACGCTGCTGGTGGTTGTCGTGTGCTCGCTCGGAGGCCGTCTGCACGTGAACGGCCCGACGAGCGTTCCGCTGCCCTGGGCGATCGCTCAGCGCCTTCCCGTGCTTGGGTTGGCGCTTCCGTCGCGCTTCATCGTCTACGGGTTCCTGCTCGGCGCGGTCCTGGCCGCGCTGTGGCTAGCGGAGGCCCCCAAGCGCTTCGCTCCGTGGTTGCTGGCCGCTCTGTCGATCGCCTGTCTCTGGCCCGCGCTCGGACAGGGCTTCTGGCGCGGGAGCCCGCCCGTCCCAAGTCTGTTCGCCAGTTCCAGATACCGCGATGTGATCACCCCGCACGACACGGCGCTGCTACTGCCGGTTGGAATCTCGGGCTACAGCATGCTGTGGCAAGCCGAGGCCGGCCTCCGCTTCAAGATGGCCAGTGGATACGTCGTCCCGCCCGAGGCTCCTGATCCCTACAAGGATGAGCCGGCCTACCCGATCCTCACCGCCGGCATTCGAGTGCCGGACGTGGAGGGCGCGGCCGCGAGCTTCCTGTACACACACCGCGTAACGGTGGCGGTGGTCGATCCGAGCTTGCCGCAGGCAACGCCCTGGATCCCCATCCTCGAGCGGCTCGGATGGAAAGCGCAAACGGTAGGGGGCGTCGTCGTGTTGCGCCCCGCCTGAGCATTCAGCTCAGCCCTAAAGCCCCTCAAGAATTCGGTGCAGTCCCTCCGCCAGCTCGGTCCTGGCTTCCCATCCCAGCTCGCGCCGGGCCCGCGACACGTCGAGGCAACTGCGCCGGACCTCCCCGGGACGGTCGGGCTCGAAGTTCGGCTCCGGAAGCCGCCCACGGTCACTGACCTCGTTCAACGCCTCGAGTAGGTCGAGCACCGATGTCTCGCGGCCCCAGCCGATGTTCACCGGCCCGGTGACGGCGGACTCAGCGGCGAGCAGGTTGGCGCGGGCCACGTCGCCTGCCTCGACCCAATCGCGCGTCTGGCGCCCATCGCCGTAGATGGTCGGCCGCCGCCCCTCAACCGCGCAGCCGCAGAAGATCGCGACCACCCCGGCCTCCCCGTGGACGTCCTGGCGGGGGCCGAAGACGTTCCCATAGCGCAGGGAGATCGTCGACAGCCCGTGCAGGCGCGTGTACAGCTCGCAATAGCCCTCGGCCGCGTACTTGGACTGGCCGTACGGGGCCAGCGGTCGGATCGGATGGTCCTCTGGGGTGGGGATCACATCGGCATCCCCGTACAGGGCGCCACCGGTCGAGGTGTTGACGAGCCGGCGCACCCCGGCAGCCCGCGCGGCCTCCAGCACGGCGATTGTTCCCAGCGCATTGATCCTGGCGTCATCAGCAGGATCCGCGACCGAATGGCGGACGTCGATCTGCGCGGCGAGATGGAACACGAGCTCCGGCCCAGCCGCGGCGAAGATCTCCGATAGGACCGCCGGATTTGTAACATCTGCCACGTGGAGCTCGGCGCCCGCCCGCATCGCGGCCTCAACATTCGACTGCCTACCGGTCGAAAGGTTGTCGATCACGGTGACGCGGTCGCCACGAGCCACGAGCGCGTCCACCACGTGAGATCCGATGAATCCGGCGCCGCCGGTGACCACGGAGTTCATATGGCGCGGCAGCTTGCCAGATCGGGAGTCAAATGCCCACCTGAAAGGGTGGCGGGCCCGTACCGCGAAGGCGGTACGGGCCCGACCGAAGGACGACCCTGGTAGGGCTGGGGGCCGTCCGAAGACCCGCGAGAAAGGGGGCGATGCTCGCGGGCCCGTCCGACTTCCGTGTCGACCCCTAGCATAGCGCTGCCAATGGTCGTGGCGTCAAGCGCGATGGACATAAATGGACGCCTTTTCCCGCCGTGTTGGAGGAACTTTCGAACGCCGCCAGGGTAAGCAACAGCGCAACCTCCTTCCTCCGATCTCGTTATGGAAACGGGGCTTCGTAGCTCCGCGCCGTTTGCTTTCCCTCCCGACGGGCTTGGCAGGCCCACGTGACCCTCTCGGACAGCTTCGTTCAACCACATCCCAATCCGATCTCCGTGCCGGCGAAGGCCGACGTGTTGGGGATTCCGCTCGCGGTCACCGACTACGAGCGCGCGCTCGACTGGATCGATGCCATGGTGGCCGAACGTCAGCGGGGCTACCTGTGTGCTTGCAACGTCCACACCGTGACGGCCGCGCGGGAGGACCCGGAGCTGCGCGCCGCTCTCCTGTCTGCCTACGCGCTGAACGTACCCGACGGCCAGCCGCTCGTGTGGGCCCTGAATGCGCTCAGGAGCTCGCTGCGCGACCGCGTCTACGGCCCCGAGCTGATGGCGCGCGCCTTCGCCCGCGCCATGACCAACGGACACCGGTTCTACCTGTACGGGGGGCGCGACCAGCACGCGCTCGTTCAGCTCGGTCAGAACCTGCGCAGACGCTTCCCGGGCGTCGACATCGTCGGCGGGTACTCCCCCCCGTTCCGGCCCCTGACCGCCGAGGAGCGCTCTGCGATTGCCGAGGAGATCAACGCGTCGGAAGCCGACGTCGTCTGGGTCGGCATCGGCGTGCCCAAGCAGGAGAAGTGGATGGCGGCGATGCGGCCAAGACTCGAGGCGCCCGTGCTGGTCGGCGTGGGCGCCGCGTTCGACTTTCACGCTGGGCTCGTCCCCCAGGCTCCGCCATGGCTCCAGGGGGCGGGACTCGAGTGGGCCTATCGGCTCGCCCATGAGCCGCGCAGGTTGTGGCGACGCTACTTGCGGTACAACCCGCGTTTCGTCCGTGCCTTCGCTCGCCAGCTTGTCGCGCGCCGCACGTCCGGACAGCGGCCCTGAACCCCATCCCCACAGCGGACACGCAAACATCCCGCAGCGAACCTGTCCGGCGGCTGAGGTTGCCTGGACGCGACCTCAAGGAACTCCTCGGCGATGCCGTTCCGCGCGATCACGCGCGCCAGACGCTCGCTGACTGGTACATCGAGCGGGAGATAGGACGTCGACCGGGACACCCGTGGCGGGTGCTAGACCTAGGCTGTGGAACGGGAGGGTCGGTTGGCCTGTTCCGGACTCGCGACCCCGGCGTCGAGTGGGTCGGGCTCGACGTTCCGGGATCACCGGAGGCGCGTGGGCGCACCCGCAGCGACGCCCGGTTTGAGACCTTTGACGGCGTCTCGATGCCGTTCACCGATGCCAGCTTCGAGCTCGTCTACTGCAAGCAGGTGCTCGAACACGTGCGACAGCCAGAGCCGCTGCTCGCCGAGGTGCGCCGTGTCCTCGTGCCTGGCGGTTGGTTCGCCGGCTCGACCTCCCAGCTCGAGCTCTATCACTCGCTGAGCATGTGGAACTACACCCCGTTCGGCGCGGCGACCCTGTTCGAGGAGGCCGGCCTGCATCCGGTCGAACTGCGCCCCGGGATCGACGGCCTTACGCTGATCGCCTGGCGCGCCGCGGGCGGGCACCCGTACTTCCACCGCTGGTGGGGTCGCGAGTCCCCGTTCAACCGGCTGCTCGACCTGAGCGGACGTATCGTGCGCGCCGACACCCGCTCGCTGAATGCGACCAAGCTGCTGTTCTGCGGGCAGTTCGCATTCCTGGCCCAGCGGGGTGGAGACGCACCGTGACCGCCACCGACGAGATGCGCGCCGCGCCCCACGACCCGCACAATCTGCTCGACCGGCTCAGCCGCGAGTCGACTCTCGAACTCCACTACCGCCACGTCATGCGTCGCGAACGGGCGCTGCTGGCGGCTCGACTGTCGATCTCCCAGGGCGATGTCGTGTCCGTTGGTGCGGGCCTGTACCCAGGACGTCATCTGTTCCCGGCACCGGCATTCCGGCTGATCGCGGTCGACTCCGACCCGGAGCGAGTCGCGATCGTGGCGCAGGCAGGCCGCGCCGACGAGGCACTACTCGGCTATGCGGGCCAGTTGCCCGTCGCTCCATCCTCGTTCGACGTGGTGATCTACCGGCTGGTCCTGCACCACATCGCGTACCAGGGGTCGCTGACACCCTGCTTCGAGGAGGCGGCCCGCCTCCTGCGTCCTGGGGGTGCTCTGATCGCCATCGAGCCGGGGCTGTGGCATCCGGTGGGGCTGGGCCTGACGCTCGCCAACCGCACGGGGGTCGCCACTGCGATCCACGGGACCCCCGATGACATCCCGCTCTCGTCTCGACGGCTGGTCGCGGAAGCCCGCGCGGCGGGTCTCGCCGCCGAGGTGCACGCAGTGACCTACACGTGGCGGCGACTGCCGGCGCGGCTCCAGCGCGCCTTGGCGCCGCTGGACACGCTCGGCTCAAGGCCGCGGGCGGCGCCTTTCGGTCACACCCTGATGCTGATCGCTCACAAGCGCGGATAGCCCGAGGTCTGGGACGTCGGTGCGTCTCGCCGCGCCGCCAGCCGACGCCATGTCCGGGCCGCCGCACGAGCTCGGTCACGTTCGTCCGAAGATTTGTCGGGAGTCCAGGCGTCCAGCGCGAAGGCCAGACCTGTCAACGCCGCGAGGGCACGGGCGTGCCTAGGCCCATACATCAGCCGGCAGGCCGCATCCATCCCCTCGGCGATCCGCCGCTCCACGTCACTTTGGCTGAAGGTCAGGCGGGCGCTCGAGCTCGTGTCGTGGACGAAGGTGGTGCTGGAGCAGACTCCAACGCGCCAACCTGCGCGTCGCATACGCCAGCACCATTCCACGTCCTCGCCGTACATGAACAGCTCCTCGTGCAGAGGACCGACCCGGCTGACCGCGTCCGGTCTCACGATCATCGCCGTGCCGGGCACCCACCCCGCGTCCAGCTGATCACCGCTGGTCCAATAGCTGGCGCGGAAAACGCGCCGGCGCAGCGCGGCGGGCAGCAGCCGGTGCAGACGAAAGAGCCTGAGTAGTGTGCGTCCGACGGATGGAAGCGCGCGGCCAGGCTCCTCCCAGCGCCCGTCGACATCCACGATGTTCGGGCTCGCGACGCCCACTGCGGGATGGGCGTCCATCCACGCAACGAGATGACGGAGCCCGCCGGCCGGCGCGCGAACGTCGGGATTCAGCAAGAGCCAGTAGCGGCCTCGAGCACGCGCAATCGCGGCGTTGGCACCCGCCGCGAAGCCGTGGTTGCCGCCCATCTCCACGATCTCCGTGCCGGGCACCTCGGCACGCAGTTTCGCGACGCCGTCGTCGGGTGAGGCGTTGTTGACGGCGATTAGCTCGGCGAAGCCACCGTCGAGCTCTTCGCGAATCGAGCGCAGGCAGTCGGGGAGGGTTTCGGCCGAGTTGTAGAGCACGATTGCGATTGAGAGCTCCGGTCGGTCCGCATCCTCCATAAATCCCATTGTCTCGATGCAATCGATCTCGCGACGATGGAACGCCGGACGGTCGAGATCCGAAACCACCGCCTCGGGGCAACGTTCTAGGTAGCGCCGTGTACGGTGACCTGGACCGCGACCGCTTAACGGCCGCCGCGCCGTCGACGACAGACGAGTCTGATTGCTACGCTCGCGGCGTGTCGTCTCTCGCCCCGGCGCCACCGCGCGCCACGCCCGAGCCGGCCGGGACGACGCCGATGAATCGCATCAACCGCGCCGGCGTGACCGTCGACGTGGCACTCGGGGCGCTGCTCGCCGCCGGGTTCGCGCTGATCGTGTTCGTGGCTACTGGCGGCGCCACTCTTGGTCCTAATACCTGGGTGCAGATCGCGCTGCTCGTGGTCGGCGCCGGCTGTGCGGTGGCGCTGATCGTCGTCAATCCGCCAGGGAGGACAAACGGTGTGCTCGCGTTCGCCTTGTTCGCCGTGCTGGCGGCGCTGACCTACACCTCGATCGCGTGGTCGGTCCAGCCCGCGACCTCGTGGACAGAGGCCAACCGCACGCTGTCCTATCTGGCCGCGTTCGGCGCCGCCGTGGCACTCGCGCGGCTGATCCCGGCGCGCTGGCCGGCGCTGACCGGCGCGGTGGGCACGGTGGCGGTCCTGACGTGCGGCTACGCGTTGATGAGCAAGGTGTTCCCCGCGACGCTCGACCCCGCGAACTACTACGGCCGCCTGCGCGCGCCGTTCGATTACTGGAACGCGACCGGGCTGATGGCCGCGATGGGCCTCCCGGTGTGTCTATGGGCCGGCGGGCGAGAGACATCCGGACGCGTGCTCCGGAGCCTCGCCGTCCCGGGCATTGCGGTCCTAACCACCGCTCTGATTCTGTCCTACTCACGGGGAGCGCTGCTCGCCGCCATCGTCGGCCTGGCCGTCTGGTTCGCGCTCGTGCCGTTCCGGCTGCGGGGAACCCTCGTGTTGGCACTCGGCGCCCTCGGGGGGGCGATTGCGACGGTCTGGGCACTCGCCCATCACGCGATCACGCACGACAACGCGACGCTCGCGGCGCGCACCTCGGCGGGCCACGACTTCGGCGTCGTACTCATCGTGGTGGTGATCCTGTGCGCGATCGCGGGCTTCGCGGCGACCCTGGCCATGGATGGGATCGCGCTCAGCGCGCGACTAAAGCGGCGCATCGGGACCGCACTGGTGGTGCTGGTCGCGCTGATTCCCGTGGCGGTCGTCGCCGGCGCGGCGGCGTCCTCGCGTGGTCTGACCGGTCAGGTCTCGCACGCGTGGAGCACATTGACGAGCGCCAGCGCGGCGCAGCCCGGAGACACGGCGGCGCGGCTGGCGTCGCTCGGCAACAGCCGCTCGATCTACTGGCGAGAGGGACTCAAGGTCGGCGAGCACGCGCTGCTCGCCGGCGTCGGCGCCGGCGGCTTCGACACCGCGCGCACCCGGTACACGACCAACACCCTCGCCGTGGCCCACGCCCACAGCTTCCTGATCGAGACGTTCGCCGACTTCGGGCTGATCGGGCTCGCGGTCAGCCTCGCCCTGCTGGTGGCGTGGGCGCTCGCCTGCCGGCGCACCCTCGGCGTCAAGCGCGCCGATAATCGTCACGTGGCCGAGCAAGCCGGGCTGCTGACGCTGCTCGCGGTCGTCGTGATCTTCGGTATTTCCTCCCTAATCGACTGGACCTGGTTCGTGCCCGGCGTCGCCGTGCCGGCGCTCGTGGCCGCCGGCTGGCTCGCGGGCCGCGGTCCGATAACTGACAGCCGACCCAGCACCGCTCAGCGACCGCTGTTCACCCCGGGCCGCTCCGCCGCGGCGCTCGGCATTGCCGTCGCCGCCCTCGTCGCCGCCTGGTTCATCTGGCAGCCGCTCGATTCGGCCGACTCCTTCAACGCCGCCATCACCGCCATGACTCGCGGCGACGCCG
>Ga0335074_10017610_pt1 | contig 10079 bp, 3 predicted proteins | sample Lox_Sample_23_FD_206715 | JGI IMG/M metagenome (GOLD analysis project Ga0335074, IMG submission 206715) | Soil microbial communities from Loxahatchee National Wildlife Refuge, Florida, United States - Lox_Sample_2.3 | ecosystem: Environmental > Terrestrial > Soil > Wetlands | place: USA: Florida...
TGAATTCTGCTACAATTGTGAATTCAAATGGAGCACTTGCAGTTGTGGTTCCTACGAGCACCAAGCTGGGCCGCTCATAGTACAAAAGAAGTCGTCGGTAACTGTATTGTTCCTGCTGCTGCTGCTGTGGTCGCCCGTGTACCCACCCATGCCATCTCCTATGAATATCTGCAAGATTATTGCGAGCGTGGAGAGGGTTGGGGAAAAATTATTCGTCCTGATGCTCACTGCCAGGAGTGTGGCTCTGAGTTTGGAGAGAAGGTGAAGTTTAGGGATGTGGCGTGACGCCCCAAGCGGCAGTTGCTGAAGCTGGGCATAAGATCTAAGGGACAGTTATGACTTATGCCTCTGGACATACGCTTGTTCTGGGCACGACTGAAGAAGATATTTTGAAAGGTCCCTGAATAAGGGATACTCGAAAGCTCCCGGAAAAACTGAGTACCGATTGCAGCATATGCTTGAATCAGGGAAGCCTTTTCAATCAGGGAAGACAGAATATCAACGGGGGAATTAAAGGTATATGTATCCAAATAAAGCTTGGATTTGTCGGTAGACTTGTTGATTTCACCGTCGTCCACTTATTCGTGTAGTTCTATGGGGTTGAGCTGTGATTGGATTAGAAGAAGTTGAAGGGCCATGACTTGTCGCCCAACGTTAGCTATCTCCGTCTAGGTCGGAAAAGGAAGTCCGCTGCGGGAAGTATGAAGCAATGGAAATATATTCACTTTAGTTCGTAATATCAAAGGATTCGGAGGTCTTTCAATTTCTTTCATCAAGTGTTCATTAATCTTGTCATAATTCATGGCCCTTTGCTCTTTTGCGAGACACATACCTATTATATCGCCAAGCGGAACAGATGTGGTACACAAATAGAAATGACCACACAAGAAAGATCGCAAACACACTAACTGCTACTGCGACAACTGAGGTGACTGTAAAGCCATAAGAGGCTAACTGGAATGATTCGCTTCCTTGAAGCACAGTTGTGGCCAAACCCACCTGTAGAGCCGAAAGGATGATGCTCAGGTAAGCGAATACAGCCAGTAACCATGCAAAATTCCGCGAAAAGAAGGACTTATACCATGTCGAAGCTGACATGTACCCGTAAACGAGGTTTTTGGGCGATAAAAGTAGCAATCTGTATATCTTGTTGAGACGAGTCAGGCGAAGCTCGCCGTACCTGTACCGGCTGCTAACGCCCTTCAAGCTGTGTAGGTCTATTTGACTCAAAAAGTCTGCAATGAGCGTTGTCCACTGTTGCCATTCAACTCCCTTAGGAAGGAGACATAGCTCCGTCGCAATGCGAAAATCGCTTTCCTGGCATACAAGCCAGGCATATGACAGAAGAAATCCGCAAGCAGATTTGTGCAATTCCATATCCGCGCATAAATTGTCTCTCCAAAACTCATGGCTGAGTAGATACTGCGGAAGGGGCTTCACAAAAATCCGCTCTTCCACCCACACCAGATGTTCATTAACATCTTCAGTTATAAGGACTGTTCTGCCCAACAGTTTTTGTCGATGTAGAGATCGAGCGCATCGTGGGAGGCCTGCGAGCCAGAGGTGGCCGTGGATTTGATCAAGTTTGGGTGTCTTCAGTTCGAGGTCTAGGTATCGTAGAAGATCGTCCCCTATTTGTAACAGGGATGCGCCATCTCTAATCGCTGCAGGAAGATTGAATAATGAGCCGAATAGACTGGAGTCCTCCTTGAATGGGGCGAGTAAGAGTGGAGTCTATGTCCATCAGCATTTTAGCGCTCAAGCAACAATGCATCGTGAAGAACAGACCGCTGCGGTTAGCTCCGAATGTGTGGCTGACGGTGTGTCAATTTCACCCATTTTGCCACAACTAAAGCTTGTAGGATCACCCCTATGGACTATTGTCTCATTATAGAGTTGAAGTTGGCCATGAGGAAAAGTGAAGTGTTCGGATGATCTTCGGCGCTAAACTAGCGACCTTCTCCGGCGTCTTGGCAGCTCCCATGCCTTCCTTCCTCCCAAATGTTTTCGTCTTCGGCACAATTAATCAGGAATCAAACTTCTAGTGATCGTTCAAGTGGAAATTCAATTATTGATATATGGCTAATTAGTATTCTCCTTTCGTCTCAATTAAGCATTGGAAGTGAAGGCTATCTTTGATTGAAACACGATCTCTTGCATAGATGCTGAGGTCGTTTTCAAAGCCACGATCAATTCTGCCCATGCTCTCTCAATCTCGAACCTGTTTTCCTGCTTTATGATGCGGAAAGCTTCAGTCTTGGGGACGGAAAAGACAGAATTTGGGCTCAAATCAGTTTCGTAGAGCTGTGGTTGCGGAGGTGCAGTGAGAAAGGGCTTCAATGTCCAGCCAAAAGTTTTGAACTTCTCTGTTGTAACTAGCTCTATAAGCGGTCCTTCCTTTCCTATTCTAAATATTTCAACTGTGTTAGCTCTGTATTCTAGCTTCTACAAATATCGAAGAATCTTACCAATGCTAAGCATGAATTTTGAACTTTGATTCGACATTGATGCTGTTCACAATGATCAAGGCCCAAAAGAGGGGTCCAGTTGGAATCGAGGATATGATAGGCTACAATGGAGCTTCCTTCTGTGTCAAGAAGGTCCTTTCATGGCTTCGTCTTGTTTGAAGCTTGGAGTGACAAATTCAATGAACGGCATATTGAATTCTATGTGGATAATATGTCTCTGTGGATAATTTTTACATAGAGATAATTAGAAATGACCTCAATTTAAGGAATTGGCCTGGGATACTTACTGTATATAGTCCGAGCCAAGGCCCATACCACACCGATACGTTATTTATTCACCATATCTAAGTCTCATGTATCAACAGCATATATTTTGGAGCAGTCAACATAGCTTGAGGAAGTCCACCCGACAGGATCATGTTGTAGTACAACTCCGCAGATAGCGGTTGATTTCGGATAACCTACGGACAAACAATCCTCCATCATTGAGCAATCAAATTATTTGGCAACACCATTAAGGTGGACTTCTATTCTCGTGGAATTCCACTATAATGCTAGAGAACTTTTGAGATCTGACGATGTCGACCCCTAATGTTAGTACACTAGAACGTAACAAGGCAGAAAGCATGTTCTACATGCGTTAAAGCGAAGCGTAGGTGTGATTTGAGGCTTCCTCTATGTTTCAGATGCATGACAAGAAAGCAGGACTGCCAATATGTACATATATCATGCTTGTTAACTAGGAACATGATGCAATTCCCTCTCAGGATGTGTGTCCGCTGACAATCTTCCAAGCTCTAGTACGGTTTGTAGACCAGAATTTTGATGTATTTAGCCAGTTTGGGGACTTCGTTCTTGGGGGTACCCGTAAGTTTACAGGTCAGGACAGGTTTTACAGGTGATTTTACGGACGAGTGGACAAGACTAAGGATTATAAGACTAGCTGTTACAATTGACCGCCCTAATTGACTAATTAGACAGTTCAACCACTAATTCCATGATGTTCATCAATAATTCGAGTTGTTGCCCAACATCCCAACTAGTGGTCTTAGTGGTTAATTCAATGGTTTACTCGGCAATCGATGCCTGAAAATCGTACATTCAACTGTCACCAATGCTTTTAGTGCTTATAGGGCGTAGAGAGCCTTGAAATTAATCTGATTTAGTGCTTATAGGATGTAGAGGGCCCCTAAATTACTTTGATTCAGTGCGGGAGCCCTGAAATTACTCTGATTTAGTACTTATAAGGCGTAAAGAGCCCTAGAGAAGGGGGATATCTTGCCGTCTATATAGTTACTACCCTGCACTGCTTTCAAAACACTCAACACTACGTTATTAAACTCTATTATCACTTAAAGCCCAATTTATAGCTATTTTAACAGTCTACTCTGTCCATAATAACGCTACACTGCCTACAGCGTCGCCTAGGAAGGTTAATTTTATGTCTTTATTGTTACTACTAGACGAGCAAGGCATTAAACCCTAGCCTAACAACCTTGAATTTGAGTTTGTTGCTTGGCTGGAATTAGAAGATAGCACTAAACGCAACAATGTATGGAATCACCTGCAAAAATCCAACCAAAACCCACCACGCGACTGGCTACTAGAGAAGAAGCAAGTGTACAACAACTCAAAGCACGACACTCTCTAACACTATAAATTACAAACAGCTAATTGCACCACAAAGCCTATACAGTGCATGGGATCCAGCTTAATGCTTAGTATTGTGTTTGAATTTAAGATGCTTTTGGGGTTATCTGCAAAGTGCATTTACAACTTTAGCACTTTAACAAGAAACTCAACTTTTAAGTCTCTAAATGTAACACTAGTTGCTTAAATAGGAGTTGGCAAGACCTACAAGTGTATTCATAAATTATAACATTACTTAAAAGACCGTTTAATAGGTAATCTCTCATTAGGCAATTTGTATGCAACAAATCTAAATTACCAACACTCCTACTATAACCAATGGATTACACGGTTTGTGTGACACAAAAAACAAACTCTCAGCAGGATTCACCAGCCTTGTTATATATCTCCAGCTTTGCCTCTTCTTTTGCTTTTACCTCACTCATAATTCTCAAGATAAATTGCTGTCACTCGTCGACCTTTTTAACGACTTGCTGCAATCGAATAACATATCCCGGCCACCTAACGCGACGAAAAAATACGAATTTAAATAACCCCCAGGTGCAACGTATTTCTCGCCGGCGAGAGAAACGAAAGATTTTGTCAATGGAATCCTCCCCTTCTAAAGTCCCCTCAATCAATTCTAGATACGTTTCCGGAGGCGCGGGGTCAAGGGGCGGACACTCTGATAGGGCAGTGCGGTGAGATCTGCAATCTGTAGATAGTACAAAAGACACCGCTCCTTGGATTCATCCTACAATTGGGGGACTTTGTTAGGAGTAGGGGCAATCGCAGCGGCTCCTCATATTTTGGCAGGCGTTACCACTATCTTGACTCCGCCGTGCTCGAGTAACGACCAAGAAATCAAAAGGAAGTTAAGAAGGATACAATACCAACATTAATTACAGTTGGATATCTTTGTGTAGGTACGAGGCTTTCCGGGCGTATGACTGGCCAGTACGTACCGCAAGCAGAGGGAGCTTTGAGAACGCTAGGGAAAACTTAGGGAGGATGAGGAGGTGGAGTGGGAAAGATGGGCATGAGGCAGTTGTTAAATATGCCTTGGGGTATAGCGATTCATCTATCACCCAACAACTAAAGCTTAAGTCTTATCTAGTTAGTTTCTCCACTTATCCCGATCGTTCTACACAGCTAACAGAAAGCATTAGAAGAGGAAAGCTAATGCAGACGTCGATGTACACTACAGAGTTCCAGTCTTGCCTTATATAGCACTAGAAAAAGAGAAAAGTTGATAGCGATAAGGACCAAACAAGCTTATTACAGTTAGATGACTGTCTTTTCCTAGGCGTAAACGATATATCTTCCACCCAACCTACAAAGCTGCTACGGACTCTGCAAGTCGTACGCTATGTTCGTTAATACCTCCAAGCAAAGACACCCTACAAATGCTAACGGAGAGCCGTCAACAACATTTAAGTTAAGCAGCATTAGAGCTGCGTTGCATGATATCAAGCTGTCTATTCAACCTTTAACAGAGCTGCTATTAACGCCCCACAATATCCAGAAACCTGTACTACTTATAGTAACTGTAAGACGCTAGTATGCTTGTGATTTGTAGCCTCCTTAGCAGTTTCAATCTACTGCTCTTGCTCAGCTTTCAGTTTCTTATAAGCACAGTGTAAGGCCTTATCCTTCCAGGTTAGCTCCTCGTTCCGCTTGGCTATTTCTTCGAATTGCGTTTCTAGCTTGCGGACGTGTTAGTTGTAGCAGTCGTAGTAGGCGCGTTGAGTAGCGCGGTTTTAGTCCTAGTGTTTCTGGGTTGTGTTAATTATTTACGCAAATAAATGATTTAGCAATAAAGAAAGACAGTTAAGGTGAGGAGTGACTCTTAACTTAGCCCTATTACGCCGGCCTAGAACGATTTAGTAGACTCGGCCGGTTTGGATGTATTTTTACATAGACTAGCTCAAGCAAAGCCGTTGGAGCGATAATCGAATAGGATTTGGGGGCTTGAGCAGATGAAGTCCTCGACGCCTTTCTAGAAAGTAGCTTCAATTGTGAATAATTGAGGTTCTAATTCTTAACATACAAGGGATTGATCTCTGCCCTTAACTGGATAAGAAACTGTAAGGGCAGGCGATGGGGGAATGTATTGATTTATAGTTTACGAAAGGTTTGGATCAAAAGTTATGGAAGCACGTTAGTAGGAATACGCTGGAGGTTTAGCGATGAAGCCCGGTGGATTAGAGGTTTACCCACTAATCGTTAGCGAAGGCCGTCACTATGCCAATAGGTGGCTTGACTAGCGCAGTTCCAAAACTTTTGATCCAAACCTTCATACACGTCTGACTTTTAGTCGTAGGATGCAAAGTCCCCTTATTTTATACACAAAAATACTAGCCTCTTGGTTTTCTAGTCATTACAAGAGGTTGGGAATCGGAATCGCTATTGCCCAGTAGATTATACAGTTTGTGTAACATACAAAACAAACCCTCAGAAGGGTTCATTAGCCTTGGTTATTTAGCTCCAGCTTGGTCACTTATTTCACGCGCTCTTACTTTTCAAGATAATTGTAAATCGATCAACATGTGTACCGTCGCAGAGAAAGTTACTAACACTATCGCTATTGCTTCTCTTAGCAACACATCCACTAAGGAGGAGCCTGGTAAGAACAATGCTAGCATTGCAGAGGGACAGAGATTCTTCATTGGAAGCCTCGCATACGCAACCATTAAAAAGGAGTTGACTGAATTTTTTTAAAGGTTACTCAGTATAAATGGATGATTCACGCCGGTAAGATCGCTGCCTAGCAGCCAAGTCCTTTAGCTACTAAAGCTTATGTTTACTTATAGTGAATCTACCTCTATTCTAAAGAACCTGACCACTAACTGAGCCTTTAGCTATGCTTTCATCAATCTTTCTAATCCAAGTGAGGCTGAACGTGCTATAGCTAAGCTGTCTAGCAAGATGATTCTAGACCGTTCAGCTTGCCTGCAAGCTAGAGCCTATGTGTAGTGCTATTACAGATCAAGCTAGTAGTAACTGTACTATAAGTTGCTCCTCTATTGTTCCCAAATTAAATGAAAGGAACATAGCGACTAAGCTTTACTAGCAATACTAAAGATACTTAAATACTGACTCAGGCATGTTGTGTTCTATGTGAGAAGAACAAGCATAGACCTCCTCCTGCCTCTAGTATTCCATTAAAGACTACAGTTATAATTTCCAACTTCCCTATAATCTTAACAAGGAGAAGGTTAGCGATTTATAAATATCATTTTGGCATTATGCTCACATGCCTATTGTGGAGGGAATGAATGGATGTGCCATCGAAGTGCACAGTTGTCAGGGCAACGGATAGGGTAGCGTACAAGCTCGAAGCCACGGAATAGCTGGCAATAGGGACGGAGGCAACGCTCGACGCAATGCTTAAAACACACAAAAGAAAGGGCTGGATTCCATGTCCGTAAAACTTCCTATTAAAACTCGTAAAACTGATCTGCGCCCGCAAACCTCCCGTAAAAATATTCAGTCCGACCTGTATGACCCGTAAAAGATAACTATAAAGATGATGATGCCCGAAGGTAGTCTACGAGCTAGCTAAATACATCAATACACTAGTGCGAGCCCTGATCATATGATTTATAGAGGACCACGGAACCCCGCCACACTATATAACAGTTAAAGCAACTATTCTCTTTATACAAACTTTCTTCCGCTAAGATCATCCTTAGACCAATCTCCTTCTTAAGCATCAAGAAACTCCAAGCTTGTAATAAACCTTGTAAGAGTTGTATTTATAGCTTTGTTACTCTCGCATCTGAGGAGATGCAGAAGAAAGCTGTTGCTAGAATGAACGGTATAGAGATTAGAGGCTGTGAAATTAGTGTTAATATTGCAGTCGACAAGCCCGATAAAGATAGGCCGATTTAAGGGAAGTGTTATTCTTGCGGAAAGATGGGTCACATGGCGAAATCTTGCAAGGGGCGACAGAAACTTCAGAGTTATAGGAAGGATATGAGACAGGACATCAATAATCCTGTTACGGACCGTAAGTCAGGTAACGGTCTGTAACTGTCTTGGTCGCGACCTGAAACTGCCCTACGGATGGGATCGGGGGTGGTTAGCTATAGGCAGTTGGCACTTGGGTCCGTAAGCGACGCATGAACCGCAAGGGGCTATATAAACCCGTCCGTAAACCACTGTTCTCCTTTTCTTCTTTTCTTTCCTTAGCTTTAGATTCTTGTATTTAGAACTACCAATAGCACCGGCTTCGCCCATTCGCGTCCCTGTGCAACTATTGACTGAGTTCGCAACAGGTCCAAAGCATGGCACATGGCATTACAAAGTGTGTTGTATGTACTACTGCCCTCACCACTACCATGCAAAGTGGGAGGCGGACTATTTTCCTACAGCTAGTTAAAAAGCCAGGCTCCTGAATAGAGGGCACAACGCGGGCCTCCTGCTTGAAGTCGTGCAGTTTGTAATGGGAGTTGTTAAATCCAGTTGGACAATTACTAAATCCAGTTGCGTATACAAACACATCTATCTCAACAACAACGCGGTTAGGGTTAGTGGTTAGGATGGGTAGGATTAGTGTAGGAGCCCCCTTGGGAGCGGTGCCTTTAGGAACGAGACGGGATCAAGAGGGGACCTCGTAGACCCGCCGGAGGCCTTGGAACCTGATCTTTCCTTTGTTCGTTACTTCTCGCTGAGTAATAGGCCTAATGTTAGAAGGTTTGGCGAGAATGCTGGCTTTCTGACCGACAACTGGATTTAGTGATTGTCCAGCTGGATTTAACAAATCCCTTTTTAATACAGAGGGGAACTTCGGCATGTTATACCTTAGATGTCAGGCAGCCAGATGTATGCGTAATATATCATGTGATATAATTCGTTTTATTCGCCTTTTATTGGATCAAATGAGGCAGCCGTAGTCGTCGCATTTTGGACTAGTCAGGGGGTCTCCACCCCCCGATCTGTATATATAGCTCCTGTAGACCACATTTACTCTGCAATCAAGCTGTTCTCACCTTTTTACTCGCTAAAATTCAACGAAAATGGAATTCATTCTCCTTCCCCGCGACCCCATAGCTCCGATTTCGAAGACTCCGTATGTATGCCATGAGCGCTACGATGGATTACCATTTCTATCTTACCCAGTGCGGAAAGGCAAGGTAAATGCTGATACCTGGAGTCATCCACATGAATACCATGAATTTGAGAGATTGCATCCAACTTCCACTCGCGAGCAAGAATCTTTCATTCAGACATGGCTCTACTTTGGTCTCATTGCAGAACTCCTAGGCGCCAATTCGCAGGATTTTCAGGACTGTTCGACCCAAGCAGCCGACACTTCTGTTGAAAGGGTAAATGCTATTTACGATACCCTAGTGGTCCAAGATGGCGATAAGAGCTATATACACCTAGATGTACAATGCCTCTCATCCCTTCTGGAGCTCGCAATTTCTCAACTTCCGACGGACCCGGAGGCTCGGAAAAGGAAATTCGACCATCTCGCTTTATGCTTGAAATACACACACGCGGTAGTGGGTATCGTTCCAAAAGACTTCAATCATGATGTTCGATTTTCTATCTGCGCTTTTGGAGAGATCCTAAGCCAAATGATTACATTCGGGTATCGAGTTCTGAATATCGGCAGTTTCTTTGTCAGGAACTGGGCAGTCGAATACTTAAACGCAGATGCTAAAATGTTAATGATAACACATGGTTGGTGTCCTAGTGATATCACTAGAGCCGAAGCGAAGTTTGTCTCACTTCAGACCTTCAATATTATTCGGATGATGGATAAATCTTCGCCAAGAAGAGATCACAGTCACTGTACCAATCAGACTTGCAAACTTTACCAGATAGATACCGAAGAGTATCGTGTCGGACATCAAGAAGCCTCCTGTTCATGTGAGCAGCTTGTAGTGGATAGTGCAAGTCTCATGGAAATATTGGAAAAGGACGATCTGTTTCCGTTAATCAGTCTTAATGGGGACATGGATGAACCGACAG
>Ga0335074_10017611_pt1 | contig 10079 bp, 6 predicted proteins | sample Lox_Sample_23_FD_206715 | JGI IMG/M metagenome (GOLD analysis project Ga0335074, IMG submission 206715) | Soil microbial communities from Loxahatchee National Wildlife Refuge, Florida, United States - Lox_Sample_2.3 | ecosystem: Environmental > Terrestrial > Soil > Wetlands | place: USA: Florida...
GTCCCTGCGCACTGATCCCTGACCACTGACCGCTGATCCCTGTTTTTTGTGCGGCATTGTGCATTCTGCCGTCTTCTTTCTCCAGGCAAAGCAGGGACCTCCTGCCGATCCGCCTGGCATTCCTACGGATTCCGCATCGTGTTGCGGCAACTTCTTCTGCGGGGGTTCGCAGTTCAAGGGTGGTTCTTTTGGCGAGGTACTGGCAGTGATAGGTGTCACAAGGGCAATGACAGAGATCACAAAAGCAGCCTGTAGCTGGTAGCTGGTAGCTGGTAGCTGGTAGCTGGTAGCCGGTAGCCAGTAGCTGGTAGCCAGTAGCTGGTAGCCAGTAGCTGGTAGCTGGTAGCCGGTAGCCAGTAGCCGGTAGCCCGTAGCTGGACTGATTTGAAGCTGCTGGCCTATGACAGGGTGAAGATGACCCTTCGGATTGCCGGCACGCGCGGGTCTGAAGACCCGCACTACAGCCGGTAAGGAGACCGGCGCTACCTTCTGACTGGGAACGGCGTGGTGTTGCCGCGGACCTGGCCTTATTTGCTCGGGAACTGGCCGTGATGCTGACTGCGCCGCTTGATTGCGCCGCTTGATTGCGCCGCTTGATTGCGCCGCTTGATTGCGCCGCAGCTAAAGCGCGCCGTCGTGGCGCGACCGATGGAGCCAAAGGCTTCAAGCTAACGGATGCCGGCTATCTGCTTCTGTTCGTGATCCGTATCACTTCGCGCGCCACCCCGCCTCGCAGACAATAACTCAGCCTCTCGAGGAGCCATTCCATGAGCTCAGTCGCCATTCCTGAAATCAAAGCCATGTTCACACTTCCCACCGATGCAGTGCGCCAGATCGAATGGCGGTTTGCCGACCGGTTTGACCTGCAGATGCTGGTGCAATCGGCGCGCGGCGTGGCCCGCGGAACGGTGGCGCGGCTGGTGGCTGCCGGCGAGCGCAACACGCATGAATGGACTGCGGCGAAGGACGCGATGCTCGACGCCTTCGATCGCGCCGGGGTTACAGCGGCGTTCATGGAGCCCGAAGAAGGCGGCTTCATCGTGGGACCGAAGAACCTGGCGCTCGGACTGGCGGCATTTGAGCTGGCGTGGGTGGATGGCGGGGCGGCAACGGCGAGCCTGGCCGGATTCCTCGCGCTCTCGCCTATCCACGAGCGCGGCACGCCGGAGCAGGTGGCGCACTACAAAAAAATCGCCGCGCCTCCGCAACCTGGAGAAGATCGCAAGCCCTGGCGCGGAGCCTTCGCACTGACTGAACCCATCCCCTACGTCGGCGTGGATACCGGCATGTTGAGCGGCAAGCTGCGCGTTGCCGAGTGGAAAAGGGTCGAAGAACCTATTCTGCAAGTTGACAAGCGCGGCCGTTTTATCACCGGCATCGCCTTCGCCAACTTTGTTACCGCTGCCGTGAACTCTGACGATGAGCGCATCAAGGGCAGTTGCGTAGTGATCCTCGAAGAAGGCGACGAAGGCACATTCGATCGCGGCACGGCGACGAAAAAGCTGGTGCATCAGCTTTCGTCCACCGGCGATCCGGTCTTCAACCTCAAGGTACCCGCCAGCCGCATCGTGGGCGGCTACACCGTGAAGGACGGCGTGATTGTTCCCAACTTCAACCACACGGAGATTATCGATGCGGTTTTCCGCCGCACGCGCGTGCCGGTGGGATTGATGACGGCGGCGAAGCTGCTCTCTGCCGTTGAGCCGGTCATTCGCTATCAGCGCCAGCGCTTCCGCGGCGCCGACAGCGCAAGGCCCGGCACGGTGCGTTACGAGCAGGGCATCCAGCAGCGCGAAGACGCACTGCATCGGCTTGTCGACGTGTGGGCCGCGGGCGAGGCCGCCGCGTCGCTCGGCTTTGCCGCGGCGCGGCTCTTCGATGCGCTCGACCCGCTGGAAAAACAAAAGACCGCAATCCTCATGGAGCGCGGCGTCAAGGGCGGGCGCGCCGAGATGAAGGCCCTGCGCGAAAGCGAGCGGCGCGCCATCGAGCTGCTGCAGCTCAACGAGCCGACTTCGAAATTCGGCCCGGATGTTTCCGCGCGGCGCAACGAGCTGCTCTCTGATCCGCTGGTTCACTACGTGCTCGCCGATGCCGAAGCCAACGTACTTTGCCCGGCCACCAAGCTCTGGAACACCGGCCACGGCGCCAACATGATGCGCGAGGCCGTGAGCCTGATGGGCGGCTACGGAATCACCGAGGATTGTCCCGGCTTCCTCGCCAACAAATGGATGGACGCGCAACTGGAAGCCACTTACGAGGGCCCTGAAGCGGTGCAGCGCCGCCAGCTCACCGTTACCATGACCGGCGATGTATTTCTGGCGCAGTTCCGCATGTGGGCGCGCGAGATGCGCCACATCGCCAGCGATCATCCCGGCACCGGCGCCTGCACGCTGGCTTCGGCCATGAACCTGTGGGGGTGGACGCTGAACTACCTGCAGCACGCCGCCGATCCAACGGGCAACAAGCTCTACCACGGGCAGCGCCAGGGCGTAACCTTTCCGCTTGCCGACGCGCTGAGCTGGCTCATGGCTTCGCGCTGCCAGATTCTCGATGTGCTCGAGCTCGAGCGCCGCGGCGCGGACGATCCGGTTGTCTCGGAAGGCCTGGACGGAACGGTGCGATTCCTCAGCGATCTGTGCCACGTGCAGGCGGCGCAGGCAGCGGGAGAAGTTTCGCGCATCTGCGCCGAGCTGGTCTTCGGCTACACGCGGCATCCCTCGTGGGATGAGCAGGAGCATCGCAGCTGCTTCCTCGCGAGTGAGCTCGACGAACTGGAAGAAACCATGCCGGGTATCTCGGCCATGGCCGTGGACGTGGTCGGCATCGACGGCAGCCATCCACAAAAGGCCGGCCCATGCGCCGGATGCGCCGGGTCGAGCGAATTTGTGCGGCTGCAAAGCAAGCTGACCACGTGCCTGACCGGCTGCCGACTGGCCAAAGATCGCGCCGCCGACACGGTGAGCAAAGTCATGATCCCGGAGGCGCTCGACTATCCCGCGGCAGGACCCGCATGAGCGCATCGCCTGAACCCATCGAACCCGACCGTCCCTCTATCGACGTCGACATCGCCTGCGCGGGCTTCGGCCCCGCGATGGGCGGGTTCCTTACTACGCTCACCCAGGCGTGGACCGAGAACCCCGCCGATCCGGCATTCGAAAGCCGCGTGGCGCCCGGCATGCCGTTGCAGGTGCTCTGCTACGAGCGCGCCGACGATCTGGCGGCGGGCGTCAGCGGCGTGGTCACGCGCGCGGAATCGATTCGCGCCAGTTTTCCCGCACTCGATCCCTCGGCAATTCCCATGGCCACGCCGGTCACGCAGGAGCGCGTCTTCTATCTCCTCGATCCCGTCGGCGCCAGCCGGCGCTCAGTGCCGTTGCGCCTTGGAGATTTTTTCCTTCGCCTCGGACGGAATTGGTGGCTCCGCGATCACGCCTTTGAGCTGCCGTGGACGCCGGCATTCCTCCGCAAGCATGGCGGCCTCGTCTGCTCCATTGGCCAGTTCAACCAGTGGGTTGCCTCGCAGCTCATGTCCACCGGCCTGGTACAGATCTGGCCGGCAACACCGGTGAGCGGCCCGCTGATTCCGCATGATGCAGCGCCTCACCAGCGCGGCGTCGCGGGCCTGCGCCTCGCCGATCAGGGAGTCGAAAGAGACGGCTCACCCGCTGCCGGCTACATGCCCGGCATGGATGTGCGTGCGCATCTGACCGTCGTCGGCGATGGTCCCGTTGGCGCGGTGGGACAGAAACTCGATGAGCGCTTCGGCCTGCCGCCGGGCCACGCGCATCGCGAGTGGGCTCTCGGCATGAAGATGGTGATCGAGCTGCCCCCCGAAACGAGTCCTGACAGCACGCTCGAACCCGGCACCGTGTGGCACACCTTTGGCTTTCCTGAGCCGGAAATCTTCGGATTCCTCTACGTGCATCCCGATCGCCTGGCCTCCGTCGGCATCTTTGTTCCATCGTGGCTCGGCAACCCCACGCGCACTGCTTACCGCTATCTGCAGCATTACATCCAGCACCCGCTTCTCTGGCGTCATCTGCGGGGCGGCACGCTGCGCTCGTGGGGCGCCAAGTCGCTTGAGGAATCCGGCAAACGCGGCGAGCCGTTCCTTACCGGCGACGGTTTCGCGCGCATCGGCGAGGGCTCCGGCTCAACCAACATGCTCACCGGCTCCGGCGTCGACGAGGCCTGGGCCACGGGTGTGCAACTCGGCGAAGCCGTGCTTGGCCTGCTTCGCGCCGGTCTTCCGTTCAGCGCCGAGAACCTTTCAAAAACCTACGAAAGAAACCGCCGCGCCAGCTCCGTGGAGCGCGGCGCGCGGCTGGCCGAACACGCGCGCAACGGCTTCCATCGCGGATTCGTGCGCGGGCTCATGGGCATGGCGCTGGCCGGTCTTACTGAAGGCCGCTTCGCGCTGCGCGGCCGCATTCCGCCTGCGCCGAAGCAGTTGATCCCGTTCGCGTCGTATGTCAGCGGCGGTCTTAAATTCGACCAAGCCGTCGCGCTCGCCCTGGACAACGGCCGCCCGCTGCACGACGCGCTGATGACGGCGCGCGGCTGGCCCGAAATCCCCTACGACGGCCGGGTGCTCATGACGCACCAGGACGCGCTGCTGCTGGGCGGCAAGGTGCAGGCCGCGCCCGGCTTTGCCGATCACGTCGTCTTCCTCGACAAGCGCCGCTGCATCGCCTGCACGGAAAAAACCTGCATCGCCATGTGTTCAGGGCAGGCATTGACGCTGGGTGAAGACGGCGCGCCCGCCTTCGAGCGCGAGAAGTGCGTGCACTGCGGCGCCTGCCTGTGGAACTGCGCCCACTCGCCCGACGGCGAGCGCAGCAACATCGAGTTCCAGGCGGGGGCTGGGGGATTGCACTCGAGTGAGAACTGAGATGCTAGCCATTAGCTCGTAGCCGGTAGCTCGTAGCCGGTAGCTAAAGACAGAAAGGACATCAATGGCTCAGGATTATCGCGAACTGAAGGTATGGCAAAAGGCGGTTGAGCTGACCGTTTTGATTTATAGGCTCACGCAGACATTCCCGAAGTCGGAACTCTACGGCCTCACCTCGCAGATGCGCAGAGCGAGCGTCTCGGTGGCGAGCAACATCGCGGAAGGAAGAGGTAGAGTCAACAGCGGAGAGTTTCGGCAGTTTCTGAGTATCGCTCGCGGCTCCACGTGCGAGTTGCTCACCCAGATTCATGTCGCGAGAGCGCTCGGCTTTGCGACCGCGCCGGCTCTGGACGAAGCCGAATCGCGAAGCAACGATGTATCGAAGATGCTCCTTTCGTTTATCCACACTCTTTCTGCTCCCACTCAATCGGCAGCTCGATCTTAGCTACCGGCAACAGGCTACTGGCTACCGGCTCAAAACGCCTTCGGAAAGACAGATATGTCACACAACTTCCACATCGTCGTTTGCGCGGGCATTGTGCCCGACCCGCTGCAGACTCTGGAACCGATCGCCGGGCCGAGCGGACCGGGGCTCAAGAACGAGATGGTGTTGCCCGCGGTGCTTGATCCCTGGGCTGCCAGCGCGCTCTATGAGGCCGCGGCGCTCGCCGGCAAACACTCGGGCAGCAAGCTCTGGCTGGTCGCGCTCGGGCCGAAGGCCAAGCTGCAGCAGGTGATGATGACCGTCGCGCAAAAGGCCGCCTTCGAGCTGGTTGCCGTGGATGGACCGATCGGCGGATTTGCCGATGCGCACGCCACGGCTGCCGCGCTTGCGTCGGCTATCGAAGCCATTGCGGGCCTGGATGGCGCGAAGCTCCTGCTCTTCGGCGGATGGGAATCGGCCACGCGCGGCGCGGGCGTTACGCTGCAGCTCATCGGCGAGCGGCTCGGCATCAGCGACCAATTCCAGGGCGTCGACCAGATCGACGTACGCGGCGATGGCTCATTTGAAGTGCTGGAGCGCGTGGAAGGCGGAAAACACCAGGTTTCGGTCTGCGCCGGAGCGCCCGCGGTTCTGGGCTGGGCCACAGGCAACCTTGCCGAGCCGCGCAACAACCCGCAGATCGGCATGGCGAACATGCGGACGATGATGCCGGCCTTACAGCGGGCGAAGACTGCGGCGCTCGACGCCAACACGCTGCGCTACGTTACCGTGAACCTGCCGAAACAGCAGCGTACGACACGCGTGGCAAAGGACATGAGCGCAGACGACATCGCGCGCGAGCTGGTCGCGTGGATGGGGGAAGACAGATAAGAGGCGGCAGCTTACGGCCGGTAGCTTGTAGCCAGTAGCTTCCGGTCTTTGGCTATCGGCTGCCGGCTGCGGGCTACCGGCTGCAGGCTCAAGAGAGGAATCATGGAATCCATCTTCGTACTCACACACGCCGACGAATCCGGCTCCGCGCTTGGCAAGAGCTCGCTTGAAGCCGTCGCTGCGGGCCGCGAGCTGGCTGGCCGCCTTCATGCGGAGCTCACGATCGGCATCGTCGCGCGGCACGCGGACCACGCAGCGGCGCAGTTGGCCGGCGCGGCGACGCGCATTTTCGCGGTCGCCGGCGAGCCGTTCGCACAGGCGCGATTTGCCTCAGATGCGGCGGCGTGCACGGAGCTGTGCCGCGCGGCGCAGCCAACCATCGTGCTGGCGCCGCAGAGTTCGCGCTTTGCACGGGTCATGGCTGCGGTTGCGCACCGGTCAGGTGGCGTCATCGACACGCACATCGCGGCGATTACCGGAACGGAACCCGTCGAAATCACGCGCTGGTTCTATCGGCAGCGCATCGAAGCCGTACTCACGCGCACCGCGCGCCCGTGGTTTCTGCTATTGGATGCGGGAACGCACGCGGCGTTTGTGGCCGAGCCCGCGGCAGCCAGACCGGATGAGATTGCCGTCTTTGTCGAACTGCCGGAGATGCGCACGCAGACGACGGGAATGCGCACACCGAAGACCGGCGCGCAGACGATTCGTCCTGACGCGAAGATGCTTTTTGTCGCGGGAGCGGGCTGGACAAAGAAACAGCCTGACGGGAAGGTTCACGCCGAGGAAGCGGGCGAATTGATTTTGCAATTTCTGCGCGCATCGGGAGCATCGCTGGGCAGCTCCAAATCGCTCGTCGACCAGGGCGGCGACGGAAACTGCGTTTTGCCATTTCTGACGCATTTGAACCAGATTGGACAAACCGGCTCGACACCGAGTCACGCCAGGGGGCTCGCCACCTGCTGCCACGGCGAGGAGCCGCACGTTGTGGGCTGGCGATTTATCGGCGAACGGCGCGCCATCTCGCTCGATCCCAACTGCGGATGGACGCGCGGCAAAGCCGATGTGGTCTATATCGCCGACGCCTTCGCGGTGATGGCGAAGGTGAATGAGATGCTCGGCAAGGCGGCGGAAGCGGTGAAGAAGTGAATGAGTGAAGAAGTGAATGAGTGAACGAGTGAAGAAGTGAACTGGTGAAGGAGTGAATGGGGCAAGGTTAGCGGCCCGGGTTGGCGAGCCGCGGTCGCTGGCCGGGGTCCAAGCTCTGCCCGAATCGCGAAAAAACAAGGCGCAAAAAGCAAGGCACGAAAAACAAGGCGCGAAAAATCAAAGGGCGCCGGCCTCGTCCCATACATCTGGCCCGGGAGACCACCGCCCGTTTTCCTCCTCCCCATGGTCAGAGGAGACTCATCGAGGCTATCGAGCCGGCCCCCCGGGAAATGGTGTTCGCGGTCACGGTACGATGTGCATGCGGGTGCGCCAAGTCACAGAAAGAACTAGCGTGGTGAGGCTGAAGTTCGTTGAAGAACAACTGCAGATCCTTCGGCTCCGCTTTCCCCGGATTCGCGTTGCGAATTCGGGGCCCCAAACGCGCTCCGCTCAGGATGACAATTCAAATTCAGTCGTTTGACTGGCTGCCATTTGTCGATACAGCCTGGAGGCCATCTCATCAATGCCATTCGGCGCGTGCACAGCGTCCCTCGGGGGCTGAAGCCCGCGATTTTCCTGCTTCGGTTACGGCACGACTGAACAGCCTGGTGAAAAAGTGATTCTGCGCTCTTGAAAGGTAGCAGGGGCTAAAGCCCGAGACTGAAATAGAAGCGTTTTTGGCCCGACTAAAGTCGTGCCCTTATTACAGAACCCGAACCTGCAAGCCTTTTTCACCAAGCTGTGAAGCCGTGCCCTTTCAAAGCCAGGTTATGAGATAGCTTCTACAGTTGTAGCGGCATCGGGATGCACGGATCCGGGCCTGAAGGCCTTGATATTTGCGCCCATTTTCAGGGGGGTTGAAACCCCTGCTCCTTCCGGAGTTCCCGAACTGCAACAGTCATACAAGTGTGGTGAGGCTGAAGTTCGTTGCGTAAGTCGAAGTCCTGAAATGCAGGTCCTTCGACTCATTTCGGCGCAAAAAGCGCCAAAATTCGCTCAGGATGACGGCTTATTTGTGATGCGAGCGTCAGACTCGGGACGCTAGAAGTTTGGTGACAAATAGCCGCACTCGGCCGCCGTCCGAAAGTTCGAGGGGCCGATAATTCCTGCGTCTGCGCAAGTGGCGCCGTGATCGATGACTGCCTGTTGATTCTCCATCGCGTTTAGATACATTTGGACCTCGGCCGGGCTGCTGGGCCCCTGGTTAGGCGATGCCGAGGCAGGGGCTGTGAAGGGAGCAAACTTTTTCTGCAGCCAGGCAGGAGGTATCTTGTAGCTCTTAAGGACGGCCGCAACGGTGGGCACATCCTTGGCTGCTATGGCGGCCGGGGCCGATCCAAACGTCAAAAAGTTCTTGAAAAATTGGCCGGAGTCTTCGGGGAGCGAGCAGAATATGCCCAGGGCATCAGCCGGCGTGGCGACCCCGGAAGCGGCGATAACAAACACGCCGCACTGGAACCCAGCCGGTAGCGATTGAAGAGGCGCCGCGTATAGGAACTTAACCTGAGGAGCCGGATTTCCGTTGAGCGCGGCACGCTGCTGTAAAACCATTGTGAGTTTGTCAGTAAGCTTTGCCGAGTACGGCATCGACATATTCGAGCCGTCGGGTCCCTTCTGCCCGAGCTGAAAAGGACCGTCGTGCGCGATAATTCCTTCGCCAAGGTCGATGACGTCGCCTTGTGGCCCTGACATTACGATATTCGTCCCCGTGGCTGATGCAACTTTCCATCCGGCAGGCACACCGGCGGACGCGCTTTGGTCCGGCGCAGTGTAGTTCTGCAACTGGACCGGGGCTGCCGCCGGGGCTGCGGCTGGGGCCGTAGACGGCTTCGCCTGCGCTGCAGCGGAGACAAAGGCTGGAAACCCGATGATGAGCGAGATCGCCGCCACGGCGGCGATCCGCAGGAACTTCATTCGATCGCATATTTGCATGCTTAAAGTCCCTCCCCTTGTTTTTTGACTCTTTCTTGGTTCTGTGAACTCCGCTCGCATTCGCGCCGAAGCTGGCCAGGGTGGTTACGCTCGGCTGCGAGCCGTCGAGCGGGATTTTGAAGATCGATCCATTTCCACCTGTGCCGCCATCAATGCAGGTTCCGTAGAGGCTTCCGTCCGTGCCGACGATCAGATCTGTCAATTGACAGGTCTCGGTGCTATTGAAGGACGTGGAATTGCTGTTGGTTCCTATGAATTCGTAAAAGACGATCGCCACTCCGCCAGGAGTGACCTGATAGATCTGGTTGCACTCTCCTACACCGGGTACGCACGGTAATTCAACCGACGTAGCAATCCCGTAGAAATTCTGGTCACCCGCTTGAAGCATCCCGGTACCGTAGCCAAAAGCGATGACGGTGTTTGTTGCGGACTGAGCAGGCGATTGAACGGCGGCGGCACACACCGTAAGAACGGCGCAAGCAACGCCCAGAAGTGCTCGCAGACTCAAGGAACAGCGAAACATGTGAGCCACTCCCAGCAGCCCGGTACGATGCCAGTTGACCGCTATTTACGCACTCAACCTTAAGCCGTATTCTGAGTGGCTCCCGGAGGCGATCATGTGTAAGCGGGGACAAGTGAGAGGGAATCCAATACACCCCACCGGTGCTATCATGTGAGCAAAATGTCGGATCGCCAAGTGACACGTTGTGTCTGAAGAGTGACAATTAGGGCCACGAGCCGGATACAGGTACCTTGCATGCCGTTTTCTGACCCCGATTTCCCCGATTG
>Ga0335074_10017612_pt1 | contig 10078 bp, 7 predicted proteins | sample Lox_Sample_23_FD_206715 | JGI IMG/M metagenome (GOLD analysis project Ga0335074, IMG submission 206715) | Soil microbial communities from Loxahatchee National Wildlife Refuge, Florida, United States - Lox_Sample_2.3 | ecosystem: Environmental > Terrestrial > Soil > Wetlands | place: USA: Florida...
GGAGACCGGTTGCCAACCCTGGCCGCCCGAAGGATGCATCTATGCCATCTCAACGGCTGGGACGGTTAATCGAATGAGCGTGTGCAGTTGCACCCCCTATAAGGGGTGAAACTGCACACGATAGCCAGAATCGCTGACTGTGCGGGTATTATGTCCCGTTCTGGCCGCTCACCGGGCCCGCGGTGTCCGTGTCATCGGAAACGACGTCCCATAAAGTGGCCCAGAGCCCGTTGTTCCGCGATGCACGCAACCCCGGCGGAGGTACCACCTGTGTTATTTCCTATTTGCGGTAAATCTTCCCGCGGGGGCGGGGCGGCGGGAGGCTGGGACGGCGGGAGGCTGGGACGGCGGGAGGCTGGGACGGCGGGAGGCTGGGACGGCGGGAGGCTGGGACGGCGCGAGGGCGGGACGGCGGGAGGGCGGGAGGGCGGGAGGGCGGGACTGAGGCGGCGGGGGCTGGTCAGGATCCTGCCGCGAGGGCGGCCTCGATGACGCGGCCGAGGGCTAGGAGGCGTTCCTCGCCCTGGGGCGGGCCGATGAGCTGCAGTGACGCTGGCAGTCCGGCTGGGCCGCCGGGGACGGGGAGGGAGATGGCGGGCAGGCCGGCCACGTTGGCCGGCACGGTGAGCAGCGTGAGCTGCATGCCGCGCTCGCCCAGCAGCGGTGGCGCGCCGACCAGCGTCGGCATCGCGAGAACCGGATAGTCAGCCAGACGTGAGGCGAACCAGGCCGTGACCGAGTCCCGCAGCCGGTGCGCGCTGGCGAGCTGCTCGTCGGTACAAGCGGCGCCCGCGTTCATGTTGCGCCGGACGCTCGGGGTGAGCCGGTCCAGGTAGGGCAGCAGGGCGTGGTTCGCCCGGTAGCCCTCCGCCTCGATGATGACATCGGCCGCGGCGTCGGTGGCCTTCAGGTCGAGGTCGGCCACATCGGTGGCCATAACGCCGGCCAGAGCCAGCGCCTGGTCCACCGCCGCGTCCGTGGCGGGGTCGACGATGTCGTTGAAACGCAGCCGACCGACAGGAAACCCGGCGTCGCCGGCACCGGTGAAACCAGGGTCGATCAGCCGCATGCCCAGTTCCACCGCCGCCACGTCGGCGCCGAGCGGCCCGGCGGTGTCCAGCGACGGTGCGAGCGGGTACACGCCGTCCAGCGGTATGCGGCCCCACGTGGTTTTCAGGCCGACCACGCCGCAGCACGCGGCGGGGATGCGCACCGAGCCGCCGGTGTCGGTGCCGAGCGCGACGTCGGCCTCGCCGGTCGCGACCGCCACCGCGGAGCCGCTTGATGAACCGCCGGGCAGCCGCAGCGGGTCGAGCGGATTGACGGGGGTGCCTGACCAGTCGTTCTTCCCGGTCGCCGACCAGCACAGCTCGGTGAGGTTCGTCTTGCCGACGATGTTCGCGCCCGCCCGCCTGGCGGCAGCCACGACCAGGGCGTCCGCCTCGGCAGGCCGCGCCAGCGAAGCGAGTACCGCGCATCCCGCCGTCGTCGGCACCCCGGCTACATCGATGCAGTCCTTGACCGCGAGCCGCGTACCGCTGGCATCAGCGGCAGGAACCCGCCACAACCATGTCGCCACGATTGAAGATTGTCCCATATTGTCACTGAAACTTCGTCTCCGCGTCATGGTGTGGTCGGATGCCATGATTCCCTGGTTGGGCACCGTGAAGGCATGAGGGTCGCGATCATTACCGAGTCGTTCCCGCCCGACGTGAACGGTGTCGCGAATACTGTCTTGCGTGTGGCCCAGCAGCTCGTCAGCAAGGGGCACCAGCCGCTGGTCATCGCGCCGCGGCCGCCGCGGGGCACGCGGCGAGTTGGCCCGTTCCCCTACCCGGTGGTGCGCGTGCCCGCGATGCCGCTGCCCGGCTACCCCAGCTTCCGGCTCGGCCTGCCCAGCCGCCGGGTCCGTGCCGCGCTCGCCGAACACGACACCGATGTCGTGCATCTGGCCAGCCCGGTGTTCCTCGGGGCGTTCGGCTCGCACGCGGCGAGGAAGTACCCGATGGTGGCCGTGTACCAGACCGACCTGCCGTCCTATGCCCGCGCGTACCGGCTAGGGCAGGCCGGCGAGGCGACCGCGTGGAACTGGCTGCGCCGGATTCACAACAGCGCGGGGCGGACGCTGGCGCCGTCGACAGTGACCGCGACCGGACTGCTCGCGCACGGGATGACGAACGTGTGGCTGTGGGGCCGGGGTGTCGACACCGAACGGTTCGACCCTGCCAAGCGCAGCGAGCAGGTCCGCGGCAAGCTCGCACCTGGAAACGAGCTGATCGTCGGCTACGTGGGGCGTCTGGCGACGGAAAAGCGGGTCGAGCACCTGGCGGGTGTCGCGGAACTGCCTGGCGTCCGGCTGGTGATCGTGGGCGCTGGCCCCGGTGAGGCGGCGCTCAGGCTCCAGATACCCGGCGCCGCCTTCCTAGGCGAGCGCCGTGGCGAGGAACTGGCGGTGCTCTACGCCAGCATGGATGTCTTCGTGCACAGCGGCCCCTATGAGACGTTCGGCCAGACGCTGCAGGAAGCAGCCGCGAGCGGCCTGCCGGTGATCGCGCCGGCCGCGGGCGGGCCGCTCGATCTGGTCGACGACGGGATCACCGGCTACCTGGTGCCGCGCGGCCAGCCGGACGCCTTCACCGCCGCGGTGGCCAGGCTGGCCGCCGATCCGGTGTCCCGCGCGAAGTTCGGCGTGGCCGGCCGACGCAAGGTGCTCGGCCGCACCTGGTCGGCGCTGACCGACGAACTGCTCGGCCACTACGCCGCTGTCCTGGGCACGCCCGCGCCGAAGCCAGCAAAGGTGAAGGCCAGCGGATGAGGATCGTCCGGCTCGCCAACTTCGTCACGCCCCGCTCCGGCGGGCTGCGTACCGCGCTGCGCGAACTGGGCGCCGGCTACCTGGCGGCCGGCCACGAGCCGGTGCTGATCGTTCCCGGTGACCGGGACAGCGATGAGCAGACCAGCCAAGGCCGGGTCATCACGCTGTGCGGCCCTCGAGTGCCGTTCATGGGCGGGTACCGCGTGCTGTTCCGCCGCCGGCGAGTAGCTCACCTGCTGGAAATCATCCGCCCGGATGCGCTCGAAGTCTCGGACCGGACCACACTGCGCTGGACCGGCCAGTGGGCACGGGAACGCGGCATACCGGCCGTGATGGTGTCGCACGAGAGCCTCGCCGCCCTCCTGCCGGTGGCGGCCGACGCGCTCAACAGGCGGACCGCCGCAAACTACGACCAGGTGCTGTGCACCACCCGCTGGGCGGCCAGGGAGTTCGAGCGGATCGGCGCGGCCAACCTCGCGCACGCACCGCTAGGCGTCGACCTGGACACGTTCCGTCCGGGACAAGCCGTAAAGCACACTAGGAACATAGGCCTCGTGCACTGCGGCCGCCTGTCGCCGGAGAAGAAACCCGACCGCTCGCTCACCACCGTGGCCACCTTGCGCGCGCAGGGCCTGCCGGTCCGCATGATCATGGCAGGCGACGGCCCGCTTCGGCACAGGCTGCAACGGCGCGCGGCGCAGGAGAGGTTGCCCGTCGAGTTTCCCGGTTTCGTGTCCAACCGGGCGGCCCTCGCGGAACTGCTCGGCGGCGCGGACGTGGTCATCGCGCCAGGCCCGGCGGAGACGTTCGGGCTGGCCGCGCTGGAGGCGCTGGCCTGTGGCACCCCGGTGGTGGTCAGCGCCGAGTCGGCGCTGCCCGAGGTGATCGGCGACGCGGGCGCGAGCGTGGCAGGGGAGGATCTCGCCCAAGGCGTGCACGAGCTGCTGGCCCGGCCAGAAGCGGCGCGCCGCGAGGCCGCCCGTGAACGCGCCGAGTTGTTCGGCTGGCCGTCGGCTGTTGACGCATTCCTGAACATCCACGAAGGGATCCAGCATGACCAGGTATGTGGCACTCGGTGACTCGATTTCCGTTGGCATGGGCGACCCGCTGCCCGGCGGAGGCTGGCGCGGCTGGCCGGCGCTGCTCGCGACCGGCTTGCCTGAACCTCAGATGCATAACCTGGCTGTTCTAGGTGCGCAGACCGCCGATATCGAACGCGACCAGCTCCCCGCGGCGCTGGCGCTCAAGCCGGATGTGGCCAGTGTCGTCTGCGGGCTCAACGACACGCTGCGTGGCGGGTTCAGTCCCGACCGGACCGGGGCGACAGTAAGCCGTGTGATCAAGGCACTCAAGGAGCAGGGCACGGTGGTACTCACCATGCGGATGCCGGATCCCGGCGCGATGCTCGGCATCCCGCAGGGGCTGGCCAAGCCGCTGGCCCGCCGGATGCACGCCGTCAACGCGGTGCTGGACGACATCTCCGCCGAGCTCGGCACCCTCCACTTCGACGCGGCCAGGGACCCGGAGGCATACGAACGCCGCAACTGGAGCGTGGACCGGCTGCACCCGAACGAGCGCGGCCATCGCCTCATCGCCCGTCGCTTCCACGCGCTGCTCGAGGAGTCCGGCTTCCCGGTGGCGCCTGCCCCGGATCAGGAGCCGACAAGCCCGCCGCCGACGCGCAGGGAAGAAATAGCCTGGATGGCCACCAAGGGCACCGCCTGGGTGCTCAAGCGGTCTACCGACCTGGTGCCGGCCCTGCTGGCGCTGGCTGTCCGTGAGTGGTTCGCCACCGCCAGGGCACGCTGAACCTGAAGGCGTTCATAGGTTCTGGAGGAAACTTACGGCATAACGACGGGTTATCTTTGGTTGCCCTCAAGGCGGGAAGGTGATCCTAGATATGTAAGGAAAGGCGACACCCAGCGGTCCGAGTAGGGGGCATCAGGGTCATGAGCAACACGAACGAGCAGTACCCCGAGGGACACGGCTACTTTCCCGGCCCCTCCTTCGGCGGAGGCTCCACGGGCGGCGGAGGCTACACGGGCCCGCCCGGCGGTTACGGTACCTACGCTTACGGTATGTACCCGCCGCCGCCCCCGCCGCCGCGGGCCACATACCACAAACGCGCGCTGGTCATCACCGGCGTTGCCGCTCTCGTACTCGGCGCGGCGGCGGGCACGCTGGTGAACACGATAAACACCGGGTCGGCCGGCACGGCGACGGCGACGTCCAAGACCAGCCTGACCGCCAGCCAGATCGCGGCCAGGGTCGACCCAGGGCTGGTTGACGTCATCTCCACCGACAAGGATGAGGAAGCGACCTCATATGGCACCGGCATCGTGCTCACCGCTGCCGGCGAGATCCTCACCAACAACCACGTGATCGAAGGCGCCACGTCGATCAAGGCGATCGACATCGGCAACGGCAAGACCTACACGGCGACGGTCATCGGCTACGACGCCAGCAACGACGTGGCGGTGATTCAGCTGGCGGGCGCGTCCGGCCTCACCACGGCCAGCCTCGGGAACTCCAGCTCGGTCGCGGTCGGCAACAGCGTGACAGCACTCGGCAACGCTGAGGGCAAGGACAGCACCCCGTCGGTCGCGAGCGGCACGGTCACCGCGCTCGATCAGTCGATCACCGCGTCCGATGAACTGTCCAACGTGGACGAGCAGCTCACCGGCCTGATCGAGTCCGACACCCCGATCGAGCCCGGCGACTCGGGCGGCCCGCTGGTCAACGCCTACGGCCAGGTGATCGGCATGGACACCGCCGCCAATTCCTCGTACCAGTTCCAGGGCCAGAGTTCCGGATCCACCGCTGCGTACACGATCCCGATCAACAAGGCGGTCCAGATCGCCCAGGACATCGAGTCGGGCAACGCGACCGGCTCGATCCACATCGGCGCCACCGCGTTCATGGGCGTCGAGATCAACACCGAGGGCGGTTACGGCCAGCAGGCCGGCGGCGCCGAGCTCGCGGGCGTTCTGGCGGGCTCGCCCGCGGCCAACGCCGGCCTGGGTCAGGGCGACACGATCACTGAACTCGGCGGCCAGACGGTCACCGATGCCGAGGGCATCCAGCACATCCTGGTCAAATATCACCCTGGTGACACGGTCCAGGTCACCTGGCTGGACACCTCCGGCCAGCAGCACACCGCGACGCTGACGCTCACCAGCGGCCCCGCCGCGTAAGACCGCTTCCCGACAGCGCCGTGTCCCCGCCCGGGTTTCCGGGCCGGGGACACGGCGTTGTTTTATGGTCATGTCCATGCGAGTGGCGCGATTGCACAAGGCGTGGGATATCCGGGTCGGCGACGAGCCAGCGCCGGTACCTGGCCCGGGCGAATGCCTGGTCCGGGTCACGGCCGTCGGCATCTGCGGCTCCGACCTGCACTGGATGAACGAGGGGGCGATCGGCGACGCCACACTGGCGCATCCCCTGGTGCTCGGGCACGAGGCGGCCGGCGTCATCGCTTCCGGCCCGCGCGAAGGCCAGCGGGTCGCGGTCGACCCGGCCATCCCGTGCGAGAAGTGCCGGCCATGCCGGGACGGCTACCGCAATCTGTGCCCGTATGTCCGGTTCGCCGGGCACGGCGAGACCGACGGGGCGATGCGGGAGCTGGTGGCATGGCCGCAAGAACGGCTGCACCCGCTGCCTGGCACGGTTTCCGACCTGGCCGGCGCGCTCCTCGAACCGCTCGGGGTCGCGATCCAGTGCGTGGACCTGGGACACCTGCCCTTCGGCGGAACCGCGGCGGTGATCGGGTGCGGCCCGATCGGCCTGCTGCTGGTCACCGCGCTGAAAATCTCCGGCGCCAGTTCGGTGCTGGCCGTCGAGCCGCTGGAGCACAGGCTCAAGGCGGCCGCAGGGCTGGGCGCGCACGTGGATTCGCGCGGGCTCGTGGATGTCGCGTTCGAGGTGGCGGGCAACGGCGACGCCGTCCAGGCCGCGATCGACATCGTCCGCCCGGGCGGGCGCGTCGTCCTGGCGGGCATACCGGAGGACGACACGATCGCGTTCCGCGCCGCGACCGCGCGTCGCAAGGGCCTGACGATCGCGATGGTGCGGCGGATGAACGAGGTGTACCCACGCGCGATCGACCTCGCCGCCAGCGGCCTGGTCGAACTCGACGCGCTGGTGACCAGCCGGGCCGGGCTGGCCGATGTGGAGCGGGCGTTCCGCGAGGCGGGGCGGCGAACCGGCCTCAAAACAGTGATCGAGCCGCAGCGCTAGCCTGTACTGATGCGACCCCGGGTGTACGCCGCGCTGCTCGACATCTGCTGCGTGCTGGCGTTCGTGATCATTGGCCGGGCCAGTCATGCGAAGGGCGAGTCGCTGGCCGGGATCACGTCGACCGCGTGGCCGTTCCTCACCGGCCTGGCCGTCGGCTGGGTCGCGGCACGCGCCTGGCACGGGCCGCTGGCGCTGGCCCCGGCCGGCCTGTGCGCGTGGCTGGGCACGGTCGCGATCGGCATGGTTCTCCGCGTCGTGGCCGGTCAGGGAACCGCTTTCGCGTTCATCTGCGTCGCCCTGGCCTTCCTGGCCCTCTTCCTGATCGGCTGGCGCCTGACCTGGCGCCTGCTAGCCTCCCGCCTCCGCTTAGCCCCCCGCCCTCCGCCTCCGCTCGCCCCCGGCTCGCTCCGGCTTGCCCGGCTCCGGCCCGGCTCGCTCCGGCTTGCCCGGCATGGGCACGCTACCGGCGCGACAAAAGCGACACACGGGACGTGTGCGCGTTCTCCGATCCGGCCCAAGCCGGATTAGCGTGTGGAGTTACCCTTCGCGAAGCGTTACCCCTCATTTTCGGGGGTCAGCGCTTCACATTAGGGTAAACCCGCACGTTGTTCGGCTCTGGTGCGTTTCCGCTGGAGCTTGCGCCCGGTCGTCGCGCCCCGGGTACGTGAGACGGGTGCGGCAGGTGCTGGCCCTAGGCGGTGCGGCCTGAAATAACGTGGAAGTCTGCCGCTTCGTGTCCGTCTGTCATACGTATACGACGGTTAACCTACCACGATGCGGCAGACTTCCACGTTAAACTGGGACCGGCGTCGGCCCGTAAGCAACACAGGGACCAGACGACACACACATCACTTCTCTGACCGTGCACTATCAGCTAACCGCCACAAGTTCTGCGAGCGGAGGTTAGAACTAGCTGTGGTGCTTGAGGCGAGGATAATGTAACGGGGCTGGAAGTGCTCGTGGGGCGGCTGGGGCTTCGAGACCGGGCGTCGTACCCCGCGCGGGGGCGGGGCCGATGGCTGCCTTGCCGCCGACCCGCTCCAGGGATGCGCCGTAGCCAGGCTCGGGGGACGCGCCACGGGCCGGCTCGAGGGATACGCCGTGGGCGATGCGCGGGTCCGCCGCCGGCTCCGGGCCGGTCGCAGCCGCTGGATCGGCGAGCGGGGCAGCGGGAGGCGGGGCGGAGGAGGGCGGAGCGGCAGAGGATGGCGGAGCGGCAGAGGATGGCGGGGCGGCGGTATCGGTGGTACGGGTGGTATCGGGGTCGGGATCGGGATCGGGGTCGGGGTGGGGGGTATTGGGGCCGGCGGCGGCCACGGCTTGCTCGTAGGCTTCGCGGAGCTTGGCCACCTCGCTGTCGGCGTCGTGGAACCAGTTCGTCGACCATAGCCTGTGGAACCGCCAGCCGAGGCGTTCCAGGTGCTCCTTGCGCAGCCTGTCCCGGTCCCTGACCGAACCCGAGTCCCGGTACGACGCGCCATCCGCTTCCACCGCGAGGATCATCCGGGTCGGGTCATCGGGATGCGCGAACGCGAAGTCGACCCGGTAGCCGCCCACCCCGTACTGCGGCACGACGGTGATCCCGTACCCGGCCAGGCGGGTACGCACCGAGTCGGCGAACGGGTCGGTCACCACCTGCGAGGATGCGGCGACCGGGGTGCCGCCGGCACCGGCGTACTCCAGGTAGTCCGCCAGCATCCGCGCACCGGCCTTGGTCAGCCGGTCCGGATCCACCTCGTGCGCGGAGAACGAGCTGACCAGGGTCAGCCGGTGCTTGGCCCGGGTCGCGGCGACGTTCAGCCGCCGCTCGCCGCCATCGCGCAGCAGCGGCCCCCACTGATACCGCATCCGCCCGTCCTCGTGCTTGCCGTAGCCGACCGACAAGATGATCGCGTCGCGTTCGTCGCCCTGGACCCGTTCCAGGTTCTTCACGAAGAATGGCTCCGCCGCGTCCTCGGCGAAGAACGCCTCCACCGGCCCGGGGACCTCCCCAGATGCAAGCGCGGTACGCAGCGCCGCGTCGATCCGCTCGGCGTGCCGCAGGCCGAGCGCGATGACGCCGAGCGACTCCGACGGCCGCTGCCGCGCGTGATCGAGGATGAGGCCGACAACTTTCACCACCTCGTCGTTCACCGTGTCCGCGGTTACGTGCACCAGGCAGTCGTCGGTGAGCACGCCCGGGAACGTGGTCAGCGAGCCGCCGTAGATCCGTTCATTGGAGAACGCCACTAGCCGCTCGTCCCGCGACCGGTAGTGCCAGGTCAGCGGCGCCGTCGGCAGCAACGGCCTGAGCGCGTCCAGCACCGACTCAAACCCGCTGCCGAACGACACGAGGTCTGCCTCTTCCTCGTCATCGTCATCGGCGAAGGCGGCCGAACGGAAGAAACTGGTCGGCGGCAGCTGGCGGTCATCGCCCGCCACCACGACCTGATGGGCCCTGATCACCGACGGGATCGCGTCCGCGGGCACGATCTGACTCGCCTCATCGAATATGACGACGTCGAACAAACGAGTGGCGGGCAGCACCTGGCTGACCATGAGCGGCGACATGGCCCAGCACGGCTTGAGCGCGAACAGCACGTCGCCGGCCTGGTCGAGCAACCGACGCAGCGGCACGTGTCCCCGGCGCAGCGCGGCCTGCTTGCGGAGGACCCGCGCCTGCAGCGGATGACGCCGTTCCGCGTCCTGGGTGGTCGCCGCCCAGCGCGCCCGGACCCGGACCCGGTTCGCGGCCAGGTGCTCCACGTCCCTGGCCCGGAAGTCCGCCGTGAGCTCGTCCAGGGCACCGCCGCGGTCGGCCGCGTAGCCGGGGTTGCGCACCCTGATCCGGTCCAGAATCGAGGCGTACCAGGCGTGATCGAACATCTCGACGGCCAGGTCGGCGGGCGCGGATACCCGGGCCAGTTCGTCCAGCAGCGGGTGCAGCCCCTGCTCGCCGAACCGCTGCGCCAGCGCGTACAGCCGCGGCAGCTTCCACGGTGTGTCCTGGTCGGCAGCGAGGTTCCGTACGGCCTCCTCTACGGCCGA
>Ga0335074_10017613_pt1 | contig 10078 bp, 6 predicted proteins | sample Lox_Sample_23_FD_206715 | JGI IMG/M metagenome (GOLD analysis project Ga0335074, IMG submission 206715) | Soil microbial communities from Loxahatchee National Wildlife Refuge, Florida, United States - Lox_Sample_2.3 | ecosystem: Environmental > Terrestrial > Soil > Wetlands | place: USA: Florida...
CCACGAAAAGGACGGCGGGAGGAGACATACCTGCGAAGTGAAGATGGACGGGCGTGCACTCATACGCGCAACAGGTGGTGTATACTACTGGAGCAGCTTTTGAGAGTGTAGTGTTTTGTAAGAGTTTGGATACTATCGGTGGGATGCTGTTGTGTGTGAGGGGATTTCCTTGAGGTTAGGATTGGACGAGGTCGAAAAATGACCGATTTTAGCGAAAAAGGCGGGGCTGTAGAATTTTGTGCAGTGTTTTCGCAGTAAAGGCAAGGTTACTTCACCACGCCATTTTGGGACCGAAGTTTAATTCGCTGCGGATGTCTCTACCGGGGATTGTTGGCCTGGGGAAGAACTTTTCGCTGCAGCATGGTCAGGTAGGAATTGCAGGCCTAAAGTCCAGCCATCAGCAGAAATTTGCGTCACGCGTGGCATCTCCTCTTGCGTGCTAAATCAGACCCGAGACGTGATTCGCCAACGGATGCTGCATCGGCGGGCATCGGCACTGTAAGTTCGCCTTCAATTTTTACCCAAGCATGATTTATTGCATCATATCTGCTTCATAAATGATACCGACTCTGAGTCTTCTGATAGATGGTCTCAAAATATTTATATTAACGGTTTATATTTCCAATACGTTTTAGGAAAATCCCCTCTTTTAGCCGGTCATAATGTCAAAATTGCAAAGGATTGTCCCTTCATGTGATACATATCCCACTATAACATCTCATTTATACTCCTTACTCAATCATTCTGTATATTGTCAGGGGGTGGATATGTATCGATTGAATAATAAATATTATTTAAATACTAAAATATGAATTTTCGTTTCCATACAAGATTTTTGCTGACTTTAATTAGTCGCTAATGACTCCGTTTTCCTTTTCAAGCGTATTGATTTGTGTCGTAAGAGGCTTTAGAAGAGTTAGATGACCATAAGAGGCGTCTATACTTACCTTTTATTGCAATACATAGCAAATGCAATACCTTTCTACCTTATTCTCTCCTACAATCCATCACATCTCTGTCCCTTTTAACAAGCATGAACGCCCTTTTCCTTCTCCGTTCTCCTTTTTCATCCAACTCGTCTCTGGTCCTCCGAACCACAAATATTTCTACAATCTGACGGTTCTTATCCACCGATTACGCATGAGGATCTAGCGAGTGACCACAATGCCAATAATCATCGTCAACGGTACCGTCACAGCCCAGTAGATTCAGAACTTGTCACTAATGACGCTGTTCCAGCCACCTGCTCCCCAGTCAAAGAGAGGCATGGCCATGAATGCCTAGTTCCGAATGTTTGTTAGCTGAGTTTATTTGAGGTCTTCAAGTCTTAGACTGTTGCACGGATCGGCGAATTACCGTGGGCATAGGTTCGGTGAAGTGATGAGGTAAAGAAGATGGGACAGGACCAGATTCACTGATACGAACAGGTAAGAAAAGTGTGGCAAGCACGGCCGTGATCTTCATAGCATAGCTATCTTGTTGGGCAGCAGCAACTATCTTAATATTGGACGCGCTATCCTGTTGATTAACAAGATTGAACAACTTGTTTTCAAGTTAGATTTCTATGGTCCTGTCATCCTTCAGAGAGAAGTGTTGACACATAGCTCCACCTCTGAAAATCAATGGACTTACAACATCTTGATGCCATTGAAGCCTCTTCTCTAAGCCTTTAGGTGCTAGATAGAACTTAATGAGAGTTGCATGCCCAGATGAATTTCTCGGGGACGTGTTCTCCAATACCCGAGGAGACTGACACCGGTTGTTAGACTTCAGTTGCTAATGGAGGAATTTAACAGTGAGCTCCACGCTGCAGATCCACACTTGATCATAGGCAAAGCAATGGGTGATGCTTCCTAGACGCTGGATCTCAGATCAGTAATCCCAAACATCGCGGTTAGAATCGCTGATGAAGTCGCTGAACACAGTCTCCTCTTTGATCAGCTCAAATTCTCGGTTAAGATCTACTAGCTTGCACGTCAGATGCTCTACCATCATCTCGCTCATTAGTATGGGGACTAGGAATGGATGAGTGAAGATGGCAAACTGAGAGGGGATCTCGCTAAGGCCATTATTGATATCCAGGCCTCTAGCGGAGTATCCAAATGCTGGTGTTGGTTCTGAAATCACAACGGACTACGGTAGATATTTTCCACGAGTTTGATGGCCTCTGGCATACAAATATTAGACCGTGATATCAGGAGTGATCCTTATTGTTATAGATGAGGTAATGAATTACCTGGTGTTGAGTCTTCTAGAATGAATCTTCCGCAAGCTTCGGAGAGGCTTGACGAACTATCTGAGTATAGTAAAGTCAGTCCAAAGGCTTGATTATCGAATATGCAAGCTCTGGTGAAAACGGTAACTCTGTGGACTCCCTCTAACCGCAGTAGATAATCCGAAGTTCTGCACATGGCAGCTGACCATGCCGAGAACGGGGTATCACATGAAGCCACTCCTCAAATTGAGACTCTTCGATCTGTTTGATTGTGGAGAAGGTAGCTCTTTATCGTCCCTGTAGTTCCACCAATCAATCACAGTGATAGCCTCTCCAAATGTGACTTCAATTGCCTTACTGCGTAGAGAGCCTGACAAATTCCACGACGGATGTCTGCTATTTTCGCTTTGATCATTACTGTGATCTCCGCGGGTCTTATGACGGGTGCTGTCCGCCCGCTCCCATACTTACGTTTTGCTTTTCTAGATGAGCTAAGCCCAAGGGTTCTCCCCATAGCGGCCTAAATGGTGAAAGGTAATATGAAACAGTCATATAAAATTAATCAAATAAGAACAATTCGCTACGATGTGCGCATCCAGTATAGTACCATCGTTGCCTGAATCAGTCTGCGGTTGATTTGTGACACTCTTAGACCAGTTAAGTTTCTTCATCTAGTTTCCTTTAACTAGCTTGGCTTCAAGCAGAGTGCCCGTTAGATCATGCCAGGGCAATTTTAACTCACCTGCTGGCTGGCTATCTATCATGTATAAGGTCGTATGGCAGGCAAAAATGCAGGCTGTGGCATCAACGTTTGAGTGACTTCTTGCATCCAAAGGTATTTCGCGATTTTAGTACGATTATTGTATGCCATTAGACTTGAGACGGTATAAGTACAACTTGGATAAATCTATACGGCTCCGAGCTCTTTTAATTTTGCAATCATTCCATCTACGTCCTCAACCTTTCCGCCTCCTTTCCGTGTAGGCGGTTCTGTTCAAATCAGTATTTAACGGACCTAGTTCTCGATAAACGCAGACTTACCAACAACCTTCACTGTCTTTAATCTCTTAGTAGCATCCACCCCAAAATCTTCAAGCTTCATCTTTTCCAGTTTCTTCTTCTTAGCCTTCATGATGTTTGGTAAACTCGCATATCTCGGCTCATTCAACCTTAAATCCGTTGTAATAATCATGGGCAGCTTTGCCCTCACAATTTGCGTTCCACCATCCACCTCTCCTGTAACCTTCACCATATCGCCCTCTTCAAATTCAACCTTGCTTGCCTGCGTCGCTTGCGGCCACCCTAAGATCCCTGCAAGCATCTGGCCCGTCTGGGCAGCATCATCATCTATACTTTGCTTCCCAAGAAACACTAAGTTTCGGTTTTCCTTCTTAACCACTGCTGCGAGCAGCTTTGCTACGGTCAGAGGCTCGAGCTCTTCGCCTTCTGCTACCTCAACATGTATCGATCGATCAGCACCCATTGCCATCGCTGTCCTTAGTATATCAGCGGACTTGGCAGGCCCGGCCGAGAGAGCGAGGATGTCCTCAACGCCTCCAGGGGCCCGCTTCTTCTCTCGAATACGGACTGATTCTTCAATTGAGAGCTCGTCGAACGGGTTCATGCTGTGCTTCACCCCTGCAGTCTCTACTGCCGTTTGGGTTTTATTGACACGGGGTTTGATCTGTTAAATTCCGAATAAGCCATGTTTTCTTACGATGTCATTTGCTCCGCTTGTTACAGGGCTCATGGCACTCAATTATGTTGATCAATAGAGGAAATGAAACTCACAGCATAATCGATTACCCTCTTCACAGGCACTAGAATCCGTAACGCTGACATAACTAAAGTGGTGCAAGTCGAAATGCACAAACTGGAGCTCGAACAAGACTTGAAAGGGCGAGGATAATATTCGGCAGGCGTCGGCTTCCCAACGACCGGCCTTAGGATTAACCGAGGTGCCTTATTAAACGCCTACCAATACGTTATCGTACTCTTCATATCAAGTATTATTTACTTACTGTTCTATATGATGCATTTTGTGATGGCCAGAAAACATCGACCTGATACTTTTGAGCTTACTGTCTCCCATATACGTGTTGTAAAGTCTTTCTCACCATCTTCGGCTTGAAGTCAAACAGATCATTGTCAAGTGGCGATCCGACAATAGAATATCCAGATGCAGCCAATGGCTTGGCGGACCAACCCATCTCTACACCGAAGTCACCAGCCTCACGAGCTTCTTCCTCTTTCTTGTGCGCCACTGCTGGATCCAAATAGTGGTGTGTGTACACACCCCCTGAATTTCTCCCAAAGTGTCCACTAGCTGTTTCCACGTCATGCTATCCCCCGCAACGCAGAAGGCGCGAACGGGGCTGCTGGAATCCTTCCAGGTATGAGAATTGAGGCTACAAGGTATCTCGTAGCACTGAATTCCTTTTCGCTAGTATCTCGCATTACTCCGAGGAAAGTTTTAAACTTACTGTATTGTTTATTTTAGCATCAAGATCTCCATAGGTCTCGATAGTATATTTCTAGATATCAATGCCGAAGAAGTCCGAAATGGCATACTCTGTGAAGCTGCCAGACAGCAACAGAGTATATCGGAAGCCTGGAACCTTTCATATTAGCGTTGCCGGCAAGTGAAATGACTACTTCAAATTTTATTTGGATGTTTAGCATAATTGACCTTGGTAAGGGCTTTTTTCCATAACTAACCTTTGTACATTTCCAGATCAAAGTATGAGCCGAGAACAAGGTCAATGCCATGTTCTTTGAACTGGGTGAACTTGTCCTTTTTTGCTGGATCTGTCAGGATCCCGACTTGACCGAAGCTGGACTGGACTTCTGCCTGATGAATTCGTTCATCACAGCACCTCCAAAGTTTCCACCATCGCCGATAACAAGAATGGATGGTCCCATCGTCCTTTTGATTGGTACTTGCTTAGATGTTTTATGAACAGGAAATCGATTTGATGATATTTATATCTTTGGAAACTAAATAGTGAGATGTTTAATGATGAAGCTTTGCTGATGAGCAGAAGCTCACTTCGATGGGGAGGCCTATTACTCTATACTACATCACTTCTATATGAACTATATAATCTCTTGTTACTTGTAAAGGGCCGCTGCGCACGTGATCTGGACCCCGGCTTACTGTATGCACTAATCAAGGCAGAAGTGTCTCAATAATCATGCAAATAATGTACCGAATCGTGTAACAATCAGCAATAAGGCTCAGATACAAGCGAGGAACATTTTGATCAGTAATCACATACTTGTCAGTAATCATCACACAAAGGTCATCAACACTATACAAATTACTCATTTCTGTGTCAACACGGCTCGGATGATTCAGCGTTTTGAGCGCGGTTCAATTACGGGCCCATTGGCTATATCAAATTCTACTACCCACCCTACATCAGCTACCATTTTTCTACTTACAAATGTTACGATGATTGTCGCCGGCAGCTGAGATTGATTCGAATGGCCTTTCAAATTCAAATCAACTCAAATCAAATATAGGATATAAGAGCATGTCGGAGTTACGAGGTGTAAGGCCGAAACCGTTGTGTTATAACTTCGTACTGTTCTTCAGGAACTGCTTCATGAATAATTTCTGAAGTCAACTCCTGAACAGGGTTCGAACAAATCAGAGCAACAATTAGTAGGAAAACAAGTCTCGCGCTGATTCCTATCACAAGATCTCTAGATTTCATAAGGTAGGTTATCGACATACATTGTACTTACTACGATGTAGAAGTCACCAATTACGAGCAACGTCCACTCCTAGCCTTCGAACAAGTCAAATACCTCATACTAAGCCCGCAGGTTTATTGTGATCATTGGAGATTTGTATTCTTTCTCCTCGTCCCTAATCAATAAAATTTCTTTGTCCTGCGGTATAGCGCATCCTTTCGGGAGCTCTGGACTTCCGGAGCGACTTATGAGGCGCCCGTGAATGACAAATCTTAGCTCAGATTAGTACCCACTGCAATCGTGACCGTGCGGGAATGACAACGTGGAAAGTCTCGATGGAGAAGCAGCTTGTTCCGGCGCCGATATCAAGTTCAGATACCCGACGCAGTTGATATCTAGTAAAAATTCGATATGGGAGACGGTGCTCTTGGCGTGCTCTTGGCTTGCATGCTGTTTGAGTCACAGAGAAGTTTAGAGGTCCTGAAAGAAGACGTCAGGTCGTTACACACCGCGTAGGTCCAATTGAGGTCACAATACGGTTTGCAGCATTGGTATCGGGCATAGGCCTTGGAAGGCGGTATTTGTTTGATCATCGCGATACTAAGATGCCTAGCCTCTAGCCTTGTCCACCTATTGAATTATTGATGGCTGAGGCAAATGCTAGGTGGGTTAGATGTTTCAAGTACCCATTGGAGTTTCGTTGAATAAATTAATGTACGTCATGATAAGCTAGGTCTATTGTTAGAAGGCGCGAGGAGACTGCCGGCCTACCTCAAATGCCGATCTATTCCAGCAACGGGTGGCACAAGGATTGCCTTTACAGAAAGACGAGCGCCGATCTCGAGAAAACCCTCAGTGGGATACATTTCAATCTCGATCATGTAGCGCTGATGGATATGAGTTATCTCATAACGGATTCTATTAAGACTGGCCAATACCATTGGTTTTCAGGTATTATCATAAACGTTGCCTTGTTATCATGGTCAGTGGGTTGCGTTCTGGAAGAACTGCAGAACCCCCTGATTGACACATTGTCACCCACGCCTTGCAAGGAATAGCCACGGAAAGCGTCGCAAGTCAGGGGAGTAGTTCTTCGGCTTATCATGTACAAGTACTGTACGTAGACTGATCGAGGTCCCTGATGGAAGGGTATCAGTACGTAAGTTTGATTAGGCGATCCACAGGTTCGTCCACTGCAGCCATTCAGACGACGCTATTAGTCTGGCTAGTGCGTGTTTGGGACAAAGATTAAGCCCGTGGCTCTCGGACCTCTCCCGGAATGTAGCTTCAAACTTCGTAAGCTTCTCCATCATTTGCAAGCTTGTGACAGCTCCACTTCACCGCTGAAACTACCAGACTGGGATATCAATTGTAGGAGGCTGATATGATCCTCCTACCGCATCAAAGCGTCCAAGAATGGATCGGCCATGGCTGCCATGCGGCCCACGTCCTTGTGGCTATTGGGAGTCTTACCTGTATGGCCAACATACCAATGGACGGGCAGATACTTCGTAATACAGGCGTGATTTAGATATTCATGTTCCTTTTGTACATTTACATATCTCCCAGCGAGATCTTTCCCCTCCCTTGTCATTGAAAGATTATTGCGCTATTTGAAGTTACACACGAATACCTCAATCTGTATGTTGGTGCAGGATAGCAGCATTCAGTATCGTTTCAATCGATCACGATGCAGCTGCCTCCAGTAGATGTGATTATCACATGGCCGCAACCTAACTACACCAACCCTTCCGAGGTTCGTGGCCCTGCGATCCTGATCCTGACTCTGATCTTTGTGCCCCTTCTGGTTATCCTCGTCGCTCTTCGGACATATACCCGATTACGCCTCTCCAAGAGCTTTGGAGCCGATGACATCGCCATAGTGGCAGCTGTGTTCCCCACCATGGGAGTCGCAGTCCTGACGTTGCTCGCAGTCGTGCATTATGGCTGGAGTCGTCATGTTTGGGATGTCCCACCGGAGCAGCTTGAGCTGGGGTTGAAGTATGTGATTGCGGTCGAGGTCCTCTTTAGCATAGCTTGTTCACTTACGAAACTCTCCATGCTGCTGCTCATCCTCCGAGTTCTAGCTGCTGGGTCGACCACCCTGAGACGATTGTCAATAACTGTCATTATTATAGTATTCTTGGAGACTGTCATTTTCAGCATTGTAGTCATCAATACCTGCAGGTAGGCTCATTATGACCTATGTATTGTTCAATCTAACTGTACTCAGCCCGGTGTCCGCCTACTGGACTCTTTCGTTCGAGCCCCAACAGTGCATCAATGAGACTGCTCATCTTCTGGCGGGCGGCATCATAAATACCTCAACCGACTTTTGTGTTGTTCTCATCCCTATACCAGTTGTTATGAGACTTAGGCTTCCGTTACGCCAACGGATATACTGCGCTCTATTATTTGGCGCTGGATTCATTATTTGCATCGCGGGTTCTTTTAGGATAGCATATACGTATGAGCTCAATACTACATACGACAAGACATGGCTAGCATATCCTACATGGATTTCGGGAACCATTGAGTTATACCTTGGTATCGTAAGTACATCTAACTCTGAAGACAGAAGCCATGACTAACTAGTTAGATCGCTACCTCAATTCCCGCCATCAAACCTTTCATATCCCGCTACTTTCCCGGCATGCTTGGCTCAAACGGCACCAGAAACACTCAAACATCCTCCTCTGGCCACCTCAGAAGCCTCGAGCCCCACCACGACAGAAGTAGTTCCAAATCTCCTCTCTCCGGCGACTCCACTGACTTCGACAAAGCATCCCCAACTCAACCCTTCACCTCCGACATCGAGAAAGGCCTTTCCTTCCCTCAAAAAGCCAAAAGTAGACCTCTGGCACTCACACCCGTCATCTCTGCTTTCTCAACTTACAAAAAGACTGGCAGCGACAGCAGAAAAAGTGTAAGAGAGAAAGGCATAAGCCTGCCAATAGCGGCGTGGAAGAACTCACTTCCTCTTGACGCAGCCAATGAGTCCTCCAAATCGAGTCTCGGCGGCTTCGACGCGGCGTGGTTGCGTGATCAACCTAGTGGCGGGGATTCGAAGGCTCAGGGGCACGTTAGGAGGGAGGGGTCGAAGGACGTATTGGTAGGGAGAGGGTCTTCGAGCGGGAAGGATGGTAGCGTAGCTGATGAGAAATAGGTATTGGTCATCCGGGGATTGGGTTCGGTTCGGGGCTGGGCGTCTGGCGGTGGATATAAAGTATCTGAGCTAATGAAATATAAAAAACGTATATATAATACCCGCGCGCAATTTTGTTAGCTGTGGGTTTGGGATGCCTGAAAATCCCCCCGCCTCATAAAAAAGTATTCATCATGAGTGTACAAGTGTGATACACCTGTAAATAATCACACACCGGTGAATATTAAAACAGTATCCTGCCAATATACATGAGTATCGTCCCAGATTTACGAACATAGCGCAGATTCTTCTAAACCAGCACCATCAAAATAAAAGATGAATGGGGCAGGCACACGTCCAACTTAGACTAGCTGTCAAAGTCCTTGCTCTGCATCTGCAACCATCATCGTCTAGGGGCCGCTAATCACGAATCAGGGTCCCCCAGATTCCGGAAAAGTGAGTTTTTAAGGACGGGTGGAATGATGCTGAAAGTGGTGATCGTTATGGGAATTAGCAAACCGACAAAAATCAGGACCCTGAACAAGAATCCAAACCCCAACAAGAAATAGGTATAACATCAGCGTCAGCATCTCTCCCAGAAAGTTTCCAAAGTCTCAATTAATTCAACTTGGCGGATTTTTATTAGTTGGGACCCAGGAGGCCGTTCTCAATGGTCTGCTTCGTGTCTCGTACAATTATCCCGACGACTCCAGTTCCGAGTCCCCGGGGTCTAGAACCCAATGACTTTTCTTTGAATCTTCTTCATACTTTATAGTATCGTACATGCGTGAAAATCCAAGAATTTCCCTCTATCAAACGGTATGTACAGAGGCCTCTTTTTTTTTCTTTTTTTCTTTTCCAACGCCGCCTAACGTAACAAATCCATGTATGTGGTAGCCACCCGTATGTAGAGTATAACAAAATCCAACGTATGCTTGCAATCGAATCGCGCAAAGGGGGTATCCATGCATATATACTAAAGAGCATGCGCCGTCGCCGTCGCAGTAACCATAGTCTTG
>Ga0335074_10017616_pt1 | contig 10077 bp, 4 predicted proteins | sample Lox_Sample_23_FD_206715 | JGI IMG/M metagenome (GOLD analysis project Ga0335074, IMG submission 206715) | Soil microbial communities from Loxahatchee National Wildlife Refuge, Florida, United States - Lox_Sample_2.3 | ecosystem: Environmental > Terrestrial > Soil > Wetlands | place: USA: Florida...
CGTCATCGCGAACTCGCGCAGCTCCCGGCCGACCAAGCCCGCCATGAGCAGGATCGGCACGAACACCGCGATCAGCGAGCAGCTCATGGAGAGCACCGTGAAGCCCACCTCGCCCGCGCCCTCGAGCGCGGCCTGCAGGCGCGGTACTCCGGCTTCCACGTGCCGGCTAATGTTCTCGATGACGACGATCGCATCGTCGACGACGAACCCGGTCGCCACCGTGAGCGCCATGAGCGAGAGGTTGTTCAAGCTGAAGCCGAGGGCGTAGATGACCGCGAAGGTGCCCAGGAGCGACAACGGCACCGCGACCGCCGGCACGATGGCCGCGCGCGGATTGCGCAGCATCACCAGCACCACCGTCACGACCAGAATGAGCGCCAGAATCAGGGTCGTCTCGACATCGCGCACCGAGGTGCGGATCGACTCGGTGCGATCGTTGGTGAGGATGAGATTGATGCCGGCCGGAATGGATGCCTGGATCTGCGGCAGCGCGGCCTTGATCTCATTCACCGTGTCGATGACGTTGGCGCCCGGCTGCTTGCGGATGATCATGAGCACCGCGCGGTTCGGCCCATCGGCGAGACCTAGGTTGCGGATATCCTCCACCCCGTCGGTCACCTGCGCGATATCCGCGAGGCGCACGGCGGCGCCGTTGCGATAGGCGATGATGAGCGAGCGGTACTGCTGGGTGGTGGTGGCGGTGTCGTTGACGTAGATCTGGTAGCGGTCCGCGTTCTCATCGATCGCGCCCTTGGGACTGTTGGCATTGGCGGCGGCGATCGCCGCCCGCACGTCCTCGAGGCCGATGCCGTACTTGAAGAGCGCCTGCGGATCGAGGTCGATGCGGATCGCGGGCAGCGAGCTGCCGCCGATGGTCACATCGCCGACGCCCTCGATCTGCAGGAGCTTCTGCTGGATGATGGTCGAGGCGGCGTCGTACACCTCACCGGTGGTGAGCGTGTTGGACGTGAGCGCCAGAATGAGAATGGGCGCATCCGCGGGGTTGAAGGCGCGGTAGGTCGGATTCTGGCGCAGCGATGCCGGCAGATCGACCCGCGCCGCCTCGATCGCCGACTGCACATCGCTCTCGGCGCCGTGGATGTCGCGGCTCAAATCGAAGATGAGCACGACCCGCGAGCTCCCCTCGGAGCTCGAGGAGGTCATCTCATCGACCCCGGCGATGCCGCTCAGGTGCCGCTCGAGCGGCGTCGTCACGCTGGTCGCCACCGTATCGGGGCTCGCGCCGGGAAGCTGCGCCTGCACCACGATCGCCGGAAAGTCGACCTCCGGCATCGCGGCGACCGGTAGCAGGAAGTAAGCGACGATCCCCACGAGCGCGAGCCCGCACGAGAGCAGCGTCGTCGCGACGGGTCGCTTGATGAAGGGCGTCGATATGCTCATCCGCGCGAGCCGGAAGGCAGCGGCGGCAGTCGCGCCTCATCGCGTCCGCTGGCCCACGCCTTGGCCCGCCGCGCCAGCCGGTCGAAGAATAGATAGATGACCGGTGTCGTGAACAGCGTGAGCAGCTGGCTCAGGAGCAAGCCGCCGGTGATCGAGAGGCCAAGCGGCGAGCGGATCTCCGAGCCCGTGCCGGTGCCCAACATCAGCGGCAGGGCGGCAAAGAGCGCCGCCACCGTCGTCATGAGGATCGGTCGGAAGCGCAGCAGCGCCGCCTCATAGATCGCCTCGAGGGGCGTCTTGCCGCCCTCGCGTTCGGCGGTGAGCGCGAAATCGATCATCATGATCGCGTTCTTCTTGACGATGCCGATGAGGAGCACGATGCCGATGATCGAGATGATGTTGAGGCTCTGCCCCGCGATCATGAGCGCGAGCAGCGCGCCGATGCCCGCCGACGGCAGCGTCGAGAGGATCGTGAGCGGATGGATGTAGCTCTCGTAGAGGACGCCGAGCACGATGTACACCACGGCAATGGCCGCAAGCAGCAGCAGCACCTCGCTCGTGAGTGAGGACTCGAAGGCGAGCGCCTCGCCCTCGAAGGTCGTGCTGATGCTCACCGGCAGCCCGATGTCACGCTCGGCCTGGCGGATCGCGGTCACCGCCGCCCCGAGCGAGGCCCCGGGCGCGGTATCGAAGGAGAACATGGCCGCCGGGAACTGACCCAGGTGATCGATCGAGAGCGGCGCGCGGTGCACGCTGATGCGCGCGATCGATCCCAGGGGCACCTGGCCGCCTCCGGAGGAAGGCAGATAGATGTAGTTGAGCGAGCCGACCGTGTCATCGATCGATGGGTCGGCCGTCATGATGACGCGGTAGTCGTTCGATTGACTGTAGATGGTCGCGATGATGCGCTGGCCGAACGCATCGTAGAGCGCGTTGTCGATCGTGGCATCGGTGATGCCGAGACGCGCCGCGGTCGTGTGATCGATGTCCACCTCGGCGGTGAGGCCATCATCGAGGTAGGTCGTCGAGACATGAGCGAGCGCCGGTGAGCGCTGCAGCGCCGCCAGCAGCTTCGGCACCCAGGGATCAAGGATCGCGCGCTCGGCGGCCCCCAAGATGAACTGGTACTGGGCGCTGCCGACGATGGAGCTGATCGTCAGGTCCTGCACCGGCTGCAGCGCGAGGGTGATGCCCGGGACCTGCTGCGCCTCCTCACGCAGCCGCTCCATCGCTTCGGTGAGCGAGTCGCTGCGATCCTGCTTGGGCTTTAAGTTGATCAGCATGCGCCCGTCGTTCACCGTCATGTTGGTACCGTCGATCCCCACGTAGGAAGTGAGGCTGTCGACGTCCGGATCCTCGAGCAGCACCTTGGCGAGGGCCTGCTGGCGGCGGGTCATGTCCTTGAAGGAGATCGAGGGCGGCCCCTGGGTGGTCGCCTGGATGAGGCCGGTGTCCTGAAGCGGGAAGAAGCCCTTCGGGATCACGATGTAAAGCAGCACGGTGAGGACGAGCGTGCCGGCTGCGACCCAAAGAACGAGCCGCTGATGCTGCAAGGTCAGATCGAGCGCCCGGCCATACGAGGCGATGAGGCGATTGAACCACTCCTCGGCCTTGCGGGCGATCGTGCCCTGCTCACGCTGGCTCTCCTCGTGCGTGCGCAGCATCTTCGCGCAGAGCATCGGCACCAGGGTGAGCGAGACCACCGCGGAGATGAGGATCGAGATCGCAAGCGTGATGGCGAATTCGCGAAACAGCCGCCCGACCACCTCCTGCATGAAAAGGAGCGGGATCAGCACCGCGATGAGCGAGATGGTGAGCGAGACGATGGTGAAGGCGATCTCACCGGAGCCCTTCAGTGCCGCCGCAAGCGGCTTCTCGCCCTTCTCGATGTGGCGCGAGATGTTCTCGATCATGACAATGGCATCGTCCACCACGAACCCGGAAGCGATGGTGAGCGCCATCAGCGACAGGTTGTCGAGACTGAAGCCGCACAGGTACATCACCGCGAAGGTGCCGATGAGCGATACCGGCACCGAGAGGCTCGGGATGATGGTCGCCGGAATGTTGCGCAGGAAGAGGAAGATCACCATCACGACGAGCGCGACCGCGAGCGCGAGCTCGAACTGCACGTCATCGACCGAGGCGCGTATGGTGTTGGTGCGGTCGGTCACCACGGTGAGATTCACGCCCGCGGGGAGCGAGGCGCTCAGCTGCGGCAGCAGCTCGCGCACGCGGTCGACCACCTGAATGACGTTCGCGCCGGGTTGCCGTTGGATGTTGACGAGTACCGCCGGGGTATTGTTCACCCAGCTCGAGAGCTCGGCGTTCTCAGCACCCTGCACCACCTTGGCGACGTTCTTGAGGTACACCGGCGCGCCGTTCTGGTAGGCGACTACCAGATTGGCGTAAGAAGCCGCGGTCGTGAGCTGGTCGTTGGCGTCGATCGTGTAGGCGTGCGCGCTGCCATCGAAGTTGCCCTTTGGCGCATCGGTGGTGGAATTGGAGATGGTCGTGCGCAGATCATCGACGTTGAGGCCGTAGGCGGCGAGCTGCTGCAGATTGGCGTAGATGCGCACCGCCGGCCGCGGCGCCCCGTTTAAGCTCACGAGCCCGACGCCCGAGAGCTGCGAGATCCGCTCGGCAATGCGGGTATCGGCCAGGTCCTCCACCTGGGTGATCGGCATGGAGGTGGAGGTGAGCGCCAGCGTCAAGACCGGCGCATCGGCCGGATTCACCTTGGCGTAGATGGGCGGTGCGGGCAGGCTCTGCGGCAGAAGACTGTTCGAGGCATCGACCGCCGCCTGCACCTCCGCTTCGGCGACATCGATGTTGAGGTTCAAGGCAAACTGCAGGGTGATGACCGAGGCGCCCGCGGAGCTGCTCGAGGACATCTCGTTGAGCCCCGGCATCTGCCCGAACTCGCGCTCGAGCGGCCCGGTGACCGTCGAGGCCATGACATCGGGGCTGGCGCCGGGGAGGAACGTCTTCACCACGATGGTCGGATAGTCGACCTCCGGCAGCGTCGAGACCGGAAGCAGCAGGTAGCCGATCGCCCCGAGGATGACAATGGCCACCATCAGGAGGGAGGTGGCGACCGGCCTGAGGATATAGAGCCGGGACGGATTCATCGTCAGCTCGTCGCGCCGGGCTTTTGTCCCGAGCTGCCGCAGCCCAAGTGCGCGTAGATGCGGGCGAGCCGCTCGGCCTTGGTCCCGGTCGCGCTCTTCATCGCTGCCTGGATGCGGGTGCAGCGCTCGGCGGTGGATTCGCCCGCGGCCGCGCCATAGGCGTGGCCGCCCGCCCCGCCGTACGCCCGCGCGCCGCCCGCGCCGGCTGCGAAGCCCGCGGGCTTCTCACCCGGGAGCAGCACCTTCTGTCCATCGCGCAGCTGATCGGCGCCATCGGTGACCACGGTTTCTCCGGCGGTGAGCCCGGAAGTGATGGCGATGTCGTTGCCGTCAGTCGGGCCCGTCACCACCGTGCGCATGGTCACCGTGTGATCGGGATTGACGATGTAGACGTAGTTGCTCGAGGGGCCGTTCTGCACGGCGGCTCCGGGGACCACCAGCTGGTTCTTCAAGGTCTCGACGATGAGCTTCACGTTGACGAATTCGTTCGGAAAGAGCGCGAGGTTCGCGTTGTCGAACATCGCCCGCATGTTGAGCGTGCCGGTGCTGGTGTTGATCTCGTTGTCGACGCTCGCCAGGGTCCCGGTGGCGATCAGATGCTGCATGTTGCGATCGTAGGCCTCGACCACGAGCTTATCGCCCTGGTGCACCCGATCGAGCACCTCACTCAGATCGTTCTCCGGCACGGCGAACACCACCGACATCGGCTGCATCTGCGTCACAGCCACGATCTCCTGGCTCTGGTCCGCCTGCAGGAGATTGCCGAGGTCCACCTGCCGCAGACCCACGAGGCCGGCGACCGGCGAGGTGATGCGCGTGAAGCCGAGGTTGAGCCGCGCGGTCTCGACCGATGCCGTGTCGGCCGCGACCGCGGCCTCATCGCCGTGCACGGTGGCGATCTCATCGGTGTAGGTCTGCGCGGCGATCGCATCCTCCGCGAGCTCGCGCTTGTAGCGGGCGAGGTCGATGCGGGCGCCGGCGAGTGTCGCCTCATCCTTCTCGAGCTGCCCCTGCGCCGAATCGAGTGCCGCCTGATACGGCCGCGGATCGATCTGGGCGAGCAGGCTCCCCGCCTTGACGAGCTGCCCCTCGCGGAAGGCGATCTGGGTAAGCACGCCCGTCACCTGCGGCCGCACGTCGACGGTCGCGAGCGGCGTCACCGTGCCCAGGGCATCGAGCACCACCGGCACATCGGCGGTTGTGACCTTGCCGACACTCACCGGCAGTGGGCCGCCCATCATCATCCGCCTGCCGAAGCGCGGCTGGTTGGCCTGCGAGGCGATGCGGTGGTGGATGCCGAAGGCGATGGCCGCGATGAGCACCGCGAGGCCGACGAGCCACGCGATGCGGCGGCGGCGCGTGACCTCGGGGGGATGATGGGGGGGCGGAGCGGAGACCCTCGACTCGCTGTCGACGGTCGTGTGATCTTCAAGGACGTCAGGGGTCATCTCGTTTCCATTGCGACTTTACTTCGGCGCGGCGGCGAGCCGGCAAGCCGGCCGCCTGCCGGATGGCAGCCGCCAGATCGTCTCAGCGCCTCTAGATGGTGGAATCAATCGGGTGTTGGCCGAGCCTTGGACCGTGGTCGCCGCAGGGTGTTCCAGGGGGCGCAGGGTACCACCTATCCCACCCCGGGCGGCTCGGCCCGAGCGGGAAATTTCTCAAGATATGTCAGTGGATTGCAACGCTCACCGCTCGGCGCGGCGAGACGAGCATCCGCTGCGATTTACTGGCCCGTTCCTGTCTGGACAGGCTCGGGTGGTGCTGCCGTCTCGGGCTCGAGCGCGACCGGTTTGGCATCGCGCTCGGCAGCGGCGGCACTGCGACCGAAGGAGGAGACATCGATGTGGTGGCGCTCGATGAGATCGTAGAGGGTCGGGCGCGTGACCCCGAGCAGCTCCGCCGCCCGCGAGAGGTTGGCCCGCGCCACCGCCAGCGCCTGGCGCACCGCCTGCATCTCGGCGCGCTGGCGGGCGACCCTCAAGTTGAGATACTCCGGGTCCTCGCCCGGATCCTTCAGCCCCAAGTCATTGGCCGTCACCACGACGCCCTCGGCCATGATGACCGCGCCCTTTAGGCGATTCTCGAGCTCGCGGACGTTTCCGGGCCAGGGATGGGCCTGAATCGCACGGATGGCATCGGGCGCAAGGCCTCGCATCGATTTGCCGAATCGCTCCGAGAGCTGCTGCAGCAGCACTTGCGCGATGAGGAGGCTGTCCCCCTGCCGCTCGCGCAGCGCCGGCACGGAGATCGTGACCTCGCTGATCCGATAGTAAAGATCCTCGCGAAAACTCCCGGAGCCTCCCTCCGAGCCCGGCCGTCCGATGAGCGCCTCGAGCTTGCGATTGGTCGCGCAGACGAAGCGCAGATCGAGTGGAATGGGCTCACGCCCGCCGATGCGCTCGACGACGCGCTCCTGCAGGACTCGCAACAGCTTCGCCTGCAATGAGCCCGGCATCTCCCCGATCTCATCGAGGAAGATCGTGCCGCCATTTGCCGCTTCGAGCTTCCCCGCGGTGCGCTTGGCGGCGCCGGTGAAGGCACCCTTCTCGTAGCCGAAAAGCTCGCTCTCGAGCAGGGTATCGGGAATGGCGGCACAGTTGATGGCGACGAAAGGCTTGTGGGCGCGGGCCGAAAGGCGGTGCACCGAGCGGGCGATGAGCTCCTTGCCGGTGCCACTGTCACCCAAAATCAACACTGTGGCCCCGGTGGGCGCGACCTTCTCGACCGAGCGGCAGAGGCTTCGCATGGTATCGCTCGCCCCGATGATGCCCTCGAGCGCCATGGCGCCCGTGCGCTCGCGCAGCCGGCCGTTTTCCTCCTCGAGCTCGCGCATGCGAAAGGCGCGGCGGACGACGATGGAGAGCACCCCGGCATCGAGCGGCTTGTAGTAGAAATCCGCCGCACCCAACCCCACCGCGGCGACGGCGAGCTCGCGCGCATCGTGCTCGGTCATGGCGATGATCTTGGTGTCGGGAGAGATCTGCAGGATCTGGCGCAGCAGATCCAGGCTCTGCGCCGCGACCGCCGGCTGACGAGCCGCCCCGAGATCGAAGAGCACGACGTCGGGCTCCACCCGGCGCACGAGCGCGAGCGCCTGCTCTGAGGTGTCGGCCGCGGTGACATCGAGGTCCGCGAAGATTCCTTCGAGCTCCCGGCGCAAGGCGCGGTCGTTCTCCAGAATGAGCAGCTTTCTGCGGAGGATTTCAGCGGCCATTCGAAACCCCTAGCGGCTGCGACATGCCCCCTGAATACCGGCAAGTTACTGGTGAGCTACCGGTAATCGGCCTGTCGCTCTCCTTTACACAGCAGTGTAAAGCGTTTCGCGGTATGTGGCGTGCGTCACGTCACAATAATGGCTCGGCTTGACCTTTGAGCGCCGGATCGAAGGGGCTGCGATCCGATCGCCCGGGCTACACTCCCCACGTGAGCGCAACCCAGCCCCCAGAGCCCGCTTGCCAATCTGGTGCCGCCCCTGACGTCCCCGGCGTTGCGGGCGCTCCTGCGGCGGCCGAGGCGGCCCCCGGCAGGCGAGGCGTCAGTCTCATCGCCCGCGTGGGCCTCCTCGTCCTTGCGCTTTTCGCCGAGAAATCCGCCCTCAACCTCGCGGTCGATTTTCGCCGGGCGGATGCCGCACAGGGGCTCGGCACGGCGCTACGCATTACGCAGCACTATGGATTGCGCTTCGCGGTCTCGTTCGCCATCGCCCTTGCGGTCTTCATCTACGTGCAGAGCGGCCCGAGGCTGAGCGCGGTCAACGCCGAGGCGCGCTCCGCTGCGTTTCGCCCGTGGTGGCTCGCGGTGCATGGCGCGTTGCTCATCGCGCTCGCAGGCTCGTTGTACTTCCTTTACGGCAACCACGGCGTCCAGCTGCCGTTTGCGCTCCTCGGCTCCGCCGCGCTTCTCCTGAGCGCGGCGGCCGTCGTTGCGCTCCTCACCGGGCTCGCGCCCTGGACGCTCTGGCGCGCGGCGACCCGCGCGATCGGGATGCGCTGGGCCTACGCCGCGATCGCGGCGATCATCGGCACGGGCGCCATCGTCTGGAGTCAGGATTTATGGGCACCAACGGCGCAGGTGACCTTCAACCTGGTGCGCTGGGTGCTCTCGCCACTGCTGCCGGCGCTCAAGGCCGATGCGGCCACGCGCATTCTGCGCACACCGGATTTTGCGATCGAGGTGTCGAGTATCTGCTCCGGTCTCGAGGGCGTCGGCTTGATGCTCGCCTTCTGTTCCGCGTGGCTGCTGTGCTTCAGGGCGGAATATCGCTTCCCGCGCGCTCTCCTTCTCATTCCCGCGGGCCTGCTGCTCGTCTTCGCGCTCAACGTGCTGCGCATTGCCGCGCTGGTACTGATCGGCAACGCCGGCTATCCCGCGATCGCCGTCTATGGCTTTCACTCCCAGGCGGGCTGGATCGCCTTCAATGGCGCGGCGTGCGGCATCGCATTCGCGAGCCGGCGCAGCCGCTGGCTCAACCGCTCGGCCGGCACGGAGCCTGGCGCGGTGACTTCCAACCCGACCGCCGCCTACCTCTTGCCGTTTCTCGCCGTGTTGGCGGCAGGCATGCTGTCGCGCGCGATCTCGAGCGGATTCGAGACCTGGTATGCCTTGCGGCTCGTGGGCGCGGGAGCCGCGCTGATCGTTTACCGGCGGCCGCTCGCCAAGCTCGACTGGAAGTTCGGCGGGCGCGGAGTCATTGCCGGCGTCGTGGTATTCATGCTCTGGCTCGCCGCTTCGCACTTCTTGCTCGCGCCGCGGGCAATGCCGGCCGCGCTCGCCGCCATGTCCTCCGATGCACGGAATCTTTGGATCGCGAGCCGCGCGCTGACCGCGGTCCTCATCGCCCCCCTCGCCGAGGAGCTCGCCTACCGCGGCTATCTGATGCGACGGCTCGTCGCCGAAGACTTCGAGGCGGTGCCCTTCAGATCCGTCGGCTGGCTACCGCTCCTCATCAGCGCAACCATCTTTGGCGCGCTCCACGGGGCCATGTGGCTGCCGGGAATCGCCGCCGGCCTCATTTACGGCCTCGTCGCGATCCGCACCGGCAGGATGGGTGAAGCGGTGGCCGCCCACGCCACGAGCAACCTGTTGCTCGCGGTGTGGCTGCTGACGCTCGGTCAGTGGCAACTCTGGCTCTGATTTTACTTAATACGCAGAGTATTCGAGCGCGCTACAGCCGTTGGCGACGGGCCGCGTCCGCGCTATGATAAGCGCCAATCGATGCCACATCGGCATCGTGGTGAATAACAAAACGACGGCCGTCCGCGGCCAGCAGATGAAGGAATCACGACGATGTTGAAATCACTCGCGCTCGGACTTCTTACGATGAGCGCCGCCTGCACGACTGTCGCGCTCGCGCACGACACCCATAACATCAAGTTTCATGACCAGTCCGTGACCTGGTGTCACAAGGACTGTAACAACCAGCAATACCAGCCGCCGGGTAACACGGATCCGTCCCCCGCGGCCGCTCCCGAGATCGACCCGGCGGGCGCGATGGCTGCGCTGACGCTGCTGGCCGGTGGGCTCGCGGTAGTCCGCGGCCGACGCG
>Ga0335074_10017617_pt1 | contig 10076 bp, 9 predicted proteins | sample Lox_Sample_23_FD_206715 | JGI IMG/M metagenome (GOLD analysis project Ga0335074, IMG submission 206715) | Soil microbial communities from Loxahatchee National Wildlife Refuge, Florida, United States - Lox_Sample_2.3 | ecosystem: Environmental > Terrestrial > Soil > Wetlands | place: USA: Florida...
ACCAGCGGATCGAGGAAGTAGAGAGCGAGGCCGATCAGGATAAAGCCGAAGAGCTGCTCGACCCATGCGAGCCATGCGCCGGAACGCGGTAACTGGCGGATACTGCCGGCGGCGAGTGCAAGTGCGATATAGGGCAGGCCGAGGCCAATTGCGAGAGTGAAGAAGAGCGCGAAACCGAAGAGAGCGTTGCGGCTGCGCTCGACCATCAGCAGCAGGCCTAGGACGATCGGGCCAATACAGGGCGCGGCGACGACACCCATCCCGAGGCCCATCAGAATCGCGCCGAGATAGCCGGGACGGGCCGGACCGGCTCGCCGCATCAGCCATTGGGGCGGCTGGAGTGAATAGAGGCCGAAGCTGGAGGCGGCGAGGAGCAGGAGCATCGCGGCAATCGTGATGAGTACGTAGGGGCTTTCGAGAGCCGCGCCGAAGAGGCCGCCTGAAAGTGCGACGGCCACACCGGCCGCGGAGAACATCAGGGCAATCCCGAGGACATAAAGTACGGCGAGGGTAACGACTTTGCGTGGTGCGGCGCTTTGATTGCCGAAGTAGGCGATTGTCACGCCAATCAGAGGATAGACGCAAGGCGTTAGGTTCAACGCGAGTCCGCCGAGCAGTACGACGAGGAAACCGAGGATATAGCCGTGACGGGCAAATACGCCGGCGATACCGGATTGATCGGCGGTAGCAGTAGCGTCGGCGGCGAAGGCGCAAGTTGAGGTCAGCGCCGAAACTACAAACAACGCGAGAGTCAGAACAGCGCTGACGCAGGAACGCGGTGGCGTAGCGCTGATTGGCGGAGAATCGTTAGTGGATCGCATCGCGAGCGGGCGATGGTGGAACTTCGCGTTACCTCAGCCGTCGAGGGGCGCGCCGCCGTTGACGATGGAAAGCGGAGCACTCTCGACGATCTCGAGACCATAGCCAGGGAGATTGGCGAGGCGCGGCGGCTTGTCGGTCAACAGGCGCATCCTGCGGACACCGACTTCGCGAAGAATTTGCGCACCGATTCCGTAATCACGGAAATCCGCCTCGGGCGCGTTGAAGCGGGTGCTGGCGCGGCGTGAGCGGCGGCCGGGGGTGTCAATGTCGCCAGCGATAGCGTCCGACTCGCGCTTCAGATAGAGAATCACGCCTTTGCCGGCCAGCGCGATTTGTTCCATCGCAGCGTGCAGGAGGCCGCGCGTGTTGCGGGCGGTGTAACCGAAGACGTCGCCGGGGAGATATTCGCGATGGGCGCGGACAAGAATCGGCTCCTCGGGCGTGATGTAGCCCATCGTCAGTACCAGATGTTCGCTTTGATCGACGAGGTTGCGGAAGACGCTGGCGGTGAATTCGCCGAAAGCGGTCGGCAGGCGAGCCTCGGCGATACGCTGGACGAGGGTTTCAGTGCGCAGGCGATATTCAATGATATCGGCGACCGTTACGATCTTGAGGCTGTGCTCGCGGCTGAATTCGACGAGATCGTCGCGGCGTGCCATGGTACCATCGTCCTTGAGAATTTCGCAGATGACGCTGGCGGGCTTGAGTCCGGCGAGGCGGGCGAGGTCGACGCCGCCCTCGGTCTGGCCGGTACGGACGAGCACGCCACCGTCGCGGGCGCGCAGCGGGTAAACATAGCCGGGCGTGATGAATTCGCGGGAACTAGCATCCTCGCGCACCGCCTGCAAAATCGTAATAGCGCGGTCATGGGCGGAAATGCCGGAACCGGTAGCGCGGCGGGCCGTGATCGGCGTGGTGAAGGCGGTGCCGAGCGGAGCCTGATTATCGCCAACCATCATGCTGAGGCCGAGTTGATTGATGCGTTCAGCGGACATCGGGAGGCAGATGAGGCCGCGTCCATACTTGGCCATGAAGTTGATTGCGTCGGTGGTGACCTTTTCGGCGGCCATACAGAGGTCGCCCTCGTTCTCGCGATTTTCGTCATCCATGAGGATGACCATGCGGCCGCGGCGAGTCTCTTCGAGGGCCTCTTCGATGGAGATGAAGGGTGCGCGTGGGGTGCGGGGACGTGGAGCGATTTCACCGAACATGGCTGACCTCTGGAGCGCCGCCGGGGGGAAGGCCATCAGGCGATCACGGGCCGATCGGCGCTGTAGGGGGAATTGTAGCGCAAGGGCTGGAGGGTCGTGAACCCCCGAAGAGTGGGGGCGACTCAGGCCGGATGATGCCGACCGGTCAGCAGCAATGGCGCGTCCATGATAAGGTTCCCGCCAGGAACGCTATGCAATCCGGGAAGCGAAAGGCGGGGGCGGCTCGGGCGGGCGAAAGCGGGGATAGGCCGCAAGCGCTAAGCGTGATCCCGCCGGTGGGCGAATGCCTTGCCGTGGCGGCGAATGAGCCGGCGTTCGCGAAGCTCAATCATAAATGGATGAGGACGCTGGTACGGCGCGCGGTCGATGACTTGCGGCGCGAAGTAATCGAGTGGAACGGCAATCGGAATCATTGGGCAACGCGAGACGAGGTGATTATAGAAGTCGTGCGGCGGGCGGCTGCGGCGGCGGTCGAGGACGAGCCGTCGTTGAGGCGGGTGGTCAATGCGACCGGCGTCGTGATTCATACGAATCTGGGACGGAGCCGGCTGGCCGAATCGGCGATCGCGGCGATGGCTGAGGCCGCGCGATCGCCGGTAAATCTCGAATATGACCTGACGAGCGGTCAACGCGGTGAACGCGATAATCTCGTCGAAGAGCAGATCTGCGCGCTGACCGGCGCCGAAGCGGCAACGGTCGTTAATAATAATGCCGCGGCGGTTTTGATTGTCCTGAATACGCTGGCGATGGGGCGCGAAGTAATCGTCTCACGCGGCGAACTGGTCGAGATCGGCGGCGCGTTCAGAATACCCGACGTGATGACGCGGAGCGGTGCGCGATTGCGTGAAGTTGGGACAACCAACCGCACTCATCCGGGGGATTACACGAGCGCGATCAATCCCGATACGGCGCTATTGATGAAGGTGCATCCGTCAAATTACCGGATAGTGGGATTTACTTCCGACGTAGGATTGGAAGAGCTGGCCGCGATCGGCAAAGCGCACGGCTTGCCGGTGATCGAGGATCTCGGCTCGGGCGCGCTGTTCGATCTGAGTGCCTACGGATTGCCGCGCGAGCCGATGGTCGCAGAGCGGATTGCGGCAGGTGCGGCGATCGTGACCTTTTCGGGTGACAAGCTGCTCGGTGGGCCGCAAGCGGGTTTGATCGCGGGGCGGCGCGATTTGATCGAGCTAATTCGGCGAAATCCGCTCCGCCGAGCCTTGCGCTGCGACAAGCTGACCCTCGCGGCGCTTGAAGCGACCCTGAGAGTCCACCTGCGCAGTGATGATCTGGCCGAGGAATTGCCGACCCTGAGGATGCTAAGCCTGACGGTCGAAGAACTCAGCCGGAGAGCCGAGGGAGCGCGCGAGATTCTGGCGAGCCACTTGGGTCCAGCGTTTACGATTGAAGTTGTGATGTCAGAAGCTGAAATCGGATCGGGAGCATTGCCGGCCGTGCCGCTCGAATCGCGAGCGCTGCGCGTGACGAATCCGGTGATGGGTGCGGGCGCGATCGCGGCGATGCTGCGGCGGGCGCGGCCACCGGTAATCGGGCGAATTAAAGATGGCGCAGTCTATCTGGATATGCGCACGATAGAAGAGCCGGAACGGCTCGCGATCAAACTGCAGCAGCATCCGGCGTGATTCCTGCTGGATCTATTGCGTCACTTGCGAAAAGCGCCAGACGGTGCGAAAGATGCGCTCAAGTCGCGGTGACCCGAACGGAGGATGTCATGCCGGATAAGACCTACAAGATTGTCGAAGTGGTTGGCGTCTCGGATGAGGGGATCCAGGAGGCGGTGCGCAATGCGGTCGCGAAAGCCTCGCAGACCTTGCGCAATATCGATTGGTTCGAAGTGGCGAATATTCGCGGCGCGGTGCATAACGGCAAGCCCGAGTTTCAGGTTGAGGTGCGGATTGGCTTCCGGCTGGAAGGCAGTCCGGTGACCTGAGCGATGCGGAGCCGCGAGAGTGGCGCGAGGCTCCGCAAGTAACGCTTGGAATCGCGCCAGGGTAATCGCAGATGTTGGTTTTAGCCGGTTACCGCGCCTATCATAATCGAGTGGAGGCGGGTGACCGGCGATGAAAATCTGTCCGCGCTGCGGCAAGACTTTCCCTGACAGTGAACGCTTTTGCGAGACTGACGGAACTGCGCTGGTAACCTCAGGCGGCGCGGGGCGTCAGACGGCAGCGACGCCGGAAGCTGCTGCGGGATTAGGCGGCGGAATCTGTCCGGAATGCGGCGGCCGTACGGAGCCCGGCGAGACGATCTGTAACTTTTGCGGAACGCGGCTGGGGCCTGAGACCAGCGCGGCACCAGCGTCGGCGGGCACAGCTTATACGGGTGGACCTGGCGGGCAGGGGCAGACGGCAAACCCCGAAGATTACGTTCCTGCGCACGACCGCGTCACCGCTTTCGGCCAGGACCCGAATTTCGGCGCTCCACCAGACTACGATCAAGCTCAATACGATGAGCCTCCGCGGCGCGGAATCATCGGCGCGCTCGGTTATATCGCGGCGGCGGTTATTGCGCTGGCAGCCGGTGCGGGCCTGGCAGTTTATCTGAGTACCCGGCATGAGGCTCCGCCTCCGGTAGCGCAAGCTTCGGCGAGTCCGTCGCCGTCGGTAGCGGAAGTTCCGTCGGGACCCTTAGCTGAGCTCGCGCGCAACATGCAGATTCAAGTAAAAGGGCCGGACCTGGCCGCGGCCTTGCAACGTGATCCCGGGTCGGCGCGGACCGTATTCGAGAATAACAAGGCGGGATTGCTCAATACTTACAAAGCAGCGCTGGCGACCGATTCGTCGCTCCATGATGGAATGGTGGTGCGGCTGAGCGTAAACCCTGACGGAACGGTCGCAAGCGGCGGGGTAATTACGTCGACGGCGACAAATCCGAGCCTTGACGCCGAAGTCGTGAGCACGATGAGCGGGTGGAAATTTCCGCCGGTGAGTGGCGGTGGTCCGGTGAACGTCGATTATCCGGTTATCTTCGCGGCCACTTCCACCGATATGGCCTCGATTGAATCCGATCTGAATACAAAGCTGGCGAGCGTCGGACCGAATGAGGTTCCGGAGTATACTTCGGCGCCGATGCCCGCGGCGACGCCGGCGGCCGTCGCTGCGTTGCCGCCCCCAGCGCCGGCATTACCGCCGCCTCCTCCAGTTCCAGCAGCAGCGCCACCGCCGGTAGCTTCGCGCCATACGCGCGGCCATACACGACATCGTGCGACGGAGGCGCGACCGAAGCCGTCATTAACAGAGGAAGTGATGGCGGCATTGCGGGCGAACCGGCGAACGCGGCGAGTGCAGGCGTATGCTGGTTACGGCGGGACGGTGACCTTGACCGGCAGCGTTTTTGACGAGAGGGACAAGGCCTTTGCTGAACGAACCGTCCGCAACGTCAGCGGTGTGACTTCGGTGATCGACAACGTGACTGTGCAGACGGCGCAATGGACAGTCAATCAGGATCGGATCCAGCGGGAACTGCAGAACGCTGGGCTTACGGGAGTGACGGTGCGGGTGATCGGCAGCGACGCTTACCTCGATGGTCAAGTAAAAACTAACCTGGATAAGGAGCGCGCGGTTACTATCACGATGTCCGCGGCGCCGGTTCAGGTGAGGGGCAATCTAATCCGTGTGGTTCCCGGTAATATTTTTGGCTTTTAACTAATGCCGGAAGATAGATCGGGCGAGGGGTCACCGGAACCGATTTTTTGTCATTGGGCCCTATTTGCCTATGGATCGCTGTTGACATTGCGCTGTGGCAATGGCTATATGACCTGAAGAGGCTCACCCGTTCGTCCTTTCCTTCAGAGAGGTTCTCATCGCAAATGGCTGACGCGCCAACGTCCTGCAAAGAGGCTTTCGAGCAATCCCCAAGCCGGTTTAACAAAGAGGCGGCAAAGGGTTTGTCCGCGGTCTATCAATTTGATCTTTCAGGCGATGGCGGCGGCAAGTGGCATATCGTCATTAACAATGATCAATGCAATGTGAGTGAAGGGGCTCATCCTTCGCCGAACATCACGATCTCGATGGCGGCTAAAGATTACCTCGACATGCTGGGTGGAAAGCTCAACGGCCAGATGGCTTTCATGACCGGCAAGCTACGAATCGCGGGCGATTTGGGTCTGGCGCTCAAGTTGCAAAGTCTTTTCAACTAACGCTATAAGGCTGGCCATGTCCGCAGTGATTACTTGTTGAAGCCCTCAGGGCCTGGATTGATCGATTAGAACCCGCCCGAAAAGTTTTAGCCAGAGCGCAACTCAGCATAGCGACGCACGATATTCCCGAAAGGGCATAAGGACTCGGAGCGGAGAAGCTGCGATGTCATTCGGAATGTTAACTTGGCGCCAGCGATTGGCGCGCCAAAGCGGTACAACGGCAAGGCTTAATAGCCGATAGACCGTGATCGGCTGAAACCTCACCGTCCGATTTGCAAAGAATTTTCAAAAGTATTAACAGCGAGACGAAACTTGGATCCGCGAGGATCATGAAAGGACTCCGATGAGTGGCCAAGGAAACAACGAGGAATTAGTGAACGAACAACAGACCGAAAACATGAATGATCGAGATGGCGAAGCAGTAGCCTCGAAGCTGTCGAAGGAATTGAGTAACTGGCGCCGGCGACGGACCTCAGGCCGACCCCATCGGTTTGACTCCAACAATAGCAATGGAAGCTTCCAAGCGGACGCGGCCCGCACGATCAAGGTGCGCGGACATGAGACTCTGGTGATTCGCAAGCCGAAGTTGAGCGGTAAACCTTCAATGACGCCCGACCAGAATCGTTAGATCCACCTTCCGTTCGCGAGACACGAGGCGCAGCCTATCCGGCTGTGAACGTGTAGTCATTCAGTATTGCTCGTTACGACTGGGTAACAATTGGCCTTGAGGCGAGGCTAGGTACAAACTTGTGCCGCCGGCTTCTCTATCCTTGGCAGAAGAGTGTAGCAAGGCGCTCATCGCCGATTAGGGTGCCCGGTTCTCGCCCTGAATCTATGTAGCAGCTCCTTTCAATCCGGTTGAATCTATCTATTCCTTAAGCCATCGCTGCTGAAGCGGAAAAAATTACCGCTTGGCGCAAAGCGACGGCAGTTGTGCGCATGAAATAGCTGTATTTGCGCATCCCACTAGTACTGGCCTGAGGGTTGCAGTCTTCACTCAGTAGTTGATTGAAGCCAGAGCGACTGAGTGATGGCTATCGAGAAATAGCAAATTACCCGGCACTGCTGGAGGCAATCGCTAAGTTGCGGGTCAACACTGATCCGCCAAGGAGCGAGCCATGGGATATATCGTCGCGTGGGCATTGGGCGTGCCGGTGACCGTGCTGGTCGTCTGGTTCCTGATTAGAAACGTGCTGTAGGCGGCAGCAATCGCTGCCGATAACAGATAGTCAATCGCGAACAGAGTAGCACCATATCGGTGCATCAGCGGAAAGGAGATTCGATCATGAGTGGTAAAGCAGAAGAGATCAAAGGACGAGTAAAAGAAGCCGCGGGCGTTATGACTAATGACGAGCGGTTGAAGCAGGAAGGCAAAATCGATCAAGCCTCGGGCAAGGTCAAGCAGGCTGCGGAACACGTGATCGACAAAGCGCGGGACGCCGCGAAGGGCAACGCCTGAGTAAAGCCTGAGTGCGTTTGGTTGCAATCGCTGCCGGGTGAACGGCCGAATTGCAGTTGGGCAGCGGCGGGTCACTAAGGTGGCGCCGCCGCTGTCATTGATGAGATCGGGAGTCACAACTGACTAATGCTAGTAAGCAAGTCAGATGGCGCGCTCGCAAGGCTATAAGCTGAAGAATTCGTTAATCGAGATAAGGCGGGAGGATTTAGAATGAAAACAATAAAGACATTAATGACGTCTATTATGATAGGCAGTGCCGCAACAATTGGATTTGCCGCGTGTAATTCAGCGACGGCGATTGTGCCGCATAAGCTGGTAGCTACTTCGGGACAAGACACGGTTCCGATGTACCCGGACGAGCAAACTTTCCTCAAAGTATCGCATTCGTCTCAGGAAGGTGGAGTCACCGGAATGGTCGGCGACGTACAGAAGAACTTTACCGCAAAGCGGATCGAGGACCAGACGCCTGTGAAGGTTTTATCGAGCGACAGTAATGGCAGCGAAGTAGAAATTACCCAGGGGCCGATGAACGGCCAGGCGGGTTTCGTCGCTAATCAGAATGTAGATTAATTGCCTGAGATTTCCAAAGAGACTGACTAGTGTTGGCGAATCAATGGTCTAATCGAGCGGTGTAGTCACTGGTATGCCGATTGCTGCCTTTGATGATCATGCAGTCGAGGTGGCAATAAACTCACCGCCCGCAATTTACCAAGGAGTAGAGTAATGAAAAGTAAACTTCGCAATAGCCTGATTATTCCCGCAGCAGTCCTGAGTACGATGCTCGCGATCCCCGCATTCGCACAGACTGGCATGCCGCATTCGGCAGATAATACCACGAATCCGAACGCACAGAATGCGACGAATCCCGATGCCCAAGTACCGCCGCAGGCACCAGGGACCGCGGTCGGCGGTGCGCAACCTGCGGCCCCGGCCGATCAAGCGGATAGCAACAACCCGAGCACCGGCAGCAGCAATAGTTTCACGACTGCCGTGAAGGATACCGACATTACCGCCAAAGTGATGTACGGGTTGCATGAGAACGACGCGACCAGTGGCGCGGACATTCACGTGACTACCAACAATGGGATCGTCACGCTTTACGGCCGGGTGAAGAAGCATCATCAGGCAATGGAGGCCGTGAACGTTGCCAAGAGCACGGCGGGGGTCCGCGAAGTAGTTAACCAGCTTGCGGTAGCGAAGGACGTCAACGGCTAATGGTCGAGGAGTGCCGGCGGGGCAGCTCGCAGGCGTAGCGGACAAAGGGGTAAACGGGCCGCCGTAAATAACGGCGGTCCGTTTTGTCGTTTGCGGGGGCGGGCAGAGGCGGTCTCGCGAGGGAATCTGGTGCGCGAGAACCGAAACATACCGGCAGCAGATTGGCACGTGAAACGGACAACGGGCGTCCAGTCGCAATGCCCCTATCGGTCAATCGATCTGGAGCTGATGCACCGGCTTCCGGCGGACGCCAGCGGATGTATAGAATCGCGAAAAGCGAAGAGCAAATTCGGGCTGGGGGCAATCCGAGCGACGGTGGGATACGTTAGAATACTGCCGAACCAGCGGATTCGGAATTGCCTAGCGGAACGCATTTCACGGACAATCAGCAACGAGAGGCCGCCAACCGAATTGCAATGCATTAGCTCGAGAACCGGGCAGGTAAGAACAATGACGAGTGAAGCTGGATTTATCGGTATCGGGGCGATGGGTTTACCGATCGCATCTAATCTGGCGGCCGCCGGAACGATGCTGCGGATCTATAATCGGACCGCGTCGAAAATGGAGCCGTTGGTGGCTAGGGGCGCGGCTCGCGCGGCAAGCGCATCTGATGCGGCGCTCCCAGGCGGGATCGTTTTCACGATGCTCGCTGATGATAATGCGGTGCGGAGCGTTACCCAGGGTGAGAATGGTTTGGCGGCGCGGCTCGCACCCGGCGGCATTCATGTTTCGATGAGCACGATCGCGCCTTCCACGGCACGGGAGTTGGCCGAATACCACGCCGAACGTGGCAGTATTTATCTGGCCTCGCCGGTATTTGGACGACCCGAGAATGCTGAGAAAAAGCAGTTAGTCGTATGCGTTTCCGGCACTGCGGCGGCGAAGGAACGCGTACGGCCGATGCAAGAAGCGATAGGGCGTGCGATTTTCGATTTTGGTGAGGCGCCGGACGCGGCTAATGTCGCGAAGCTGGCCGGCAATTTCATGATCGGAGCTGCGATCGAGGCGATGGCCGAAGCATTTACGATGGCAGAGAAAAGCGGCGTCGACCGGCTCAAGGTGGCGCAGATGCTGACGCAGACGCTATTCGCAAGCCCGGTCTATCAGAATTACGGGGCGATGGTGGCGGAAAAGCGCCATCAGCCGGCTGGGTTCAAGTTGCAGCTGGGGCTTAAAGATTTCGAGCTCGTGCTGAAAACTGCGAGTGAGA
>Ga0335074_10017618_pt1 | contig 10076 bp, 10 predicted proteins | sample Lox_Sample_23_FD_206715 | JGI IMG/M metagenome (GOLD analysis project Ga0335074, IMG submission 206715) | Soil microbial communities from Loxahatchee National Wildlife Refuge, Florida, United States - Lox_Sample_2.3 | ecosystem: Environmental > Terrestrial > Soil > Wetlands | place: USA...
GGTGTCCCTAGCCTCAAGGCCTCGGCCCCCTGGTTGCGGATGTGCTGGGTGGTCTTGTACTTCGACTCCCAGTTTGACCATATGCCCTCTGAAGCTATAAAGCAGGTCAATGATCCCCATTGCCTTGCTCTTGAGATGGGAGCTCGCTGATTCATTTGGACACCATTTCAAGCCTCATTCGCATCTCGACTCAATCTCAACCTCTGTACAGAAGGCTCTGCTTCACCAAACATGAAGCTCAACGTATGCTAATCCTCTGAGTTGACCTTATTAATCATATGCTAACTGAAGTCCCTTTAGCTCTCTATACTAGCCATTGGGCTCACTGTCACTTCATGTGTCTTTGGTATTCCAGTCACTCTCGACCCTAGGGATGAAGCGCTTCCTAGCCTCACCAAACGATATTACTACCTCTACTGCGATGCTTCGTGGGCTAGTTATTGTGAAGGTCAAGCGGCTGATACATACTGCGATTCAACCTCTGGACTCCTTTTTAGCAACTCAGAAGTTTGCAAGACCAAGTGCAGTTGTCAATACTCTGGCATCTACCCTTGCCATAGCTGCTATGTTGCTGAAGAGTCTGCAGATACTGCGGAGGAGATGGAATCTAGTGTTGCTGATGGTGAAACGGAGGCAACAGGGATTTAAGTATCTACTTTTGTCTCTTCTATTTACCGTTTAATTGACATCTTATTAATTTAAGCTACTATTATGCTAAGTTTATTACATTAAAAAATTCTACAACATTGAATAACATAGAGCTAAAGCTCATTTCTTGCATGCTGTACAAGTGCAATGTGCGGAACATACAGTGCGAGTTATATGTGTTGTTCTTGTAAAGAGCGTCCTAGAACTATGCTTGAGGCATGCGCTGACTTAGCTCTTCTTATGCGTAAGGGGGTCGAATACACCGACACCCCTTGTTGTTCCAGGGTACGGTTAGGGTAGCTTTAGGCATAAACTCAGGCAGCAATGTAGTGATATAGTCTTCAGGGGCTCAGTGAAGCAGTTGATTCAGTTACCCTATCTACAGTGATACGTATGCTGTATTTATAGTGCTTAGTTGCCCTAGGGGTTAGGCTCTAATAGCCTATAATAAGTCACTTACGGTGGCTCGATCACTAACTCGATCACTAACTCAGTTATTAACTCATTTAATGGCCCTGCCGGCAACCCAGGATGTTGCCTACAGCAATTGCTATCCTTAAGCATTAGCATCGCCATCACACTAGCATTATGCCTGCCCTTATAACAGCCCTACTCCATCGATAGCATCTAATAAACTCTTTCCTTCTTCGCTCCCAGCCACTGTACTACGCTTAACACACTTCACCCTTCAACCGTTTTAAGTGCTTCTAAGTGCACTGAAGCTATCTATTTCTAGGGGTTTATGCATGCTATTAACTTAGCAAAATAGGGCAATTTACTACTTAAGTTTACTGTACAATAGTGCCGTAAGGCGAGAGAAAAGAGAGCTATATCCTACAGTTCAATATTATTTATTAAAGTACTATAAGACAAGTTTGCCTAGTTAACATCTCTGTTATAATTATAAAAGAACTATACAGCAATCCTAGCATAGCTAAATCTCTCTTAGCTTGTTAAATTATGTTGAAATCACCGATATATAAGTGATTGTATTCGCAGCATAGAATAGAATTGATTGCTTAATGATAATCAACTTGACGGGCAACTGGCCCCCTTTATAAAGACAAAATAAAGAGCATAGTAGTTCTAAACAAATAGCCTAAACAATAAGACCGTAAGTAAAGAGCACCCATAAAGAAAACCCGTAAAGATGAGCCGTTGTGTGTAACAATCTAATGTGGCCACGACAGCTGTAATTCCAACAGATTGTGAATTTCAACCGTCATTTTGTGTTTCAACAGAGACTGGTGGTACAGATTGCCCATAAAGATTTCCACGCATCTGAGATAGGGCCTCATTGAACTCTGCTTGTGTCTTCTCCGTCATACAAATAATAGTGAAAGAGTAAGCGCTTGCGCTTACACTAACAATGCTATAGACACCATCTCGGATATGGTTGGCAATCTCAAGAAAGATCTCATCCACTGTAACAGCAAATGGAGCGCGTACGGTTTTGAAGTTTGACAGGCCATGCAAGTTGTGCCATATAACATCAACAGCAGGAGGACCTAGCCAAGAGCCTTCTGATCCAGCCTCTTCAACAAGACCAGTTTCAGGATTGACGACCTTCCCGTCAACGACTGGCCCCTTGTATTTAGAATCCCATGTGACCCAGTGAGCCATGAATGTTTAAGACTGCGTTGGTTGTGTCAAAAAAAAAAAAAAAAAAAACAGGGCAGTAACAGGACATATGGATTTACAAAAATACAAATGGCTACTTACCAATATTCGGTTTTGTGTTGATTTTCCCAAGTATGCTCTAGCGTAATACGACTGCGAGCGAGTACTCGTGTCGAACTGTACTTCAGGCGCTTTATTGTCAGTTTATTTGTTGTCAGAACAGAGCCGCTGCCCCTGCGGTCTACTCACTAACTGTGATGTAATAGCTGTTTTTATACTTTGCAGATGCTCAGCGCCCATCAACACGTAATATATCGTGTAGTTGAGACCAACCTGGAAAATCAAGTAAGAGTAAGCAAACATTGTCACCTCTAGCTTTAATCGAAGATGTGGGTGGGCGTTGTGATGGGTTACATAATAAGCGAGAGATAGGCAGCAACCCAACTTACGAGACTGAGAGAATGAGGAAGGTAGTTGCGTCATTGCAGTGCCCTGGTGATACTGTAGCTCCCTGCTTTAGAGACCTCCCGGCACCGGTGTTGGTGCTGTTTTAGGACTAACGTTGGAGCAAGAAAGGTCGTATCCACCTCCTAAGAATATCCTGCTCTAGGACGTGGAGTGACGCTTCAGACGTCTGTAGAGTAGAATATAACTCATTTGTCAATCAAAGCGATGACGATAATGTCACGGCAATATTGTCAAGATGTCGCTCAAGAGCGGAAAGAATCCATAGAATCTGAAGCTATATACACACAGTGTTGGCGTACTGATGCCTCAAGTGCTTGGTGCTGCTCCTGGTGTCACATCGTGACAGATAATGTGACAAATAGTGCTATGCAACATAAGCTATTAAATTGACTAGCACACTATCCTAACGTTACTATCGTTGAATCAATAAGCGATATTAAATTTATAAAATGAAAGCCGCTAATTTCCAAGCGTCAGAGTGACTAAACTGGGTTGAGCCTAAGGTAATTTGGTCCTAAGGCCTATGGAATCTAAGGTAATTTGGTCCTAAGGCGCTGAAGCCAAAACATGGTTTAGCAGCCGCCGCCACAGCTCTAATAAGGAATTGATACCTCGATTAAAATTATGTTAGCTATCTATATGAATCACGAAGAGGGCACTTGTGAGATGAAACAATTTTCTGCGAGCAAGTTACTGTCCATTCCCCTGCGTACTCCGAATGATAGAATGATGAGAATGACAAAGGATAACAAGACAAAAAACAATACAAGATAGAAATACGCCGGTTAGAGGCATAGACTATGTTCACGTGCAGTGTGATTTAAGAAATGCATTGTGCCTTTTCGTTCCGCAACATGAGACTATTATACTCGAAGACTGACTCCATGTACAGTAGTATAGTTTTTGAAATGCAAGATATCATTAAGGACTAGCCCCTTAGACTTGCACACTGGATGGTGGCAGTGTATCTGCTGGCCTGGTGACATCATTTGCAAATGAGCCCATTCAACATGATCCATCATGTGGGAAGGTCGTTGAAACAGAATGTCCAGCTGCTGTATGTTAGACTATATACTGTGTGGTGCTAATATTAAGCATTACGCCGTGAGACAGTTCCATAAAATTTCTCCGCGTGGTTCTGTAAATGCTGTCGATGCTTGAGCCCGATGTTGCAAATCCAACAATCAATTTGCTCCCACTCTTCAAGCTTCCTGACGTGCTTCCTCAGAAAGTTCCTACTCAAAGAACTAGGAATTGCATATAAGGCAGTCCTCCCGCGAATCGGTAGCGCGGGGTTTCCAAGACATAAGAAGCATATAGTTGGCCTCTTGTTTGTCTTGATTGATGAGATAGCCTAGCTCAGCGCGATGTGTAGCGCTAGATCTGCGACCTGGACGACTAAGGGAACATCGCCCTTCACGGGGCGACCACACCGACTACGACGACAAGGTTGACCCTCTTCCACGCCGCGGTACGCCGTCATGGCGTTGATCGCCGTAATCCTCCGTTGAAGCTCCTTTTCTAGCCACGTCTCTGTTGAAATCACAAGGTTATAATAAGTGATTTTGTGCGCAGCATTGAATTAATTGAATTGCTTAAAGCTTACTTCTAAATCATGGAGTAGAATGCTCATTATATAGACTAGGACTTCATGCTAGTCAGCCCTGATTTCCGCCTCATTTGCTAGCCTTAATAGCGCTTGCTCGCCCTGTGCAGGCTGTATAGTATTACTAGAATTACTGGTTCATGGCCACTACAGCTGTAATTCCAACAGTCTCAGGCAGCGTCAAGATCGCGTCGATCAAGCAGAGCTGTTCCAGTGTTATTTGGTCTGATCGCTCTAACGCACCTCGCGTGTCGTCGTTGACCACCTTCCCCGATAGCTGCCGCTCGCTATCGATCACCGGCTGCTCCTTCTTAAAACAGTCGGCAATCTCACAGGAACAGCCTCCATTGCCGCTGCATCTCATTTGTAAGGCGTCGACAAGCTTTGCGATAATTCTCCTCTCTCCAACTGCCTAACCGTATTCCCCTATCCTACCCATAATGATTGATTGATTGATTGATTAAATACATAAGCTTCTTGCCGACTAAGGGCTACAAGCTAACCAAACCGTTCTGGTATTTGCTATTGTTCCAAGTTAAGACCCAGCTGATTTGAGACCAGTATGTGGCTGTAGGTGTAGTCATCGTCACTCCTCCCTATCACATACCCATTTCTGCCCCCTCTACTGCTTCTGCTTCCTCTGCTACTTCTATTTCCTCTCTTACTATTGCTTTTAGTTGAAACCTTCGCTTCTTTATCACATATTGAATTATTGCCTTGATGACCTTCATATTCGGTTTCCATTTCTCATATGGTCTATCCACAAAGCTACTATTCCTCCTCTCTCAGCGTCGACTCCAACCTCCTAGAGCATAAGCTAGGTCGCCCCACCTGTCTGTTATTGTCTCTCTTAGTTAGGTCCGCTTGCTTCTCCACTTTAAGCAGTAGAATAGGAAGTCTTTTATTAATTCTACCCCCTTTCTACAAGCGCAACTAGCTGACTGTTTAGCTCTAATGCGTGCTAAATTTTCACGAAGCAGTATGTGTTCTGTTCTAAGTTGTAAAAGAATTCCAGCTTCTTCTTAGCGTAAAGCGTTATAAATTAGCGTTAATTGCTCTTTTAGTAGGGCTTTATTAATTGTACAAGTGAATTTGCCAACTTAGAGTTTGTTAAAGCATCTAATCCTCTCTAATTTGATCTAGTCTCTCCTTATTCGCAGTGCCCTTAATTTTAAGCGTGGCCCTTCTCCTGCTATTCTAGCTCTTTTCCTTGTTGCGTTCTACGCACAGCTATAGGCAATCTTATTACCTACAACGCCATTATATGCTATGACCTATTGTATTATAACTACTATGCCTTAGTTGTAGAGTTGTTTAGCTGTATGCTAAATCTATTAGAGGATTTTGACCTAGACGAGGAGGCAGAGGACATTGAGATGGTCTAGCAGAATCACTATATGTCGTAGGAGGGCAAGAGGAGGTTTCAGATCTAATAATAACGTATACTACTTTAATAGCTCTTACCTCTATTATAAAAAGGCATTCTGTACCAATTTTGGCAGGACTTCTTCCCCTTAGTGAAAAGGCGCAAAATGTTGTTGCGTTTTGCAACTAGCTTCGGCAGTTCTTAGGAATAGGCTCATCAACTTTTATTGCTGTAGCTATTGTATGTAGAGATTGTAGTGGGACCATAGGTCCCTTATATACACAACATAGATCGGCGTTCCCGACGCCATTGCCACATGGCAACTGAAGCAATTTACCATGTGGCAAATAGCCACTTATAAGAAGCTGAAAACTCAGCTGACTTGATAACTCATTAATGAATCCAACAATATGAGAGGATGAATGAGAGGACAAATGAGAGAAAGGGAACTGTCAATATTTACAGGCGGAGCACATGAACATGAGGATTATTGATTGTATTGATTTCTATATTCTCATGGAAGAGGGACCAGCCCATAGACTTATAATAGTGCTCCACCCTCTTGGTGCAGACCAGGGGTAAGCCAGCTATTAAACAACCCCTTAACAGGGTTATATTGTGACGCTATGGATCCACGGCTTTCTTTTACGCGCCCCCTTCCTAATATTAAATGGGGTCCGAAATTATATACCGACTATGTGGGAATCTGATCGAGTTCTTTCGAATTCTTTGTTCTTCACTTTCACTTTCACATTTTCGATACTTGGAACAGAGGCGAGATACAACTTTATAGTACTAGTAGAGTATTTCCAAAAAAAAAAAAAAAAAAAGGCTTCATCCATCTACTCCTCACTTCGCTTGCGTACTTTACTAGTGGCTTATTAGTCAGATTTGAATATTACGTCTTCCGTTTTGCCCGAATATCACTGTTCTCACTCAGACAGGCACAATCGACCCAGTACGCATAACCTGCACAACCTCGTCATCGATTAGCGGGCCCTTGTACTCCTTCCTCCCACGCACATAGTACCAGACGATGCTGAAGATGATCACTCCTCCAGTTACCACAACACTGTAGTTCATCGTCGACGCGGACACGGGCGTCTGAGGCGGCCATACGCTCCAGAAGATAACAAAAACCATATATGTGCAAGCGTAAGCATTGTTGATGATCCCCAAGATGCCAGGAATGTGCCAGGGGCCCCACACAAGCTGGGCTTGGGCGACTGAGAGTCTTCGTTCTTGGGGGATCGATTGTGGTTTTTCTGCATCGCCGTCTAAGTCGTAGATAGGCGAGTTAAACGTATTATTGTCACCGCCAGGCAGAGATCCACAGGGGAGGACGTGGCCTTTGATGCGGTGATAGAGAAGAAATGCAGATGGGAGGAAGTAGGAACCGTAGAAGCCAGTAATGGTGAGAGAAATGACATCGTTGAAGGCCGTGTAAGAACCAACGTATATTAGGGTCAGGAGGCAAGCGAAGGTGGTGACGACGCCGACGGCGATGATGGGGACTTTGGTACGTCTGTCGACTTTGCTGATGATGGAAGAGAATGGAGTTCCCTTGTCGCGGGCGAATGACCAAGTCATTCTTGATGCGGTGGTAGTGATGCCAATGGCACATGCCCATGTCAGAACAAGAACGATGGCACCCATTGCGGTAGCACCTGCAATGGACTGGACACTATCTGTTCAGGCGCTAGTCAGCAGTGGCAGAGATCTCAAGTGTCAGAGGGTCCAGGTGACCCTATTCAGGAGTCACTATGATGACCTAGGTGTATTGTTGCTAATTTCCATATAGGTAACCGTGGACTTCAGTAGTGATAATCTGAAATTGTATCTCTGGAACGTGAAAAAACTTGGCTTACTGTAAAAGATCTGAATAAAAGGGAAGCCAGTCGCAGTGTCAAGGACCGACTGAACATCTCCCAGGCAAAACAGCACAGTCAGCATCATAGCAAAGCCGATCAAGCCATTCATGATCATGCTGCAACATATGGCTCTGGGGATATTCAAAGCAGCATTGGCGACTTCTTCCGCCATGTGCACGCTCGCATCAGCTCCCACAAATGTGGCCACATTGCCGAGGAATCCCACGCAGTATGAGAGACCCTGGGTTGGCCAGCCTCCTTCGTTCAGACTGGTGGCGAATACGAAATGCGCTGGGCTTTGGGGGGAGAAGTGCCACAGGACAGCAAGGATCACGATGAACCCGGTAACGTGGACGACTATGATGAAGATCTCGAACCTGGGGAGCGCATCCGGAATGACCACATTGATGAAGATGGCAACGGCAACAACCAACCAAGCGAAGAGCGTTCCCTGCCATTGTTTCGGGTTGTAGTCGGGATAGTCGAGAATGACCAAACCCTGAATGATGGTACCTGCAAAAATCGTCTCAGTTGCCACTGTCGCTATCCAAGCCAGGGACGTGAGCCATCCAATGATATAGCTCGAGAACACCTTGTAGCGAGCAGGCGCGAGCATGTACACCCAATAGTATTGGCCCGCCGCAATCGGTGCCATCGACGCCAATTCCGAGATGACTGTGTATACGGAGAGAGTCGAGCTCCAGGCAATTATAAAGCCATAGACCAGGCCTGCGGGGCCGCCGTTGTTGAAACCCTGGCTGAAGAGGGCGAGAACAGTTTCCCACGTGATCAACTCGCACACGGCAAAGCCAAACATTGACCAGAAGCCGAAACGCCGTTTCAGAACCTGTTTCTTTCCGAGGAGGGCCAATACATTGTCGTCGGAGTACTTCGGGGGGGTCCCTGTCGAACTTATGCCAGCCATGTCGTTGCTGCTTGGGGATGGCTGAGAAGTGGCTGGTCAGGACAAGATGGACAGAGCAGAGACCTAACGTCACGCGAAGGTCTGCGTTGGGAACAGATCACCGACAGCGGTACAGCACAATTCGCAATCAACCAATTGTCATAAATTCACAAGCAGCATTCATGCGCGATACACCGTAGTCTGTCTGGTCGGAAGCGTCGCTAATGTTGGACTCTTTGAATGAAAACGGGGGTACCTAAGAGCAGGGAAATAAGCTCAGGCGAAGAGAATTTGTCGAGTAAAGGGCCATGGCAAATCTCAGTATTTAAGAAAAGTGTTATCGCTTAGAATTTATCTTACACATTCCGGCTGTACGTATTGTTGCCGATAACGACCTTGCCCTCAAAATCAAACGCTTAAGCGATATCATGAAAACGATGCCTAATGGCTGCCTGATCCAAAGGCGGCCGGCAAAGAGTAATTTGTCAAATTTCCGAACATCACCCGGGGTAGGGTTGCATGACTGTAAGCTTACAGCGATGTAAAAGTCAGTGTTTTTGCTGTAAGCTTACTGTAACCATCAGGCATGATGGTAAGTTTACAACAGCCTCCTGTCACGTGCATATATTCCATGATAGATCAATAGCACTTGACGCTCGATATCAAGCTGAACTTTATCATCCTGATCCTGATCTTGATCTTCTGCTTTAAGTGATAGTAATAGCTCTTCTAGATCGACTTGTTCGTTGTCTGGTCTATCCACCCAACCACTATAGTCGGTGGCAAACGCCACTCACGTGATATTTATAAGCCACGTGATACTCGTAAGAAAACTCAAACTTAATGTACGTAAACTATGCAGCCCTACACCTGGGAAGCGATAATCATCAAAACTCCCACCATAAACTGTCGCATGGGAGAGTGAGATCAATTTGGGAGCAATTGAGTTGAATTGCGTCTGTAGAATAGCTATCTCGAGGTGGGGTACTATATAGGGGTGGGAATAGAAGTTCGGAGACTACGGTGGGTCTGGAGTGATTCCTACTACTTCTACGACGTCCTGTCATATGACATAATGACGTACCGTCATGTGACATAATGCCACTCTACAATGTCATGCTCGACAAGCAGCTCCTTAAAAAAGTACTGCATCGCCCTAATAGCGCTTGTGCAAGACTTACCGGCCGCGCAGCAAAGCGCTGTGGGGAATTCATATACCAACAGTCTGCAGATGATGTAGATCCTGTGCGCGTTAGGATAGTCATTTTTTTCGCAGGCATAGCGATTAAGAAGTATGAGCTAAGAAAAGCAACACGAGACTATAAAGACAGGGTTAGAGGCGTAAGAGAGGTATTGAGAGAAAGAAGAGGCGAAGAGGAAGGAGAAGCAGCAAGATATGGGTGCAAGTACAAGCGGGCAGGAGGTGTAATAAGACTATCCGTTGCTATTGCTGCAAGTGATGACTCTAAATGCGACTTTAAGGGCACAGGTAGGCTGGGCACAGGTAGGTTAAAAATGCGAGCTCTTATGCACAGGGAAATCTGCTCTGTAGACCTCTAAGGCCTTCTTTCTATATCTTAAGGGAGTATGTTC
>Ga0335074_10017619_pt1 | contig 10076 bp, 9 predicted proteins | sample Lox_Sample_23_FD_206715 | JGI IMG/M metagenome (GOLD analysis project Ga0335074, IMG submission 206715) | Soil microbial communities from Loxahatchee National Wildlife Refuge, Florida, United States - Lox_Sample_2.3 | ecosystem: Environmental > Terrestrial > Soil > Wetlands | place: USA: Florida...
GCTCGTCGTACAGCCGCAGCGCCTTCGGCGACAGCCGGGACGCGCGAGCGAACTCGCCGATCGTCAGGAACGGCGGGGGGTACGGGGGGTCGCCCCCCCGGGAGTTAAGGGGCACGACGCTCAGCCTCGACGTTGCCCCAAGGTGAAGGTCAAGCCCGGATCACTGCTTGTAGGTGGCGAGGAACGTCGCGAGCCGGCCGATCGCGTCTTCGAGGACCGGAACGCTGGCCAGGAACACCACCCGCAAGTGGTCAGCCGACGGCAGGTTGAACCCGGTGCCGTGCGACAGCAGCAGGTACTGCTGTTCCAGCAGGTCGATGACCATCTTCTGGTCGTCGACGATCTTGTGCACCTCGGGGTCGAGGCGGGGGAACAGGTACAGCGCGCCGGCCGGCTTGTAGCAGCCCACGCCGGGGATCTGCGTGAGCAGCTGCCAGCCGTGTTCCCGCTGGTCGTACAGCCGGCCGCCGGGGTGCAGCAGCGGAGAGATGTCGATCCCGCCGTCGAGCGCGGCGGGGATGGCGTGCTGCGCGGGGACGTTCGGGCAGAGGCGCATGTTGGCGAGGAGCTCGAGGCCGTCCAGGTACTCGGCGATCGGCTCCTTCGGGCCGGAGACCACGAGCCAGCCGGACCGGAAGCCGGCGAGCCGGTACGTCTTGGACATGCCGCCCATCGTCAGGATGGGGAGGTCGGGGGCAAGCGCCGCGGCGCAGTAGTGCTGCGCGCCGTCGTACAGGATCTGGTCGTAGATCTCGTCGGTGAGGACGACGAGGTTGTTCCGGCGGGCGATGTCGAGCAGTTCGATCAGCGTTTCCCGCGAGTACACCGCGCCGGTGGGATTGTTCGGGTTGATGATCACGATCGCCTTGGTGCGGTCGCTGACCTGCGCCTTGACGTGCTCGGTGTCGGGGTTCCAGTCCAGGTCTTCGCTGCACCGGTAGTGCACCGCGCGGCCGCCGCACAGGCTGACGGCGCCGGTCCACAGCGGGTAGTCCGGGCTCGGCACGAGGACCTCGTCGCCCGGGTCGAGGAGGGCCTGGAGGGACATGACGATGAGTTCTGACACGCCGTTGCCGAGGAACACGTCGTCGGCGGTGACGCCTTCGACGCCGATGCGGTCGTAGTAGGCGGCCACTGCCTCGCGGGCCGGCGCGATGCCGCGCGCGTCGCTATAGCCCTGGGAGTCGGCGACGCTGGCAGCGACCTGCTGCACGACCGCATCCGGCGCGACCATCCCGAACGGCGCGGGGTTGCCGAGGTTCAGCTTGAGGATCTGGTGGCCTTCTGCCTCGAGCTGGCGAGCTCGGCGCAGTACCGGCCCCCGGATGTCATACCGGACGTCAGCCAGCCTGCTCGCCTGCGATACCACGTTCGTCCTCCTCGGATCCCTATGCAGTGGGTAAGTGATGGCCGAATGTTACCGGCTGATCGTGGGCGGTCTTGAATGATTTGCGAGCCGGTTGCCTACTCCGTATCGCTGAGGACATCGAGCCGCTGTCGCGTATGCCGCAGATCGTCCTGCCATAGCACGTTGCTGGGATCCATCGCAGCCAGCCGGGTGATGATTTCGAGACTGGCTTGATAGGCGGCACGGGCGGCGGCGGCATCTCTAACGGCGAGGGCGATGTCGCCGAGCTTGTTGTGGCTGATGGACAGGTCGCGTTGCCATTGGGTGTTGGCCGGGTCGGCGGTGGTGAGCCGCTGCCGGATGTCGAGGCTCGCCTGATAGCTGGTGCGGGCGGCGGCCAGATCGCCGGCATTGTGGGCGACATCGCCGAGCCGTTCATAGCTGACAGACAGGTCGCGTTGCCATTGGGTGTTGGCCGGGTCGGCGGTGGCGAGCCGCTGCCGGATGTCGAGGCCTGCCTGATAGCTGGTGCGGGCGGCCACCAGATCGCCGGCATTGCGGGCGATGTCGCCGAGCTTGTTATGGCTGATGGACAGGTCGCGTTGCCATTGGGCGTTGGCCGGGTCGGCGGTGGCGAGCCGCTGCCGGATGTCGAGGCTCGCCTGGTGCTGCGTGCGGGCGGCCGCCAGATCGCCGGCGTAGCGGGCGATATCGCCGAGCTTTTCGTGGCTGACAGACAGGTCGCGTTGCCATTGGGTGTTGGCTGGGTCGGCGGTGGTGAGCCGGTGCGCGATGTCCAGACCTGCCTGGTGATGGGCACGGGCGTCGGCCAGGTCCCCGACGGCCAAGGCGATGTCGCCGAGCTTGTCGTGGCTGATGGACAGGTCGCGTTGCCATTGGGTGTTGGCCGGGTCGGCGGCGCTGAGCCGGTGGATTATGTCCAGGGCTGCCTGGTGGTGGGTGCGGGCGCTGGCTAGGTCCCCGGCGGACGAGGCGATGTCGCCGAGCTTGTTATGGCTGATGGACAGGTCGCGTTGCCATTCGGTGTTGGCCGGGTCGGCGATGGTGAGCCGCTGTCTGATGTCGAGGCTCGCCTGGTAGTGGCTCTGAGCTGCGGCCAGGTCGCCGGCGGACGAGGCGATGTCGCCGAGCTTTTCGTGGCTGATGGACAGGTCGCGTTGCCATGGGGTGTTGGCCGGGTCGGCGGCGGTGAGACGCTGGATGACGTCGAGGCCGGCCTGGTAACTGGTTCGGGCGGCGGCCAGGTCGCCGACGGCGCGGGCGATGTCGCCGAGTTTGTTGTGGCTGACGGATAGGTCGCGTTGCAATTGGATATTGGCGGGATCCGCGGCAGCCCAGGCACTCATCTGCTGGTGAAGAGCCTGGAACAGTCGCGCAGCGCCCTGCAGGTCTCCGGCATTGAGGAGCGCCACAGCCTCCATCTCAGCCACAACAGCCCATACGTGCTCGTCCTTCGGAATGAACCGAAGCATTTCAGCTAGATACGCGACTATAGCCAGTGTTCCAGGCAGCATCCTCTCAGCCTGGACAGCGACCCTGCCGACATCGGCGTACCGCCCGAGGGCCGCCAAGTGCCGGGGGATGTCGACAAGATCGTCATACGTGCCGCGTTGCTGCTCAAAGCGCCGTTCCCGCATCACGAGCGCCCGTTCGTGCAGTGCGGCAAGCTCGTCTGGAGCATTGCGTGTTACCAGCGTGGCGGTCCAGGGATGCATCTCGATATCGGCGCCGGGCGTCAGCAGCGTGAGGTCGGCAAGGCGGTTCACGTCGCTTCGCAGGCCAGTCAGGACGAGACCGGCGGCGTCAAGGTTGAGTGTGAGGGCGAAGGCGAGGTCGTCGAGGGTCATCGGGCCGCGGCAGACCGCAACCTGGCGCAGGACGTCTGCCTGTCTGGGCGTCAGAAGCTCAAGCAGGTCTTCGAGCAGGATGTCGGCGCTTCCGAGTTGTGCCGCCTGATCGACAGCGGTCTGCACGGACACAGCCTGTGTGAGGTCGACTCCCTGTCTGCGGGCGAGCTCGCGGATCTTCGCCTGGACGTGCCTGAGATTGGCGCGGCCGCCGCGGAGTAGGGCGTCGGTGAACTCGATCAGCCGGGGGTGCCCGCCGATGGCGCGTATCAGGAGCCGCCTGTCCTCGGCGTCCAAGTCCCGGAGTGCGGGATGTCGCAGGAACATCCGGCGCAACTCGGCGGGAGACAAGGGCGGGACAGGCACCTCGACGAGCAGCCTGTCTGGTCCTGGCAACGGGTACCGGCAGGTAATCAGGAGGGCGCCGGTCTCCGAAGCTTCGGCCAGGCGCGTGATCGCCTCATCGGTCGTGGCATCGAGGAACGCGTCTCCGCCGGACGTGAGGTTCTGCTCGAAGTCGTCCAGCACGACGAGCATCTGGATGCTGGAGAGCAATCGGGTGATGACGTCCATCTTGGCGGGGTCGTCGACGTCCCGGTTGGCGAGAAAATCCGCGACCTGGCTGAGAGTGCGTGCCTCAGTAGCGTCGCTGATGCGGGCGGCCGCGCTGCCGAGTGCTGCGCCGACGGCGACGATGAGCGCGGTTGGCTTCCACGGGCCTTCGTGGACTGCTATCAGCCAGCCTTCGTCGCGCAAGCGCGACATCGCGCGCCCGGCCAGGGCGGTCTTACCGATGCCGCCAATGCCGGTCAGCACGACTCCGCTCACCGCCCCGAAGCGGTCGGTGGTGCGCTCGGTCCTGCGCAGGATGCCCATAACGTCTCGCAACTGCGCGCGGCGGCCGATGAGCGAGCCGAGAGGGAGATCGCGGACTCCCTTGCCGCCCGGCGGGGCGGTCGCGACCGTGAGCGGCTTCGGTTCCTCGGCAGGATCGACCAGCGGAGCGTCGCCGGCCGCCGAGAACAGCGTGGCAATCCCGTATTCAGGCCTGGGCAGGCGATCCTTGCTTTCGCCCGAACGGTCTTCCTCCACCTTGTACCGAGCCCGTGTCAGCGCCTGCCCTACAGTTACAGACGGATCGGTGGACAGTTCCCGGTAGAAGGAGCGCGCCAGCTTGGTGGCATAGGTGTCGGTGACGGGGGCGAGCATCGCCATGACCCGGTTAGCGCCTCGTCCCACCAGCCCAGCCGCCATCGCCGCCGATCCGGTCGCCCCGCCAGAGCAGGCTGACAGCACGATGAGGGGCACCGGATGACCACTGCTCTTCAGTGCGTTCATGAGCGTCTCGGTCGTCACCGTGACCGGCGCGCCGTCCTCGTCTTCGAGCTCGACCGACTCCGGCGAGCCGTGGGCGGACAGGTGGAGCACGTGGTAGGCATCTCTCGCCAGGGCTTCCCGGATCGCGGCGAGCGACGCGACCTCCAGGATGCGTACCTGAGCGTGCACACCGGAGGCGACCTCGGAGGTGGCGTCGAGCACGGCGGCCATTTCCGCTTCGACGTCCAGCGGCGCGTTCTTGGTCTTCGTCTCATCGGGTGCGGCCACTGCGGCGAGGATCTTCAACGGGCCGGCTGTCGGTGCTGGCATGGTAACCGCACGCAGCGGATCACCCGGAGCGGAGCCTTCCGCGGCCGTCCTCCTGATGACGCTCACATTGGCCAGCAGCCCAATCGGGCCGACCTCCGCTCCGTCGGCGGTCAGCCGCATGAGTTCCACGGGCAGCGACAGGCAGTTCCCGTCTGCGACCAGCACCAGTTCGGCGGTCTGGCCAGGCGGTATCTCATTCAGCCGCCGGGCCAGATTCCGCTGCGCGGTGTCATCGAGAAGCGCGTGAGCCAGCCGACGGCCAGCCTCCGCCATTCGTTCTCCGGCGATCAGGGGCGGAAGTTGCAGCCCGTTCCATACCTCGGCCACTTCCGCCGGCAGTAGTGCCTCATGGCGGCACACGACGTCTCCTGCCAGGCGCGCGCAAGAACTCAGCGTCCCGGCCTTGGCGAGCGCGACCTCGATGACCACCTGAACGCTCGGGGATGCACCCCGTTGCGCCTGCGCGACTGCTGCGGCCGGAGTCGCCACCGCCACGGCGGCATCCCACCGGTTGTCCTGCTCGCGGAAGGCCCGGCTCGCCGCGAGCACGTCGCTCAACTCGGTCGTGACCGCGGACCAGGGCACGGCGAGCGCGCCGTCGGGCTGGGCGGCATTCTTGCTGGCCACGACCACGCCGCAGACGCCGCCGGTGCTGAGGTTCAGCACCGGCGCGCCGCTCATGCCCGGCTTGACGGTGTCCGAGGCCAGATCGAGGTACAAGGTCGGCTCGTTCCCGTGCTTGCCGCGGTATCGCAAGCTCGCCGGGGTCAGCCGTACCGTGCCGCCTTCCCTGGGATAGCCGTAAATCTGAAAGCCGTCAGTGTTCGCCGGCCAGTCTGCATCGATCCCCACGCACGGGTGACGAGTCAGCCCCTCGACATCGAGCACAGCGATATCGGGATAATCGCAATCGAGCGCCGAAATAGCCCGGCCCTTATCGGCGAGGATCAGCGGTGCGCCGATAACAGGGCACTCGGCGGGCTCATCCTTATCGCGTTCCCATTGGACTTTTAGACCGGGGCTCACCGTAATGCCGCCCGCGCAGGTCGCGATCACGTGGACGCACGTCAGCACCTTGCCGGGAGCGATGAAGAATCCGGCACCAGGCTCCGGCCCGCCCACGACCCGGACTGTGCAGGCCCGCAGCAGGTCCTCGAGCCGGTCAGCCATGTGTTCCCTGGGGAGTGGCGTCACCAGACCACTCCAGCGTCACGGTCAGCGACGCTTCACCTTTGCCGCCGACCCAGAGCGCGGTGAGCTTTCCCGCCTCCACCGCGAACCCCAGCTTCAGTTGCACGGTTGTCTTCGACGGCTTAGCGGCTTTCAGCTTCTCGACCACGAGGGAACCGATCTCACCGATCGAATCCAGCGCCTTGTCGAGGTCGTAATCCCGGATGCCGACGCTCGTTAGCCCGTCCGCGGAGTCCGTGGCCGCGTCGACCTTGACAATCGCCCCGCTCGGCAGCTTAGCGGTAACCGCCTGCACGACGTTGTCGGCATCATCAGTGCCGTTCATATCCCCGCCCCCTCGACACCCCGCGATGAGAACAGCTGATAGCCGAGCATAACGGGAACTGACTACGAGTGGAATCAGGTCACTGGACGAGGGGAAGCGCGAATTTATGACAACGCCGCATGGTCACCCGCCGGCGCGTTCGCCAGAGGACTTGGGCGAATTCTTTATCCAGCGAGCGAACGCCGGAGATGTGGAAGGGCTTGTCGCGCTGTACGAACGGGATGCGGTACTCGCCTTCGCGCCGGGGCGCGTCGTAGCCGGCCACGACGAGATCCGCAGGGCATACCGGGAGCTGCTGGCTGACCGGCCGGTCTTCAGGTCCGGCGGCCACGCGTCGCTGCTGTCTTCGTGAGCCCCGCGGCGGAAGAATCAAGAGCATGACCGAGACATGGATGCTCGATGAGCTGGCGCACGCGGGACCTGAGCACTTGGACACGGCGTTCATCGCGGGTTACGACAAGAAGCAGGGGTATCCGGACCCCGGCGAGGACATCGCGGCGTTCGAGGCACGGGGACTCGGCAAAGCGTCCACCGTGGTCGACCTCGCCGCCGGCACCGGGCAGTTCGCGATCCCGGCCGCGCGGCAGTTCGGTCACGTCGTCGCGGCCGACATCTCGCCTGTCATGGTGAACGTGCTGCGCGAGAAGGCCGCCGCGGCAGGACTGGACAACGTGGACTGCGTGCGCGCGGGATTCTTCAGCTACGCCCACGAGGGGCCGCCCGTCGACGGCGTCTACACGAGGAACGCGCTGCACCAGGTCCCGGACTTCTGGAAGGGGATCGCGCTGCAGCGGATCGCCGACATGCTGCCGCCGGGCGGCGTGCTGCGGCTGCGGGACCTCATCTTCGACTTCCAGCCGCGGGAGGCGAGCGAGATCTTCGCGGGCTGGTTCGCGGGCGCCGCCGCCGACCCCAAGGACGGGTACACCGCCGCCGACTACGCCGAGCACATCCGCACCGAGTACAGCACCTACCGGTGGCTGCTCGAGCCGCTGCTCGCCGCCGCCGGTTTCGAGATCATCGAGGTCAGCTACGAGCGTCGCCTCTACGGTGCCTACACCTGCGTCAAGCGATATGGTCCGTGATCGTGGACAGCGGCGATGTGAGCCAGTGGTTCGGCGAGTACCTCGACGCTTACGCGGCCTGCGGCCGGGGCAGGAGCGACACCGCCTCGCTGCTCGCGTACTACGGCGTTCCGCTGCTGGTCACCACCGACGACGGGTTCTTCGCGCTGACCAGCGACGCCCAGGTCCTCGCGGTGATGCAGCAGCAGGTCGACGGGATGCGGGCAGCCGGTTACAGCCGCAGCGAGGCCCTCGGCTCGGAGATCACCGTGCTGAACGCCACGTCCGCGCTCTACCGCGGGACGTACTCGTGGCAAAAGAGCGACGGGGAAGAGATCCGCCGGGTCACCTTGAGCTATCTGGTGACCGACGGTCCGGCGGGCCGCCGGATCTCAGCGCTCCTGGTGCACACCCCCACCTAGGACACCCCCACCTAGGAGGCCGCCGTCAGGCGGTCGAACAAGTCCGTGTAGCGCGCTGTCATCGCCGCCACGATGTCCGGCGGGATCTCCGGGCCCGGAGGCTTCCGGTCCCAGCCGATCGCGGTGGCCCAGTCGCGCAGGTACTGCTTGTCCATCGAGTGCTGGGGCCGCCCGGGCTCGTACTCATCAGCAGGCCAGAAGCGGGAAGAGTCCGGTGTCAGCACCTCGTCGGCGAGGACCAGGGTGCCGTTCTTGTCCCGGCCGAACTCCAGCTTCGTGTCCGCGACGATGACGCCGCGTTCGGCCGCCAGCGCGGCGCCCCGGCGGTACACCTCGAGCGTGATCCGCTTGAGCTCGGCAGCCGTGGAAGCGCCGACCAGGTCCGCCACCTCGTCGTAGGTCATCGGCTCGTCGTGCCCCGCGGCGGCCTTCGTGGTCGGGGTGAAGACCGGCTCGGGCAGCCTGGACGCCTCCACCAGGCCCGGCGGCAGCGGCACGCCGGAGATCGTGCCTGCCGTGTTGTACGAGGCGAGGCCGAGCCCGGCCAGGTAGCCGCGAGCGATGCACTCCACCGGAACCATGTCGAGGTGCTGGCAGCGGATGGCGCGGCCCTGCCACTCGGCGGGGACGTCGGTCGCCGAAATCACGTGATTGGGCGTGACGTCGGTGAGCCGGTCGAACCACCAGAGCGACAGCTGGGTCAGGATGCGGCCCTTGCCCGGGACCGCGGTCGGCAGCACCACGTCGTAGATGGATACCCGGTCCGACGCGACGAGGAGCAGGTCATCGCCGTCGGCGTAGACGTCGCGGACCTTCCCCGAATGAATCAGCTCCATAGCGGTAACCCCCAGTTTGGCCTGGCAGCGGCCTGGCCAGCGTACCGTCGCATTGCGGGCGTACGATCAGGTGCCATGGCGGGAAGCGACGCTGGCGACCGCGGAGACAGCGAATACCTCCAGGTACAGACGACCACCGACTCGCGGGCCGAGGCAATGGACCTGGCGAGGGCGGCCGTCGAGGCGCGGCTGGCGGCCTGCGGCCAGGTCGCGGGACCCGTCGCGTCCACGTACTGGTGGAACGACCAGATTGAGCGGTCCGAGGAATGGTTTGTCTTCCTCAAGCTGCCGGCCGATCGCTACGATGAACTCGCCGCGTTCCTCACCGAACGGCACAGTTACGACGAGCCAGAGATCGTCGCCACCCCGATCGTGTCGGGCTCGGCGTCGTTCCTCTCCTGGATCAGGGACGAGACCCGTCCACGGCCAGCGTCCGGAGCGCGGCAGGCCGCCGAGGGAGAGATCAGAGCGGAGTGAGCGCGTGGGTCCCCGTGGGTTGACCGTCCTTTCCATCGCGGGCATCGCCGGGCTCACGTTTGGCATCGTCGGCTGGAATCAGCGTGGCATCGACGCGGCCGCGGCACCGGCGCCGGCCGCTAGCTCCTCGCCGGCAGCCGCGACCGCCAGCTCGTCCGGGGCCGCGGCCGCCCCCGCCAACGCGCAAGCGTCCGCAGCCGCCGGGCCGCTGCTGAGCTCCATGCCGTACGCATCGTTCGCCTATCTCGTGTGGCCGGGGCCGCTCAGCGCCAACGGCAAGCTTGCGCTGAACCGCTGGAAGCTCGCGGTCACCAAGCAGGCGGGCGGCATCACGGTGCAGGCCGCGCAGGACGGTCAGTCGATGGCCTCGGTCTCGCACTTCTACCCCGGCGGCGCCAAGGTGTACATCCTCGACTCCGATCTCGGTAATAACGCGCCAGGCACCACCGACGAGGGCCTCGAGGTCACGAACGCGCAGGGACAGGTGCTGCCATGAGCGACGAGTCGCGCGGGCCCGCGGACTGGGCGGGCGGCCGGGGCCGCGGGTGGGCCGGCGGCCGGCTCCGCTCCCCGGTCGGGCGCCGCGAGGAACACGTGGTCGCAAAGGTCAGCGCGCCGGCCGCCCCGGCGCCTGAAGACGCGGCCCCCGCCCGCCGCAAGGCCGCGGCCAAGCGGGCGCCTGCCAAAGCCACCAACTGGCACGGTGCGGCCGACCACGCCGGTGACCTCGCCGCGGAGTGGGCACCGGTCGCCGGCCGCGTCCTGCTGGGCCTGGTGCTGGCCTGGTTCGGCTACCACGAACTGACATCCCCCGGGCAGTGGACCGGCTACGTCCCGGTCATCAACGAGGCGTCAGAACTGGCCATCGTCGCCGTCCTCGTGCACGGCTGGGTGCTGT
>Ga0335074_10017620_pt1 | contig 10076 bp, 14 predicted proteins | sample Lox_Sample_23_FD_206715 | JGI IMG/M metagenome (GOLD analysis project Ga0335074, IMG submission 206715) | Soil microbial communities from Loxahatchee National Wildlife Refuge, Florida, United States - Lox_Sample_2.3 | ecosystem: Environmental > Terrestrial > Soil > Wetlands | place: USA...
GGGTACTGCTGGCCGACCCGGCCTGCCCGGGCGGCTCGCAGCAGCCCGGTGCGTGAGTCAGCAGCTTGCGCCAGGTGGGTGAGCACGTGCGCACGCGTCCAGCCGGGCAGTGCCGAAGCTTGGTACAGGTCGTCGTCGGTCAGCGCCTGCGCGGTGGCCAAAAAACGGGCCGCGCTGCCGGCCAGCATGTCCCGCTCAGGTGCATCTATTCCAGTCACCGTTGAACATTACCCACTGACCGCTGGCCCGCCGGAGCCCCGCCACCGGGCCGCCCGGCGGACCGCACCCGCGGCGCGGCGTAACGTTCAAGAAAAAAAATAGGTCACAAGCATGTACGCCACACCTTGGCACCTGCCCGGAAAGCTCGCTAGGGCCGGGAGTAGGTCATGGTCCACACGCCGCGGTCACCGGGGTGGTATTCATTGCCGTCCCACGGCGAGCCGCAAATGTGCAGATGGGCGTAGGGCGTGCCGTCGAACATGACCATCGCGCCGGCGTCTCGCATGACGTTGCCAAGCCCGGCGGTCTTCGCATCGAATGGCCAGAGGATCATCCAGTGGGGGCCGATCGGGATTGCGGGACTGGTTGTGTCGAATGGGTCCGTGTAGCTGTGCTGCGTGGCGCCATTCAGCATGTAGATCAGGCCGGGTGCGGTGTTGGTTGGCTTTGGCTTCCTTGCCATAAGGTCCTTCATCCACACCATCCCCATCGGGTCAAGGCACATGTCCACCGCACCGATGATGTTCTGGTCGCCGGGGATGCAGACCCAGTCGTTCGTCCCGGGACGCAAGACGGTTAGGTTGCCATCCCGATCCATCTCGGCCACGGTTGCTTCGCACGTGATCGAGTAGGGCCCGGCGAGCATGGAGCGCCTGATTTTCTCCTGTTTAATAGCTTCCGCCATTTTTTGCTCGTCCGGCTGGCCTTGCGTTTCGTTGCCCATGACTCCCCTGTATCTCTTCTTATGACGCAACACTCGGCGGCGAAGGTGCCGTAGCCATACCCGGTCGTGGGAGGAGACCTACCGTCCGGCCGGCTGATCCTTCCCGGCGGGGAAAGTTCAGATCCCGCGCTCGCGCCGGGTATACCTTCTGGATACCGCCGCCCGGGGTCTCGCGGGAGCCCTGGTCACGGATAAGGGAGGTCCCAGGTCGTGGGATGGCGTAACCCAGTAGCCCAGTTGCGGGCATCTCAAGGCCGCCTGCCCGGGTGGGGATCGGTGTGAGCCCGCCCCGGCGCGACGATCCCGCCACCGCCTTGAATCAGGTACTCAGCGAGGTCATCGACGCGATCCTGGACGTCAGGCAGGCTGACCGCAGGGTCCCTGACACGCAAGCTCTGCATGCCGAGCTCGACCAGCTGCTCGCCGACCTGAGAACGTGGGCCCGGCTGCTGGCCGACCAAGACCAGGCACTGGGCGTGTCGCCCCTGGCGAGCATGGCCAGCGCGGCCAGCCGGACGCCGCTGAACGCCTGGCACGGGACGGCGAGCAGCCAGGAGGTCCGCCGGATCGTCGGCGAGCACCTCGACCGGCTCGGGCACCAGCTTGCCGCAGCGCTCGCTGAGCAACCCGATGACCAGACACGGGTGGCACTGACCGAGGTCGAGCAGGGAGTCCTGGCGCACACACGCGCGCTCAGCGACCTATAGGCTCTTGGCCCGATCCTCAAGGCGCCGCCCGCGCTAGGCCATCAGGCGAGAGAGGCCTGGAGAGTTACCTCGGGTACGCCGGCCAGGGCCCTGCTCACCGGACAGCCGGCCTTCGCGGCATTGGCGTGTTCGATGAACGAGGCCTCGTCTATGCCCGGGACCTTTCCGACTGTGACGAGCTCGATCTTGGTGATCGTCGGCTGGCCATCGACGAGCCGCAAGGTGACAGTAGCGTCGGTGTGGACCAAGTCCGGAGGGCTTCCGGCTTGCGCCAGAATGCTGGACAAGGCCATCGAGAAGCAGGCGGCGTGGGCAGCACCTATTAGCTGTTCCGGGTTCGAGCCCGGGCCGTCTTCGAATCGGGACTTGTAGGTGAATCCTCCCTTAATCGTGTCTCCCGCGGTAAAGGTACCGGTACCGCTGGGAATGTCACCTTTCCATTCTGCTGTTGCTCTGGCCGGCATCTTCTTCCGCCTTCCGTAACTCTGCGATCGTGGTGGTGGTGCGCCGTTGCAGCGGTTGCCAAGCATAAGCCGGGGGTGAAAGCTGTCCGGCGTGGACTACTTCCCGGTCATCGCGGCCGAACGCAGGGCCATCGCCGACATGCTGGACGGGCTCACCCCGCAGCAGTGGGAAACCCAGAGCCTGTGCACCGGCTGGACGGTCCGGCACGTGGCCGCGCATCTGAGCGTGGTGCTCACCCACGGCATGGGCACGTTCCTGGTGGCAACGATCAGGGCCGGCGGCAACCTGCACCGCGCCAACCGCATCGTCGTCGCCCGGGAGGCGGCCCGGCCCATCCCCGACATCATCGGCGACCTGCGGGCCAACGCCGACAGCCGGTTCACTCCCCCTGGCCTGGGGTCCGAGGCGCCGCTCACCGAGGTGCTGCTGCACGGCGAGGACATCCGCGTCCCGCTCGGCATCGCCGACGGCCGGCCCGCTGAACGCTGGCGGGCGGTTCTTGACTTCCTGCTCTCGCCGAAGGGGCGGCGCGGGTTCGCGGCCAAGGGGGTGCCGGACCTGCATTATGTGGCCACCGACACCGAGTGGGCGCACGGCAGCGGCGACGAGGTGCACGGGCCTGCCGCGGCGCTCGGGCTGACCATCTCGGGCCGCCCCGCACGGCTTAGCGAACTCGGCGGGCCTGGACTAGCCGCGGTCCGCGCCTGGGCGGGCGGATGAGGCCAGCAGCAACCCAGTTGCCGGGTCAGGGGGGAACCCACCTCGTCGTCACGGTAGCGGCGATGGCCTGGAGCACTGCCTGCTGGTGCTCGCGGCTGCTGGCTTCCTGACCGGAGCGCCAGGTGCGCCACGCCTGGTCGCGCAGGTGCTTTGGCACGCGGTACCAGTCGCGGCGGCACATCAGGCGGGTCGGGTCGATCTGATCAGCGCAGCCCGGTACGGCACACCGGCCCGCCGGCAGCGGCAGGCCCGTCGGCCGGCCGCCGGGTCCCCGGCCGCGGCCTCCTGGTAAGGCTGATACGTACCAGCGTTCTGCTATCTGGCTGGTCATAGCCAATGTCCTCCTATGCCTACTGATGAGTAACGTTATAGAGCCCTACCGACGTTCCTGAGCTCAGGGTCATGATCACGTTCACCCGGTGTCACCATGGGCGCTTGGTCGCGGTGACCTGCGCTGTTGACATTTGTCATCGTGGGCTGGTGACCCACGGCACTACTCCGCGCGGGCGCGGGGCGGCACGCTCGGGTCATGACTGCTGCTGCAGACGCTAAGAACACAGCCACCAGGGGCTACCCAGCCGGCGACCTGCGGGTCGGCGACGCTGATCGCGATCAGGCACTTTGCGAGCTGAGCGAGGCCTTCCAGGCCGGCCGGATCACCGCTGACGAGTTCGACCAGCGATCCCAGCTGGCCCTGAGCGCCCACACCGGCAAAGAACTGACGGCCCTGCTCGCCGACCTGCCCCACGATCACACCCAGGCTGACCTAACCGCGCCATGCAAAGCTCACCGCGAGCTCGCCGCCTGGATCGTCGTCGGCACATCGGCATCCGCCGCTACCTCGCTTGCCGCACTGGCCGTCACCAACGCCCTCAGCCACCCCGCCCGGCAGCACGACAATCGCCGACTCGCCGAGGAAGTCCTGGCGCGCATGGGCCTGAAAGTCCCGCTCCCCCCACCCCCACCAGTCCCAGGTTTCGACTGGGTGGGCACGATAACCCCGGCGGCCATCGCGGTACTCCTCGTGGTGGTCATCATCGCCGTCCGGCGCGCCGCCCATACCAGCCGGAGCCAGCCACGCAGGTCACCTCGCTAGCTGCCCCGGGCACTCGGCCATGCTGAGCACTGCGTGGTATGTGTTGTTCGCGCCGACGAGCACCGGACACCCCACGGGCGGCAGGCATCTGGAAAGCAGGCGTGGCCATGACAGACCAGCCCATCGTCACCACGACCACTGGGACGCTGCGCGGGCGCGCGGAGGATGCCCTGCTGGCTTTCCGCGGCATCCCCTACGCTGCCCCGCCGGTCGGTGCCGCCCGGTGGCGGGCCGCCCGGCCGCATCCGGGCTGGACCGGTGTGCGCGACGCGGCCGGGTACGGGCCGTCGGCCCCGCAGCCGTGGCTGCCCGGCGGATCACCAGTGATCGGCACTCATGGGGATCCGCCGTTCGCCGAGGACTGCCTGACCCTCAACCTATGGACCCCGGGCCTGGATGCTGCGCGGCGGCCCGTGCTGGTGTGGATCCACGGCGGGGGCCTCCTCACCGGATCGGGAAACATGCCGGCCTACGCCACCGACACCTTCGCCCGCGACGGCGACCTGGTGGGGATATCGATCAACTACCGGCTCGGGCCGCTGGGCTTCCTCGCCGGGGCCGGCGATGAGAACGTCTGGCTCACCGACCAGGTCACCGCGCTGCAGTGGATCGCCGACAACGTGGCAGCATTCGGCGGCGATCCCGCCCGCATCACGCTGGCCGGGCAGTCCGGCGGTGCCTTCTCGATCGCCGCGCTTGCCCAGCATCCCGGCGCACGCGACCTGTTCCACCGCGCCATCCTGCAAAGCCCTCCGCTCGGCCTGGAACTTCCGACCGCTGAGGAGGCCGCCGGACGTACCCGTGCGCTGGCGCGGCATCTTGGGCACACCAGCATCGGCGCGCTGCGCAGCGAACCCTGGGAGGACCTGATCACCGGCACGATCGGCGTGCTCGGCGAGTACGCCGAATTCGGCGAATGGTCGCTGGCCTACTGCCCGGTGATCGACGGCGCAACCATGCCCAGGCACCCCATCGAGGCGCTCACCGACACAAGCGTGGAGGTGATGATCGGCTGGACCCGGGACGAGGCGTCGTTCGCCTTCGCCCTAGATCCCCAGTACGCCGGAGCCACCAGCGAGCAGGTCACCGCGTGGGCCGCCAAGCGCCACCCCGGCGATGCGGAAGACCTGTACCACGCCTACGCCGCAGCGCACCCGGGACGAAGCCCGGCCGGCGTGCTCAGCCAGATCGTCACTGACGAGTTGTTCCGCTGCGGCGGGCTACGCGTAGCCAGACAGCGGGCCGCGACCCGGCCGGCCCACGTCTACCAGTTCGAGGTCACCTCGCCGCTGGCTGCAGGAGCGCTCGGCGCTACCCACTGCCTGGACCTGCCGTTCACGTTCGCCAGCATGAACCGGTGGGCCAGTGCGCCGTTCGTCCAGGGCCTCCGTGAGGACGTCATCGGCCGCGTCACCGGCGCGCTGCACGACGCCTGGATCGCGTTCGCCCGCCACGGCGATCCGGGCCACCCCGGCATCCCGTCATGGGAGCCCTACGACACCGATGGCCGCGCGGTGCTCGTCATCGCCGACGAGGACATCCGCGTCGTGCCCGGCCTGCCAGCCCCCGACGCCTGCACCGGCGAATAAGCCCAGAAGACACCGAGCAGCCCGACGCCGCCGACCTGCTTGCTTGCAGTGACCGTAAGCAGGTGGCGCTCCTCAGCGACGCCGTCTGCGTGCCCGGCGGGAGGCGTCGACCATCGAGGCGAACTGTGGCGGCTCGATGATCGGCCGGCCCCGCCAGGGCGACATGCCCGTGAGGTCGGCATCGGCGGAGACGACCAGGAACGCGCCTACCGCTGCCGCCAGGTCAAGGATCCGGTTGTCCTCCCAGTCCGGACAGTCCCCGACGGTCTGCGGCGGGTCGGTAATGCCGCCGCCAGACGCGTCGGCCATCTCGGCCAGCGCCCGCAGATAGTCATCGACCTCGTCATCGGGGGCCTTCAGCACCGTGGCGAGCACCCGGCCGGTATTGGCCAGGATGTGCGGCGAGAGCCACAGCGCGAACTCCGCAGCATCATTGACCACGCCCAGGCAATCCGCACTCGGGTTCCCTGAAGTCGGCGGAGGTGACGGCCAGCTCCGGAACGGCGACTCACCAACAGCCACCGCCAGGACGAGCACGTTCACGTCGAACACGACCGGCACCGCCGCCGGCCCGGGCACGCTCACTGCCCCGGCGACCCGCCCTTGTAGGCCTGGCGGATATCCGCCAGCAGCGACTCATAATCCTGACCCGAAGCTGCAGCCCGCTCGGCGTTACGGGCCTGGAGCTCCCGCAGCCGCTCCGCCCTGGCCAGCGACTCCATCACCGGCAGCGTCGCCCGCAGGTACGCCGACCGGTTCCCGTGCCCGAAATACTCCACCAGGCGAGCCAGCCGCTCCTGATCCTCATCCGCCACCGCGAACCCGACCGTCGAAGTAGACATGCGCTCATTGTACCTAGATTGCATCTCAAGATGCACTCCATAGTATGCGGGGAGCGATCCCGACGTGGTCAGACGGCCTTCCGCGTGAGGCCGGGTCAACCCGGTGGTGCGAGGAATCCGTTGATGATGCTGCGGGTCATGCCCACGGCGCCATCGTCGCCGAGCCGGAGCGCGGTGCTCGTGGCTGTGAGCACTGCGTCGATCTGGAAAGCCGCAAGGTCGGCGTCGACAGCGGCGATCTCCCCGGTATCGGCCGCATGGCGCAACTCGGCAGCGATGAGGCCCCGCCAGGCCCGCTGCTGGCGGGTCAGCGCATCGCGCACTGGGCCTGGCTGGCTGTCGAAGACGGGCAGGTTCGCTGCCCAGAAGCAGCCGCCGGGGAACAGCGGTTCTTCTGCATAGGCGATCCACCGGTCGACGAGGACGCGCAGCCGCGCGACGCCGGGCGGTTGTGCCCCCGCGGGGCAGGTCACGGCCTCCGTGAACGCTTGTCCTGCGGCCTCGACGACTGCGACCTGCAGGTTCTCCTTCGTGCCGAACAGGGTCTGGATGCCCGCCTTGCTCACTCCAAGCTCGGCGGCGAGCCGACCGAAACTGAGTCCGTCCAGTCCGTCCAGAGACGCCACATCGACGGCGTGACGGGTGATCGTCCGCCGGGACTGCGCACCGCGCAGCCGCCGCCGATCATGCGTGACCTCGCTCACCGGCACCATCCTGCCACACACTCTTGCCATATAAATACGGTCGATCGTATGCTTTAATTTGTGAACGGACACCGGATGTTCGAGCTGGCGCATGATCTGGCGGTCGCGAAGAGCCACCAGGATGTGCCCGCGGCCTTGCGGTTACTGCACCCCGAGATGCTGCTGGAGTCACCAGCCTTCGGGACGAGAGCGCGCGGTCCCGCCGAGAACGAGCGGGCGCTGACCCGGTTCTTCTTGTCCTTCCCGGATTACGACATCGCCCTGAACGGCCACGCCAGCAACGGCGACACCCTGGTCTGCTGGGGCACGGTGCGGATGACGATGACCGGCGACCGGTTCGGCGTGGTGACCAACGGCAGGCGTGCCGAGCTACCGGTGTTCATCCAGTTCACGTTCAAGGACGATCTGATCGCCAGCGAGCGGTTCTTCTTCGACCTGTCGGAGTTGTGCGCGCAATCGGGCGTCTCGACCGACGCGGTCCGGCAGAAGCTGTCCGGAGCCGGCTCATGACCCCCGACCCCCGCGTCAAAGCCATCGGCGAGATCACCACCCGGTATCTGTTCGACATGGTTGTCGACCTCAACCCCCGACTGGATATCGGCACTGGCCCCCTCGGGCGGCGGACCCTGTTCGGCTCCGCCGGCGGCACCTTCCACGGCCCCCGGCTGCGCGGCGAGGTGCTGCCGGGCGGTGGCGACTGGGCGTTGTTCCGCCCCGACGGCGCGATGACACTCGACGTCCGGCTGACACTGCGCACCCACGACGGCGCCCTGGTGCACATGACCTACAGCGGTCGCTGGATCGTCCCGCCGGACCTGCGGGCCGACCTGGCCGACCCCGCTAAGAGGTATCACATCGACCCGGCTGGCTACTACTTCCGGACTAACCCCCTGTTTGAGACCGGGGCGGAGCAATACGCATGGCTGAACGACATTGTCTGCGTGGGATCTGGATACCTGGTCGACGGCGGGGTCGCCTACAAGGTCATCCAGGTCGTATGAGACGCCACCCGCACATCTGCATTGAACGGGCGGCTGCGCAGGGTCATGGCCGGGGGCGGCTTGCCGAGCAGGTAGACGCCGAACGCGGGATCGGGCCCTCGGGCTGCTCCTGCCGCAGTCCCGGCCCTCGGATCAGCCGCCCCGACGGCAGGCGCAGCACACCTTGGTCTTGCGGGTTCCAGAGCACGAGCACGAGCACGAGCACGAGCCGATCGTAGATCCCCGGGCCCGTCGCGGCGGTATCCGCTGCTGCCACAGCTTCTCACGAGCGAATAACTCAATTAAAGCACACTTTCAAGTATTTGACAAATTGAATTCAAAAATAGACAGGCCGCGCGAAAGCCATATAATGATAGCCGTGAAAATATTGCTGGCGACTAATCGTCTTACGCTGCGCGCCGCGACCCCCAATGACGTGGATAACCTCCACATCCTCTACAGCGACCCCGAGGTGATGCGGTACATCAACGGGGGCCGGCCAACACCGAGGCAGGAAATCAGCGACACCATCATTCCGTTCTGGCTGAAGTCTTACGAGCGCAATGACGGTCTGGGCTACTGGATCGCGCAGAGCAAGGCCAGCCAGCGGTTCCTGGGCTGGTTCCACTTCCGCCCCGGCCCTAGCGACGACGTCGAACTGGGCTGCTGCCTCCTGCGGTCGGCCTGGGACCACGGCTACGCCACCGAGGGCTCGCGCGCCCTGATCCGCAAGGGCTTCTCCGATATGGGAGTACAGCGGGTGTTCGCGCACACGATGGCAATTAACCTCGCGTCGCGGCGGGTCATGGAAAAATGCGGGCTGGTCTTCAGCGGCCCCTTCGACAGTGGACTATTGCCCGATATCCCGGGCGCCGAGCACGGCGAAGTGGAATACGCGCTGACCCGCGACCAGTGGCTAGGAGCATGCGCATGACAACGGACGGGACTTTCACCGAAGAAGACCTCGTCACCACCGCCGGAGAACGGGAACTACTGGAAGGTTTTCTCGAGTATCACCGGCGCGTGGTCGGCGAAAAGGTCCGCGGGCTGTCCGAGGAGGATGCCCGCCGGCGCCTGGTGCCGTCCTTGACCACGCCGATCGGCTTGGTCAGGCACGCGGCCGCCGTGGAGCGCAACTGGTTTCAGCATCAGCTCGCTGGGAGGCCCCGGGATCAGATCGCCGGGAACGCCCGGGGCGACGACGCGAGCTTCGAGATCGCCGCGGACGAGACCGTCGCCGGCGTCGTCGCCGAGTACGAGGAATCGTGCGCGCAGGCGCGGCGGATCGCGGCTGGTTTCGCCCTTGATGACACGGTGCCGCACGAGCAACTGGGCCGGGTCTCGCTGCGCTGGATCTACGTGCACATCATCAGGGAGCACGCCCGGCACATCGGGCACGCTGACATCCTCCGCGAGCAGATCGACGGGGCCACCGGCGACTGACGAGCGCCACCGGAGGCTGAGGTTCCTGGGCGCGGTCCCGTAGCCCAAAGCCCGGATCCCGTAGCGGCCTGCGCGTCTTTCCCCCGGCTGCCGGTGGTCTTATGGCTGCCAGCTACGGGCGACAGGGAAGCGCCTGGCCTAGCGGCGGGCAGCTGTGCAGCGTCAGTCTGCGGTTCACCCGCTCGTACTCGCATCGGTTAGCTGGCGTTGCCGTGTTGCTGGGCCCTGGAGGTGCCGCAAGCCCAGGAAGCCCGCAATCCCAGCGGCCGCCAGAACTGCCCCGGCCACGAGCAGGGCGAACTGGAAGCCCTGGAGAAATGAGGCGACAGCCGGATCGTGCGCGTACTTGCCTACGTGAGCTGCGGCCGCATGCACCTGACCGCCCGCCACCTCGGTTCCAACCTGGGCTGCCCGCCGCTGCCCGGCTGGGGAGAACGCGCCGGCCTTGTGGTGCCAGCTGGCCAGGGTCACGCCGGCGCCGATGGATCCCAGGATGGCCAATCCCGTCGCCGTGCCGATCTGACGGCAGGCGTTGAACAGGCCCGAGCCGATCCCCGATGATCCCGCTGGAACCTTGGCCATCGCTG
>Ga0335074_10017621_pt1 | contig 10076 bp, 8 predicted proteins | sample Lox_Sample_23_FD_206715 | JGI IMG/M metagenome (GOLD analysis project Ga0335074, IMG submission 206715) | Soil microbial communities from Loxahatchee National Wildlife Refuge, Florida, United States - Lox_Sample_2.3 | ecosystem: Environmental > Terrestrial > Soil > Wetlands | place: USA: Florida...
GTAATGGCGAAGTGCGAGCACAGAGACCCGATCGGTGCAAATGGGATCCGAAGTATTCGGGGTCAGCACCAACCGCACCCTTGAGTCACCGAACTCGACGACGAGGTCGCTTGTGACGGACGTTGACGATGCTGTACGTCGATCGGATTCGACCACTAGGGCGAACCGTCGACGCACCAGGTCTGCCAGAATCGGCAGCACCCTCCGCATCAGGCCAATACGAGCGCGAAAGTCGACTGGAGACTCGCCGGGAAGCGGTTCCGATAGTTCAGGTTCGTCAAGGTACATATTCAGTCGCCGGGATGGTCCGGAGACCACTCGTCGTCGTATCGGAACAACGCTAGCTGCTGCACTGCCCACTCCAGTCTGTGGCGCTTGCGCTCGTACTTTGCGGGTGACATACCTCGGGATCTCATCGCCTCGAGGTTTGTATACTCCGCGGTCAGGCAGGCCTCTACAAACTCGCCCGGTACGGCACCGCACCGCAGCAGCTTGATCATCATTCCTGTGCTGTTTTCGGATGACAGACTGACAAGATCATCATTGAAGAACCGACGTCGAGCTGACATGAAAAGATCCTCGTCGTTCGTCACCAACAAGGTGGGTTGACGTAATGCCTCCTCGATTACGTGATTGAGAAGGTCATCGTCGTGGCGTCCGCCAACTCCACCCGCGACCATTGGGGCTGAGTTGCTCAGGCTGTATGTCGAGAGGTACTCGCCCCATCCAGAGTCCGAAGGCGGAGCTAGGCCCAATTGTCCAAGTTGGGGGTCGACCTGCTCATCCAAGATCATGGCCGAGGTCCACATCCGTCCGACTTCCCAGCATGAGGTCGCCCGAAGCGCACTGGTGAGGCACTCTGCGGCGTCATCGGGACCGGTCCCGAGGGCAAGCGCTCCCCGTGCGAGATAAACGACGTGGCTTGCGTCCAGCACGATGATCCCTTGGTGGCAGATCTGGTCAGCTGTGCAGGTACGACAATCTCGCACGGCGAAACCCGCTCAACTGCTGGTCGCATCGGCTCGCTGATCGATGGTCCGCCAAGCTCGGGCGTCCGGCTGAGGTCCAAACGTCGGCAGTGGCATCATGACATCACCGGACCCTCATAGACGGCTGACTAGGGCCCTGCCGTCGGGATTCAGACGGGGCTAGTTTAGCGGACGGGCCGTTCGCCTGACAAGCAATCCCGGGGTCTGCCCGCGATAGCCCAGCCAGTCGATGACGTGCACTGGTCACCGCGCAGATGTTACCCATCCTGACTGACGAACTTCTCCCTGTGAAGGGTCTATCCGGAACAGCAAAACCAAGTCGGAGCGGTGCTCGATCCTTAGAGATCTAAACCACCGCAGAATCGTCGTCGAGGATGATCCGGTACGGAGGAACGCAACGCACCGTGCGTTCGTCCTGCACAAGGTCGCCTCCCTCCCCCTCTTTGTCCATGCTGTCGCAGGCGATCTGTAGTCTTGCGGGCGATAGGAGGCCTCCCATGCCTGTGCTGATGGCAGCTGTTCCGCTACACGATCGTCCACGTGAGCGCCTCGTCGCGCGTGGATCCGGCTCGCTCTCGGAGCGAGAGCTCCTGGCACTCATCCTCCGTCACGGTTCCCGCGGCGAGAGTGCGCTAGATCTCGCTGGCGCCCTTCTCGCGGAATACGGCAGCCTCGCAGCACTTGCCCTCGCTGCGCCGGAAGAGCTTGCACGACACACCGGCGTCGGGACCGCCAAGGCCGCTGCGCTGGTCGCAGCATTTCGTCTTGGTCAGCTCGTCGCGTCGTCTCCTTTGGCGGCACAGCAGCTCCGCCAACCCGAAGATGTGTACTTGGCGGCCCGTACGGAACTGACTGGTCAACGAAGAGAACGCGTGGTCGTCCTTGTCTGCGATGCTGGTAACCGGCTACGGAGGGCTGAGACCGTAACCACGGGCTCCATCGACCGCTCCGCCTTCCCGATCCGCGAGATACTTCACTGCGTCCTCCGACATGACGGCCGCGCCTTTGCAGTTGCCCACAATCACCCATCGGGCAATCCCGAGCCCAGTGATCACGACGTAAGCGCGACCCGCGAATTGTCATCAGCCGCGAAAACGGTCGGCTTGCGGCTGCTCGACCACGTGGTCGTGGCCGGCGACGAGTGGCGTCGTGTCACTGCATGATCGTTGAGAAAGACTGGTTCAGAACTGCTTTCCGCAGCGCATCTTCAAACGTCTGCAGGCGCCGACGCAACTGCCTTACGTGACGCATGCGGTCGACCAGATCGGCCAGGCGTTGCTGCTCAGCCAGTGATGGCACTGGTACGCCCAGTTTCAGGAAGGCGGCCTCTTTGAGCCGGTTCCTGCTCGTTGGCGTTCCGCCCACACTGTGGTCCTCTACCGTCTCCCACACCGCCGGATCAGAGAACAGGCCAAGAAGATACCGGGCATCGACGACATCGCGATCGATTTCGAAGGTTGGAAACTCCCCGGACACGTGGCAGCCGGTAAACTCGTCATCCGCCACAGCGAAGGATCCCTTCCACGCGAACAGGCGGTTGTAGACGAAGTCACCCGACTCGATTCGGTAAAGCTTGCTCGCGGCAATCTCATTGCCGCTCTTTCGCTCCCGCACAAAGAGGCCCTCGCCATACCAGCGGACCCCCAGTAGTCGGTACTCGGCCGAAGCATCTACAGTTTCCTCCCTTCGCACTTGTTTCACGAGGTCACCAAGGCTGCGGAGCTTCGCACCCGACTTCATGAATGACGTGCTGAGAGCCGTCGAGATCCCGACAGCGCGGGTTCGCAGTGGCTCCAGACGGCTCAGCTGCTCACTGACGGTGTCGAGATGCCTCGACACGCGTTGCTGATCCTCCATGCGTGGCAACGGGATCATCAGATCTTCCAATCGATCAACCGCCAGCGTTCGATTGCGTCCTGCTGAGCCCGGAGAAGCCTTTCGAATTAGGGCGAGACCGGGCTCACTCAAGAAGAACCAGCGAAGGTAATCGCAATCGATCGACCCATCGACGGGTACGTAAGTCATGAATCGGTGCGAGCCGATGCAGCCGCGTTCAGCCTCCGTCGCGAGACTGATTGCGCCCTCCCACGCGAAGACATTGCTAAGGACTAGATCTCCCGGGCAGATGTAAAACACGCGCTTGCGGCCGAGGTCAACTCCGCTCACGGGCTCCTTATGGAAGATCCCATTTCCGAACGACCGGATGCCGATCTCCTCGTACACGCCGAAGGGATCGACGTCGACAGAGCGTCGCTCCAGTCGAATTACGTCCCCTACGCGCCTTTGATCAGTCTTCATGGCCGCTGAGCACACATTCAATGTCGTCGAGCACCGCAAGCACTTCTTGTTCGGCCTGAATGAGCTCAGCCAGTAATTCTTGCGGAGGGCGGTGGGCCAAATCATCCGGACGATTCGGATTGCGAAGATCAAGGTTGAACCCGTTCGCCTCAAGTTCGGCGATTGGCACTCGCCATGCGTGTTCCGATTCCTTTCGCGCCTTCCGGCTTGCGCCCTTCCACCAGGCCTGACACTCGGCAAACTCCTCGAAACGAAGCGGTTTGGTCTTGGTGTAGTTGCGGCGACCTTCGGGTGGAGGAAGCTCGAAGTACCAGATCTCCTTCGTGCGTCCCGTCTTCTCGAAGAAGAGCAGATTCGTCGGGATGATCGTGTAAGGAGAGAACACACCCTGCGGCAAACGCACTATCGTGTGGAGGTTGCAGTCTTGCAGAAGCCGCTCTTTGATCCGGGCTCCAACGCCATCGCCAAACAGGACACCATTCGGTACGACGATGCCGCAGCGACCACCAGGTCTCAGGATACGCTGAACAAGCTGTAGGAAGAGCCACGCAGTCTCAGCGGTCCGCGTCGCTTCCGGGAAGTTCGACTGGATGCCCTTCTCCTCCTCTCCGCCGAAAGGCGGATTCGTAAGGACCACATCCACCCGATCCACGTTGCGGATGTCCGTCACCGGGCGCCCGAGGGCGTTGTCGCGGACGATGTGGGGCTGCTGCACTTCATGCAGGAGGAGGTTCATCATCCCGAGGAGGTATGGAAGGGGCTTCTTCTCGATGCCTCGCACATCGGCGTCCAGGCCTCGCAGCTCCTCCACGCTAGTGACGTACGGTCTGATGTGTTCGAGTGATTCGACGAGGAACCCACCCGTGCCGCAAGCCGGGTCTAGCACCGTTTCGCCGATGCGAGGATCCACCTGCTGGACCATGAAGCGAATCACGGGTCGAGGCGTATAGAATTCCCCGGAATCACCGGCGGCGTCACGCATCTCCCTCAGCATCGATTCGTAGAAGTGGGCCATCGTATGGATGTCGTCGCTGGACGCGAAGTTCACCTCGTTGACCTTGTTGACGACATCCCGTAGCAGGTAGCCGGAGAGCATGCGGTTGTACGTTTCCTTGAAGACCGCCGCAATCACGTCTCGAGGGTCGTCCTGACCAGCCCCCCGCAGCTCACGCAGGTATGGAAGAAGCTTCTCGTTGACGAACGTCAGTAGCTCCTCGCCGGTCCGACCGTTGACCGGATCGGCAGCCCAGTCTCGCCACCGGTACGGCGCTTCGATAGCTGAGCGGAATTTCCGATCTGTTACTTGCCGCCGCTCCTCCAGGCCGTCGTACGCCTTCAGAAACAGCAACCACGCCAACTGTGGGATCCGGTCGAGGTCCCCATTGAGACCGGCGTCCTTCCGCATCGTGTCGCGCGCGGTCTTGATGACCGCCGACAGCTTCGCCTGGGGACTCGTCGGAACAGTCTTGGTGCGTTTGGCCATTTGGCTACTCCTGGTGGGATAGGACGTCGCGCCAAAAGGCGCGTAGGAGGGTCATAGCATCGTTCATCGTCTCGGCGCTGACGTCGAGGTCGACCGCGAGGTCGGCGTAGCGGGCCGCCCAGTCAATGGGTGGGTCATTGATCTCAGCCGGCAGCGGATGGGTAGCCCTCGTCGCGAAGACGTGGTCGGTGGCGTCAAGCAGCACCTTGCTGGGTTCCAGGCCGTCTTCGATGAGGAGCACCAGATCCGCGAGGTCCCTGGTCCTCGTGTTCGGCCGCGTCCCGTAGGTGCGCGTCAAAGCGTGGAGCTTCTCAGCGAAGTGCTGGGCACGGTCCACGACCTCGACCTCGCTGGGTTCGATGCCGGCGAAGACGAGAGAGCTTGGAAGAATGATTCGCTCAGTACGAGTGATCTCGTCCGGCCGGACGACGACGTCGACCTTGACCGCAGCGAACTGACGGCCGGCGAGACCGCAGTCGACAGCAATCTTCCATCCTGGTCGACCGGCTTCGTCGGCCTGGAGGTCGCGTGCTTCGCCGACGGTGAACCGGAAGCGGTCGTGAGAGGGGTCCTCGGACAATGGCTTGGCCAGGGCGCCCCGAACATCGTCACTGGTGCCGATGTCACGGCGGACGGCGAGATCGAGATCTCGCGTAGCTCGGGCACGATCCTGCCACCGGACCTCAAGGGCCATGCCTCCTTTGAGGATCCATCGCCCCGGATCGCCCTGTTCCAGACGGGCGAGCACCCGCTCGAACACGACCCGGCGGCGAAGCCGGCTCAGGTCGATGCCGGCGTCTCGTGATCGAGTCGCCAGGCGGGCTTCGACAGCGGCCCGGAACGCGGCGTCGGTCGCGTAGCTCATGCGTGTGCGGTCATTCGCAGCGCTTGATCGAGGCGGCGTCTGGCACGTGGGCCTAGTTCCTGTGCTCGATGGAGGAGCGCCTGCTCCAGGGTTGGGTCAGCCGCGGACGCGTCGGTTACTGCGTTCGCGACCTGATCGACGTCGAGGTTCGAGGCTGCCACGTCGAGGAGGGTGCGCACTGGGCTCGTGACTCGAAAGCCCTCGTGCTCCCACACATCACGTTCGTCGACCACGTCACGATGCAGGACCACGCCTGGCGCAGCGGAACGGAAGTTCGCAGGAACGGTCAGGTGCACGGAGGCCGGATTAGCCTCTCCCAGCCCGTGCACCGCAAGAGCCGTGTCATGGGAGGCGACAGCCCGGCCGCGGGCCCAGAGTGACCAGCGGACCAGGTCGTCGTGCGCGCCGATGGGCCACTCTGGAAGCCGGAAGAGCCCTCGCTCGACCCTCAGCCAGTTCCCATGGTCGGTATGGAACTTCTGCGCCTGGTAGGAGTACCCGAGGCCTAGAGCTTGAGCCGCGCTGAAGTACCCGGACTGAGTGGCAGCCACGGCAGCTAGGCGTCGTCGAAGGTCCTGACGATCTACAGGCACCCCGTAATCCTATACGAAAACTTTAGTTTCGCGTCATTTAGGAGGCATAGAGCAGCTCCTCCAGCCGCTCGACGGCATCCTGCAGCTCCTTTCGGCCACCGAACCGGGCGGCGATCTCGATCGGACTGCCGTGGCGATCAAGGGGAGGGACCTCCAAGACGCGGAGGTCGTCCAGCTGGGAGATGCCGTGCTCGGCGTACTTGTCCAGGAGGTCGCTGAGAACGGCCCGAGCTTCCGGCGAGAAGGACTCCAGGAACTCAGCCTGCCGGGTCCGCAGTCGGCCAGTCCGCTCTCGGCGCGTGATGGCATCGCCATTCCAAGCCACATGGACGAGCAGGTCCAACGGGTCCAGGTCGGCTAGACCGAGCCGCTCGGCGGCCTCGGCAAGGTCGATGCCCCGAGCGAGCAGCGCTTCTGCTACTTCGGCCCGCCCGGGTGGCGTCGCCCAGGCAGTGCGCAGCTCGGATGGGGTCGGGTAGAGCCTCCGGACCGCGTCCGCCAGGTAATCGCTGTACTCGGCGAGGTGTAGCCGACCCGTCTCGGGATCCGGCAGGTAGATCCCCTCAGCGACGACGTACGCCACGCCGTCATCGACGTAGAACTTGCGCGAGGCTTCGTCCTCCACATCCTCCGGGTCAACTTCCGCTTCCCCATCTGCCTCAGCCCCGTACTCGGGCTCGGGTTCAGCCACTTCAGGCTCACTGATGATCTCGCCCTGCTCGTCGATCTCTTCGGTGACCGGAGGAGCTTCGGGTGGTCCGTCGAACTCCGGGTCCTCGAACAGGACCGTCGCTCCCGAGTAGTCGATGATCTCGAACGTCAACTTGTCATCATCGGGGTACAGCCTCGTTCCTCGGCCGATGATCTGCTTGAACTCGACCATCGACCCGATCGGCTTGAACAGCACGATGTTGCGCACTGTTGGCAGGTCGACTCCGGTTGAGAGCAGCTGCGACGTGGTCGCGATGACAGGGATCTCGCGCTCGGGATCAGCGAAGTCGCCAAGGTGCTCCCGCCCAACGTCGCCCTCGTCCGAGACGATGCGCACGACATAGTTCGGGTACTGGCGAACCAGGTCGAGATTTGCATTGTTGAGCGACTGACGCATCTGGTAGGCGTGCTCCGAGTCGACACAGAAGACGATCGTCTTGGCCATCCGGTCGGTGCGCTTCAGGTACTGAGTGAGGTGCCGAGCCGCCTCGTCGGTGCGGACCAGGAGGGACACGACCCGTTCGAAGTGCCTGGTCTCGTAGACGCCCTCGGGGATCTCCCGGCCGAAGCGGTCCAGTTGGCCCGGCGACGGGGACCAGCCCATCGCGTCCGGACTCAAGACCACCCGCCGCACCCGGTACGGGGCAAGGAACCCGTCCTCGATGCCCTCGGCGAGCGAATAGGTGTAGACGGGATCGCCGAAGTACCCATACGTGTCCCGGTTCTCCTCGCGCAGTGGTGTCGCCGTCATCCCGAGCTGAACCGCGGGAGAGAAGTGCTCGAGAATCGCTCTCCAGGTCGACTCGTCCCGTGCGCTTCCCCGATGGCACTCGTCGACGATAACGAGGTCGAAGTAGTCAGGTGGGTAATCGCGGAACACCCCGAGGTCGTTACCCGAATCGGCCAGTGACTGGTAAAGCGCAAAGTAGATCTCACGCCCTGTCTTGGCCGCGCCCTGGATTTTCCAGATCGCGTCCTCGAAGACCGGTTTGAACTCCCGTGAGATTGGCTGGTCGACTAGGATGTTCCTGTCAGCCAGGTACAGAAAGCGCGGCTTACGACCTTCCCTCCACTGGCTCTGCCAGAGCTTCCACACGATCTGCAGCGCCACGAAGGTCTTGCCGGTGCCGGTCGCTAGCGTGAGCAGGATCCGGTCGCGCTTCTTGTTGAGGATCGCTCCCAGGGCAGCACCAATGGCAACCTGCTGGTAGTACCTCGGTTCTTTCACTCGACCATCAGGCAGCCGGAGATCGCGGTTGAACGGGAGGAGGGTGGCCTGCGTGGCGACTTCCTCGACGATCCCCTTCCACGCTTGGTATCGCCGCCACACATCATCTGGCGACGGAAAAGAGTCGAGGTTGGTCTCCCGCCCGGTGTCGTAGTCGTGCTCGACGATGCCTTTCCCGTTGGTCGAATAGGCGAGCGGTAGGCGGAGCATCTCGGCGTAGCGCTTGCCCTGTTGGAGACCGTCTCCGGGAAGCTTGTGCTCCCTCTTCGCCTCTACGACGGCCACCGGGAGGGCCGGTCTGTATTCAAGTACGTAATCTGCACGGAGCGGTTCGTCGCGCTTGTGGTCCCGACGACGCCTCCCCCGCCGGGGGATGGGGACGATCTTTCCGTCAGTCACCCGGTACTGCTCTACGAACCGGTCCTTCCACCCAGCAGCCTCGAGCCGCGGCACCACGTAGTCACGGCACGTGTCCTTCTCGAGTGGTCTAAGCACCTCACTAACCGTAGCCCCGCGCAAACGCTCGGTAACTCCTCAATGTGCGCTCGCCACCCGCCCCGGCGGCCGATTCCGTGCCGTCCGCATGTCCGTCGTGACGGCCCTCCGCTTGACTTGGTAACAACCGAAGCCGGCAACGCCGGCCGAGGGCGTTAGCAGCGCCCGAAGGGCGATGTGCTTTTCGCCTAGCCGGGATCAGCCTGGGCACCCCCCCGCTGCCGCCGCCCCCCCCTGAGGGGGGCGTTGCCACCAGGTTGAGCCGGTACGTCGGCGACGGCCCGGGAGACAGAAGGCCCTCGCGGTCGTCCTCTACGCACTGGTGGCCGGCCAGTCACCCACGCTTCAATCTCGGGACGGAGCCATAGCAACGGACGATTGGGACCTAAGTCCACGACTGGGCGGGGCATATCGCTGTAGCGGCGCAGATAGCCACTGACTGCATTGCGGTGGGCGAGCCCAATCATCCGAGCGACCTCCTGGGCGTCAATCAGGTCCTCGGTGCGAACGACGGGCACGGGGAAAATTGTACACCCGTCCTCATTCCTGTCACACCCCCTGTGATAGAGTACAGATGTACAAATAAGTGGCCCGGGCGTGCTGTGAACACCCCGGGCCCTGCCGGAACCTACAGAGGAGGTCCGACGTGACCAAGCCTATGGGCAGCCAGAGTCGTCAGCCCACCATCAAGCCCACGATCGTTGTGCAACCTCACGGTGGCCCTATCCCGCCAGGTGCTGCCGCCGTGCTGCTCGACATGCTCCGCGCGACAAAACCACGTAATCCCGCCAACGGCCGCCAGCGGTCAGTGTCTACCTTCGAGCCATGATGCGCTTCGCCTTCTACGGTCGAGTGAGCACCGAGGACCAGCAGGACCCAGAGTCCTCCAAGCAGTGGCAGCTGCACCGGAGCCGTCAACTCGTCGAGCCGGTCGGTGGGGTGGTCGTCGCCGAGTTCTTCGATGTCGGCCAGAGCCGGTCTCTCCCGTGGAAGCGCCGGCCAGAAGCCGCGAGGCTGCTGTCCGCGCTTGCCAACCCTGACCGGGGTTTCGACGCGGTGGTGATAGGCGAGCCGCAGCGCGCCTTCTACGGTAACCAGTTCGGCCTCACGTTCCCCGTCTTCACTCACTACGGCGTCGGCCTCTGGGTACCGGAGGTCGGCGGCGCGGTCGATCCAGGGTCGGAAGCCCACGACCTGGTCATGACGCTCTTCGGCGGGATGTCCAAAGGCGAGCGGACCAGGATCAAGACCCGAGTCCGGTCCGCCATGAGCGCCCAAGCTGCCATCGAAGGTCGGTTCCTCGGCGGCCGGCCCCCGTACGGTTACCGCCTCGCAGACGCCGGCCCGCACCCTAACCCCGCGAAGGCCGCTGATGGCAAGCGCCTACACGTACTTGAGCCCGACCCGAAAACGG
>Ga0335074_10017624_pt1 | contig 10076 bp, 9 predicted proteins | sample Lox_Sample_23_FD_206715 | JGI IMG/M metagenome (GOLD analysis project Ga0335074, IMG submission 206715) | Soil microbial communities from Loxahatchee National Wildlife Refuge, Florida, United States - Lox_Sample_2.3 | ecosystem: Environmental > Terrestrial > Soil > Wetlands | place: USA: Florida...
TCGTCGATGAGATCCTTCGCCCACGCAAGGATCGGTGCCAGACCCTCTTCTTCAGCTAGCTCCTTTTGGGTCTCTGCGGTGGCGCGGTTAACCGTTTGCGTGAGGGCCTGGGGCGAGATCGAGAACGCAAAGCAGACAATCCGCGCGAGCCATTCGTCGAACGGCCCCTTGAGCTCGGGTTCCTTCGTCTGTATGAACGTCTTCGCGACGCCGCCTGGAACGAATTTGGCACGCCTGCGACGGCCAAGATCGCCATCGAAATAGGCGTCCCAATATTTCTGATAGGATGCAATCTGATCCGGCGTCCAATTTTCCGGAACACCGATCAGGCTGTCGGGTATATTGCCTTCGGAGAAATAGTCGAGAAGATACAATTGCCGCCGCAAAGCGATGTTCACTGTCGTCACGACCTGTTCGACGGGGCTCATGCCGTAAACGCGATTGACGCGAAGATTGCGCGGCCGATAGATCAGGTCGCGCACAGAATAATCGATCGCCGGATATCCTTTTAAGATTTGCTGATAGGCAGCCGGGTAAACCTGCTTGCCACCGTCGTAATAGGGCTGCGGCGGACGCCCCCATGGATCAATCACGGGTTTGATCGTCGCGCCATCAAGCGGCATGAGCGCTTTCAACCGGCCGCCCCGGTCGCGACTCAAATAGAGCGCCGGCGCATCGGTCACGAAAACCTCTTCAAGCAAGATGCGCAGCCAATCGGCAAACCCATGGATGCCATCGGGGCGAATGAAGAAACGTGTCAGTGCCGCAATTCGCTCCGCGTCCATCGCCGAGCGAGCGGACTTATCCCGCGCTGTGAAGCTCCACGATTGACGCGCGGCCTGATCCTTTCGTGTCTCGATGACAAGGCGCAAAAGATCATAACCGTCCGCGAGCCCGCGTAGGGTCGAAAAGGTAATCGGCTCGTAAGGGCGCGGGAGCGTCGAAAGATTATAGCCGGCAGGATAATCCCACTGGCGCCCAGCCACCTCGGGAGGCGCCAATGGTGTGATTGGATCCAAGGGACCGAACCAGTTTGCTGCCTCCCCGGCGGCGCCGATCCTCTCGAAGCTGACATTGACCTCATAGGGACTTAGCGGCCAGCTTCTTTGCCCCGCGCCACGCTCGACCATGCAAATTCCTTTGTGTCATTTTGAATCGTGTTTACTGTGCGCGGCGGAGCGCGACTATTCAATCAACGAATTGCGACTACATACTGTTGCCTTCAGCCTCGCGCCGGTAGAATTCAATGATGCCCGTATTTTCATCACGGTTGAAGAGATGCGTCAAAGCCCAGATTGCGGCGTCGGCATGGTCAGGGCTTCCGCCACCCATATATCCAGCCGCGGAAAAGGCGCAGAGCTGATCCTCAAGTTTGCGAAATCGCCCAGCGTGGTGAACTTGGGCCTGTGAGTAACGCACAGAGACCGGCTCAACCCGAACTGCCTTGCCGCGGCTTGCGGCCACGAGGCGCACCGGCACATTTCGATCCGCCGCCTGGATCGTCGCGCGAACCATCTCGCCGCCAAAATTGCTTTCCGCTACGATGCAATCGGCACGAAATTCATGAAATGCAATAACGGCACGCCTACCCCAGACCGCTGGAGCTTCACGGCAGGAAAGATCCGCAAGAATGTAGCAATCGCCGTCAAATCCTCTTGCAGCAACAACGATTCCTATCTCGTCTGCCCCCAAATCATCTCGCCCAGCCGCGCCAGAAGGATCGAGGGCGACAACAACAGCGGCGCGCTTTTCTTCTGGAATGTCTTCGGGTGCGCAACGGTTAGAATCAATTGTATCATAGGTCCATAACGCGTCATCGACCTCGTCGACGTAAACGCCTTCATAAAAACGCTTGCGTTGCTTTTCTGGAAGATTTTCAAGACTTACCAGGAATTCCGCCGAAAGATTGGCGCTATTATCTGGGGGGTTCAAGAATGTGCGCTGATAATTCTCGGGGTCCTTGAGCGGCTGCCTGGAAACCGGATCGCACTTGTCACCAAAAAGAACATTGGTCCAATGCGACTTACCCGGCGGATTTAGATCCACGAATGCATGCTGATGAATTCCGCGAGTCACTTGGGCTAAACGCGTCAAAGCGATCAATGCGGAGGAATAAGGGATCTGCGAGGCTTCGTTCAGGAACACAGTGGCATATTCGAGACCAAGGATCTTTTCGACGCGGTCCTTATCATCAAGCCCTCCAATCCAGATGCGCGAGCCGTTCGGCAGAGAAAAATAACCGTCCTGCCGGTGCTCCCTAAGCGGCATGCCAGGAAAACAGAGCTGCACGACTTGAGGAAGTGTCCCGAGTGCGATGGAAGCGCGCGCCGCATTGGCGTGAAAACGCAGGATGGCATGGCGTGAACCCTTTGCCTGAAGCGCACGCATAACAATGGCGCGTACAATTAGAAAGGTCTTTCCCGATCTTGTACCCCCCGCGAGGCAAGTATATCGCTGCGGGCCCTCCAAGAGACGGCGCGCCGCCTCTTGACCTGCACTAAATGATACCATGCCTGGTCCTGATTGCGATTATGACCATAGGGCGCAAAAGCCCTCGTCAGGCTGAGTGCTTCACAAATTAGAGCCTGATGGAGTGGCGAATAACGCTTCGCTGATCGGCAGTTGGCAAATTGCCAGACGTCCACAAAAGAGGCGGAGGTTGGTTTTTATTTGAGACCGCGAGTGCCTAGCGTACCGCTGTAAAGAATTCGCCGAAACGGGCGCAGTACGTGCCCGGCATGCGCGTATATAGCGCTCACAACCGCTTGCATGTCAACGCCGTCGAACCGCAACGATTTTCGTATTCTTACATAATCGGCATGCACTAGGCGGCAAAGCTGCCTTGCGAGCGCTGGAACAAACGCCACTGCCTTCGGCTGGAACCACGCTTGTAATCTCTGTCGGAAAATTCGAAAATAGGAATTGAGGGGGAAGCAGGAATGCAGTTCGTGCCCGGCACGCGCGTATATAGCGCTCACAATTGCTTGCATGTCAACGCTGCCGCAGCTTGCCGGTCTACGCGTTCGTACACGATCGCCAGCAAAGTCAGCTCTTCCTGAACACTCTTCGAAGCATCTCAAGCACAGTCGCCTTAGTGCTGGGCCTGACCTTATTCCTTCATGAAGCTCGGAAAAGGTGCCACTCCGCAGTCTCCCCACGCGAGCAAGAGATGACTCACGCTTCGACATAAATGTTCGTATTGAATCGCCGCCCAAAGCTAGGGTGATACTGTTTCCGGCTGATTGACTCGACGTTGAGTGGATTCACGCTACCTTGCGAAGGAGATAGGCTTGAGCGCTGTGAGTCGGGGGATTGGACACATGGCGGCGGTCTGCAAGCATTTGAGCGTGGAGGAGTTGGAAGCGCGATACGTAGAATGTCAGAATTCCACTGCATCGCGGCATTTCCAGGTGATCTGGCTTTTGGCGCGTGGTCACACCGTCTCACAGGTGTCGGCAACGACAGCCTTTGGCGAGCGGTGGATCGAGCAATTGCTTGCCCGTTACAATGCTGAGGGGCCTGAGGCTCTCGGCGATCTGCGCCGCCGCAACGGTGCGCCGGGAACGATCCTGAAACCTGAGCTTTTGGCAAGCTGCGCGACCGGCTTCGCGAACCCCCAGCCGATGGCGGGCTGTGGTCGAGCCGCAAGGTGGCAGACTGGATGACTGGCGAACTCGGTCTCACATCGGTCGCGCCGCAGCGTGGCTGGGAAGCGCTGAAGGCGATTTGCTGGTCGATCCAGACACCACGCCCGAAGAACCCGAAATCGGCTACGCCGGAAGAGGCGGCCGCATTAAAAAAAGCTCGCGGACGCTGTTGCCGAAGAAGCCGCGAAGCACCCCGGAAAACCAATCGAGGTCTGCGACAGACGAGCACCGCATTGGCCTGAAGCCCATCACACGCCGCGTGTGAGCGCCGATCGGCAAGCACCCGGTAGCGCCTTGACATCACCGGTTCGATTGGGTCTATGTCACGGCGTTTGCATCACCGGCGACTGGCTAGACTTTCTGATATGTTTCCAATGGTGTGTCGAAGGAATTTTTCGAGGCTTTGCTCGAAACCTTCGCGCGGGAAGCCGAAGCGGGCCTGAGCCGCATCATCTTGCTCGTGCTCGACAATGCGGGACTGGTGGCCAAAGCAGATCACTCCGAGCTAATCAGCCGGAAATGGTATGACAACCCAATAAAAGCGTTGCTGACAGAATTGCTTGCTGATTCTCTGAACCGAACCGATTCGAGGGCAGAGAGATGCGATCCAACTTATTTTGGCTGAGCGCTGAACAATGGCAGCAGATCGAGCCGCATTTGCTGAAAGACATGCGCGGCAAGGAGCGGGTCGATGACCGACGTGTGATCAGCGGCATTCTGCATATCTTAAAGAGCGGCTGCCGGTGGCGATTGCCCACCCGACTACGAACCACCCACGACCATCTATAAACCAGTGCATGGCATCCTTCGGCCTGGACCGAAGCGTGCGCTCAATAACGGCGGTGACCTGGTCATCGTTGATCGTTCGCTGCCTGCCGGGGCGCCCTTCCTCCAGAAGGCCCTTGACGCGGTCCTTCAGAAAGCGCCGCCGCCCATTTGCCAACAGTGTGTTCGTGGACGCCGAGTTCACGCGCAAGGGTTTTGCTCGGCACGCCATTTGCGCATCACAGGATAACACGGCAGCGTTCGGGTAAGACCGCGCCGCGCGATGGGGGTGAACCTGCCGGCCATCGGATGGGTGTTAGAGCCCCTCCCCGGGCTGCTCTCTGCGAATTGGGCTGGTTCAGAACGCCCGCTGGACGCGCAAGCGGCCCTCATATTGATTGGTGTTCGCCTGGAAGGACGGCAAGCCTGCGGCATTGAGCACCGCATCCGAGGCGAGGCCCACCGGCCGCGACTGAGTCACATGCACATACATGAACTCGGCACCGATGTCGAAACCCTTGAGCGGCGTCCAGACGAGATTGGTGCCGACCCGGCCTTCCTTGATGTTCGACACGCCGACCGCCCCGCCAAAGCCGGCCAGCGCATCCGCCGAATAATTCACCTGCATGTAAGAGCCGTAGACGGCCGAGGCCAGGGTCGGGAGCCAATAATGCTTGTAGGCGCCAGTGATGTCCCATCCCGTTTGCTGCTGGCAGGAGACGCTGCCGGGGAAGACACCGGGGCCGGTGCTGGCGAAGACGCAATCCGCATTGGGCTGGGCGTTCCAGCCGACGCTGTAATCTGACGGCGTGAAGGCGGACCCGGCATAGCGGTTCTGATTGACCGCGCCATAGTTGAAGCCAAGATTGTTGCCCGCGATATAGCCGAAGGCGCCCTGTTCATAAGCGGCCTCGAGCCAGAATTTGTCGCCCGGCGAGAGATAATCGGCGTTCAACTGAAGCCCGCCCTGGACCGCGAAGCCATAGTTGTTGCTGGTCGCGGCCGGGAAGGCATAGGCGGGCGTCGAACCCGCGACGGTTGCCGCCGGCGTGGCGAGCGCGCTCGCCCCGAACAAGCTGGAGTCGTTCTGATGAGCGGCCGCGGTCAGCTGCACCGCGCCCCAGGGCTGATCATAGCGGAGATTGCCGACGATGTCCGGGATCCGCGCGCCGGCCGGCTGGCCCTGGAAGGAGGTCCCCGTAATGCCGTTGATGGTGACCGCCGTCGTGCCGCCCGCCGCCGTCGCGACGCCCGCGATGGTGCTGCCGATGGCGGCGCGCCGCGCCGCCTGATCCTCGGCCGACAGGGTCGCCGAAAAGCCATTGCCGAAGGTTGCCGTATAGGCCACCAAGGCGACGGTCGCGTTGGAACCCCGCAAATTGTCGTAGTTGTAGGCGTCGGCATAAAAGTCGAACATCGATTGCGCATAGCCGGCGGTGAGGCCGGCGAATTGGATGAACGCCTTGTTGAGGATCGTCGTATAGCGCGACGAGCTCGATCCCGCCGTCGTGTTGAAGGTGCTGCTCAGCGAGCTCAGACTGCCGGTCGCGGAATTGCCGCCCGAGCCATAATAGGCATCAGCCCGCAGGAACGCCCGCAAGGTGCCGAAGGGCGATTGCGTCCGGGAGTCGAGTTCGACGCGGCCCAAGGCGTTGAAGCTCGTCGCATCGCGCGAGCGGGCGTTGGTGTATTGGCTGACGCTCGGGATATAGCCAAGCCCGGCCGGAATCCCGACGCCGGCGAAGGCGCCATGCACCGGCGCGATGCCATTGGCGTAAAAGCTGGTGCCGCCGATGCTGTAGCTTGGATCGAAGCCGCGGACCTCGCCGAGCACCAGGCCGCCGATCCGCAAGCAGGTGTCGGTGCCGGGGATGAAGAAGAATCCGGCGCCATAGGCGTCGCAAATGCGGACATATTCGATCGGCGCCGCCTGGGCGGCCGGCAGATCGGCGGCGCGGGCGGCGGGCACCGCCGCAAGACCGGCCACACCCGCCGCCGAACTCAGAAAAAGCCCTTTGAGCAGTTTCATGTCAAATCCCCCAGTGAAGACCCCATCTGGATCCGGTTGATTCACGCGGCGCCCGAAGCCAATCCAGCTGAGCCCACGTCAGAAAGCTAGAATACTATCTTTATCGAGTTTATATAGTCAATAAGATTACTGTATTAATTGGGCAACAGTCGTCATAAATCGGTCGCAACAATCCAGCGTGCTCATCTTATTGACCCAGGCGGCACATCGCATCCGTGAGCAGCCGCCGCGTTCAATGGTTATTTAACTGTGCCATATAACGAGGGGAAGCGATTTGGTTGACGCGAGCGGCGGCAAGAATTGCTTTATGAATAATCAGCTCGTTTCCGAAGTTAGCACGGTGAAATAAGGCGAAGGCTGTGGTATAATTGCTATAATTTTGAAGGGCGCGGGTCGAGCGTTCAAGTAACGTATCGCCTTTGGCAAGCTGCTTAGGAAGCAGCACAATGATGAAGACACGAAAAGCTACTAAGTTCGATGCAAAAAAACACATGTGGTGTATTAGCAACAGTATAAAATATTGCTTCTATTCCCCGCTTCCTTCCCGGAGAATCTCTAGATTCAACCAACTCTCCTCCGCCTCGGAGAGCTCTGCCTCGGCTTTTGCAAAAGCATCCGAAACCTGCGCGAATTTCACAGGGTCACGCGCGTAAAATCCCGGATCATTCAGTAAGGACTGGAGGCTCGCTCTGCGGGCCTGCAAGGCGTCAATCCGCGCCGGCAGAGTGTCAAGCATGTGCTTTTCCTTGAAGCCGAGGCGCGGTTTCGGCTTTTGCGGCGGCGCGGCGGCAGATTTTGGCTTGTCCCTGACAACCGGGGGCGCTGCGGAAACAGGGGCCCGGCCCACGCCGGAGCCACGCTGGACAACCATGTCGGAATAGCCGCCGGCATATTCCGTCCAGCAGCCAACTCCCTCGGCCACCAAAACCGATGTCGTCAGCCGGTCGAGAAAATCGCGGTCATGGCTGACGATCAGCAGAGTGCCTTTGTAGTCGCTGAGCATTTCCTGCAAAAGGTCGAGCGTTTCGAGATCGAGATCGTTGGTCGGCTCGTCGAGAACAAGGAGATTGGAGGGCCGCGCCAAGACCCTTGCCAGCATCAGCCTGCCGCGTTCGCCGCCCGAGAGACGCCCGATTGGCGTCTTCGCCTGTTCCGGGCCGAACAAAAATTCCTTCATATAGCCGATGACATGTTTGCGCTCGCCGTTGATCTCGACGAAATCGCTGCCGCCGCCAGTGAGCGCATCTTTCAAGACCGTCGCCGGATCAAGACTGGCCCGGCCTTGGTCGAGCGCCGCCAGCTGGATATTCGCGCCAAGGCGGACCGAACTATGGTCCGGGGCCAAGGCGCCGGTCAAAAGATTGACGAGCGTCGTCTTACCGGCGCCATTGGCGCCAATCAGGCCCAGACGGTCGCCGCGCAAAATGCGGATCGTTAGATTTTTGACAATCGCCCGCTCCCCGAAGGATTTCCCGAGATCCTTGGCTTCGATGACAAGTTTGCCGGACAGCTCCGCCTCGGCTGCCTCAAACTTGACCGTTCGCGAAGCGCGGCGCTGGCGGCGCTCGTCGCGCATCGAGGCGAGGCTTGCGAGACGCTTCTGGTTGCGCTTGCGCCGTGCGGTCACGCCATAACGCAGCCAATCTTCTTCCGCCGCAATTCTGCGGTCAAACTTATGGGCCGCCCGCTCCTCCTCTTCGAGGGCGGCATCGCGCCAAGCCTCGAATTCCGCGAAGCCGCGGGAGAGCGCACGGGTGCGGCCACGATCGAGCCAGACCGTGCCACGTACAAGATTTTGCAAAAATCTGCGATCGTGGCTGATGATGACAAGCCCCGACCGCACGGCTTTCAACTCCGCTTCGAGCCATTCGATCGCCGGCAGATCGAGGTGATTGGTCGGTTCGTCGAGGAGCAAAATATCGGGCTCCGACGCGAGCACCCGCGCGAGCGCGGCCCGGCGTGCCTCGCCACCCGAAAGCCGCGCCGGATCCTCCTCGCCCGTGAGCCCCAGAGCGTTCAACAGTGTCCTCGCCCGATGCGGATCATCGGTGGGGCCAAGCCCAGCCGCGACATAGGCGAATGCGGTGGCATGGCCAGAAAGATCGGGCTCCTGCGGCAGATACCGCAGATTGGCGCCAGGCTGCAGAAATCGCGTCCCGCTATCCGGCTCGATAAGGCCCGCCGCGATGTTGAGAAGCGTCGATTTGCCCGAACCATTGCGCCCGACAAGGCACAAACACTCGCCCGCCGAGACCGAGAGAGACGCCGAGGGTCAGCGAAATATTCTGCAGCAAGAGGAGAGGGGGTGCCATCCGCGCCCAAGGTTGGTGTAGTTTCCTTAGCGTATCATTCTGTTTTGTCGCACGATCGGCGCCAAAATGTCTGCAAGTTTTTGCCTCATGCGCGATTCAGCGTAACCGTCACGCGCACGGGTTCAGCGGCGTCCAGAGCGCGCGCAAGGTCATCCTGGGACAAAAAACGCCCGCGCAGGCGCTTGCCCTCGGCGCAAACAATAAGACTCGCCTCTCGGAAGGGCCAGGGATCGAGGACGAGATCATCACCGCCGCCCCGGCGCAGGCTGAGCCCGACCCCGTGGTCCCCTGACATTGGCACGTCGGGGATCGTCTTCTCTATCGTTACACCCCAGCAGATTTCCAGTGAGATCCAGTCAAGCGCCGCGATCAAAAGCTGATTGCGCGCGACATTTTTGGGCGAAGCCTGCGGGCCATTCTCCGCATTGGCACAGAGGGATGCGATCAGCCGCGCCTGAAAGCGATGCTGTTCGTCAAGAAAAGCCCTCACCGCGCTGGCATTTTCCACACTCGCCTTGGTGAAATCGAAATAGCGCGCATAGATCGTATCGGCATGCAGCGAGACCAAAAGCCCAGGGTAGCAGCCAAAGGCACGGGCGCGGCGCACGCCCTCGCGCCAAAGCGCGATATGCGCCTTCGGCGGCACCTTGAAAAACTCTAGCGGAAGCCCTGTCCCGGGATCGAGCGCGGGTGCCAGTTCCCAAGAATGCCAGCCGATGTCGTGCTGTTCGGCGGCGAGGCAAACCTCCTCCCTTGGCGTTGGCGCGGCGAAGTAGGCATTGCCCCAGGCACGTGCCATTTGGCCGGAAAGCCAGGCGTGGCTCGGCTGCGGAATGGCAATCACATCGGGGCCGTCCTTGCGAAGCAGCATATGCGTCACTTGATTGATTTTCTTTAAAAAATACTGTGGCCGCCAGCCGCAAGACATATGCAAAGCTACGGAATAAAAGAGGCCCGCCGAGTTTCTTCTCGGCCGCGGCTGTGATTGACTATTATACGGCTGCAACCGCATGAAGGGCAGGAGTGCGGTGACACCCTTTTGGCGTGGAGATTGTCAAATCCACGTGATCTGCCTGATCCATTTTGTTGGAAGAACATTTCTCTCAATGATGAAAAGGCGCCGTCGCGTACTTATATAGAAAGGCACAAGTCTGGATGTGATTTCATCAAGTATCCAGTGCGCCGTCCATCGTAGCGCGGCGGTTAAGGAGGCCGCCAATGAGTGTTGTTAAGCTTTTATTACTGGGTTTCCTGAGACTTGCCTTTTTCGGGATTCTAAGGGCTGCGCTTTTCGCTTATATCCTTTTCCTTCCCGAGACGGCC
>Ga0335074_10017625_pt1 | contig 10075 bp, 10 predicted proteins | sample Lox_Sample_23_FD_206715 | JGI IMG/M metagenome (GOLD analysis project Ga0335074, IMG submission 206715) | Soil microbial communities from Loxahatchee National Wildlife Refuge, Florida, United States - Lox_Sample_2.3 | ecosystem: Environmental > Terrestrial > Soil > Wetlands | place: USA...
GCGACCTCCAGCTCGACTGGCGCGGAACATCTCGCCGGCAATCGCGTTCCGGCCGGCTTCCCTTGCCGTCTTCCCTGCTTTGCCGGCCCAACGGGGAACAGGGGCGCGCCCCTCCTTTGCGCGGATAGCGCGCACAGCGCCGGTGGGCCGGCCCGGCGCGAGACCGATGCGGCGGGTGCTAGCAGAGCGGTGGAAGCCTGCAAGCACGAGAGCAGCCACCCGGCCGACCGCTCTCTCGCTGCCGCAACCGGACAATCTGGGCAGCGCAGCAGCCTCGCGCAGCACGGCCCCTTTGGTCTGAGAGCGGTGGCCGGGCGGCGTCGGCGACCTCGGCGGCGGCGAACAGCCCACCGCGGAAGCGAGCGCCGCGTCGACGTGCGGGTCGCCCTGGGCCAGGACGCGAAAATGTCGCCCGTTGCGCCCGCACGCCCGCGATGCCCGATGGGAAAGGCGATTCAAGGACACCCTCGGCCTCACGCTCGAGCGTGTGTCTGGCGTCCCTGCGCGCGGCCTGGAGATGTGCCTCGGTCAGACTGATAGCACGCCGATGGCCCGTGCTTAGGAAGCGCGGCGGTCGACCGGCAGCACGCGGTATCCGGCCGCCGCGAGCCATGATCGCGCCCGGCCGCGCTGGCGCTCCTCGGAGAACGCGTGCCATCGCTCAAGCTTGCCGGGCCAGCGAGCAAGCTCGTCCTTGAAGCGGCGAAACGCACCGCGGCCTCTGATCGCGACCGCCAGCCGCTCAGCCCGACCGGGGTCCTCGACGGACGCAATGAACAGCTCCATGTCCCGGTAGCCCTCACGTGAGCCCTCGCCGTCGACCGCCAGCCACCGCTCGGGATCATCAACGGTGTCCTCGTCCTCCTCCCCGGTCTCCAGGGCGTAATCGATCGCTGCCCGAGGCCACACCTCACCGGTCCTGATATCGAGGCGGCCCCCGACGCTGAGCGGGTCGCCCTCGAGGATGCCGGCCAGCTCCTCAAGGTCGACGGGCAAGGCGCGCAGCATCGCCGCCGGCCCGCTGCCGAGCTCAGCCTCAAGCTGCTCAGCCAGCTCATCATCCACCTCCCAGCCTCGCTGCCGCAGGCCGACCACGAGTTCGCGAGCCAGCTCCGGGGCTCCGTCCACGCGCTGCATGACGGCCGCGACGACGCCGTCGCCAGCCAGCTGCAGCGAATCATCATCGGCGCCAACGCCGCCGAGCAGGTCGACGACAGCCGGTCCGTCACCACGATATACCGCCGCCCGCAGGGCGGAGCGCTGCTCCTTCGAGTCCATCGCTTTGCGTAGTGTTGCGCTGCCCGGCCCAAGCCGTGGCCCATCACCCGCACCGTGAGCGGCGCGACTTGGCGAGCGCGAGTCGCCGTCTCCTCTCCCGACCCTCGCGGGGTTGCCGGCGGCCGGATCCCGCCGCGACGCGCCTCTCCGCGCTCCCTGAAGTGATGCGGCCGCTTCCGGTCCACGTTTCCGCAGCCACGCCGGCAGGCCGCTACGCCCGTCCGGGGAAGCGCGCCCCGCGGGACGGCGGTCGTCTCTCAGCAGCCGCCGGTTGTGGGGAGCACACAGTTCGGTGGTCGCCAACAGTCACGACCACGCAGTCGACGTGACTGTCGGAACCGTGGCAAAGGGACAACGCAAGGCGGGGCGGCTCTGACTGTTGCTCTGAGCCGGTCCACCGCAGGGCGGGTGTCACCGCCGGCGCTTGCTGACAGCCGCGGCTGCGAGTCTGAGCAAACAGGGCGCCGTCGGAGGCCGCTGTTGCTCCGCCTCGCAGAGCAGCTGTGAGGACCCGCCGCGCGCGCGGCGAGCTGCATCGACTTGTGCAATGCCCGGCCAGTGCAGCGGTCTGGCTCGCGCCGCGGCGCCGCTGCTGTTCGTCTCGATTCCGCGTGTCTGAGAGCGGTCGATTGCGGCGAGCTTGGCGCCTGCCCTGCGACTTAGGAAGAGTCTCGACGCGGCGGCCATGACTTTCCCATCGCCTCCGCGAGCGAGCACGCCGCTGGCGCCAGCCGCGAGAGCGGACCCTCTTGCGCCCGAGTGTGAGAATCCGGCGCACGACGCTGCCTTCCGCATAGCCGTGGTGAAAGGGGCGCGGCACCCTGGCGCATCCGCTGGTCTCTGAGACCGAGCTCATGACCGTTCCTAAAGCACCACCGCCGCCTCTCCGCCGGCCTAGAAGGGAGGCTGTTGAAGGCTGTAGAGCGACTCGGCGTTGGCGTGGGCGATCTTCTGTTGATCGTCGCGGTCGGGAAGCGTTTGCAGGAAGTCGGTGATGGTCGCGGCTTCGAGCCGGTGGAAGGGATAGTCCCCTGAGAGCAGGATGCGGTCGACGCCCGTGTAGTCCAGCGCATAGCGGAGCAGACGTGGGGTCAGCATGCCGCTGGTCGCGACGTGAATGTTGGTTGCGAAGTACTCGGCGACGCGCCGTTCGAGGTGGGTTGCGATGTTGGAGAGGCTGTCGATCCGGTCAAGCGCGAACAGCAGCATCTCGCCCCAGTGACCCAGGACGATCTGCAGCTCCGGGTGGCGGTCGAAGGTGCCGCGCACGATGAGGCGAAGCGCCGCAACGCCCGCCTCGATATGCCATCCCCAACCGAAGGTAGACAGCGCAAGGTCGATGGTCGGGTCAAACCCGCGATAGGACGCCTCGCGAACCGGGTTCGGGGGAATCTGAGGATGGATGAACACGGGCCGCCCCAGGCCAGCGGCGGTCCCGAGCAGCTCGTCGTAGATGGCATCGTCCAGCGGGCGCTCGCCGTTGCGGCCGTAGGACATGATCCCTACGTGGCCGGGCGTGTCCGCGGTTCGCTGCACCTCGGCCATCGCTGCGTCCGGGTCTGACATCGGCAACGTCGTCATCGCCCTCAGACGCGTCGGATAGCGATCAGCGGCCTCGCTGGCGCGGTCGTTCGCGTCGCGGCTCAGCGCTACCGCCTCACGCGCCGGAAGTCCGTGGGTCCCCGGCGGGGCGATCGAGAGGATCTGAACATCGATACCCGCCGCATCCATCGCCTCAACCCGGTGCTCACCGATGTCGAGCAGACGCGCGGGGATGTCCCCCCGGTCGTTCAACGCCAAGCTCTCGTCTCTAACCCCCGGCGGCTGCGCTCGCAGCGCTCGGTCGATTCCCTCAGTGGTCCAATGCTCCTCGATGGCGATGACTCTCATCACGCGCCCTCAGCTGATCTTCTGCGACGCGAACGAGCTGATTGCTTGGACGAGCTCGGCGGGTGCCTCGAGTGGGATCAGGTGCCCCGTGTTCGGGATGACCGCGAAGTCGGCGCCGGAGAGGTAGGGCAGGAGGTTCTGGCGAAGGACCTCCGGGGGCTCGACGTGGTCGTTTTCGCCCGCTACGACGAGCGCGGGAACGTTTATCTGTTGAGTGTCTGGGCTGATGTCCTCGGCGATGCCGCGCAGCGGCCACTCGGTGCGGGCCGCGTCCGATACGGACGACAGGGAATCCGCAGAGATCTGCGCCTTGATGTCCTCGCTCAGCGGGGTTGCGGTGAGAATGTTGTCGCGCGCGCCGGCGACGGTTTCGTTGCTGTCGTAGGCGTGCGTAAGAGCCCGTTGGTATTCGGGGGTTATCTCGGCGGCGGGCTTGGCAGGGCCCGAGCCGACGAGCACGATTCCGCCCAGGCCGACGGGTCGAGCGGCGGCGATCAGCTGGGCGACCTTCCCGCCCATGGAGTGTCCGACGAGCACGTAGTCAGAAAGATCGGCGTCCGCGATCACGTCGAGGGTGTCCTGCGCGAGCTGGCGCAGGGAATACGGGCCTGGGAGGGTATTCGAGCGGCCCCATCCGCGGAAGTCGATCGTGATGGTGTCGCGGTCCTCGAGTTGCGCGAGGACGGGCGCCCAGGTGCGGGAGGACCCGCCCCAGTAGTGGAGGAATACCAGGGTGGGGCTGGTGCCTGTCCGGTGGTCGTAGGCGGGCAGGAGGCGCTGCTCGGTGTCGGTCACGATCGCTCCTTTGGGTTTGGCTGTTCGCGGCTGTTTCTCCGCGGTGCTATTGCGCGGCAGATGAAGTTCCGCTGTCGTCCGGCGAGGTTGGTCACGCGCTCGCCGGGCAAGAGCCGATCAAGGGGCCTCGGCACGTAGGCGTTGATCATCGGTGACAGATTGTTGGTGGAGGCGTGCAGATCGCGTGCGATCGAGGGCAGGCGGGGTTGACGGTCGTCGCGTCGAGCACGGCGAGGAGTTGGGCGCCGGCCAGCAGCAGGAGCGCCGCCCCAGCGACGAGGATCGAGCGCGGCCCTCCGGGGGGTTCGCGCGGCAACGGAGGTTGAGGTCATGTCGTTCCCGGATGCGGTTTGGCTGATGGATGAGGGCGGTAGCGGCAAGCCGCCACCGCGGGCGCTTGACGGTCACGGGGCGTCTTGGCTTGGCTGTGAGCGGCGGATGAGTTGGGTGAGCTGTTGTGTGATGGTGATCGTGGGGGCGCCGACCAGCTCCCACGAGCGGGCGATGCCGATCAAGAAGAAGGCGATGACGAGGATCGCGACGAGGCGCTGGTCTTCGGGGTGGCCCGGGTGCGCTTGGAGGTTGAGGCTGGCGATCAGCTGCGCGGCGAAGGCGGCGGTCAGCCACGCCAGGTGAAGCGTGTCGCGCAGGGCGTGCTGCTCGCGGCGGAGCGAGAGGATCGACGCGAGTACGAACAGCAGCCCGCAGGCTGCCACCGCGGTGGTCGGCGTGCCGATCTGGGGGCCCTCGATCAGCTCGAACAGCGACACCGTGAGCGCGTTGGTGAACGACGTCAGCGCGGCCGCGCCGCGGATCTGATGGGCCGCGGTGACCGGGGTGGCCGTCGATCGCTCCTGGGCGACGGTGACCGCGACGAACAGCAGGCCGATTAGCGCGCCGGCGACGCTGGCCGCGGCCGCGTAGAAGCTGGTCAGGGAGTGGGTGCTCATCCGCGCGCGTGATGACGGGCGTGGTGGTCGTCCGGCTGAGTGGCGAACGGCACGCCGCTGGCTAGCGCCCGCGGCCCGACCACGGCGGCCTCGGCGAGCAGGCTGATGCCGAGCGCGAGCAGCAGGCCGTTGGTGCCCGCGCCGCCCGGAGCCCCGGCCGCGCCGGCGACGACCGCGAGGATCACCTTGGTGGCGATCAGCGCCAGCCACAGGGCGACGGTGATCGGCCGGTAGCGCTGCCATAGCTCGCCGTCACGGGTGAACAGCTCGATCGTCGTTCCGCGTGCGGCGCCCAGTAGAGCCGAAAGGGCGAAACCGGCGAGCAGAAAGGCGACGTCAGCCGCCGTGTGGCTGCTCTTGCCGGTCAGGTCGCTGAGCCCGACGATCACCAACACCGCCGGGAGCACCAGCAGCCGTTTGGCCTGCAAGGGCTGGCCCTGCATGCGGCTCCACATCACGTAGCCGATCGCGGCAAGCGCGAGCAGGATCGTCACCGGCGAGGGAAAGCGGCCGTGGACTGCGGCGACGGTGATCAGGTGGGCGGGCATGTCAGGCCTCCTCGCGGACCGGATGTAGACGGGCACTGTCGGTTGCGTCGGCATGGTGGGCGCGGAGGGCCAGCAGGGCGGTGTGGGCGAGGATCATCGCCACCGCCGAGAAGATCAGCGCGTCGGTGATCGCCGCGGTGCTGACCGCGTGGTGGATCTGCCACGTGACCAGGGAGTGGGTGAACCAGTGCTCGGCGCCGAAGGAGAACGCGGCGCGCGCGGCGATCATCACGATCCACACCAGCGCGTAGGCCCAGCCGGCAGCGGTGACCACGCGCGAGGCCCCCTTTTCACGGGACACGCTCATCAGCGAGGCGGCGAGCAGCCCGAGCGCGATCCCTGCGGCGGCCAGCGCGAGCTCGGTGTCCAAGCCGTGCCCGCTGGTCACGACCGGCTTGAGGAACATCGGGACGATCGCGGCCACTACCAGGAACGGGCGCAGCAGTCGAAGCCGTCCGACCTTGCGGTGGGGTCCCAGGTTGGCTTCGAGGACCGCGAACAGGACGATGGCGTCCACGATCAGGGCTGAGGTCATGTGCGCTTCTCCAATCTCAGTCGGGGCATGGCCATGCACGATCTCGCCGACGGGCGCACCCGGACAGGCCCACAGGCCCCACATTTGAGGGCGAAACGGTCCTACTCACGGGGTGGGGGCAGCCCCACCCCCAGTCACACCGGGACGGCCGGGCGTCGCGGCGTACGCTGTCTCCGGTGTCAGCGAATCGGTTGATCGTCGATCGCCTGCACGAGGCGTTCAACACTCGCCGGTTTGAGGACCTGGGCGAGGTACTCGACGAGGACGTCCTGATGGTGATCGAGGGAACGTCGTTCCGGGGCCTGGCCGCGGTCCGCGATTACCTGGCCGGCATGATGCGCCAAATCCCGATCCGCGTCGAAATCGAGCGGGTCCTGGCTGAGAGCAGCGACACGCTGGTCACCCTGACGTGGGTGCTGGACACCGCCGCGGCGACGTCCGAGCCACCGGCGGATGGCGCCGATCCCCCACCGATCGCCACCTATCTCGTCGTGCATCGCATCGCCGCCGGTCGGATCGTCGAATGGCGTAGCTACATCGACGCCGACCCCGCCGACGACGCGGCGGACAGTGGTCGGGCCCGGCTGGCGGGAATTCACCGGCTGATGGGCGAGCAGGCGGCGTTGCGGCGGGTGGCGACCTTGGTTGCGCGCGGCGCTGGCCAGGCCGAAGTGTTCGACGCGATCGTCTCGGAGGCGGCCGCGCTGCTCGGGCGGGAGGTCTGGCTGCGTCGTTTTGAGGCCGACGACACGGCCACGATCGTCGCTGCGAACGGCGCGGGTGGCGTCGCCGAGCTGGTCGGCCGCCCGCTCGCGCTGCGAAAGGGCGGCGCCTCAGACCGCGCACACCGGACGGGGCGCCCGGTCCGGGTCGACAACTACCCTGACCAGCCCGGCCCCGGCGCGGAGCTCGGACGGCGCTTGGGGGTCGTGGCCAGCGCGGCCGCGCCGCTGATCGTGCAGGGAACGCCATGGGGGACCTTGCTGGTCGTGTCTCGGGACACGCCTCTGGCCGCGGGGATCGAGGACCGTTTGGCGCAGTTCGCCGACCTGGCGGCCACCGCGATCGCCAACGCCCAGTCACGGGCCGAGCTGCGACTCTTGGCCGACGAGCAGGCGGCGCTGCTGCGGGTCGCCGAGCTGGTGGCGCGCGGCGCGACCACTCAGCAGGTGTTCGAGCAGGTCACGATCGAAGCCAGCCGGCTGCTCGATGACAGCCCAATGGTGTTGATGCGCTACGAACCATCGGCTGAAGCGGTGGTGGTCGCGGCTCAGGGCATCCCCGAGCCGGCTGTGGGAGGTCGAGTCCCGCTTCAGGGGGAGAACGGCTGCGCCCGGGTGTGGCGCACGGGACGCCCGGTGCGCGTCGACGAGGACTACCAGGTCGTTGCGTCTGCGGAGGAACCTCGGTGGATCAGGGCGGTGGTGTTGGCGCCGATCGTCGTCGAGGGGCGGCTGTGGGGGCTGCTGGGCGCGCCCTCGACGAGTCCCCTGCCCGGGGGGACCGAGCAGCGCCTGGCGCGGTTTGGCGAGTTGGTCGCGGCGGCGATCGCCAACGCCGAGAGTCGGGCGGCGTTGACCGCGTCGCGGGCGCGGATCGTGGCCGGCGCGGATGAGGCGCGGCGACGGTTGGCGCGCGATGTGCACGACGGCGCGCAGCAGCGCCTCGTCCACGCCCTGCTCCGGCTCAAGCAGGCCCGGGCCGCACTCGAGGACACCGACGGCGCGGCGGCGAAGCTGCTCGATGAGTCGCTGGCTCAGGTCCAGGCCGCCAATGCGCAGTTGCGCGAACTGGCGCACGGGATCCTGCCGAGCGCGCTGGCCCGGGGTGGCCTGGGCGACGGGGTGCAGTCGTTACTGCGTCACACCCCGCTGCCGGTCGACGCGGAGGTGCGTGCCGGGCGGCTGCCCCAACCGGTCGAGACCACCGCCTATTTCGTGATCGCCGAAGCGCTCACGAACGTGATTAAGCACGCTGGCGCCGACCGGGCGCGAGTGCGGGCGCTCGCCGCCGCAGACCGGCTCGAGGTCGAGGTCTCCGATGATGGCCGGGGCGGCGCGGACCCGGCCGGCGGGTCGGGACTGACCGGGCTCACGGACCGCGTCGACGCCGCCGGCGGGAGCATGACGCTGACCAGCCCGCCTGGCGAGGGCACGAAGCTCTGCGTGGTGCTGCCGATCGAGCAGCCGCAGGCAGCCGAGTGACCATAACTCCCCGGCCGGCGGACCGCGGGGTGGGCGGGTTGACCCCAGGCACGGGTAGGGCTGGCCCTGCCCCCGACGCCCGCCGGGGGTGCGAGGATGAACGGATGCCTGTCTCGATCCTGCTGGTCGATGACGATGACGGGTTTCGCGCCGCCCTCGCCGACACGCTGCGCGCCGCCGGACACGAGCGCGTCTACGAGGCGAGGACCGTGGCCGGCGCGCTGAGCGCGGCAGCCGAGCTGCGGCCCGACGTGGCGCTCGTCGACATCGGCCTGCCCGACGGCGACGGCTTTCAACTGGCCTGCGAGCTCGGCCAGCTCACGGACGTGCCGCGCGTCGTGCTGATCTCGACAGACGCCGACGCCGCCGACAACGCCGCCGCGCAGCGAGTCGGAGCTGAGCGGTTCCTCGCCAAGGAAGACCTCGGAGACGCACGGCTGCGCATGCTGCTCAGCGGACCATGACGCCACGCAGCGAGACCGCCGAAGCCGGACCGCTGCGGGTGCTGGTCGCCGAGGACGACGTGCTCTTGCGCGAGGGCATCGCCGGGCTCCTCACCGAGGCCGGATGCGAGGTCGTGGCCCAGGCCGGCGACGCCGAGGATCTGGTGCGCAAGGGGCTCGCGCACCGCCCCGAGGTGGTCGTGGCCGACGTGCGGATGCCTCCCCGGCGCGAGGATGACGGCTTGGCCGCCGCGATCGAGCTGCGCCGCCAACTCCCCGAGGTCGGCGTGCTCGTGCTCTCCCAGTACTACGAGGAAACGCTGGCTATGGAGCTGATCACAGAGCACGCCGAGGGCGTCGGCTACCTACTCAAGGACCGAGTCGCGGACGTCGCATCGTTCATCGACGCGGTCCGGCGGGTAGCCGCCGGCGGCAGCGCCCTGGACCCGGAGATCGTCGCCCTGCTACTCAGACACCGCGGCCGAAGCGGCCAGCTGGACGAACTGACCCCACGCGAGCGCGACGTCCTGGCAGGGATGGCCGAGGGCAAATCCAATCAAGGCATCGCCGAGGACCTTGTGCTCTCACAGAAAGCGATCGAAAAGCACGTCACCGCAATCATGCACAAGCTCGGGATCGGACCCTCCCAGACTGGCAACCGCCGCGTGCTGGCTGTCCTGGCCTACCTCCGCGCCGGCCAGCAATGACCCACGCAACCGGTCTGGACGCCCAGCGTCTCGCCCCGCATGCCCGACGCTCGTGTGGGTCAAGCCTGATGCCACGATCGGGACCCGCTTAGAACAGATACACCGCGATCCGCGCCGGCGGCCACAGTTTGCGCGGCATGCAGGGCAGACGGCCACGGTCGCTTACGCCTACCGGGGGGTGATAGCCCGCGTCACGACAGATCGGACATCGGTACCGGACGACCCATGACTGCTCCGGCCCCAGGGGACGGCGAGACACCTGCTTGCGCAACGAGAACGGAAGCAGCGCCAGCCTGCTGCATCCTTAGGGCGATGCACAAGCACGACGCCGCGGTTGCGGGTTGGACGAACAGCAGCGGCGCCGCGGCGCGAGCCAGACCGCTGCACTGGCCGGGCATTGCACAAGTCGATGCAGCTCGCCGCGCGCGCGGCGGGTCCTCACAGCTGCTCTGCGAGGCGGAGCAACAGCGGCCTCCGACGGCGCCCTGTTTGCTCAGACTCGCAGCCGCGGCTGTCAGCAAGCGCCGGCGGTGACACCCGCCCTGCGGTGGACCGGCTCAGAGCAACAGTCAGAGCTGCCCGCCTCGCGTTGTGCCTTTGCCACGGTTCCTGTAGCCGCGTCGAGTGCGTGGTTGTGATCGGTGGCCATCGCCGATTTGTGCGCTCCACACCAGCGGCGACTGGTGACACGGCCGGCTCTCGCGGCGCCGCGCTTCCCCAACGGA
>Ga0335074_10017628_pt1 | contig 10075 bp, 8 predicted proteins | sample Lox_Sample_23_FD_206715 | JGI IMG/M metagenome (GOLD analysis project Ga0335074, IMG submission 206715) | Soil microbial communities from Loxahatchee National Wildlife Refuge, Florida, United States - Lox_Sample_2.3 | ecosystem: Environmental > Terrestrial > Soil > Wetlands | place: USA: Florida...
GCGCATGCGACCTGGGACCTGGGATACCACAGCCTCAACTAGGGAGTTTAGATAATGTTACGAACAGGTGTTTCTATGCATCAGCGGAACGCCTACTACTGTGCAGACACTCTATATTCGACGAGAATCTAAACTAAGGAAGAAAGAAGAGAAGAGGACTTAGGGGTAATCTATCTGACAGCGTACGGCCCCGTCTGCTAAACCCTTTACGGACCATCCGTATCGGTAACTGGAACCAAGGCTGTAACACAACTTATTTGAAAGCTAAGTGGGTTAGTTGTTTTTAAATGATAAGCGTATAAAATTTGTAGTAGACAGGTAGTAGTAGTTGTCCAAGTAGATATTTAAGGAGTAGAAGTTAAAGGAGTAGTTTGTAGATAAATCAACTTAATCCTTAAAGGTCAAAAAAGAAGTAGTAGAAGCGTATTAGCAACATATTAATTGATTTTAAGAGTTGTTATTAATTTTAATATATATATATTTAAGATAGCTAGGACGAGCACTTAAAGTATTAGGCATTTAAAACATATTTATTAAGGATGAATTAGTTGCATTTGTTATAAAGTATTATAAAGGATATTAAAGCAGCAATAACATTAAGATTATTTACTAACATTTACTTAAAGAAATTGGGGAGTTGTTGTTGTATTATTTGTAGTTGGTTTTACTATTGTAAAGGGCTAGGGTGGGTGTGCCGTCGCAGTGCACGATCGTTAGGGCGATAGGTGGGTCAGCGTGCTCTCAATGAGGTGCTCAGCAGAAGGAATAGGACCCAAAACCACACAATAGGTAGCCAACACAAGAAACAACTGCACTCTATGTCCGTAAAGTCCTATAAACCTGCAAATTCCATGCGGGTGTCCGTAAAGCTCAGTCCATGTCTGTAAAACTGTCCGTAAAACTGCCTAAACCTGCTGTGGGCAGCTTCGTACGTCCGTTTGTAGGTTCCTCACTGATCCTCCGTCCGATGATGATCCTTCCCGGATTCCTTGGATGATCCTTCACAATGTCCTCCAGACCCGCTATATACATCAAGGTACCCGGCATGGGAACAACAATTGCCCAGATCAGCTGACTCAACCCAACTCAACCTCGCCTAAATCATGTGATTTTGTAGGGGACCACGGAACCCCACCACATACGTCCCCCCCTAAGAAAGTGGTCGTCCCCTAACCATGACTGCTATCCCCAGATCCCCTTTTACGGACGCTTTACGGGTTTGCACAACCTTTACGGGCCCGTAAACCTCGATCCTGGTCCGTAAACCGCCCGTAAACACCCATAAAGATGTTTTATGGCAATCGCCAACTCTTCTGCAACAAACTAGACACAAATGAAATAGCAACGTAAAACTAATAGGAAAGCAATGTAGCAAAACAAATGAAACGTGTCAGTCTAGACTCTTTTCTATAGCAAATTGCCATCGTCGTCCTCCTCAAACCTTACATACTCTCTCCTTTGCTCTTCGGTTAGCATTGGAGGCACAATCACCAACCTTCCCGGCCTAGGTGCGTCCAGCATTGGAGTGTCCACTTCAATCTGCTGCTGCTAGGCATTTTGCTGGATACGGGCACTTCTGCGGATAAGAGCTTCTGTCTGCGGTAGCTCTTCATTCTCGCTGCTTTCAGACTCTTCCGGGCTGTTACTGTCCTCACTTTCAACTTCCTCATCTGTAACTGGTCCGTAAAAGCGATTTCGGACGACAAACTTCTTTAGACGATTGCCCGAGTAGGTGCCAGCTAGCTGCGTCCCGTCGAATTCCTCTAGAATGTATGTCCCTTTCTTAGGATTGGCTTTACGGACTCTATACGGACCCAGCCACTTGTAAGAAAGCTTCTGATTCTGTGACATGTCAACCTTAGTAATAGAGTTGTACTTTAAGACAAGGTCCCCTTCCTTAATTTCTGTCTGACGGATCTGACGGGTCCGGTCAAAAGACTCCTTGCCTTCCATCCGCTTCCTCTACTTTTACAGGCGCACTTCTTCGAGGTCCTCGTCCCAGCCCATCAACTGTCTCGTACGGAGCGCTAGAAGCTCTACTCAGCCTGTAACCTTCTCCCATTCTAGCACGCGCTAGGTCTGGAATTTCAACTCGATTGGGAGCACTGCCTCTCGTCTGTAAACCACCTAAAACGGTGTCCGCCTAGTAGGTTGATGAATAGAAGTCCGGTCTGCAAAGAGCATAGTAGAGAGGTTCCTTACCCAGCTTCTAAGTCCTCCGTCTGTAAGCTTGGCTAGAGCGTCTATAATAAGTTTGTGGCCCCGCTCTATCATCCCATTTGCTAGTAGGTGGTACGCAGACACTTAAACCCGCTTTATACTGTACTTCTTAGTGAAAGCCTTAACCCATCCTTTATTTTTAGGTCCCCCATTAACAACTAGTCTCCTAAAGCATCTGTAACAGCAAACTACGTCTTCCTATAGAAAATCGGCAATTGCAGCTAAATTGGCACTTAATAGAGCCCGCGCTTCTACCCATCCGCTAAGGTCGTCTCTAACTACAACGAGGTAGTTCTTCCCTTTGCAAGGTAGCATGTGGATTACGTCTAGACCTATCTTCTCAAATAAGGTGCTTGACTAGGTTGGACATAAAGCTTCCTCCAAACAACAAGGATTACGGAGTTGACATCTATTACAGCTTGCAACAAATTCCTAGACGTCCTTATAGCAATTGTCCTAATAATACTAGTCTGCTATTTGTCTGTAAGTGCTTTCCCTGCCCTTATAGCCAAACTCCTTATACAATTCCTTTAAGATTTCTGCTTTATAGACGTTTATGTTAATAACTAAGCGTTAAAGTAGGGTTTTACCTGCTCTCTAATATAAGTTCCCGTCTGCAACTACATATAAAAGTGCCTTTCTCCTAAAATTCTAAAATTCGGACCTGCTTATACCTTCCAGCTTCTTTAAGGAGGTTAGATATCAAGCGATCTTCTAAGAGTCTTTTAAGTAGCCGTCCTCAAGCAGGTCCTTGTCTGTAAAACCTGTAGGACCTATAAAACTTCCTTTAGCAACTATTAGGGCTATACTAAAAGCATTAAGCTTAGCATTAATAAAGTCTTTAATGTCTACTTTATTTGCTTTATCAATGTCGTCCGATTCCGTTTAAGGTCTTTAAGACAACCCGTCTGTTATAGTATGCTTAGTCTTAAGCACATAACACACCTTAAAGTTAAAGAGCTAGATGTAAGCAATCCACCTTGTAATAAGAGCCCCAAGTAGGTTTATAGCTAAGCGATTCAATTAAGCTACTAGGACACTTACATCTATCTCAAGCACAAAATGCACTTTATAAAGCTAGTAGCAGACCTTTTATATAGCTTTTAAGATACTACAACACTCCCTCTTTGTAGCATTATAATTCTACTCAGCCTAATTTTAAAGCCCACTCTCATATTAGGTTGAGTGCTTCCACTTAGAATCGTCTAATTGTATTAACATAGCTCTTCAACCTTTAAGACTTACATTAACAGCTAGGATGATCTCCCTAGCTCCTTTTATATAAACAATCTTAGTTAGAGCTAGTGCGCTTGTTAGGGCCACTTTAAGGGTATTTATTGCATTGTCTTACTTTGCTCCTTATTGCTAGGGCACTTCCTTCTTGAAAAGACAATATATAGGCTTAGTAATAGTAAAAAAGTCCTTGATCTAAATCTAGTAATAGACATAAACCCTTATAAAAGCCCGTGCTTCCTTAATGTCCGTATAGGGTTTCCATTTAAGGATCTTAATGACCTTTATACTGTTTGGAGTCCTACCTTCTACTCTATAAACAAAGCTTACAATCTTAATCCCATCCATATAGAACTGTAATTTCAAGCTAATAGTGCACCTAGCTCTTTCTAATTGTATAAGGGTCTTATTTAAGGCTTAGATATACTCTATTACAAACCGCTTAATACTTAAAAGCGCTTCCTTATTATTATATGTAGACAGTAGCCCTTTAACTCTTATATCGTCTAGAAAAGGGAGATAAACCTTAAGGATTAAATCCTTAAGAATCTTAGTTACAATCTGTACAAACTAGGCAACTAAGTTTGTAGCACCTTATAAAAGCGTAGTCATCCGTAAAAGTCTAATAGGTGTCTAGAAGCCTGTTAAATTCCTACTCTTAACATCTAACTCAATTTGGTTGTATTTAAAGAAGAGATTAATTATTAAAGCCATCTAACAGCCTGCAAATTCCTTAAAGAACTCGTCTACAAATAGAAGGAGGTTGGCATCCTATATAATACGTCTATTTATCTCTACAACAGCGTTTATTAAGTAGTACGCCTTGCTCTTCTTCTCTACTAGGAACTATAAGTTTCTATATGGACCATTATAGTATTTAAGGACTCTATTCTTAAGTCTCTCATATAGCATCTTAATAGCTATAAGCTGTAAAGCTCTAAGAATAAGGAAGCTGGGGACCTACTACGCTTTATGCTTAATTGTCTTAATAACTTAAGGTAGTACCACTTTAAGTCTAACCTTCTTAATATGTAAGAAATTAAATGCAATAGCCTTTTCCTAATTATAAAGCATTTCTAGGAATAGCTCCCTTTCCCTTAGCTAGAAATTGTCTCCTACAACAAGGTCCTTAATGCACTTCTTTGTAAGACAAGAACCCTTTTGCACACTAAAAAACTTAAGGGTAATCTAGTTTGAAAACTGCCTTAAATCTTAGCAGGGAACATCTTCTGCCTTTAATTTTTCAAACTAGTCTAAACACCCTTTAAGCTTAAAACCATCTGTCTTCTTAGAGTCTACCAGACGGACCTTATTAGCCTTTGTCTTATATGCAGTTGCCACTTGAATCCTTAAAAATTGCCGTTTGAAATAGGGGTCCTAGCAGAAAGAAAGGTCGTTTATAATCCTTAATAGTCTGTACCCACTCGCACTAAGTTCTTCCACTCTAATAGCCTTTAAGCAAAACACCTAAATAGCCCCCACACGCTTTACAAACACTTACAGACGTCTTATAGGTCCCTATAGCTCTTTATAGGTCCTTATAGGTCTCCTTGGGCCTATAAAACCTGTAAAACCTCTTTTTGTTTGTAAACTGTTTGTAAACCCTCCATCCACCTGTAAACCTCCTATAAAGTCCTTATAGTCACCTATAAATTGATTTCCTTTATCGGGCAGGTGAAATAGGCTAGCAAATCGCACGTGCTTCCCTAATGACTTTAATGCCCAGCTAGTGCGCTACCTTGTAAGCGCACTAGCTACTTGTTTCCCTCTAGCTCTAGCTCCATCCTTCTCTCTTAATCCTACTTGCTTTATAGAGCACACACGCAAACTGTAGCTACCTTTTCCTAGTTCTCACTTAGTAGCTTGGCATACTAGTTCTTAGAATCGTTATACTTAAATGTGACTTAAGCATTATAAAAGAATAAGGCTTTAAGTATAAGAGTGTGCTTGCTCTTATTAAGAACAAGCAGTGTCTAGTAATTAACTACTCCTCCAATATCAATCTCTATATCTTTATAAGCCCTATTAAAGACCTATATGTTTCTAGAAACTGCCTTTAATACTAAAAGGAGGTTTGTTCGGACTAGAAGTCCTAGCTCGTCTGCTGCTGCTCAAGTTATAACATTAACTTTAACTCCAATGTCTAGCATTGCTCGAGTTAGTGCTCCATCAACTTTTACTAATAGCTTGAGTGTCTTAGCTGCATAAGTCTTTTCTTTCTTATACCAGACTCCAACTAATCTTATACTTGCAGCTAGAACATCTACTGCCTCCCTTATAGAAACACCTTTAAATAGCAACTTGGCAAATGTAGGAGAGCATGCAAGAAGGTCTTACAGCTTAATAGTTACTAGCTGCTTTATAACTTCGTTAAAGACTGCTTCTAGGTCCGTAGTCTCCTTAATTACATCTAGATACTTCTTCTTTGAGGTCCTTAGTCGTCTCTTCCTTTTCTTAGGGTTGTCCTTAACTCGTACGAGGACTGCATCCTCTACTAGCTCTAAGTCTACTTCTATGCCTTTATCTGTAACATCTATAACAGTTGCAGGTTTCTACTTGCTAAGTCGCACGATCTTTAAGACAGCTAACTTTTACTCTTTAAGTTCTATTATCTTTATAATCTTAGTCGGGTTCTTCCACTTCCCGTCTTCAGCACGGGTCCTGTCTGTACAAGTCCGCTCCACCCGCACTACTAATATCTAGTAAACCTCTAGCTCCTTGCCTTCTAATTCTTCCTCGTCCTTGCTGTCAGCCCTATTAAGAAGAGTGATGCTAGCTACCTCCACTTCCAATATCTGCTGCAGGCCGCCTTTAAGACGATTCTCAATGTTTTCATCCTTAAGGGTCCTTGCAGTTGCTAAAACTACCTAGGTTCCCTTAGGGCGGCTGGGCTAGATAAAGAATTCTAGGGCTCCTAGGCGAGGTGGTCCACATGCAAGTTGCCACTCTTATTAACATGTGCTATCCTAATTGCTAGGTGCTACTTGTACTATAAGCATTAATCCTTAAACTTATATAGAGGGTCTTAGTAGAAAGGGTTCTAGTTGAAATAGTACTAGCACACATCTATTAGCATTCTCAACATTCCCCGGCTTCCTACTGCATAAGCTCCTACATTTACAAACAGGAAATTCTCTCCTTTTCCATTTTGTAGTGCTTTTAGGTCTTCCAAGCGATTTACAGGTAGCTGCTAACCTGTAAATTAAGAATATCGTCTGTAAGAACCTCCAGCTAGCAGATAGGGCTGCTTTTACACTTACTGCAATAGATTGACACTTAACTTCTTAAAGGCTTTAGTAAGCTGATCTACTACAGCTGTCTCCAATTTAGCTGATTTAACTACAAGCTCTACAAGTTGCTGCTCTTTCGTTATAGAGACAGTAGGCTGTAGCTGCTGCACCACTTAATTTACTGCTTCAGTCTGCTACTAGGATGGGCTTCGTGTAGCATTCATTTGCTAGATGGCCTTGTCGGATGCAGTCTGCTTTACAACTTGCTCAAGCAGCTTCTTGTAGTCAACTGTATTAGGGTCCTTAGTGTCAATTTCAAGCTTCCAAATAAGTTTGCTAGCAGTAGGGAGTAGCAGTCTATGGATAAACCAGATCCTAGCAGTATACTTAGTTAGAACCTTCTTTTCCATGTAATATTAAGCAATCCGGTCAAATTTGCAATAATAGTCTAAGACATCATCCTTCTCCGTACAAGCAATATTCTTATACTTCTTAAGGAATAGAACGGAATAGAGAAGCTAGTAAGTATCGTTATTTCTGTACTCAGCAAAGAGAACCTTCTTTAATGCAGTATAGTCTTAATTCTTCTACTCCTTTAAGGACTTAATTGTCTCTGCAATAAGTTGGATGTAGTAGCATAAGAGTCTTATAAGTCTGTCCTCGTCTGTCACACAGTAATCTAAGCAAAGGTCTTCATAGCGTTCAAGGAACTCAGTCACATTAGCTCCCTCAAACATCAGGCTCCTTAGGGTGCCAGGCGGAGGTATTAGCATATAAAACATCATCGACATTGTTGCTTGCTGTAAGGGGAAAGTCTAAAGGCTCTCCTAACTGTTGCTAGAAGAAGAAGGGGTTGTAGCAGTAGATAACGTTACTAGCAATACGCTCACGCTTAGATGTAGGAATATAGTATATAGTAGGTCTGCACTGTAATCTATCAAGTGCGTCTGGTCGTCTGCAATGTCTATAGAGTCCTTTACAGACGCCTATAGTCCTTTACAGGTCCGTACGGGTTTTTTCCGGTCTGTAAAACCTGTAATGTCGTCTGTAATGCTGTCCTAGTCCGTCCTACCTGTATCGCCCGTCTCGTCCGTCTTTCCCTCATTATAGTCTCTGTTCTACCCCCCTATTGCTTCATCATCCAGCCATTTCTCAACATAACCTGCTCCTACAGCGCCCACTCGCACTATTACCAGCAAAATCAATAGCGTCGTCCTTAACGTCTCAAAAATAAGGGCATATCTAAGACTTCCTATTTCCTAGAAGTCATCCTTAAGCCCTCTAACTAGTCTAATCCCTTCCAGACAGTCCCGTAGCATCCTAACACTACCAGCGTCCAATTTGCTCCTTTTCTAGGACAAGTTTGGTCTGTAGCTATTAGTAGGGCGTAATCTCAGCTCCAATCTCAGCTCCAATCTTAGTCCTTCACCGTTGTTGTTAGCAGCAGCCTGCCGTAATCTCCGTCCCCCTATTACTTCCTTCTCTGCTTTGCCCCTTAATTTTTCAAATAGGTAGGCACCGCCTACCTCTCCAGTCTTCCAGTCCTCAATGCAGTCCATTCCCCTACTAGCAAACCTCTTGCTTTAAGCTGTAGTTTCCCTTCCCATAGTACTCTAAGCAACCATTTTGAATGCCTCTCTCTAGTCACCAATGTAAAGGGCTAGGGTGGGTGTGCCGTCGCAGTGCACAATCGTTAGGGCGATAGGTGGGTCAGCGTGCTCTCAATAAGGTGCTTAGCAGAAGGAATAGGACTTAAAACCACACAATAAGTAACTAACACAAGAAACAACTGCACTCTATATCCGTAAAGTCCTATAAACCTGCAAATTCCATGCGGGTGTCCGTAAAGCTCAGTCTATGTCTGTAAAACTGTCTGTAAAACTGCTTAAACCTGCTATAAGCAGCTTCGTACGTCTGTTTGTAGGTTCCTCACTAATCCTCCGTCTAATAATGATCCTTCCCGGATTCCTTGGATGATCCTTCACAATGTCCTCTAGACCCGCTATATACATTAAGGTACCCGGTATAAGAACAACAATTGCCTAGATCAGCTGACTCAACCCAACTCAACCTTGCCTAAATCATATGATTTTGTAGGGGACTATGGAACCCTACCACACTATTCTATAAAAAGTTGTAGTTTTAAGCTTAAAGAGAGTAATATAGCAGCCTATTTTTATAAGGGGATAGTAGGAAGGTTGACTACTATTAACAAGGGACCGTGTAATGTAAACCCGGCGTGTAGAAGCTTGCTTTGTAAATTCAACCTGCTCTTTTTAGCCTAGAATCTTTTTTTATAGGGGCCAGCCCCTAAACCCCCACGCTCGATTAGTTAATATTAAGACTCTTTTTAGTCCAGAATCTTTTTATTATAGGGGCCAGCCCCTAACCCCGCTGGGGGCCGCCCTAGACGCGGAAAACAATGCAAGCTTGCTCCTTACTAAAATCCTTAATAGTGTGAAAAGAAAATCTTTAATTCTTAAAGACCTTATAGAACCCCCCTTCGCTGCGCTAGCTCTTTCTATATTTTAAAGCATATAAAATTACTGCTGCTTCATGCATTAAAACACATTTAAGGCTTAGAAAGAAAGCTGGAGAAATAGAAATTACAGGTGGCTTAGTAAGGATCCGGAGTATTCCGGGTCACGGGATATTCCATTTTTGAAGTCACCTGACTCAATTTGAGCTGTAAATACATCGCACGTGACGAAAGAAGCGAAAATAGTAAGGAGCAAGCTCCTAATAAATAGGATTAAAGTGTAAGTAGAAGGACAAACCAAATAGGGGGTGTAGTTATAGGAGTTAGAGTTAAAAGAGCAAAAGAGAAAGCAGTCTATAAAGCTAAAGAGAGAGCAGTCTAACAAGTAATAAAGACAATAAGTAATACAAGTAGGAATAGACATTAAAGTAGTTGTAGAAGATTATATAAAAAGCTAGCATGCAATAAATAAGTGTTAGATTGAATATTAGTATATAAAGGCAGATTGCAATAGCTATTTCATATTAATATTATAAGGACAATTTATTTTAAAGCGAAAATTCCAACTAAGAAGGCATATTAGATAAAGACAGTGTAAATAACAACTTATAAGATTTGCAGACTAGTTATAAGACTTATATTGCAAGAATAATATATACTAGGGAATTAATAGAAGGGAGTAATATAGTAATTAGCTGTAAGGAGAAGTTTAAGTAAGTTAGTATTAAATAGTATAAGTTTTCCAAATTTGAGTTAGTAGGGTTAGCAGGGTCCAATTTAGATTTAGGATAAAAGTAGAAGCAGTTATTAAAAGATAATTTGTAGCATATACAAATAGCTAGATAAAAGCAGTTGCAAACAGTTAATATTTAAGACAAATTAAAGTAGATGTTAAAATACAAAGCTGAATTTT